>TARA_R110002074_G_scaffold696_5_pt1 | contig 188626 bp, 181 predicted proteins | sample TARA_R110002074 | Tara Oceans TARA_R110002074 (sample SAMEA4397215) | marine metagenome | biome: Polar Biome; feature: [MIX] marine epipelagic wind mixed layer (ENVO:01000061); material: water (ENVO:00002006), including particulate matter (ENVO:01000060) such as... | depth 10-100 m
CAACCGAGAATGAACAAAGAGAAATGGAATGAAATATGTTATTTGCTATCTGAAAAGAACTTTCCTTCAGATTTAAGCGAAACCGATTTTGGACAAAAAGTAATCCAAGCCCTTCGAATTTTGGACTGGAAAGAATACAAGGGCGAAATCGAAAAAGAACATTCACTTCAATTTGGTTCGGTAAATAAATTAAGACCTGACTTTATCATAAAATTGGATAATTCGAGATTATTCGTAATCGAAATTAAACTACCAAGCATTCCAATTAATTCGACCTTTCAACGTCAGTTGTTTTCTTATATGCGACAACTAAAACTCGATTATGGAATTTTAATCGGACAAGCAATTCAAATTTTTTACGATGGCAATTTAATCAGTCAAGATGACCCGATTTTATTGGAAACCATCCAATTTACAGAGGACAGTGAAAAAGGACAAAAATTTGTGGAACTGTTTAGCAAAGAAAGTTATAGCACTGAATTATTAAAATCGTTTACCCTAAACGCACTAAAAAAAATAAACCGTAAAGAGGAACACAAAAAATTGACCGAAAAAATTCTGTCAGAATCTTATCAAGAAAAAATAGCGGAATTAATAAAGCAGGATTTTTTGAGCGAATATGACGGAGAATTGATTGAATCCGTTCTTAAAGAATTAAAAGTCGAGATTAAAAGCAAAAGAACGGAAACGCCTCAATCTGACTTGCCCAAAAAACAATATTCCGAACCGAGAATTGTTGGCTACTCAAACGGAATTTTACCAATCGAATTAAATCCAGCTTCTGAATCGGATTTTAAGCGCAGACTTTTATTGACAAAAACAGCTTACATAACAACTTTCTACAAAAATGGAACTTCTAAACAAAAAGTTTGGAATGCCAATCGATTTAGAGAAACGTCTGGTGTTTTAGGAAATTTAAGGTCAAGACCGGAATTTAGAAATGGAGAATGGCAAAAACTTGGAATTGAAAAAGTTTATGTATCAATTAACAGATAAAAATATAAAAAGCCAGTTGCCAACACCCGTATATAACATATAAATTCCTTCAAAAATTCTTACAAAAATCTATTTATTATTAAAAACAAAAACCCTCACTTTTTACGGTGAGGGTTTTTTATGGTTAGTTAGTGGGCTGTTATTAGCGTTCAATAATAATAAATTCGGATCTACGGTTCTTTTGGTGGTCTGCATCGCTACAGTTAGTACCACATGCCACTACGGGTTTGTCTTCACCAAAACCTTGTCCGCTTATGCGTGAGGCGTCAATCCCTTGCGAGATGACATATTGCACGGTGCTTTGGGCACGCTTTTCGGAGAGTTCGCGGTTGTAATCATCTTTCCCACGGTTATCGGTATGGGCTTCTACCTTAATCTTCATATTAGGGTATTTTTTCATGATTTCTATCAACTTATCTAGTTCAAAGGCCGCTTTTGGCTTAATATTCCATTTGTTATAATCGAACAGAATAGGGTTAAGCACTACTTTATCGTCTACAATAATCATTTCGATAGGACGTAAGGCAATGGTCTTGGAAAGTTTTCCTTTGCCTTGTGCTCCTACACTTACAGAGTTAGGTTCGAAGCCTGTCATAAATGCTTGTACTACGTGGTCTTGATTACAAGCGGCAAAGATGTTTCCTTTTCCGTTTTCGGCGGTTGTTTTGGTGCTTAGTTTGTTTTCTTGACCATCGTATAAATCGAGTCTAGCGCCAAAAATAGGCTCTTTGGTGTATTCGTTAATGACTAAGATGTCCATATCTACATCGCAAGGTGGCTCAATGGCTTTTACCATATAGATATCGTCGCTTCCTTTTCCGCCTTTTCTGTTAGAAGATAAATAGCCAGTTTTGGTTTCACTATTCCAGATAAAAGCAAAGTCATCGTCCTCGGTATTGGCACCTTTTCCTAGGTTTATGGGATTTTCGAATCGTGCTCCATTGGCTTCGGCATAGAAAATATCGAGTCCGCCAAGACCTTGATGCCCATCGCTAGAGAAGTATAGATTGCCTACACTGTCTAGGTATGGGAAGTTTTCTTTTCCTTCGGTATTGATGTTGTCTGGAAGCCTTTCGGGTTTGCTAAAATTACCATTGGCATCTATATTCACTCTGTAAATGTCTGAGCCTCCTTTGCCGCCTGGCATATCGCTTACAAAATACAGCCAATTGCCATTAGGGTTTAAGGCAGGGTGCCCTGTAGAGTACTCACTGCTATTAAAAGGTACTTCGAATACACCTTTCCAGCCACCGTCTACCCACTCGCTGTAATACAAGTTAATTTGGTTAATGCCTTCGTCGTCTTTATCGTATTTTCCGTTAAAATAGTCGTTACGATCGAAGTAGATGCGTTTTCCATCGGGGGTGATGGCTACATTTCCTTCGTGGTATTTGGTGTTTACATCGCCTTCAAGCAGGGTTGCATTTTTTACGGTGTTGCCTACATGTTCGGCTTTATAGATGTCTAAGAACGGTTGTTCGTTCCATTGGTATTTTTTACGCGTGGTATTTCTAGCGGAAGAAAAGTAGAAATCTTTACCTACGGTAATCCCTCCAAATTCGGAATATTCGGTATTGATATCTTCTAGATTTTTGGCTTCAAAACGCGCAAAATCTTCCATGATTTGTGGCACGTAATTAGGGTTCTTCATAAACTCCACGGCACGGGAGTCGGTTGGCGCTAATTCGGCAAAGGTTTTCATGGCTTCGTTATAATCGCTGTACTTGCCATTTGCCTTTAGCGATTGCGCATAGTTGTAAACGGTTTCTGGATTTACCTTTTTTCCTTTTACAACACGTTTATAATAGGTTTCGGCTTTTTTGGTATCGTTAATAAAGTAGTAACTATTGGCCAATTGTTCAAAAACGTAGCGATCTGCTTTCCCTTTTTTCAGCAGTTTTTGATACGCCTCTGCGGCATCCACATACGCCATTCTATGATAGAGTTGATCTGCCTTTTTAGTGTCTTTATTTTGTGCTACTGTAAAGGTTACAGTGAAAATTAGAAAGAGTGTATATATTTTTTTCATGGGTATGAAATTATTTTAGGTATTAGAAGTATCTAGGGGAACGAAGTGATTTTTTCTTAAAGAATACATCGAAGGTTAATATAACTTCGTGAGAAGCACTTGCAACAGCATCTAGTTCACTTATGACGTGGTCGTATGCATATCCAATTCTTAAATAATCTGTGGCTTGAAATCCAACGAGACCACTAAATGAATCTTCTAAGCGGTAGGAAACTCCCAATTCGAATTTTTCGTAGAATAAGGCATTTAAGTTACCATCAAAAGAAAGGGGTGCATCGAAAGCCGATTTTACCATCACCGATGGTTTTAACTTCATATTTTCTGATACTTGGAATACATATCCCGCAGTAGCAAAATAATGATTGGTTTCGCTTCCGTATTTTAATCCGTTTTCATCTAGATGAACCGAATTTAAGAAGTTAGGTACCGAAAGTCCAACATAAAAATTATCTCCATAAAAGAAGGCCCCTGCTCCAATATTAGGATAAGTATTGCTTATATCTTGGGAGAAAAAGGGATCGTTAGGGTCTTGTAATTCTAAATCGGCTAAACCCACATCGTGGAAGGTAGCTCCTGCTTTTAAACCTAAGGCTAATTTTAGATTTTCACCCACTTGAAGTGTATATGAAAAATCTACATAGGCATTGGTTTCTTTTACGGGTCCTAGTTCATCTTTTATCACAGAAAGTCCTAATCCCACTTCATCGGTTACAGGACTATGTCCAGAAAAGGTAATGGTTTCTGGTGCTCCGTCAAGCCCAGACCATTGCTTTCTATACAATGCTGTTAGGGAAAGGGTTTCTTTGGAGCCTGCATAGGCAGGGTTTACCACATTCATATTGTACATATATTGGGTGTATTGTGGATCTTGTTGCGCTTGTGCAATTTCAACACACATAATACAAACTAAGAGTACGAATAGTGCGAATTTTTTCATTATAATGAGTTGTTTATTTTGATTGTTAGTTTTTAATTACTTTACTTCTTTGTTGATATATACCCAACCTGTTTTTAAGTCACCGTAGACAGGGTCTGGGGTAGCAAATTTCATCACATAGAAGTAGGTTCCTGTAGGTAATTCGTTTCCGTCTTGATCTACACCACAGAACTCATTTACATAATTGTCCTGAACAAAGAGGCTCATGCCGTAACGGTTAAATATCTCTACGGTAAATGCCCCAGTGCGGTCTCTTATAAATTCTAAATCGAGGCAATCGTTCATGCCATCTCCGTTAGGAGATAATCCTTGCGAAATAGTACATTTTCCAACATCGTATAACACTACACTTACATCGTCTGATCCTGAACAATCTCCCACTGAAATGGTTACAGAATAGATTTGTTCTCCTACTGTATTTGAAGGAACTGAAATTTCTAAAACATTATCAGTTGCTCCCACAATAATATCTCCATTAAGGTACCATTGGTAGGTAACATCGGTTTCTGAAGTATTTGCCGTTAAGGTTTGTACTTCGTCTGGACAGGTCTTAAAATCCTCATCTACAACCACTACTAAATCTTCTCTAGGAGAAACTAAAACGCTGTCCTCACTTGAACAAGAATCAACAGTTACCACAACGCTATACAATCCGCCTTGCGTAACGATTAATTCGGGAGTAGTTTCACCACTTAGAACCACACCGTCTAAACTCCACTCGTAGGTAGCAAGTGCGGGGTCGTAATTGGAAGGTGATGCATCTAGAATAGTGTTTTCATTAAAACAAGACTGGAAATCTTCACCTAGTTCTATATCTGGGTTTTCGGCAATGCTAATAGCTATTGTATCTGAAACAACACAAGGGCCAACCGTAATTTCCAATGTGTAATCACCGGAAGTGCTTACGGTAATGGTAGGAGTTGTTTCCCCTGTATTCCATAGGTAGGAAATACCCGTGGTGTCTCCCGTTATGGTGGGAACAATTTCGAAAGAACCTCCATCACAAATCGATTCCTCTGGTCCAAGGTCTAAGGTTGGAGCTTCTGAAACTGTAATTTCGGTTGTATGTACTTCTTCATCACAAGGTGGATACGTCACCGTAACCGTGTAAGTCCCTGCAGTTGTTGGAGTAAACGTTGCATTTGTAGATACCGTGTTTCCGTCACCATCAACCCATTCATACGTAACCAATGTTAAGTCTACCGCAGGGTTTTGAGGTGTTGCGTCTAGTTCGGGTAATTCATCAGTATCACACAAATCGAAGCTAGCAGGAAGGGAAATTTGAAAATCAACCAATTCCTGAACGATTAAATCAAATTCTACAGTACTAAAACATGTTGGCTCACTTACTTTTTCAACACGTACATAAATAGTTTCTGGATTAACAGAATTATTATATGCTGTGGTATTTGCAATTGGATTAAGATTCGCTTCTGCTTCTAATTGACTTAAATGAAAACTTGTATTGAAAAGCGAAGGATCTTGCCCGTCTAAAATGGTAGGAATTTGACTATCTAAATCAAATGTAGCAACGCCTCCACCAGTTTCGTCGCAGGCTTGAAGGTCTGTGGGAGCAACAATTTGTGGTTCTGGATTAAGAAGTGAAAGCGTAATATCATCAATTGCTAAATCATTTCCGCAAACCCCACCAATATTATCGATAAGGACTAATTGAATATCTGTATTTGCCCCTGTATTAAAGGCAATAGAAAATTCTTGCCAGTTAGGTTCAGGACCATTGGGGATATCACCCGTATTTGTTTCTTCAATTAAATTACCAGAAGGGTCTTCAATTCTGAATAACACATTAGATGGGATCCCTGAGCCTGTACAGATTCCTGTATCTGTATCGTATACCGTAGTTATCCAAGCGTTAAAGATGTAATCTTCGTTTGGATTTAAGGTAATGGTTCTTCTGTAGAATTCACCGCCAGAGGTACTCGCGTTTATAAATAACATGCGTCCATCTGTGTCATTTGGCGTATGGTCTTCCATGCCAATATGCCATCCCGTATTTAACCCCGTTGAAGTATTAGAAATAGTATATTCTCCTCCATCAACTTGAGTTGTGGTATTACAAATAAAGGTTGTGGTAGCACCATTTAAGTCACAAACACGACCCGTTCCTGTTCCAAAATTTTCTTCAAAATCTACACCGGCACAATCTGGTTCAATAACGCAAGGGCTTGTTAAAAAGGTAATTTCTACACTTTCAGTAATGGTACATCCATCTGCCGTGATATCACAACTATATACATCTGTGGTGGTAACGGTGATAGTTTGCGTTGTTTCACCTGTACTCCATAAAAACGTTGCATCTGCAGGGTCAACACCAGTAAGGTCTGCGGTTATATCATACGAAGGAGTGTCACACAATATTTGATCTCCACCAAGATCTGCAGTGAAAGTTACGCCAGTGGCTGTTACATTTACATCATCGGTTAGGACTACGACATCGCCATTACAATTTGTATAGGTTACTCTTGCGGTATATGTTTCGGTTCCACTAGGGCAAACCTCGACCGTTGGGTCTGTGCTTATCACAGTTCCACTAGAGTCAAGCCATTCGAAGACATATGTTTCGGTTCCAGCCGGAGTAAAACGCCATGCTTCATTGTTTGCTGTCCAAGGGGAATCGGATGTGTTTCTTCCTGGCGGAACAAAAGCAATATTTCCGTCATTATTTTGAATCCCTAAAGCTGCATTTCCACTATTCCAAGTGGTACAAACTGGCTTGTCTTGCATGTAAATTTCAATAACATTAGAAAATTCATAAAAAACAACCATTTGGGTAGCTAACATATTATTACAAGCACCAGAAAACATAGCAACTTCGTAATATGAGACCACTAAAACCCTATTTGGGAACGTTCCTAAAACTTCATATCCAATCTCATTGGTTGGGTTAATACTTGGATGTATATCGTGTACTGGAGTAAAAACATTAGCTTCTCCAAGGGTAGGATTGCTGTTATTGGGTAAATTCTCAGTAAAAGACCAACCATTTGTTGTGTCTCCTGGATCAACATCAAATCGCACTACGCCATTAGAACCTACTTGAAACTGGGTTTCAATATTTTCAAAAAAGCAAAAATCATAAGGCAGTGTATCTACAGGAGACCATGTGTCGTCTGTAGTGATATTAATTGAGTTTGCAAGACCATTAAATGGGAATGGCGGATTATAAGTAATAGATTCTACTGTATAGGTAGAACTAATGGTTTCAAAAGTTTCAAGAAAGGTTGCTGTAATATTTGCACATCCAGTTCCTGTTGAACAATCGGTAGTAACATCGGGTCCTGCATCTACAAACAGTGAGCCGGGTCCTTGAGAAAAGGAATTGAAGCTAAAAAGAAATATAAAACAGCTACATACTAAAAGACTTTTTTGAGCTGAAGAAATTGTTTTTAAACACAGAGGTAAAAGTGTATTCATTACAAATTAAGATTGGTTGTTATTCGGGTCTAAAATAACTAAAAAAGATATAAAACTTAACGATTAATTAACTTTTAGACGAAAATCAAGAAAACTACGATTAATCGTTGCTGCTTTTTCGTGCTATCATTGAAAAAACGGTATATACGGGGAAATGATCGCTAAATCCTCCTAAATATTTTTTTCCGAGAAAGGTTCTTAAGGGTAAGTGCTTAAATCGTTCCTTAGCTTCTTTTATTTCTCTTGGATTATAAATGTGAGCACTTTTAAACTGAAACAAATTGGGTGCACCCTGCAAAAAGTTATGAGAAATAATGATTTGGTCAAACAAATGCCAAGTTTCTCTATGGCTTAAACTTCCTTCATATTTAGAAAATAACACTTCCATGGGATTATATAAAAAATCTGAAGTTAGTTTCTTTATACTTTCGCTATGAGGATCGTCGTTAAAATCTCCCATAATGACTATTCTCGCATTCGAATTTACTTGGAGAACGGAGTTTATAATCTCCAAATTTTTGGAGGCAGCTGCCACCCGTTTATGAGAAGTTTCTTCTGTGCCACTTCTTCGTGAAGGCCAATGATTTACTAAAATATGAATAGGATGTTCTTCTATTTTTACCTCCACGTGCAAAATATCTCGGGTGTAATCTCTTTCACCCAACTCATTAGTTATGTATAGTGTGTGTGTTTCCTTTGACAGAATTTCAACATATTTTTTTCTGAAAAGTAAAGCGGTATCAATTCCGCGTTCATCGGGAGAATCAAAATGGACATAGCCATACTCTTTTTTCTTGAGGTGTTTCGATTGTACTAAAGCATCTAACACAAAGCTGTTTTCCACTTCGGCAACTCCCAATAATACAGGAGGAAACCCATTTTTGTCAACCCCAATTTTGGAAATAACTTTGCCAAGGTTTGAAATCTTTTTCAGAAAGCGTTTTTCGTTCCATTTTTTATAAGAATGTGCTGTAAAGTCATCATCTAGGGTTCGTGTATCGTTTTTTGTGTCGAATAAATTTTCTAAATTATAGAAAGCAATGTTGTAGTGGCTTGTATTTTCGGAAGAATTATGACGCATTCTTTTTATTTTGAATGAAAAATACAAAAAACCCTACCAAACAGTTTGTACCTTTGCTATAATATTAAAAATTTATGCTAGAACACAAGGAAATTGAATATGAAAAGGTCGTCTTAGTTGGGCTTATAACAAAATTACAAGACGAAGAAAAAGCTCAAGAATATCTGGACGAATTAGCATTTTTGGCTTATACCGCCGGAGGTGAAGTTATAAAACGATATACCCAAAAATTAGAAATGCCCAATCCCAAAACATTTATTGGGACGGGAAAGATAGAAGAGATAAGAATCTTTGTAGAAGAAAATGAGGTAAGTATAGTTATTTTCGACGACGAACTTTCCCCTGCGCAGCAAAAGAATATCGAGAAAGTACTTCAGTGCAAAATAATCGATAGAACTAATCTTATTTTAGACATTTTCGCTCAAAGAGCACAAACTAGCTATGCGCGAACGCAAGTTGAATTAGCACAATACGAATATTTATTACCAAGACTTGCAGGAATGTGGACTCACTTGGAGCGTCAGAAAGGGGGTATTGGAATGCGTGGTCCAGGAGAAACCGAAATTGAAACGGACCGGCGTATTGTGCGCGATAGAATTTCCCTTTTGAAGAAAAAGATGGAAAGTATCGATAAGCAAATGGCTGTTCAACGTGGAAATCGAGGTGCATTGGTGCGGGTTGCTTTAGTAGGATATACCAATGTGGGAAAATCTACTTTAATGAATGTAATAAGCAAAAGCGATGTTTTTGCCGAAAATAAATTATTTGCTACCCTAGATACTACTGTGCGAAAAGTAGTGATTGGAAACCTCCCATTTTTATTAAGTGATACCGTTGGATTTATTAGAAAATTGCCCACGCAATTGGTAGAATCTTTTAAAAGCACACTGGACGAGGTTCGGGAAGCAGATTTGTTATTGCACGTAGTAGATATTTCACATCATGCGTTTGAAGATCATATTGCCTCCGTTAATAGCATTTTAGACGAAATTAAAAGTGCCGATAAGCCCACTTTAATGGTGTTTAATAAAATTGACGCTTATGAACCTGAAGAGATTGACTCAGATGATTTAGTAACTGAAAAAACAAAAGCCCATTACACACTTGAAGAATGGAAAGATACCTGGATGGCAAAAACCAATGGTGATGCGTTGTTTATTTCGGCATTAAATAAAGACAATCTAGAAGAATTTAGAAAAACGGTTTATGAAAAAGTACGAGAAATCCACATCACTCGTTTTCCCTATAACAATTTCTTGTATCCCGAATACTATCCAGAAGAAGGATAATAAAAAAGGCTGCTCATTATTAGCAGCCTTTTTTATATAACAATATTATTTTCTTAGAAACCGTAAGTAACACCAATTCCTAAGGCTTCACGAATTTGGAATGCTTGTACCGCATTATCATCATAAATCGCTTGGAAAGCTACATTAGCAGTAATCCATTTGTTAATAGACATGACCAAATTTGCAGTATAATCGATATCAACATTTTGAGGATTATCAAGGTAGTTGCTGTATAGGTTTAAAATATTTTCAAAAGAAATATTATCCATTAACTTAAACTTTGCATAAGCATTAATCGATGCTCCAAACTCAAAACGCATAGATTCGTTTGCTTCCACACCAAAATATCCACCTGCTTCGTTAAACGCATCTATATCAACTTGATTGTTTCCAACATTAGTAAAGTCACCATTTACAAAAATGAGTTTTGCAGTAGCTGGTGAAATATTCACAAATAAATTGTCATTTTTCTTCCAAAGCATACCTGGACCAGTTTGAAGGTAAGCTGGCGAAAAAGCTTTTGTAGTTTCTGTTCTTATTTCGTCACCATTGGTGTCTTCACCATAAACATAACCAGAGGTCATTTGCGTTTTAAAATTCAAGAAATAAGAATAGTACCAGTTACTTTCATTAATTTGTTTTCCTAGAATGGAATTTATTTCAAAACGGTCACTCGTTTTACGGGTAAATTCTTGGTCTTTGGTTTTGCTAATTCCGTAATCAACTAACAAACGGTTATCCCAGCTCCAGTCACCACTACGGTAGTTTGCAGTGTAAGAAAGATTAAGGTTAGCCGCATAGTTTGATGTTCCTCCACCAGTCCATTCTGCGTTAAAAGCAGATTGGCTAAATAGTAATGAGACATTACCTTCTTTGGTCCATCCATCTTTTGGACCTTCTTCTGCAGTTGCATCATCTTGAGCAAAAGAAAACTGAATAGTACCTAAAAACAATACGAATAGGGCAAATTTTTTCATTGTATGAATTTTTATAAATTTTCCGCAAAAGTACTATTTCCTACAATTTTAGAATCCTAAATAAGAAAAAGAAAGAATGGTTTTCGATGAAAAATCGCTTTTCACCTAACAAATACTACTTTTTGTATAAGGGAACCGAAGAACAAGCCTCCCCATACATCACACTTTTGGCAATAGGCTGAAGCTTTTGTGCCAACAAAACAAAGGCATTTTCAGGAATTGGTTTGTGTGCACAACCCTTAATTATAACGGGTTTGTCTTTAAATGAAGTAAGATCCATGCGCGCAATTATTTCTGAAAAAAGAAGGGTTTCTAAATCGTTTAAAGTTCCAACAATTACTTTTTTTGCTGTTCCCGCTAGTTGCAGCGAAACTAGCATATACGCCCATCCAGGGATGATGGCTTCGGTGGTACAATGAAGTGCCACATATGCATCTTTAAATTCTGAAAGAGGGAGGTTTTTTACATGGCTTCGGAATTCTTTTTCACGAAGGATAACTCCTTCAAATAACCAAGGAGAAATATCGAGCGCAATTCTTTTCCCTTCAGGATAGAAATCTTCCAAATCAAAGGTGACTAAGGCACTATTGGCCACTCTATTTACAATATCTCCTTCCATTAAAGCATTCCCAATTCAAGTTTGGCTTCTTCGCTCATTAAATCTTGGCTCCAAGGTGGATCGAAAGTAATTTCAACCTCAGCGTCTTTCACCAATTTGATGCTTTTTACTTTTTCTTCAACCTCTAGCGGTAAAGATTCGGCTACAGGGCAATTGGGTGTAGTAAGCGTCATCAAAATTTTTACTTCGCTGTCTTCATTTACAAACACATCGTAAATTAAGCCTAGTTCATAAATGTCCACAGGGATTTCTGGGTCAAAAATAGTTTTAAGCACTTTTACTATTTTTTCACCTAATTCGGTTGTATCAATTTCTGTTGTACTCATGGTTATTTTTTTTGCTGGGCTTGAAAGGCCACCGCGTATAATTTCATTTGTTTAATCATAGACACCAATCCGTTGGCACGAGTAGGGGAAAGGTGTTCTTTTAATCCAATTTCATCGATAAAGGAAATATCTGCGTTTATTATAGTTTCTGGAGATTGATTGGAAAATACCCGAACCAATACCGCAATAATTCCTTTCGTAATAATTGCATCACTGTCTGCCGTAAATACTACTTTGCCGTCTGTCATTTCCGCGTGAAGCCACACTTTACTCTGGCATCCCTTTATGAGCTTCTCCTCGGTTTTTAAAGAAGCATCAATTAACGGTAATGATTTTCCTAGTTCAATGAGGTGTTCATATTTGTCCATCCAGTCATCGAAGAGTGAAAACTCATCAATTAATTCTTCTTGTATGGTGGTTATTGTCATTTAATCTTCTGTTACTTCTTTATTTGCCTTGAGCAATACTGTTCTGTCGGTTTTGGAGTATAATGTTAACACTCGGTTTTGGATGTCGTATGATCCTGTATTGTTGAGTGCGGTTAGAAATGCATTTTCTACATCCATGATGGGTTGATCGCACGCCATTTCGGTGGAACCAATATCACTAAATGAAAGTGCATATAAATCTAAAGCATAGCTTCCAAAAAAGGAGTTACAACCCGTATTACCTCGTATGGTTTTGTCCAAGGCATAAAAACGAATATTTGGAGCTTTTTCAGTAATCGTATTTCCGTTAATTTCGGTAACATTGTAGTTTCCTGAAAGTTGCACGTTTCCAGCAGTGTCTATCACTTTTTTAGTTTCGTCACAACTCATTACTAAAATTGTCGTCAATAAAATTAAGAGTATATTTTTCATATCGATGATAGTTTCATTTGTTCTAAGATACTATATTTCTTTACGTCAAACTTTTAAAAATCTGTTAACTGAGCATCATTTTTGCTCTTTTTACAGCTTCAACAAGTTTATCCACTTCTTCTTTGGTATTATAAAACGAAAAGGATGCACGAACCGTTCCAGGAATTTTATAATAATCCATAATAGGTTGTGCACAATGGTGTCCTGTCCTAACCGCGATACCTAATTTATCTACAATAGTACCCACATCGTAGGGATGAATTCCATCCAAATTGAAAGAAATAACCGAGGTTTTATTTTTTGAAGTACCATAAATTTTTAAACCTTCAATTTTCAATAGCTCTAAGGTTGCGTAGCTTAAAAGCCCATCTTCGTAAGCAGTAATTTCTTTAAAACCAATTTCATTTAAGTAATCAATGGCTGCTCCAAAGGCAATTCCACCAGCAATATTGGGTGTACCTGCTTCAAATTTATGCGGGAGTCCTGCATAGGTGGTTTTTTCGAAAGTCACTTCTTTAATCATTTCGCCACCACCTTGGTAGGGAGGTAATTTTTCAAGCCATTCTTTTTTTCCATAGAGCATTCCAACACCTGTTGGACCACACATTTTATGTGCAGAGGTCACATAGAAATCTACATCCAGTGCGTTTAAATTGGGCTTTAAATGACCACAAGATTGTGCACCATCTATTAACACGGCTGCCCCAACTTTATGAGCTTTAATGATAATTTCCTCAATGGGATTGATTGTCCCCAAGGCATTGGACACATGATTTACAAAAATGAGTTTCGTGTTTTCTGAAAGTAATTTTTCAAAATCCTCCATGACCAATTCTCCTGTTTCATTCATAGGGATTACCTTCAAAGTGGCGCCTGTTCTTTCGCACAACATTTGCCACGGAACAATATTAGAGTGATGTTCCATAGCCGAAACGAGTACTTCATCTCCTTTTTTTAGAATAGAGGAGAATCCGTTTGCCACTAGATTAATAGCATGAGTAGTTCCAGATGTGAAAATAACCTCTTCGGGATGTGTTATACCAAAGTGATTCTGGATTTTTTTTCGCGCTACTTCATACGCATCGGTAGCTTCTTGTGATAGTGTGTGTACCCCACGATGAATATTGGCATTGTAATTTGAATAATAATCTACCATGCAGTCAATTACAGCTTGTGGTTTTTGGGAAGTGGCCGCATTGTCCAAGTACACCAAAGGATGTCCATTTACTTTGCGCTTAAGTATAGGAAAATCTTCGCGTATTTTTTGGACATCGAAACTCACACAACTAATTTTAAGGTGTTTTTTATAAATTGAATCCTAAACTCACACCAATTTTATTAGCAATAAGTTTATTAATTCGCTTTTTTAGTTCGGGAATTTTAACGCTTTCCAAAACATTGTTGGCAAAAGCATACATTAACAAGGCACGAGCTTCTTTTTCGCCAATACCTCGAGAACGAAGGTAGAACATAGCCTCATCGTCTAATTGGCCAATCGTACAGCCGTGAGAACATCTCACATCATCGGCAAAAATTTCCAATTGAGGTTTTGAGTTAATGGTAGCTTTATCGCTTATAAGAATGTTGTTGTTTTGCTGAAAGGCATCCAATTTTTGAGCATCCTTTTCTACTAGGATTTTTCCGTTAAAAACCCCTGTAGAGTTATCATCAAAAATTCCCTTATAATCTTGGTGACTTTCACAATTAGGCGCAATATGGTGTACCAATGTGTTGTGGTCTACGTGCTGTTTCTCTTCTAGAATAGTAACTCCTTTTAAAATTGAGTTACAGTGCTCTCCATATTGATAGAAGTTGAGGTTGTTTCTAATTAGCTTTCCTCCAAAAGAAAATGTATGCACACTACAAACGCTGTCACGCTCTTGCTTTATATAGGTGTTGTCTATTAACGAAGCCGAAGGCAAGTCGTTTTGTATTTTATAATAATCTACGAACGCTCTTTTTTCGGTGAAAATTTCAGTAACCGAATTAGTTAACACAGCATTTTCTGAAAGACTTTGATGACGTTCAATAATTTGAATATGGGCATTCTCACCAACAATAATTAAGTTACGTGGCTGAAGCATTAACGCGGTTTCGGAACCTGTGTAAAAGTTAATTATTTCGACCGGTTTTTGAACTTCTTTATGTTTCGGGATATAAATATAGGCCCCTTCCTTAGCAAACGCCGTATTTAAAGAAGTGAGACTATCTTCTTTAGCTACCTTATTAAAATATGTTTCTATTACAGGCTTGTACTTATCTTTACTCAATGCCGCAGATAATAAGCAAATATCCATTCCATCGTGTGTTGTTGACGACAAAAATGAACTGTAAACACCATCGACAAATACAATTTTAAAGGTGTCGATTTCGTGTAAAAAATATTTTCTTACCTCTTTAAATTCAATAGTTGTTTCCTTTTTAGGAAAAATACTATAGTCTTCTTTTAAAAGAGCATTCAGTGATGTGTATTTCCAAGCCTCCTCTTTTTTTGATGGAAAGCCATGACTTTCAAACGTCTTAATGGCTTTATTTCGAAGCTCATGTATAGGAGAATCGTCTTCCAAATAATCTTCAAAAGCTAGGTAGGAGGAGAGTATTTTTTCTTTTAAACTCATTTGTTATGCTTTCACTTCTTCTTTAATCCAATCGTATCCCTTTTCTTCTAATTGATAAGCCAATTCTTTGCTTCCAGATTTTACAATTTTTCCGTCCATTAATACGTGAACATAATCTGGAACTATGTAGTCTAATAAACGCTGATAGTGGGTAATAACAATGACAGCATTATCGGCATTTCTTAATTTATTTACTCCGTTAGCAACAATTTTAAGTGCATCGATATCAAGTCCAGAATCTGTTTCATCCAGAATGGCTAATCTGGGTTCCATCATAGCTAATTGGAATATCTCATTTCGCTTCTTTTCTCCTCCGGAGAATCCTTCGTTAAGTGAGCGAGACAAGAATTTGCGGTCAATTTCCAGTAAATCTGCTTTTTCCTTAATTTTTTTAAGCATTTCTGCAGCCGGCATATCTTCAAGCCCTTTGGCTTTTCGGGTTTCGTTTATAGCTGTTTTAATAAAATTGGTTACCGAAACACCAGGAATTTCTACCGGATATTGAAAAGAAAGAAACACTCCTTTATGAGCTCTTTCTTCAGGATCTAATTCCTTAATATCCTCGCCATCTAGTTCGATATTTCCTTTGGTAACCTCAAACTCATCTTTTCCAGCAATAACAGAAGCGAATGTACTTTTACCAGAGCCATTAGGTCCCATAATAGCGTGTACTTCACCTGGATTAACCGTAAGGTTAATTCCCTTTAAAATATCTTTATCTTCTACACTTGCGTGTAAGTTTTTAATTTTCAGCATAACTAGCTTTTCTTTTCTTCAATTTTAATATCTATTTCTGCAGGCGCATCGCTAACAGAAACTATTTCTTTTATTGTAATAATTTGTTCCCAAACCTTTTCTCCTCTTTCATAGGCAGGATTTACTTCGACTACTCCTTTTACAACAACGGGAACCATATCGTACTCTTCTTTTTTGATGGGAGCAATTCTATCTCCTAATTCTTTTGCCAAATCATCCATGGTTACAGCGTAGATAAAATGAGAACCTTTTAAAACAGCACCATCACTAGAATAAAAGTATTCTCCGGAGTAGGATGGAAGCGAGTTTTGCATGAGTTTTGTTGAATTACTCTCACTACTTTCTACTGCTTCAGAATTTTTTTCAGAATTTTTACAGGAAATCATGCTTAAAGAAAGCAAAACGGTTAATCCTAGTAATACTTTTTTCATTTGATTTAATTTTTATCCTACAGAACCTTCTAAACTAATTTCTAATAATTTTTGTGCTTCCACGGCAAATTCCATGGGTAGCTTATTTAAAACTTCTTTACTAAATCCATTTACAATAAGAGCAATGGCCTTCTCGGTATCAATACCTCTTTGATTGCAATAAAATATTTGGTCTTCGCCAATTTTACTGGTAGTAGCTTCGTGTTCTACCTTCGCCGATTTATTGTTAGCTTCAATGTAAGGAAAGGTATGCGCCCCACAATTATTACCCATTAATAATGAATCACATTGAGAGAAATTACGAGCATTGTCTGCACGTGGACTTATTTTTACTAAGCCACGATAACTGTTTTGTGATTTACCAGCAGAGATTCCTTTTGATATGATAGTACTTCGGGTATTTTTTCCTAAGTGAATCATTTTCGTTCCCGTATCCGCTTGCTGATAGTTATTGGTCACTGCAATAGAATAGAATTCCCCAATCGAATTATCACCTTTAAGCACACAGCTTGGATATTTCCAAGTAACAGCACTTCCGGTTTCTACCTGTGTCCAAGATATTTTTGCATTCTTTTCGCAAATGCCCCTTTTGGTTACAAAATTGAATACTCCTCCCTTTCCATCTTTTCCTCCAGGATACCAGTTTTGAACCGTTGAATATTTTATTTCAGCATCGTCAAGTGCAATTAATTCTACCACTGCAGCGTGTAATTGATTTTCATCACGGCTAGGTGCCGTACACCCCTCCAAATAACTTACATAGCTTCCTTCGTCTGCAATAACAAGGGTGCGTTCAAATTGTCCTGTACCTGCTTGGTTAATTCGGAAATAGGTGGAAAGTTCCATAGGGCAACGCACTCCTTTTGGGATATAACAAAAAGAACCATCACTAAAAACAGCACTATTTAGCGCTGCATAAAAATTGTCTTTTTGTGGAACCACACTACCAATATATTTTTTTACAAGCTCTGGATGCTTTTGAATGGCTTCAGAAATGGAACAAAAGATAATTCCCTTTTCAGATAAAGTTTTTTTAAAGGTTGTTGCAACAGAAACTGAATCCATAACAATATCAACGGCAACCCCAGTTAGTTTTTTTTGCTCATCAAGAGAAATACCTAATTTGTTGAAGGTTTCCAGTAATTCTGGGTCCACATCTTCAAGACTTTCATATTTTTTCTTTGATCCAGGAGCAGAGTAGTATGAGATATTTTGAAAATTGGGTTTTTCATAAGTAACATTGGCCCATTCTGGCTCTTTCATTTCTTTCCAGGCTTTAAAGGCCTCTAATCGCCATTCGGTCATCCATTCGGGTTCTTCTTTTTTAAGTGAGATAGCCCGAACGATATCTTCATTTAAACCCACAGGAAATGTATCCGACTCTATATCGGTATAAAAGCCGTATTCATATTCCTTTGTTTCCAGCTCTTTTTTTAAATCGTCTTCAGTGAATTTTCCCATATTCTTTTTCAATACATTTTAAAGTGAAAAGCTTTCTCCACACCCACATGTTCTATTGGCATTAGGATTATTAAAAACAAACCCCTTTCCATTAAGACCTCCACTATATTCAAGGGTAGTCCCAACCAAGTATAAAAAGCTTTTTTTGTTTACTACAATTTTAATGAGGTTGTCTTCAAATAGTTTGTCCTCTGGCGATTGATCTTTATCGAAAGTTAATTCGTAGGACAATCCAGAACATCCACCACTTTTAACACCTACGCGCACATAATCCTTTTCGGGATTATAGCCCTCTTCACTCATTAATTGAGCAATTTTGGTTTTTGCAGTATCACTTACCTTAATCATTTATATAGACTTGTTCTAAATTAAGTATGCAAATATACTGCAATTGGTTTGTTTAACCATAGAGGAGCTATATATTAAATACTATAACACTATAGATTTAGGTAATAATTAACAAAAAGAATTATTGTTAATTCTGAAAATCGGGATTGTTTATAAAGCTTGGGTCCGAAAGGGATAAAAGAAAAGCTTTTAGGTCTGCTTTGTCCTCTTCAGAGAGATGTACACCCCCTTCGCCAACGGCTTTCATAAGAGGGTCAATGGTTTCAGAATAGACCAGCCCTTCACTATAATGATTAATAACTTCATCCAGTGTTTCAAAGCGACCGTCGTGCATATAGGGTGCGGTAAAGGCTAAATTTCTTAAGGAGGGAGTTTTAAACTTACCATCATCCCTAGGGTCACCAGTGACAATACTTAACCCTTTGTCTATAAAGAATTCGTCAAGTCCATTATTATGAAATATATTGTCTGTCCAGAGCGGGTTTAAAGGATTTCCATGGCAGTGAAAACAATCTCCTCTTGATTCATCTAAAAACACATTAAGTCCATTTGCTTCGGAAGGAGATAATTCGATTTCTCCTCTTTGAAATTGATCGAACCGAGAGTTAGCCGAAATAAGTGTTCTCATAAATTGTGCAATGGCTTTTGAAACCATTGTAGAATCAATGGTGGTTGTTCCAAAGGCATCATCAAATAAAACGGGATATTCTGTCGAATTTTGAAGCGAAGCAACGGCATTGGGCCAAGTATTAGCCATTTCAATAGGATTAGTGACTGGTTCAAAAATTTGATCCTCCAAGGAACCAGCTCGACCATCCCAAAAGAATTTACCATTGTAATTCCAAGCTAAGTTTTGAAGTGGCATGGAGTTTCTATTTCCGGCTTCTCCTGTAATTCCAATACTGAATTGCCTAGCATCACTAAACCCATTTTGGGGACTATGGCAGTCTGCACAAGATTGGGTGTTATTTGCCGATAAAATAGGATCGAAAAATAATTTCTTGCCTAACGCAACTCCTTCTACCGACATAGGGTTGTCGTCAGGAATAATAGGTGGTAAAATATTCTCTTCAAAAAAAGCGGGAATCTCTAAATTTAACGGCGTAGCGGTGTAACCTCCTCCATTATCGTCTTTATTGCAGGCAATAATGGTGAAAAAGAATACACAAAGAGCTATTCCGTAGTTCTTCATTTTTAAAACATTATTGTGAAACGGTTCCTAAACTAAATACACCATTTGCACCATTTCCACTCATCATGATTTGGGCATTGTAATTTGGCATTAACATGGTGTATAATTGTGTTAAATCCCAAGTATTTGGGTTTTTGAACCATTCTGCAACGTTCATTTTAACTTCAATACTGGTTGTGTTTCCTATGGTAACTTGCCCTAGACTCACCTCAAATGAAGTATCCGTTAATGTTGAAATGATTCCTTGATCGTCTAAATCAACAGCTCTAATGGTATGATATTGATAATTGGTTTCATCAGGGCTCGATGCATCAATATATTTACCCTCCATTCTCATATAATGATATCCACCACCAAGGTTTGTTGGCACGTTCCATCCACCATCGGCCGAGTTTAAATCTTGATAATTTTGATCATTATCTTCATTATCAAATCCAAAGGTAAATGAGACTGTATAGGTTCCTTCAGGGATTTCAATTTGTGGCGTAAAGGTTAAATTACTGCCTTCTCTCACATTTACTAAAGTATAGTCTCCAGCATCAAAGACCTCTCCGTTGGCATTTGTAAAAGTCACATCAGAAATAAGGTATACTAATTTTGAAAGACTAAGATTTTCGCCATGAGCATTGGTATATTGTATCACGTCGAAATCTGCATTTGTAATGGCATCACCATCCCAGTTATGGGTAAAATTAAAATCGACGGTTACATTTTGTGGGGTGGCATCATCATCACTTTTTTTACAACTAATTACTGCAACAGCAATAAGTAGTAATAGGGCAATTTTTTTCATAGTTTTTTATCTAATTTTTATAATTAAAAGGTCTTTTATTCCTTTATTCAAGGTAATATCCCCATCATTACTTTCGGTATTTCCAACAACAATTAATTTTCCATTTGATTGAATGGCATCTTCTGCAAAATCAAGAGCACTACCCCCAATAGCTTTTTCGAAAAGGAGAGTTCCAGATCCATCGATTACAAAAACCCAAGCATCATTTTCACCATTGTTTGCTGAAACATCGTTGCTTTGACTTCTAGAAGCACCAGAAATAAGATAATTTCCGTCGGATATAGGTTGGATGCTTTTAGCAGAATCAAATTGATTACCACCAAAATTTTTCTCCATTAATAATTGACCTGTAGGTGAAATTTTTATGAGCCAAACGTCTGCGTTTCCATAATTATTGGATACGTCTTGATCTGTGCTTCGTGAATCTCCCACAATAAAGTAATTTCCATCTGGAGTGGGGGTTATTGCATAGGCCACATCAATTTCAATTCCGCCATACGTCTTTGTCCATTCCTTAGTTCCAGCACTATTGACTTTGACCACCCAAAAATCATAACTTCCGTGATTCAGTTCAATATCTGAGTTTTCTTCTGGAATACTTTCAGAAGAACCAATTAATAAAAATCCATTGTCTGGGGTTTGTAATGCGTCGTAACTTCTGTCGTTATTATACCCTCCAAAATAACGAGTCCAAATAAATTCTCCATCTGAATCCATTTTAATAGCCCAGAATTCACCCACTCCGTGTGCGTTTCCAGCGCCTTGACGATCATTATTTCCTTCGCCACCACTCGCTGAAACATCGAAGAATCCAGTTGCAAAGTAGCCGCCTTCATTGGTTTCAAACACATCGTAGGCTTGATCACTTCCTGAATATCCAAAATTTTGACACCACATTTCATTACCATTTCCGTCAATTTTTAGCAGCCAATAATCATGAAAACCCGCATTGGGTTGGGCGCCACATTGATCGTTAGGACTTCGGCTATACCCAGATAGAACATACCCGCCGTCACTTGTTTTTGTAATGTTTGTGGCCACCTCGTCTTCAGCTCCTCCATAGACTTTATTCCACATAATGGAACCATCTGCAGAGGATATTTTTAACAACCAATAATCACTATCACTAGTGGGTCTTGAAGCCAGTTCACCATCTGTACTTCGAGTACTTCCAGCCACAACGTAGTTTCCATCATCGGCTTCAACAATAGCTACAGCTTGATCAATATCACTTCCACCGTAGGTTTTTATCCAATCAATTTCTCCTAAAAATGGACCTGGGGTGTTATCGTCTGTTGTTCCAGTATCATCATCTGTAGTGGTAGTATCATCTACAGGTGTGTTTTCATCTTTTTTGGAACAACTTACAAAGAATAAACAACCACATATCAATAAGATAACGGGAAATAATTTTCTTTTCTTTTTTAATTGCATAGTTTTTAGAATTAGTTCACAACTAATCTTAGGGTAGTATTTTTATTAATGGTTACTAAATACATCCCTGTTTTTAGTGATGAAATATTAATAGTTTGGGTTACATTTTGAGGCACAACTTTATCTAGTACTTTTTGCCCTAAAACACTATATATTTCTATATTCTGAATAGGCACATCTTTGGATGATATTGTTACATTCTCTCTGGCAGGATTAGGAGCCAGTGAAAAATTAAAATTTTCATTATCATTAATCCCAAGATTAGATTCCTTTACTAAAGTAAATCCACCTTCTCCACTAATCACAATATTTCCGCTGGCAAAAAATGGATATACATTCCAAGAGCCACGGTAATTAGCATTATTGTTGGCAGGATAGGTATCAAAATATCCAATTTCATTCATATTTTGATTGGCAATGTCTGAAATATTAATCACTCTCATTCCACCACTATAGCTTGCCAAGTAAAAAGTATTACCCACTACATAACCGTTGTGGTCTGTAGAAGCAATATTTGCAAAGTAATCGAAATGAAAAGATGGATTGTCTAAATCTGAAACATCAAATATAATAGTTCTGGTGTTAAACCCGAAATCTTGCTCGTCTATTTCGTCTCCTACAAGAAGGTAATTGCGATCTTCGGTTAACCAACCTTGGTGAGTATATGACGTATTTCCGTAGGTAATAGTGGAAATTAACTGAGGATTCAATTTATCGGTAACATCTACAATGACAACTTCATTTGCATTACTACCAAAAAATATTTCTTTTCCTGTATAATCACTATCCGGACCATCATAAATAATAATTTGGGCGTCGTGAGTATACCCACTTCCATCATAATCACCAATCATAAATGGAGACAAAGGATTTTGAATATTAATGAATAAAGGACCACCATTAGCCTCATCGGTTCCAACAACATAGGCGTAGCCACTGTCCTCGTTTATAGCAATATTGTGTGCGCTTCCAAATACCCCTAAATGAGCATCTTCTGTAAATGTCTCTGGAGGACTGGCAACGTTTCTTAATCGAGTTAAATCGAACACTTGTAATCCATGTCCGTTAGCTTCACTTACAATAAAGGCATAGTTATTATATACTTTAACGTCTCTCCAGATACTTGGATTTGTGTGTGAAGGGAGCTTTCCTAAATAAATAGGATTAACAGGGTCTGAGATATTTATAAAAGCGGTACCGTTGTCCAATCCAACAAGTGCGTATTCTGTCCCGTCATCTGGATCTGTCCAGCCCCAAGAATCATTTCCATCTGAAGCACCCATTTGTGCTAAAACAAATTTTGATTGAAGGTCATATCCTTCACAAGGAAAACCATTTGCTGTACCACCAGAACAAGGTGTTTGAGCAAAGAATGGTGAGGTAATTAATAAGCCAAAAAGGAATGTAATTTTTTTCATAGTTCAATTATTTATTGCTAGAACGAATTTAAAAGGCGGTTAGTGTACCGCCCTTTTAATATTATTCTATTGTTTGATTATTTTTTTTGATGCTTTTTCGTTTAGATTAATAAAATAAATTCCCTTTGAAAAGGAGGATATGTCAATTGTTGTTTGCAATGAGTCAATATTCTTCAAATTGATGAGTACTTTTCCAGTTATGTCTACCACAGAAATGGATGTAATATTTTGGTTTTTTGAAACAATATTAATTTTATCTGAACTAGGGTTTGGATACAAAATAATTCCTTTTGAAAATGGAGTGTCTTCAATTCCTAATTCTGGAACTACCGTTAATTCAAAAGAGCAATTACTAGTATTCCCTTCATCATCTGTGGATCCAAAAGAAATGGTATGCGTTCCCTCTGGAAGTTCAGTTCCAGCAGTTGGAGACTGTGATATTGAAAGTCCAGTACTACAATTATCTGTTGCAGTAACGCTTCCATTTGCCACATAATCGGGCAAAGTAAAGAAGTTTTGACCAGCATCAAAAAGAACTGTTTCGTCGTTATAACAGTCAAATACTGGGCCTAAGTTGTCAACAATTGTAACAATAGCGGTACAAGTATCTGTATTTCCTGAAGGATCTGAAACTGTTAGTGTTACAGTTACTGGAGTTCCAATATCTGAGCAATCGAACGTATTAGGGGTTACTGTAAATGATACAAAGCCACTATCGTCACTAGAACCTCCGTCTACATCACTTCCAGCAACAACTACTTCTCCGTTTTCATCTAATTCTGCGGTAAAATCTTGGCAGACTGCTGTTGGGTCTGTAGTGTCTACTCCAGAAGCTTTTACTAAGAAGAACCCACCACTTCTGTCATTAATTGCAATATTACCACTTCCAAAATAAGGATACACGTTCCAAACTCCATCGTAACCTGAATTATTTCCAGATGGATACGTGTCAAAATAGCCTGATTCTGTAATGGTGTTTGATGCAATTCCAGAAATATCGAGAACTCTTAATCCGGCCGAATAATTAGCCAAATAGTAAGAATCTCCTAGCACATAACCATTGTGATCTGTGGCCGCGGTGGTACCAAAAAAGTCAAAATCGTGAACTGGGTTGTCTAAGTCAGTTAAATCGTAAACAATGGTTCTGGTATCAAATCCAAAATCTTGTTCATCTATTTCATCTCCAACTAATATGTGTTGTTGATTTTCAGTAAACCACACTTGATGAGAATAGGAAGGATTAGTATAAAAGATGGTTGAAATTTCTATTGGGTTAGATTTATTAGTTACATCAATAATTTTGACAGTTTGTTCCCAACCATTACTACTAATCATAATTTCATGACCAGTATAATCTGTGTCTGGACCATTATAAATTACAACTTGTGCATCATGGATATAACTTGTAGTATAAGACCCAGCTGTTTGTGGACTTAGAGGGTTGGATACATCTATAAAAGTAGCTCCAAACGAATCTCCTCCCACCATATAAGCATAGCCAGTGTCTTCATTCATAACCAAGTTGTGGGCTGCACCAACACTGCCATAATGAGCGTCTTCGGTAAATGTTACTGGAGGACTTACAACACTTCTTAGCCTTGTTAAATCGAAGACTTGCATTCCATGACCACCTGCTTCACTAACAATAAAAGCATAATTGTTATACACTTTTACGTCCCTCCAAGTAGTACTTGTTGTATGAGTTGCGAGTTTTCCTAAATAAACAGGGTTAATGGGATCTGAAATATCTATAAATGCAGTTCCATCTTCAAGTCCCATTAATACATACTCATCGCCATTTAAAGGATCTGTCCACCCCCAGTTATCATTAGCACCAGAAGTAGCAAATACTCCAAGAGGGATATGGGAGACCAAGTCGTATCCATCACATGGATATGCCCCAGCCATTCCAGCCACGCATGGAGTTTGCGCCAATAATCCACTTGAAATAAATAAGGTTGTAAGAAATAGTAATTTTTTCATTCGTACTTTTTTTAGCCTAATTAAAGGCTCAATATGATGTATTAAATTATTGCTTTATTACTTTTTTTGTTGCTTTACCATTTAAATTGATAAAATAAATTCCTCTTGAAAATGTTGAGATATCAATTGTTGTTTGAGTTACATCAAGATTGTTTATTTCATGTAATCTTTTACCTGTAATATCTATTATTGTAATTGAGGTGATATTTTCAGATTTAGATGTAATGGTTAATGCTCCCTTAGAAGGATTTGGAAAAATAGAAATTCCCTTTGAAAAATAGGAGTCTTCAATGCCTAATTCTGGAACTACTGTTAAATCAAAGGAGCATGAACTTATGTTTCCTTCATCGTCCATTGTTTCAAAAGTTATTGTATGTGGCCCTTCGGTAAGTTGGGTGCCAGGGATGGGGTCTTGAGATATTGTAACACTGGCAGTACAATTATCTACTGCTGTAATATCGCCATTGGCAACGTAATCTGGTAAAGTATAGAAAGTTTGGCCAGCATCCACTTCTTGAGACTGATTGTCTAGACATTCTAAAAGAGGCCCTAGGTTGTCCACAATGGTTACATCTGCAGTACAACTGTCGGAATTTCCAGAAGGGTCTGTAACGGTAAGCGTAACTGAAATGGTAGACCCTATATCAGAGCAATCAAATACATTTGGAGTTACGGTATATGAAATAAACCCACTATCGTCTGAAGAGCCTCCATCTATATTACTTCCAGAAACTATAACTTGGCCATTCTGAGCAATTTTAGCGGTATAATCTTGGCAAACGGCTACGGGGTCTGTGGTGTCAATTTCATTCGATTTTACAATAAATAATCCACGGTTAATATCACTAATAACAATATTCCCACTTCCAAAATAAGGAAACACACTCCATGCACCATCAAAATTTGCGTTGTTATTATTAGGGTACGAATCAAAATATCCTATTTCATTGATGTTTTGGTTTGCAATATCGCTTATATCGAATACACGCATTCCAGCCCTATAATTTGCTATAAAATATTTATCTCCAACGACATAGCCGTTATGGTCAATGGCTTCCGTCGCCCCGTAATATTCAAAATGAAATTGTGGGTTGTCCAGATCATCAAAATCGAAAATTACAGTTCTTGTATTAAAACCAAAGTCTAGTTCATCTACCTCATCCCCTAAAATAAAATATCTTTGATCTTCAGTAAACCAACCTTGGTGGGTATACCCTACATTGGTGTAGCTTATACTAGAAATATTTACAGGGTTTGCTTTGTCAGTAACATCTACTATTACAACTTCTGTTTCGTTACTTCCTATTAAAATTTCTCTACCGGTGTAATCTCCGTCAGGGCCATTATATGTAATTACTTGAGCATCGTGACTATAATCGTCCATAGAATATCCACCCTCGCTAACAGGATTTAAAGGGTTTTGAATGTTAATAAACCAAGGTCCTCCGTTAAAAGAACTTGTTCCCACAGGATAGGCATAGCCAGTGTCTTCATTGATAACAATATTATGGGCACTTCCAAAACCATTAAAATGAGCATCTTCCGTAAATGAAACAGGAGGATTAGCCACACTTCTTAATCTTGTTAAGTCAAATACTTGCATTCCATGATTATTAGCCTCACTCACAACAAAAGCGTGATTATTGTAAACTTTAATATCTCTCCAAGTACTATTTCCACTATGGGTGGGTAATTTTCCTAAATATATTGGATTTACAGGATCAGAAATATCTACAAATACGGTTCCATTTCTAACACCCATAATAGCATATTCCTTCCCATCTAAAGGATCTGTCCACCCCCAAGAATCATTTCCAGAAGAAGCATCTAATACTGTTAAGTCTAGATGAGATTGAAGGTCGTATCCATTACAAGGGTAAGACCCTGCCATACCTCCAGTACAAGGTGTTTGCGAAATTGAAATAAATGGAATGAGGAGTAGTAATGAGAATAAATTTTTCATCATGAAAGTTGGGTTTAATTCGGTAAATATGATATAATAAATAGGTAAAGAAATCTTAATCAAGAAATTTTAGCTCTCAAAGCTAACAAATTAATAGTAATATAATTGTTAAAGTCCTTATTTTGTTGAAAATATTATATTTTTTTAATGCAATTGACCTTCATTTTTGAAAGATTTATAATCCTTTCTTCTTTTTAAGCATACTTCGTTTCGGAAATTGTATTTTTGTTCCTTGATATTTTATAAGAATGATTGAAGATAAAAACAAGTCTAATACCAAGATTTCTGAACTAGGAGAATTTGGATTAATTGACCACTTAACAAGAGGAATAAAATTGAGACATAAATCTTCAGTAAAAGGTATTGGGGATGATGCTGCTGTTATTGGTGGCGATAGTAAATCACAGAAAGTAGTAACTACAGATTTACTTATTGAAGGAGTTCATTTTGACCTAGGATATATGCCCTTAAAGCATTTAGGCTACAAAGCGGTGATTGTAAATTTAAGTGATGTGTATGCCATGAATGCCCAACCAGCGCAAATTACAGTTTCCATTGCAGTTTCGAATAGATTTCCAGTAGAAGCTTTGGACGAACTTTACGACGGAATAAAAACGGCTTGTAAAATTTACAATGTAGACCTTGTGGGTGGAGATACTACTTCTTCTACATCGGGCTTAATTATTAGTATTACTGCGATTGGGGAAATAAAGGCCGAGGATATTGTTTTCCGTAGCGGAGCAAAAGAAAACGATTTGCTGGTTATTTCTGGAGATATTGGCGGTGCGTATTTGGGACTACAAGTATTGGAGCGAGAAAAACAAGTGTTTAAAGCGAATCCAAACTCGCAACCCGATTTAGAGCCTTATACCTATTTGGTTGAAAGACAACTTAAACCCGAAGCGCGAAAAGATATAGTTTTATTATTGAAAGATTTGGATGTTGTTCCAACTTCCATGATTGATGTAAGCGATGGGTTGTCTTCAGAAATACTTCACCTTTGTAAGGCTTCAAAAGCAGGATGTAATATTTACGAAGATAAAATTCCATTAGACCCACAAGTAATTTCAACCTGTGAAGAGTTTGAGCTAGATAGCACAACCATAGCCATGAGTGGCGGAGAAGATTATGAGTTACTATTTACCATTAAAACAGAAGATTTTCCCAAAATAAAGGCAAATCCAAACTTAACGGTTATAGGGCATATCACTGCAGAAAAGGAAGGGATACATTTAATTACGAGAGCAAATACAAAGATACCGGTAATTGCAAGAGGGTGGAATTCTTTACAAGAAGAATAGTTATACGGCAGCTCTATTTCTAAACTTTCTTTCGAACAAAAGATTATTTTCTTCCCAGTATTTAGAAAGCTTTACAATCCTACCATACCCGTCTACAGTAAATTTTTTATCACAACAAGTACATTTGTATTCTTTAATAAGGATATCCTCCTTTTTAATTCTTACAAATCGATGTCCTAATAACTTGCACAGCATTTTTTTCTTCATGAGGCTACAGAGTAACGCTTCATTTTCTTTTCAAAAAATAAAGCCAATGATGAATTAATTTTTTTGTTTTTAGAGGTTAAGATTTCTAAGTTTCCTGAAAAAGTATTAGTTACTTCCTTTCCACAATGAGAACATCTGTATTCTTTTATGTGGTTGGTTACCTTCCGGGTAATTAAATAATCATGCCCAAATGTACTGCAAACGATACCAGAAAAGGAAAACGATTTGGATGGGGAGTTAAAGCTCATAGTTTTCAATTTTTGGATGAGCTAAATATATAATTTTTTTTAAATAAAATCGATAAAAAGTAAAATTAATCGATAAAAAGCAAAAATTTAACAATTTCAGCTTCGTTTTCCAACCAACTCATATGGCTACTAGGGAGGATTTTTATTTCCGAATTTGTTTCTCCTGCGATTCTTTTTGAAATTGAAATTGGTACAATGGGATCTTCATTTCCACATACAATCCATTTTGTTCGAGGAAATTTTTTTAAGATTTCTGTTCTATCTTTCCTATCACGCATCCCTATTATATTTGCTATAATCCCATGTGAAGAAAATAGAAGAGCCTCCTTTTTTAATAGCGCTATTTCTTTTGAAAACTCATTACGAGATTTTTCTGAAAATAAATTTGAAATGGCCATACTCAAAAAAGGCTTTTTTTCCTTTTCAATTAATTGGGTAGCTCGATTCCTATTTTCTTTTCGTTCATCACTATCGGCTTCAGTTGTAGAATTCAATAAAATTAATTTTAAAACATTTTCTTCAAAAAGTTCTGTAAAAGCCAATGCAGCATATCCACCCATGGAGTGTCCAACAAAAATTGCTTTGTCGATTTTTAAAAAATGAAGTAGTTCATTTACAACTTTTGCTATCAATTCCATAGAATGAGTTTCGGAAATAGAATCACTTTTTCCATGTCCAGGAAGGTCAATAAGGATAACCGTGTATTTTTTAGAAAGCGGTTTAATAAAATTCTTCCAAATGGAGGAGCTTTCCAAAAACCCGTGCAATAGGACTATGGTTGGGCCTTTTCCATGAGATTCATAATAAATAGAGGTATTGTCGTACTGAAAAATCATTTTTCTATCTTCACGAGCAAATATCTGCCAATGAAACACACCAAACAAACCTTTGTTACAGCTTTTGCGTTGTTTTCACTTTTTTTTGGTGCTGGCAACCTCATTTTACCTCCATTTTTAGGCTATAATGGTGGGCAAGATTGGTTTTGGGTGTTGCTGGGTTTTTTAGTTTCTGCCGTGGTCATTCCTATTTTGGCCATTTATGGGCATGCAAAATTGCAAGGTTCTTTACTTGATTTTGGAAAAAAAGTCTCTCCAAAATTTGCACTACTTTTTGCCATTATTATTTACATCATATCTATTACGTTACCATCGCCACGAACGGCTTCAGTAACTCACGAAATGGCGATTGCTCCTTATTTTTCTATCTCCTCTATTTGGACCAGTACTATATATTTTATGCTAGTACTCATTTTTGCGCTAAATAGATCTAAAATTTTAAATATCGTAGGTAAATTTCTTACCCCCCTTATCTTTATCATCTTATTATTGATTATTGTCATTGGGCTTTCTTCAGAAGTAGAAATGCTTCGAGCTAGCATTTTTGAAAACAATTTTACTTCAGGAATTCTAGAAGGTTATCAGACATTTGATGCTATTGGAGGAGTTGTCGTGGGAGGTGTCATTGTAATTTCATTGTCCTTTCAAACAAAATTATCGTTTGCCGAGAAGAAAAAAATTATTGGTAAAGCAGGTCTTTGGGCAGGGACAGCTTTATTTTTAATGTACGCTGGCCTTATTGCCTTAGGAGCACATTATAGTTTATTGCCAGAAGTAGGAGACAGAGCACAATTTTTAACCTTTGTAAGTGTCCAATCTTTAGGGAATATCGGCACCGCTTTTTTAGCAGTGTTGGTGGCATTAGCATGTTTTACGACTGCCGTTGGAATTGTTACTGGAACAGCCGATTTTGTGAAGGGAATTTCAAAAAATGTTCAAATGGCCTATCAAATTACCGTAATTCTTGGTTGTATACTAGGGGTTGTTATGGGACAATTACCCGTAAATTATATTATTGCGATTGCATTCCCAGCCCTTATGTTTATTTACCCTATTACCATAGTTTTGATATTGTTAAATGTATTGCCCCAAAACTATACTTCAAAGTTGATTTTTAGAGGTGTTGTTTTAGTGACATTTTTATTTAGTATTCCCGATTTTTTAGGCGTGATTTTACCCGAAGAAAATTGGGGAGTGATTAAAAATTACATTCCGTTGGCGCATCAAAATATGGGTTGGATCTTGCCTGCATTGGGTACTTTAATTTTGCTGAATATTTTTCAGAAAAACAACAATTCTGAAGCTCTTTTAGATGAAAATTGACGTTTTTCTTACTTTTTTAACATTTTCTCTAAAAATCGAAAACGATGTCGTCCATTTTTTTCAGAAAAAAGGCTCTTTAAAAAGGCAGCTTTTATTGATATATCATTAGATTATCATTACTTTTTTTGTCAACACCACAATAAAGCGTTGGACAAATTATCATATTCGTAAAACGCTGATATTTTAATAGTTAAAGGTTTGTAAAAGAATTTTTGTGTTTTAGATTTGAAGACGAATTTTAAAACTAAAAATCATGGCAATTACAAAACAATATTTAAAGAGCAAGCCAGTTTGTAAAGTAACTTTTACCGTTCCTGCAGAGGAAGCGAAAGAGGTAAAAGTTGTAGGATCTTTTAATGGATGGAGCGCAAAGAAAACCCCGCTTAAAAAATTAAAAAACGGAACCTTTAAAGGGACCTTAGATTTAGATAAAGACCAATCGTATGAGTTTCGTTATATCGTTGACGGAACCTATACAAACGATGAGCAAGCAGACGCATATGCATGGAATGATTACGCAGGTGCAGAAAACAGTGTGTTGCACGTCTAACTTTTTTTGCCCCCAATCATAAAAAAAGCCCCGAAAATGCGGGGCTTTTTTTAATTCATTAGCTCTTCAATTTCATCTGCTTCTATCGGGATGTTTTTCATCAAGTTAAAGGGCTCTCCTGTAGACTGAATCACCACATCATCTTCCAGTCGCACTCCAAATCCTTCCTCAGGGATATAAATACCTGGCTCTACAGTAAAGACCATATTGGCTTTCATGGGTTCCCATAAAATTCCGTAGTCGTGAGTATCTAATCCCATATGATGACTCGTCCCATGCATAAAGTATTTTTTATATGCTGGCCAATCTGGATTTTCATTTTGTACATCGGATTTATCTATTAATCCTAATCCCAACAATTCTGAAGTCATTAATTTACCCACTTCTACGTGGTATTCTTTCCAAAAATTCCCAGGAACTAGCATTTTGGTGGCTTCAATTTTCACACGGTTTACCGCATTGTACACCTCTTTTTGTCGCTTTGTAAATTTCCCATTAACTGGAATGGTACGGGTCATATCACTACTATAGTTTGCATATTCGGCACCCACATCCATTAAAATAAGATCGCCATCTTTACATGGTTGGTTGTTTTCAATATAATGAAGGACATTAGCGTTATTTCCACTTGCAATAATGGGGGTATATGAAAACCCTTTGGATCGATTGCGTACAAATTCGTGGATATATTCAGCTTCAATTTCATATTCCCAAACGCCAGGTTTTACAAAATTGAGGACTCTTCTAAAACCTTTTTCAGTAATATTACAAGCGGTTTGTAATAAATCAATTTCAATAGCATCTTTTACAGAGCGCAGACGTTGTAAAATAGGATTACTTTTTGCCCAAGAATGTGCAGGAAATTGTTCTTTGGTTTTTTTAATGAAACGATCTTCACGGGTTTCGGTTTCTACACTTTGGCGGTAATGCTCGTTGGTGTTAAAATAAATCGTTTCGGCTTCGGTCATTAATCCAAAAAAGACTTTATCAAATTCACTTAGCCAATACACGGTTTTAATTCCGCTTACTTCAAAGGCTCTTTCTTTGGTCAACTTTTCTCCTTCCCACACTGCAATGTGATCATTGGTTTCTCTTAAAAAAAGAACTTCTCGGTGCTTTTCTTCATGAGCCTCTGGAAACAACAAAAGGATGCTTTCCTCTTGGTCTACACCGCTTAAATACAAAATATCACGATGCTGATTAAAAGGCATGGTGCTATCTGCACTTACAGGATAAATATCGTTACTATTAAATACGGCAATACTTTTAGGCTTCATTTGCGCCATAAAGTTTTTGCGATTTTTAATGTATAATTCTTGGTCTATAGGAAGGTATTTCATATTTATTGCCACGCCTTGGGCGGGGTATCTTTTAATTAAACAATTATTTCTTCAAAATTACGGAATGCATGGAAGAAAAAAGTAGCCAAATGGCGTTAAATCGTATTTTTTCGAATCCTACTCATATGCCGTGTCGAAATTCCTAAAAAAGAAGCCAAATAGCGTAGCGGAACTTGTTGCAATAAATTGGGTTCGTTAAGGAGCATGTTTTGGTAACGTTCCTCTGGGGAAAGGGTGAGCAGGTTGATACGATAATCGTCGATTAAAAAAATCTGATTTTCAATTAAATGGAAATAAAACTGAAAGAAAGCTTTGTTGTTTTGCAGTAAAAAATTAAACGTATCAATAGTTAAAATCCATAGTGAACAAGGACTTATGGCTTTGATGTTTTTTCTTGATGGTATTTGGTTTTTAAAGCTTTTTAAGGCCGAAGTGTAGGTGTTTTTTAATGCTAAATAAGTGGTTTTTTCTTCCCCTGAAACTATAATGGAATGCTGTAAAATACCACTTTCCACAAAGCAGAAATAGCGACAAATGTTACCTTCCGTTACAAAAAATTCATTTTTTTTTAAATGTAAAACTTCAAAGCAGGATACGATTTCAGGAATTGAGTCTTCAAGATTTTTTGTGTTTAAAATCCTTTTTATACTATGTTCTAAAAGTTCTTTTGAAGTTTTCACAAGCTTATTTAATTGAACCGAAATTACACGACTAAATTTAGTGAGGGTGTTAAACTTGGGCAAATTATTTTGCCGTAAATTAGTTGTTCTGTATTTTTCAATAATTAAACCAACCCAAAATGAAAAATTTTATCTCGTTCCTGTTTTTAGGAATTTCTGTCCATTTTTTTGCTCAACAACCTGCAACTTCGGTAAATGAAGTAGACAAAGCACTTCAGCAAAAAGAACAGCTCACAAAAAATTCTTTAGTTAAAAAATTGCCTTTTAGGAATATTGGGCCTTCAGTAATGAGTGGTCGCGTGGTAGACATTGCCGTGAATCCTGTAAACCCAACCGAATTTTATGTAGGTTATGCAAGTGGAGGCGTTTGGCATACAGTAAATAATGGAACGAGTTTCGAGCCTATTTTGGATACTAGTCCTACACAAAATGTAGGGTCGCTTGCTGTAGATTGGAAAAATCAAGCGATTTGGGTGGGAACGGGAGAAGTAAATGCTTCTCGTTCAAGCTATGCTGGCATTGGACTTTTAAAGAGCACCGACAACGGAAAGACTTGGCAAAATATGGGATTGAAAGATTCGCATCATATTGCGAAAATTTTAATCAACCCTAATAATCCATCGGAATTGGTCGTGGGAGTTACAGGTCATTTGTATTCTGAAAATAATGAGCGCGGTGTTTTTAAAACTTTCGATGGTGGAAAAACATGGAACAAGACCCTTTTTATAAATAACCATACAGGAATTATTGAAATGGATGTACATCCTAATAATTTCAATATAATGTATGCCTCTTCTTGGGACAAAGACCGAAAAGCTTGGAATTTTAAAGGCAATGGGGAAGGAAGTGCCATATACAAAAGTGTGGATGCAGGAAATACTTGGACCAATGTTTCTAGTGCTGAAAGCGGATTCCCAACGGGGGATGGCGTGGGTAGAATAGGACTAGCGGTGGTTGATGAAAATACGGTGTATGCTATACATGATAATCAGTTTTTAAGAGATAAAGAAAAAGAAGATAAAGTAGAAGGACTTAACAAAGAGGATTTCAAATCTATGAGTAAAGACGCTTTCCTGAATTTAGATAATGCTAAGCTAGAGAGTTATTTGCGTAACAATGGATTTCAGGATAAATACAAGGCAGAAAATGTGAAGCAAATGGTGCGTAGTGGTGGTGTGGTTCCTATGGATTTGGCAAAGTATCTTGAAGATGCAAACACTTTATTATTCGATACGCCTGTTATTGGTGCGGAAGTGTATAAAAGCACCGATGCTGGAAAAACGTGGAGTAAAACTCATAAAGGCTATCTTGACGGGATTTATTATTCCTATGGGTATTACTTCGGAAAAATTCACGTAGACCCTAACAATCCCAACGGAATTTACATTTATGGAGTTCCTATTTTAAAATCGAAAGACGGTGGAAAAACTTTTACTTCCATTGATGCCGATAATGTACATGCTGATCATCACGCCCTTTGGATTAACCCTAAAATGCCAGGTCATTTAATTAATGGAAACGATGGCGGGGTAAATATAAGTTATGACGATGGGAAAAATTGGACAAAATGTAATACGCCAGCAGTGGGACAGTTTTATGCCATAAATGTAGACAATGCAAAACCGTATAATGTGTATGGAGGCTTGCAAGACAATGGGGTTTGGGTTGGCTCAAATGAAACTGAAGAGGATGTATATTGGCATCAATCTGGAAAATATCCGTATGAAATGATTATGGGGGGTGACGGTATGCAAGTAGAAATAGACAATCGTAACAACAACATTGTGTATACCGGGTTTCAGTTTGGAAATTACTATCGATTACATCGTGATACCAATGAAAACAAATACATACAGCCAAAGCATGAACTAGGTGAAAGTCCGTATCGCTTTAACTGGCAAACCCCTATTTTATTGAGTTCCCATAACCAAGATATATTGTATTTGGGTGGAAATAAATTGATGCGAAGTATGAACAAAGGGGACGATTGGGAGGCTATTTCCTTCGACCTTACCAATGGGGGAAAACCCGGAAATGTTGCCTATGGAACACTTACAAGTATTAGTGAATCTCCCTTCCAGTTTGGTTTAATTTATACGGGAAGTGATGATGGATTGGTGTACGTTACACGAAATGCTGGAGGTGATTGGAAAAAGATTTCAAATTCTTTTCCGAAGGATTTATGGGTGAGTCGTGTGGTAGCTTCAAAACATAAAAAGGCAAGAGTGTATGTTACTTTAAACGGTTATCGTTGGGATGATTTTACATCATATGTCTATGTAAGTGAAGATTTTGGAGACACTTGGAAAAGCATTAGCAGCAATCTTCCTGCATCTCCTGTAAATGTCATTCGGGAAGATTCAGAAAACATGAATATTTTGTATTTGGGGACCGATAATGGCGCCTATGTATCTTTTAATAAAGGAGCAAGTTGGGAAGCTTTTTCAGAAGGATTGCCTAATGTAGCTTTTCACGATATAAGAGTGCAACCTGAAGCAAAAGATTTGGTGTTAGGTACCCACGGAAGGTCTATTTATATTGCAGATATTAGTTTACTACAACAAGTCTCTGATGACACGATGACCAATTTACTCGTTAATGCTATTGAACCACTTCGTGCTTCACGACGTTGGGGAAGTAGTTTCAGTGAGTGGAGGGATGCCTTTGAACCCTCAATGGACATTCAGTTTTATAGTCCTTCGGAAGGAAAAGCAACGATTACTGTTTTTTCAGAAGACGGAAAAGAATTGCAACAATGGAAAGTAGATGCGGTAAAAGGATTTAATCTTTCAAAATACGATGTTACACTTTCTGAAAAGGGAACGAAGACTCTTGAAAAAGCTGGGGATAAGATTTCGAAAGCACAAAACGGGAAGTATTATTTAGCCAAAGGAAGTTATACTGTTGAGGTGGCTATTTCTGGAAAAACTGCAAAACAAAAATTAGAAATCAAGTAGGATTTTATTATTGTTTAAAACCGTTCTAAATTCAGCTTAAAAGAAATGTCAAAGTTTGGCAATCATTCTTTTGAGCCGTATTTTTGTAAGTGAAATTTTGAAAAGATACACTATGGGATTACTCTCCTCCTCAATTGCCAGAAAAGTGGCTATGGCGCTTTCTGGATTGTTTTTGGTCTTTTTTTTAGCACAACATTTCACTATTAATTTTACATCGGTTATTGCTCCAGATACTTTTAATAGTTGGTCCCATTTTATGGGAACCAATGGTTTGGTGCAATTTGTTTTGCAACCTGTTTTAATTTTTGGTGTTGTTTTCCACTTTGTAATGGGATTTGTGCTAGAGATTAAAAATCGAAATGCCCGTGCAGTAAAATATGCAAGTTACAAAGGAAGTGCTAATGCCAGTTGGGCGTCACGAAATATGATAATTTCTGGATTGGTAGTACTTGCTTTTTTAGGATTGCATTTTTACGATTTCTGGGTTCCTGAAATTGTTCACAAATACATCGAATCTCATCCCGAAGACCCAACACGATATTATGAGGAAACCATTCATAAATTTGAAAGCCACACTCGTGTTATTATTTATGTTATTGCCTTTATTTTATTAGCAGTGCATTTATGGCACGGCTTTGCTTCGGCTTTCCAAAGTGTTGGATTCAACAATAAGTATTCTAAAGGATTACAAGGATTTACAAAAGCATTCGCAATTGGAATCCCTGCTGGATTTATTTTTATTGCCTTGTATCACCACATTAATCATTTAATCCACTAATAGCTACCGATATGTCATTAGATTCAAAATTACCCAAAGGACCATTAGCCCAAAAGTGGACAAAACATAAAAACGAGATCAACCTTGTTAACCCTGCAAACAAAAGGAATATTGATGTAATAGTAGTAGGAACAGGATTAGCAGGAGGAAGCGCTGCTGCTACCCTTGCAGAATTAGGTTACAATGTAAAAACATTTTGTTACCAAGATTCTCCACGTCGTGCGCACTCCATTGCAGCACAAGGAGGAATTAACGCAGCAAAAAATTACCAAGGTGATGGGGATTCTACCTATCGTCTTTTTTACGATACCATTAAAGGAGGGGATTATCGCTCTCGCGAAGAAAATGTGTATCGTCTCGCAGAAGTATCTGCAAATATTATAGATCAATGTGTGGCACAAGGCGTTCCGTTTGCCCGTGAATATGGAGGATTACTAGATAACCGTTCGTTTGGAGGGGTACTCGTTTCAAGAACATTTTATGCCAAAGGACAAACGGGTCAGCAGTTATTGTTGGGAGCCTATTCTGCGATGAATCGTCAAATTAACCGTGGGAAGATTAAGCCTTATAATCGTCACGAAATGCTTGATTTAGTGATTGTAGATGGTAAGGCACGTGGAATTATCGCTCGTGATTTAGTTACTGGAGAACTTGAAAGACATTCGGCTCATGCGGTGGTGATTGCCACAGGAGGATACGGAAATGTATTTTTCTTATCTACCAATGCCATGGGAAGTAACGTAACTGCTTCTTGGAAAATTCATAAAAAAGGAGCCTATTTTGCGAATCCTTGCTATACGCAAATTCATCCTACTTGTATTCCAGTTTCTGGGGATCACCAATCGAAGTTAACGTTGATGTCTGAATCCCTTAGAAACGACGGTAGAATTTGGGTTCCAAAAAAGTTAGAAGATGCGAAAGCGATTCGTGAAGGGAAATTAAAACCTACCGACCTTGCTGAAGAAGATAGAGATTACTATTTAGAAAGACGTTATCCTTCCTTCGGAAACTTAGTGCCTCGTGATGTTGCATCTCGTGCTGCAAAGGAGCGTTGCGATGCTGGTTTTGGTGTAAATAAAACAGGAGAAGCGGTGTATTTGGATTTTTCTTCGGCCATCATGCGCTACGGAAAAGAGCAAGCTGTGATGAACCATATTGAAAATCCTTCCGTAGATACCATTCGCGAATTAGGTGAAAAAGTGGTGGAGAATAAGTATGGAAACTTGTTTCAGATGTATGAAAAAATTGTAGATCAAAACCCGTATAAAACTCCTATGATGATTTATCCTGCGGTTCATTACACTATGGGAGGTGTCTGGGTAGATTATAATTTAATGACTACTATTCCGGGTTGTTATGCAGCTGGGGAAGCTAACTTTAGCGACCACGGAGCAAATAGGTTGGGAGCAAGTGCCTTAATGCAAGGTCTAGCCGATGGGTATTTTGTGCTGCCTTATACTATTGGGGATTATCTTTCCAAAGATATTAGAACAGGAAAAATTTCAACAGATTTACCAGAATTTGATGAGGCCGAAAAGAATGTAAGAACTACACTTGAAAAGTTGATCAATAATAAGGGTTCTAAAAGTGTGGATCACTTCCATAAACGTTTAGGAAAAATCATGTGGGATAAAGTTGGAATGGCTCGTAACGAAAAAGGACTTAAGGAAGCCATTTCAGAAATTAAAGCCTTACGAGCTGAGTTTTGGAACGAAGTAAAAGTTCCAGGAACTATCGATGAAATGAATCCTGAACTTGAAAAAGCAATGCGCGTTGCAGATTTCCTTGAATTGGGAGAACTATTCGCAAAAGATGCCTTGCATAGAAACGAATCTTGTGGTGGACACTTTAGAGAAGAATACCAAACTGAAGAAGGAGAAGCGCTAAGAGATGATGAGAACTTTATGTATGTTGCTGCTTGGGAATACAAAGGTGAACCCAGTGATGCGGTATTGCATAAGGAAAGCTTAGAATACGAAAACATTGAAGTAAAAACCCGTTCATACAAATAGATTATGAAGCTTACATTAAAAATTTGGAGACAAAAAAATGCCCAAGCGAAAGGGAGTATGCAATCCTACGCTATAGATGGCGTTGATGGAGACATGTCCTTTTTAGAAATGCTGGATGTTTTGAACGAACAACTTATAGACAAAGGGGAGGAACCCGTGGTGTTTGATCATGACTGTCGTGAAGGAATTTGTGGTGCATGTTCACTTCAAATTAATGGGGAGCCTCACGGACCTGATCGACTTGTTACTACCTGTCAATTACATATGCGTAAGTTTAATGACGGAGATACTATTGTGATTGAGCCGTTCCGAGCAAAAGCCTTTCCAGTGATTAAGGATTTAATGGTAGATCGTAGCTCGTTTGATAGAATTCAGCAGGCTGGAGGGTTTATTTCTGTGAATACTTCAGGAAATACCATTGATGCCAATGCCATTCCTATCAACAAAAACGACGCAGACGAATCTTTTGAAGCCGCCACTTGTATAGGTTGTGGTGCTTGTGTTGCAGCTTGTAAAAATGCAAGTGCTATGCTTTTTACTTCTGCTAAGGTAAGTCAGTTTGCATTGTTACCCCAAGGACGTGTTGAAGCGACACAACGTGTTTTAAATATGGTAGAGCAAATGGACAAAGAAGGCTTCGGAAATTGCACCAATACGGGAGCATGTGAAGTAGAATGCCCAAAAGGAATTTCTTTGGAAAACATTGCTCGTATGAACCGTGAATATTTAATGGCAAGCTTGAAGGGATAAATTATATTAATAAAAGTATACTTTATAAATCCTGAGTTTTCCACTCGGGATTTTCTATTTTTATAACATGATATCGAAACTTCCCAATGTACCTACTAGTATTTTTACAGTTATGAGTAAAATGGCTTCGGAATATGGAGCCCTTAATCTTTCCCAAGGGTTTCCAAATTTTGAAAGTGACCCAGTGCTCATCGAAGTTGTTTCAAAGGCAATGAAAGACGGATTTAATCAATATGCGCCCATGCAAGGAGATTTGGGATTGCGGGAACGAATTTCTGAAAAAGTACAAACCCTTTACGGTAAAAAATACAACCCCACCAACGAAATAACTGTTACTGCTGGAGCCACACAAGCCATTTTTACGGCCATTGCTGCAACAATACAAAAAGGAGATGAGGTCATCGTCTTTGCTCCAGCCTATGATTGTTATGAGCCTGCGATAAAACTTTTTGGTGGCGTTACAAAAGCCATTCAATTAAAACCTCCTTTTTATACACCTAATTGGGATGAGGTCGCCCAAGCTATTACAGCAAATACCAAAATGATTATTATTAATAGTCCGCATAATCCAAGTGGCATGGTTTTTTCTGAAAAGGATATGCTTCAATTGCAAATATTGGCAGACAAGCACAATCTATTAGTGTTAAGTGATGAGGTGTACGAGCATATCATTTTTGATAAGGAAATTCATCAAAGTGCTGCACGTTTTGAAACACTTTCGCAACGGACCTTGATCACGGCTTCTTTTGGAAAAACCTTTCATAACACTGGATGGAAAATGGGGTATTGTTTGGCGCCAGAGTATTTAATGAAAGAGTTTCAAAAAGTGCATCAATATAATGTGTTTTGTGTAAATCATCCTGTGCAAAAAGGGCTGGCAAACTATTTAGAAAATCCGTCTCGTTATTTATCTATACCCAATTTTTATGAAGAAAAACGCGATTTTTTTCTAAATTTAATTAAAGATTCAAAATTTCAATTTATGCCTTCCAAGGGGACATACTTTCAGCTACTGGATTATTCAAAAATTACTGATGAAAGCGATATTGCTTTTGCTGAAAAATTAACCAAGGAATTTAAGTTAGCTACCATTCCAACTTCAGTTTTTAACAAAAATCAGGCAGATTTTAAACAACTTAGAGTCTGTTTTGCTAAAACTAATGAAACACTCCAGCAGGCAGCCGCAATTTTAAATAATATCTAAAAATTATAGTAACAGACTTATAATATAAGTTTCTTCAATACTAGGATTAAAACATACAATTAGAATTACTTTTTAATTGGTTTTAAGAGTTGTAATTTTAACATAATAAAGCATAAAATAAAATTATAGTATGGATAACAATGGTAATAATAACGGAAAAGTTTGGGATGTAAATGACACTTCGGCAAAATGTCCCTTTCTTAACGGTGAAATGAATCAAACCGCTGGAGGTGGAACCTCTAATAGAGAGTGGTGGCCTAACCAATTAAAATTAAATATTCTTCGTCAAAATTCATCTTTAACAGACCCGATGGATGAAGGATATGATTATAGAGAAGAATTTAAAAAATTAGATTTAGCGGCTGTAAAAAAGGATTTAAATGATCTAATGACTAACAGTCAAGAGTGGTGGCCGGCAGATTACGGGCATTACGGGCCTTTATTTATTCGAATGGCTTGGCATGCAGCAGGTACGTATAGAATTCAAGACGGTAGAGGTGGGGCTGGTTCTGGATCACAACGATTCGCACCGCTAAATAGCTGGCCTGATAATGCTAACCTAGATAAGGCTCGATTATTACTTTGGCCTATTAAAAAGAAATACGGAAAGAAACTTTCTTGGGCAGATTTATTAATTCTAGCTGGAAATTGTGCGCACGAATCTATGGGATTAAAAATGTTTGGATTTGCAGGAGGTCGTGAAGATATTTGGCAACCAGAAGAAGATGTGTATTGGGGATCTGAAGGCGAATGGATGGGAAATAAAGAACGTTACTCAGAAAATGGAGAACTTGAAAATCCATTGGGAGCAACCCATATGGGATTAATTTATGTGAATCCAGAAGGACCTAACGGAAATCCGGACCCCATTGCAGCGGCAAAAGACATTCGTGAAACCTTTGGAAGAATGGCGATGAACGATTATGAAACCGTTGCGCTAATTGCTGGAGGGCATACCTTTGGTAAAACACACGGAGCGGCAGATCCTTCAAAATATGTGGCTGCAGAACCCGCAGGTGCAGGTATTGAAGAACAAAGTATGGGTTGGAAAAATAGCTATGGAACTGGAAAAGGAGCCGATACAATTACTAGTGGAATTGAAGGTGCTTGGACAGATTCACCTACACAATGGAGTCATAAGTTCTTTGAAAATTTATTTAAATATGACTGGGAATTAACAAAAAGTCCAGCTGGAGCTCACCAATGGAAACCTAAAAATAATGAAGGGGCAGGAACAATTCCTGATGCTCACGACCCAAATGTGAAACACGCTCCCTTTATGTTAACCACAGATCTTTCATTACGATTTGACCCAGCATACGAGAAAATTTCTAGACATTTTTTAGAGAATCCCGATGAGTTTGCAGATGCTTATGCTCGCGCTTGGTTTAAACTTACACATCGTGATATGGGACCTATTCAAAGATATTTAGGACCAGAAGTACCTAATGAAGAATTAATCTGGCAAGACCCAATTCCAGCGGTAGATTATGAACTGGTTAATGACAATGATATTGCAGCCTTAAAAAAGAATATTTTAGCCTCAGGACTTTCAGTTTCAGAATTAGTGACAACGGCTTGGGCTTCGGCTTCAACCTTTAGAGGGTCCGATATGCGAGGTGGTGCTAATGGTGCAAGAGTACGTTTAGCACCTCAGAAAAACTGGGAAGTAAACAACCCAGAACAATTGTCTAAAGTCTTAGATACGTTAAGTAGAATTCAGAAAGAATTTAATGAGACTCAATCTGGAAATAAAAAAGTTTCTTTAGCAGACTTAATTGTTCTTGGAGGTTGCGCAGCAGTTGAAAAATCGGCAAAGGATGCTGGGTATGATGTAAAAGTACCTTTTACACCTGGGCGTACGGATGCTTCGGAAGCGCAAACTGACGCTGAAGCTTTTGACGCACTTGAGCCCCTAGGAGATGGTTTTAGAAATTATCTTAAAAAAGGGATGGTTGTATCTGCTGAAGAGTTATTGGTAGATAAAGCGCAGTTACTTACGTTAACAGCTCCTGAAATGACAGTTTTAGTAGGTGGAATGCGAGCTTTGCATGCAAATTATGACTATTCCAACCACGGAATATTTACAGATAAGCCAGGCGTATTAACCAATGATTTCTTTGTAAATCTGTTAGATTTTGATATTACTTGGAAATCGGTTTCTGAAAATGATGATGTATTTGAAGGGAGGGATCGTGCCACTGGAAAGGTAAAATGGACAGGAACAAGAGCCGATTTAATTTTTGGTTCAAATTCAGAATTAAGAGCCCTTGCCGAAGTTTACGCTTGTGAAGATTCCAAAGAGAAATTTGTTAAAGACTTCGTGAAAGCTTGGAATAAAGTGATGCTGCTGGATCGTTTCGATTTGGACTAATTATGTAACACTATTGTAAAACCCAAAGCGGAATGGTAACTTTACTGTTCCGCTTTTTTTAACTACAATTATGAGTACATCCATATTTGATGCCATACGAAAAGGAGAGTTGGAGACTGTAAAAAACTTGCTTTCTCAAAATCCTGAGTATGTAAAACAGAAAGATGCAAGAGGCTCTACGCCCTTATTATTAGCAACCTATTACGGGAATGAGCAAGTTACAAAAGCTATTTTAGAAATTCCTCAAGATATAGATACGCAAGATGCTTCTGGAAATACGGCATTAATGGGTGTTTGTTTTAAGGGGTATGACGCCATTGCAAAGTTACTTATTAATTACGGAGCCAATGTTAATGTAAAGAATTACAACGGTGCTACCGCATTGATTTATGCAACCATGTTTAAAAAGATAAACATCATTAAGTTGCTTATAGAACATGGGGCCGACAAAACTATTAAAGATGATAGTGGAAAAACAGCTTTAGACCATGCTATAATGCAGGGAATGAAAGAAGCCATAGATTTGTTACAATGAACAACTTAAAAGTAACCCTAATACAATCACATTTGCATTGGGAAAATCCCGAGGCTAATAGAGCGATGTTTTCAGAAAAAATTGAAACCATTTCTGAACAAACAGATCTTATTGTGTTGCCAGAAATGTTTACCACAGGATTTACCATGAATGCATCCCCATTAGCTGAAACAATGCAAGGATTAACCGTTCAATGGATGAAAGAACAATCTTTAAAATTAGATGCAGCTATAGTGGGAAGTATCATTATTGAGGAGAATAATAAGTATTTTAATCGGTTCTTGTTTGTTTTTAAAAATGAAATATTGCAATATTACGATAAAAGACATACCTTTACTTTGGCGGGAGAAAATAAGGTGTTTACGGCAGGAAATACAAAGCTCATAATTGATTATAAAAACTGGAGGATTTGTCCTTTAGTTTGCTATGATCTTCGCTTCCCTGTTTGGGCAAGGAATACAGAAGATTATGATGTGTTACTGTATGTTGCTAATTGGCCCAAAAAGAGAATTACAGCTTGGGATGCCTTGCTTAAAGCAAGAGCTATTGAAAATATGGCGTACTGCGTTGGCGTTAATAGAACGGGGCTAGATGGAAACGGACACGAATATGTTGGTCACAGCGCTGTGTATGATGTATTAGGAGAGCTAGTTTCAACCCCAGCATTTGAAAAAGAATTTATAGAAACTATCACACTTTCAAAAGAGCATATTCACCATAATAGAGAGCATTTACAATTCTTGAGGGATAGAGACTCTTTTACTCTACAATAAAAATTTCGTTAACATCCCAATTACTCCGTACTTCAACTTGTTTGGGATAGTACACTATTTTTTCGGGCTGAATCTTTCGGAGAAAGTTCCCGGTATCCCATTGCTTGTTTTGATTTGAATCGTAGATAATTCTTAAATAATATTTATTGGGCGTGAGGAAATCAAAATACACTTCTTTATTTTCTGCTAAATATTCAGAAGCAACAAGTTTAAACTTATCATCTACCAATTCTACTAACACTGGAAAATCCTTAATGCCCTGAAGCGAGAATTTTAATGTTCCATAGTCCGATAGAGGATTCGTTTTTACCGCAAATTTTAAGGTATCGTTGGTTTTTTCAAAGAAATCTTGAAAGGCTTCAGGTAGGACCGTAATTCGGTAGGAATTATCTTCTTTCTTTGGAAAAATTAAAGAAGCTTCATTTTTTATTTTGTCTAAAAAGACGGCAACTTCATAAGTCACAGAATCCTTATCCATAACTTCAAATTTTTCAGCATTTACAGATAATAAAGGCGTATTTGCGCCTATTTTAATACTGTCTTTTGGTGTAATAATATTGGCAGATAATTTTCCAATTTGAAGTGAATCTGCAAACAAATCGCGCATTTTTACAACTAATGTGTCCAATTGACCCTTCCGTGAAGCCAGGAACCTTAAGGTGTCTTGTTCTTCAATATTTACAGCGGGTTTAAACCAATAGTGCAAGGTGTCTTTTTGTTTGTCTCGTAGTATTTGGGAAGTAAAATCTTCGGGCAAACTACTTAAAGGAGTAATAGTTAATGAATCGATTTTTCCTTCAAAACCAAAGTCTATCTTGTTTTTACTTATATGACTGGGTCGTGTCATTTTGTAATCGGGAACTTCTTTAAATAAGGTTAGGTTGTAACTCGTGTCGGCAGGGACAGAAATAAAATTTTCTAGAAATGCAATTTTATCTTTTTTAGGTTGAAAGGTATAATTGCTCGTTTCTTCTTGTAGTGCAACCAGTAAATAAGTGCCGTCTTTTAAATTAGTTAATTCAAAATCAGAATCTTTTTCTTTAGTAGTGGTAATGTATGTGGGCTTTTCTGAAAAAATAATAGAATCCCTAAAAGTTTCAGAAACTTCATAAAGCATCACAGTTGTTTTTTTGTCGGGTGCAGGTAATAATCCATCATGGATGGTTCCTTTTACAGTGAGGCTATCGATATAATCTCCCGTTGAAAGAACGTATTTATAATATTCAAATTCGTTTCCTTCGTTATTATCGGTGATACTAGTTCCAAAATTGAAAACATAGGTGGTATTTTCCCTTAAGGTGTCTAAAATTTTAATTTTCAACACTTTGGAAGATGTAGCAGGAGTAATAACAGGTTGATATTTTAAAGGAGGAGAAATGATGAGGTTTTGCTGAAGGTCTTTCAGTTTTATATTTTCATCAAAATAAATTTGTATTTCATCCCCTGTAAAATGCGTGTTGTAATTTTCAGGATTACTTTTTAGAATAATAGGTGGGATCGTATCTTTTGGTCCGCCAGATGGAGTTCCTTTTTTAGCACATTGCGAAAAGCACAAAATGCAAACAAATACAACTAAAAATTTCCAAAAAGTGATTTTCATGAAGACAAAAATAAGTAAACTTTGTTAGGCAATTGCCATCGTTGCTATGCTAAGTTTTGCATGGGTATTTTTAAGTAATTGTTGCGCGCAATTTTCTATGGTAGCTCCGGTGGTAACAATATCATCAACCAATAGAATATGTTTATTGGTAATCTGTTCTGGTTTGGAAAGTGTAAATATTTCTTCACTGGCAAAACGAGTGATTCTCTTTTTGAATACTTGCGAATCTGTTTGGCTCACTTTTAATAATATATCTTCTCGAAAAGGAATATTAAGGCAAGATGCTATTTCTTTACCAAAGCCAGTAACCTGATTATAGCCTCTTTTTTTAAGTCTTTTTTTATGAAGGGGCACTGGGATGACCAAATCTATAGATTTATATAAATCATTCTGGGCTAATTCTGTTCCTAACCACTTGCCAAAAAATGTGCTAATTTCTTTTTGCCCCCGATACTTTAGGTTGTGTAAAATCTCTTGGGTACTCCCTTTTTTCTGAAACATGACTAAAGCGGTAGCATTTTCTAAAGGAAATCTTCCATAGAAAATGTTTTTCATGGCATCGTTGTTGGTGCGATGAAAACAAGCTAAAGGCAATTGGTGCCTGCAACGAGTACATATAATTTCTTCTCCTTCAAGCAATTTATTTTTACAACTATTGCAAATCTTTGGAAATAAAAGATTTAACATAATTTAATTTTTTTTACCATTTTATAAACAAATGCAAAAGAACCCTTGTATTACATTTGCTTCATAAACCTAACATCTATATTATTATGAACAACGAAAGCAACAGTACAAAATTTAAAATACTAATTGGTGTTTTAACAGCGCTTTTAATTGGCCTTGGAGTTTACACTGTATCACTTTACAACGATAGTAAAAATACAGTAGCTGGACTTGAAAAACAAAAAACAGAAATTGAAACTGATCTTGAAGAACTTATCGTAGAATATGATGAGTTAATAAAAGACAACGAACTTAAAGACAAAGATCTTATTGCTGCAAGAGAGCGTATCGAGGTTTTATTAGACTCGGTAAAGACAGCTGAAGCTAACGTAGCATTAATTCAGCGTTACAAAATTGAAATTGGTCGTTTAAAGGATGAGCGTAAAATGCTTTTCGCAAGAGCCGATAGCTTAATACAATCTAATAGAATGCTAGCGGTAGAGATTGATAGTGCTAAAACCATGATTAATCAAACCATTAAGGTGGTTGATTCTGTAAGTCAGGAAAATCTTGCTATGTCCGAAACTATTAAAAAAGGTTCGGTAGTAAAAGCAATAGACTTAAGAGGAGAAGCAGTTATTGTTCGCAGCAGCGGTAAAATTGTAGATACTCGTAGAGCAAGTCGTGCAGATAAGGTGAGAGCATGTTTTACTTTAACTCCTAATATTATTGCTCAAAAAGGAGATAGATTACTTTTTGTTCAGGTAATTAACCCTAAAAACAATTTGCTTGGAGATAAATCCACAATTGAGTTTGAAAGCGGCGTATTAAACTACAGTACTTCTACCAAAGTTTTCTACGAGCAAGAAGAGCTGGATGTTTGTGTATTGGTAAATGCTAATGAAGAAGAACTAATAGAAGGACGTTATACTATCAATGTTTTTGACGGAGCGCAACAAGTTGCATCCACAACTATGGAGCTTAAATAATTAAGTTTTTTAAAAAATTGAAAACCGCTACGAGTTATCGTAGCGGTTTTTTTATTTTTGCGCCATGGCAAACGAAGATTTATTTAAGAAAGTAGTATCCCACTCAAAGGAGTATGGATACATATTTGCATCAAGCGAGATTTACGATGGATTAAGCGCAGTTTATGATTATGCTCAAAATGGTGTAGAATTAAAGAAAAATATACGAGAATATTGGTGGCGTAGCATGGTATATATGCATCAAAATATTGTAGGTATAGACGCTGCAATATTAATGCATCCAACTACTTGGAAAGCATCGGGTCACGTAGATGCATTTAATGACCCACTTATTGATAATAAGGATTCCAAAAAAAGATATCGTGCTGATGTGCTCATTGAAGATTTTGCCGAAAAACTAGAGCAAAAAGCACAAAAGGAAATTGATAAAGCCAAAAAAAGATTTGGTGAAAGTTTTGATGAAGCCCAGTTTGTTTCAACTAACGAGAGAGTCATTCGTTATCGTGAAGAGAAGCAAGCTATTTTGAACAGGATGGCAAAATCATTAGAGACCGAGAATCTAGCCGATGTAAAAGCACTAATTGAAGAATTAGGCATTGCAGACCCAGATACAGGTTCAAAAAACTGGACCGATGTAAGGCAATTTAACCTAATGTTTGGGACTAAATTGGGAGCGTCTGCAGATAGTGCAACAGATTTATACCTTCGTCCAGAAACGGCACAAGGAATCTTTGTTAACTTTTTAAATGTTCAGAAAACAGGAAGAATGAAAATTCCGTTTGGTATTGCCCAAACTGGAAAGGCTTTCAGAAATGAAATTGTAGCAAGACAATTTATCTTCCGTATGCGTGAGTTTGAACAAATGGAAATGCAATTTTTTGTTCGCCCAGGAGAAGAAATGAAATGGTATGAGTATTGGAAGGAAACACGTTTAAACTGGCATTTATCCCTTGGGATGGGAAAAGAAAATTACCGTTTCCACGATCATGAAAAATTGGCACACTACGCCAATGCAGCTGCTGATATAGAATTTAATTTCCCATTTGGATTTAAAGAATTAGAAGGGATTCACTCTAGAACCGATTTTGACTTAAAAGCCCACGAAGAATATTCAGGGAAAAAACTTCAGTTTTTCGATCCAGAATTAAATGAAAGTTACGTGCCTTATGTGGTAGAAACATCTATTGGTTTGGACAGAATGTTTTTAGCCGTATTAAGTCATTCACTTCAGGAGGAAACTTTAGAAGATGGTAGTGAAAGGACCGTTTTAAAATTACCCTTTATCTTGGCACCAGTAAAAGCTGCAGTTTTACCACTTTTGAAAAAAGATGGATTACCAGAAATTGCTCATAAAATTATTGAAGACCTTCAGTGGGATTACAATGTAATTTATGATGAAAAGGATGCCGTAGGAAGAAGATATAGAAGACAAGATGCAGCAGGAACGCCGTATTGTATCACTGTGGATCATCAAACCAAAGAAGACGGAACAGTAACACTTCGTAATAGGGATACCATGTTACAAGAGCGTGTTAAAATAGAAGAGCTTACAGTAAAAATGAAAGACTGTATTTCTTATAAAAAATGGTTATCATAAATTAAAAGAGCGGATTATTCCGCTCTTTTTTGTATTTCTTTTATAGAAATAGGACTAGCCTTATCACAACGGTTCATCATGCGCAATCCGTTATAAGTAAACCATATTTTTTCTCCATCTATTTTATAGGTTTCATCCAGATTTATTGGGTCTAGAAAGTAAGATCCATCCTCACTCTCTACTTTAATAGTAAAGGGACAATCTCCTGCCATGGTAGATTGCGAAATGGTACCCGCTAAAAAACCGTTTTCAATCATTTTTTTAGTTTCCATCGCCGTATTTTGCGTTTTATCCATATTTTCTTTGGTGTTTTTTGTGGTTGAACAACTCATAAACAATACCATAGCAAATAATAAGAATGTTGATTTCATCTGTTTTAATTTTTAGTAAATTGTTAAATTACAATAAATGTGCCATTTAACCCACACTTTGATATTTACCAAATTCATAAAATAAATAAAACCCTATTATATTACTAGAGAAAATGAGTCTTAAAGACCTAATAACCAAGGAGCTATTTTTAACAAAAAATTAGAATTCTTGCTTGCATTTTGAATAAATCGTAGTATTTTTAAAGTCTTATAAAAAATTAACCCATAAACTAAAATTACACTAATGAAACTTAAAAATTATTTTTTAGCGCTGCTTGTGGTGGTCCTTAGCACCACAATGTATGCTCAACAAATTGTTCCAAACGAACCTCAAGGGGTGTTTACGTACGGAACAGCGACTTCAATGGAGATTGTTCCTTCTATGGCGTCAAGGGATTATTTGATTCCTGCTGAGAAATCATCTGAAGAAGCTCGTGATAAAAGATCTCTAGGGAACAGAGTGATTATTGGAAAAGATAAACAATCTCAAGATGATTATTTTGTTAGAAATAGACATGAAATGGAGCAAAGTGTTCGCATTATGCCTCCTTCTATTGTTTTTGACGCATATGCTTCGGGCTCACAACCTACTGACCCTTCTTTGGCAGTAGGACCTAACCACGTGTTTGTTGTGTTTAATACGGGATATAGAATTTTTGATAAATCTGGAAATGCACTAACAGGGCAACTTAATGTAACCAATATATTCTCTGGAGGAGGTTGTTGTGATTTAACAGCGTCTTATGACTCTGCTGCCAATAGATGGGTAATCTCATACCTTTTCTTTAACGGTAACGTACAAGTGGCAGTTTCGGATGGCCCAGATCCAATTACTTCAAACTGGTATGTGTATACCTATGCTGGGGTAAATGATTACCAAAAATTATCTGTTTGGAGTGATGGGTATTATATGACTGCAAACGTAGGAGGTTCAAATAGAGTTTGGGCTTTAGAAAGAGCTGAGATGTTAGCAGGAAATGCTGGCGCAGGATTCCAAACCTTTAACCTTCCAGGGATTGTAACAAGTGGTTTTTACAGTCCACAAGCACTTAACGTGAGTGATGACACTATGCCAGCTGCAGGTGGAGCGACCATTTTATATATGCAGGATGATGCTTGGGGTGGTGTTGCAACTGACCATGTTAAGTATTGGACTATTGATGTGGATTGGGTAACTCCGGGGAATTCAACGGTTTCAGCTGCTACGCAAATTCCAACAACACCTTTTATCGGTGTATTTGATGGGGGTGGTTTTTCAAACCTAACTCAACCAGGAGGTGGTGTAGCTATTGATGCACTTCAAGCGACTATTATGAATCAAGCACAGTTCAGAAAATTTGGAACTCACAACTCGGCAGTTTTTAACTTTGTTGTTGATACCGATGCTGGTGGTGGAGAATTAGCTGGGGTTCGTTGGTTTGAGTTTCGTCAAACAGCAGATAATATGCCTTGGACTTTATACCAAGAAGGTACCTATACTGCTCCAGACGGAAGGCATGCTTGGCATGCAAGTATGATTATGGATGGTGCAGGAAATATCGGTATGGGATATACATCTATGTCTGGTCCTACTACTCCTACCACTGTTAGAGTAAGCTCTTATTACACAGGAAGATTCGATGGGGATGCCTTAGGAGTAATGACTGCTTCAGAAGAATTAATTGCAAACGGGAACGCAAATATTCCTGGGTTACGTTATGGGGATTATAGTAAAATAGATATTGACCCTTCAGATGATAGTACTTTCTGGTTCATTAATGAATATATGAATAGCGGTAGAAAAGGAGTAGTTGGTGTATTCCAATTGGCTCCAAATACAGCGGTCGATGATATTGGAGTAACTTCAATAGATGCTCCAGTTGATGGTGTTTTAACGGCAAATGAAGATGTTACAATTACTATTCGTAATTTCGGAACCAATGACATTACAAATCCAGAAGTACAATACACTATTAATGGTGGTACAGCTGTAGTTGAAAACTATAGTGGAACTATTGTTGGTGGTGCTTCAGAATCATTTACGTTCGCTACTCAAGCAGATTTATCTGCTGCGGGAACATATACTATTGTATCTAAAACAAATCTAACTGGGGATACAAATACCGCCAATGATGAGGTTACAAAAATTGTTACAAATGGATTGCTATACTGTGAGCCTCCAAGTGACTGTTCTTTTGGAGATGGTATTACCAAGTTTGTGTTAGAAACAATTACAAACAATCCTATTGCTTGTAATACTGGATACGATGATTTTACTGCTATGAGTACTGATTTAGTAGAGGGTACCAGTTATACCCTTACTGTACAAACAGGATATGACTCTCCAGACGAATTGGCTTCTATGTGGATAGATTACAATAATAATGGGACGTTTGAAGCAAGTGAGCAAGTATTTTCAGATGTTTTAGTGAACCCTGACGGAGTTGATGTAAGCATTCCTTTCACTTTGCCTACGGGACTTTCCTCTGGTGATCGTAGACTACGTATTCGTGCAGGAGATACTGGATTTGCAGGTGATTTAAATGATCCATGTGATTCTATGCAATACGGTACTACTCACGATTATACGGTAAATATTGATGGTACATTAGGAATTAGTGATTTTGCTACTGATGCTTCAGAATTAATTGTAGAATCATTACCTAACAATCAATTTAACATCTCTTTAATTACCGATTATGACGAAAGAGCAGCAATTGCTGTGTACAATGTGTTAGGGCAAACACTTGCTTATAATAACATTGACAAAGAAGGAGATAGATTTAAGTATGAACTAGATATGTCATATGCCCCTACAGGTATATACATTATTAAGATGGGAGATATCTACGGTAACTCCTATAAAACTGCAAGAATTATTGTGAAGTAATTTTAAAGTTTAATAATTTAAAGAGCGGGCTTGTCCCGCTCTTTTTTATTTAGAAGAATGCTCTAAGCTGGATTGTCCCAGTATGAATGGTTTTTGCGTTCTCACTGTTCCTTCCAAAATAGGATAAATTAGCATCTAAGTATTTTGTAATCCTTTTCTGAAATAATAAATTCCACGTAAAATTTGTACCAGGCTGAAGCCCCTCTAACATGGTATAAGCAACAGGAGAAAAAGCACTGCCTGTAAATGCATTATCAATATAGTTAAATTCTCCAGAAATAGAAATCTTCTCCACATTATTGTGGGCAAAGGAAAAGCCTATTTTTTGCTGCTTTAGTTGTTCCAAATCACCTAAAGTATTTTCTTCATTCATGTACTGATAAAACACATCAAATCGAGTTTGACGACTTGCTAAATACGAAATCTTAGGGTTGATTTGATAATTTTCCAAATTGAAATTTCGGTTTTCAAAGTTTTCTGAAAGGGTTTCATTACTGCCTAAGCCTCCCTTCAAATTGGCCAGCCAAACTTCTTCAAATTGATGTGTAAAATTAAGTTGATGATTCTTCAATTTATTTTCCTGAAGCCCCAACGAAATTAAATTCCTACTGGAAGTCGATAAATACGTGTAACTGGTTGTATACCGCTGCTTTCCGCGATTAAAAAACAACACGTTTTTGAAGTTTAAGTTCAGTCCAAATTCATTTTCACCACCCGATTTAAAAGGGTTTATAGATGCTAAATCGTTGTCTCGGCGTATTTTTCTGTCAATGACATAGGATGTTTGATTGTAAAATTTTGAAAGGACTTTTTTTAAACCAGATTCATTCACCCAATCTTGTGGCTGTAAAGTAACTATCTGGCTAAACCGATTATTTTTCACACGTATAAAAACTTGGTTAGGCAACAATACTTTTAAATACTCGGCTTGATCTTGAAACTGCGCAACTTCAAATTCGTTTAATTCTTGCACTCCGTTTTCATTATAGTCTATCCAAGTAAATGTTCCCTGACCAGGTTCTACTTTTATAAAGGTGAATTCCTGTTGCGGAAGTACCCCATTATTGGTTTCAAATGCACTGTTAAGTCGCACTTTTCCATTCCAAAGCGATTGTGAATAAAGCAATCGAGTATTTAGATTTTTTTCATCTTCAATCGATGTATTTTCGTAATTAATGAGGCGATAATTGGCAAATACAGCTAATTGCGTATATTGATTATTAATCAATTTCGATTTTATATAATAGTCATTAGAGGTATTTACTTTTTTTAGCAGATTATTTCTAACACTATCATTTACCCGATAACGATAGCCCACCTCAGCAAATACCTGCGTGCTATCCCCTATGCCTGTATATACTTCGTATTGTGAAAATCGCTGACTTAAAGGGGTCAAGCTATCATTAGCCACTACCTTGGCTTGATTGTTTTCTAGCATCAACTTGCCTCCCACCCAAGCCTTTTTAAAACCATAAACTGCATTATTATAGGTTCGTAGAAAAGTTGTCCTTTGGTTATCACTTTCACTGTTTAAATAACTAGTTGAATTTGTTACTCGTAATTTCTGAAGCCTCACATTGGCAAAAGCTACATGCCTACTACCTGTAAAATTTTCAGAAAAGTTTAAATGCTGAAATTCATACCGAAGACTTCCATTTTTGGGGCGACTTACTTCAACGCCTGTAGTAATAAAACTTTGGTTTCCAAGCGGGATTTCTAAATTCCAATCTCGATTAAATTCAATATTATAAAAGCGCTCAATGGTTTTAAAATCTTTGTGGAGGTAATCAAAACTTCCAAAACCAATTATCTGTAAAGTGTCAGCCGTTTTAAGTAAGGTTTGCCTTCCAGCGAGTCTGGCGGCAAAACCGTCGTTGTCATTATTGTCGATATTCGAAAATAAGTTTTGGTCATTAACACTTCCTGCCAGTTCAAAACCAATTTCAGTTTTCTCGGAAGGGGAATAGCTTCCATGTACGCCACCTATCTGTAATTTTTCGGGAGGGGTTAATCGCACAATGGGTTCGTAGCTTCCTTGTGGCACACCATTTACTGGGGCTACATATTCAAAAATATTGGCGATAGATTCGGTGGAAGTGATGATATAATTCCCTTGATTGGCACCCACCAAACTGAAACGTACATTAAATAACTCGTCTTCAGGATTGTTTGAAAACACAAAAACTTCAACACCGCCAACGATTTCTTTTTTATATAGAATCTTATTTTCGGAAAAAGAATCCAACACTGCCGAAGGCGCATTCATTAAACTGGGATCATCACCAGCCGCCACCAAAATTGCCACTTGTTCCTGCGTTAAATTTTGCTGCAGCGGTTGATTTTTCGCATCACTTTCAGAAAAAACATAGGCACCAATTTTTAAAGATTCACTTTCATAATTCCCCCCTCCATAGCCAATAAATCGTGTGTAATTTCTTTCCGTAAATTGATATTCCACCGTAATACGCATATTGGCGGTAATAGGATAGGTGGGGTTAAATTTCAATTCCCCTGCATTATAATCGATTATATAATCGGCATTTTCTCCACGATTCAGTAGTAATCCATTTACATACACTCGTTCGCTTCCCGAAACAATTAAGATGAACAATTCACCATTGGGTCCCATCAATTTATACGGCCCTTGATTTCCTTCCTGCCCCGTAAACTGACTGCGTTGAAAAACCCCTCTTACAAGCCCCGCTGAAGCAAATGCAGAGGACTTAGAGCCATCTTCTCCAATAAGTTGACCGTATAGCGATATCCCCTGAATTTTCTTGGTAAACCGCCCAAAATAGCTTTGCGAGTTTTGTAAATCGATGTCACCGGCACGTATGTTCCAATTATCGCTAAAAAGCTCGATAAAAATTTGGTCAAATTCATCTAAATTCTGCGAATAACCCCCTTCCTGACTTGGGATATTGGCATCCTGTAGCGATGCTCTAATGGAAACCCGTTCACTAATTTTCCCTGTAATTTGAAGGTCTAATTCGCTGTTGACCACTGTATTTTGATTGTTCCCAACGGTAATTCCACGAGAGATACTACCCTGAGTATTTAAACCTTCGAAAGGAGAAGTGCCCGTTTTCGCAGTGCTTCTTTCCAAGGCATAGAGTTTTTCGATGGAACTGGTATTGTCCACGATTATTTTGGAATCAAGCAAATAATACTCCTGTGTTAAAAATACGGGATACCGAAGGTAATTTACAGTGACCGAATCTAATTGCTGCTGAAGTTCTTTGGAAAAAGTAACACTTCCATTTACAAAATCTACCGAATATGATGAGGAAGGAAGGGTCGCTCCATTTTTATCAAGAATACTAAAATGAGAAGGATTGATGCTTAATGAATCGACTAAAACAGTGTCTTGTACAACTACTTTTTTGGTTCGGTAATTCGATAACGTATCCTGAGCTTGCACCGAAAACGCCACGAAAATGAATAAAAATAAGTAGTATAATTTCATCAATACTAAAACTGTTTGCCAAAGGTTTTATTTTAGTGAAACCCTATTTTGCTAGACATATTATGTATACGCAAAATAGTGGATTGAACTAACCCCGAAACCCTATCGGGGTCTCCTACAAAATTTAAAATATAATTAGGTTATCAATAGTTGAATTAAATTTTCAATTGTTCATTCTTTTGTGAAAACCTTTCCCAACTTCTTATGGGTAAATATACGGGGTTATTTATTTTAGTGGTTTGAGAAAAACAAAAGAAAGATGAAGATAATCTCTTATAACGTAAACGGAATTCGCGCTGCCATGCGCAAAGGCTTTTTAGAGTGGTTGCAAGCCGCCAACCCCGATGTCATTTGCATTCAGGAAACCAAAGCCAACGAAGACCAAGTGGAAGTTGCCGAAATAGAAGCGGCAGGCTATTCGTATCATTATTGGTTTAGCGCACAAAAAAAAGGCTATAGTGGGGTAGCGATTTTTAGTAAAATAAAACCCAAGCACGTGGAATACGGTACTGGAATCGAGTACATGGATTTTGAAGGAAGAAACATTCGTTTAGATTTTGACAATGTTTCGGTGATGAGTTTGTACCTCCCCAGCGGCACTAACCTTGACCGATTGGAACACAAACTTACCTATATGGCAGATTTTCAGGACTACATCAACAACCTAAAAAAGGAAATTCCTAATTTGGTGATTTGTGGTGATTATAATATTTGTCACGAAGCCATTGATATTCATGACCCCATTCGTAATGCCACTGTTTCTGGGTTTTTACCCGTGGAACGTGAATGGATTGATGGCTTTATAAAAAGTGGATTTATAGACAGTTTCCGTCATTTTAATAAAGAACCTCATAACTATACGTGGTGGAGTTATCGCGCTAATTCTAGAGCCAATAATAAAGGGTGGCGCATCGATTACAATATGGTAGCACAACCGCTACAAGATAATTTAAAAAGAGCCGTTATATTACCCGAGGCAGAACATAGCGATCACTGTCCACATTTGGTTGAATTATCATTTTAATACCCAAAACCTACGATATGCTGAATAAAATTTTCTTCGGAATAGGAACTACAATGTTGCTAATTTCCTGCGTTTCCCCAAAAATTTACAACGACTTACAAGCTAAATACGACGATTTAAAAGCCGAAAACGAATTGCTGATGTCTCAATTGGATGGCAAAGAAGGCAATGGTGAAAAATATACCGTTGCAAATCTGCGAAAGGAAATTGAAAAACTGAACGCCGAAAAAACGGCTTTGGCAATGGAGCTTTCGGCGACAAAGAGTAATTATGAACGATTGAAAGACTCCTACGATGCCTTGGAAGAGAATAGTAGCTCGGCACTCACTGAAAATTTGGAGCGTAACCGAAAGTTGTTAGAGCAATTGGAAGCCAAAGAAAAAGCCTTAGCTGAAGAAGCCGCTCGATTAAACACACTTCAGAAAAAATTGGAAGACCGCTCCAAACGGGTGGAAGAATTAGAAAGTATAATTGCTGCCAAAGATGCCCAAATGAAAAAGCTGAAAGACGCGATCTCTGCTGCTTTAACCAATTTTGAAGGCAACGGACTCACTGTAGAACAGCGTGACGGGAAAGTATATGTCTCTATGGAAAACAAACTCCTTTTTGAAAGTGGAAGCTGGGCCGTGAACACCCGTGGAAGGGAAGCGGTAAATGCTTTAGGCAATGTGTTGGCCAAAAACACAGAAATAGCAGTCTTAATTGAGGGACACACCGATAATGTCCCTTATTCTGCCAACGGGAACATCCAAGACAACTGGGATTTATCCACCAAACGCGCTACGGCAATAGTGAATATTTTAATTGAAAATAAAAGCATCCCAAAAGACAATCTAACCGCTGCGGGTCGAGGGGAATTTGCCCCCATTGCTACTAATGACACTAGTGAAGGTCGTGCAAAAAACCGCCGAATTGAAGTAATTTTAACACCAAAACTGGATGAGATTGCTAAAATTTTGAATGAAAATTAACCAAACAAATGCCTGACCACATCGTGGACTTTAGCCACTTTAATTATGCTAATGATGTAGTTTTGTTTAGGCAGTTTACAGTATTTGGAGATGACAATGCTGCCAAAGCCTAATTTCTCTGCTTCCAAAATACGTTGTTCCACACGGGTGACGGGGCGTACTTCCCCAGCGAGTCCTACCTCTGCGGCAAAACATAAGGACTTATCAATCGCCACATCAATATTGGAGGATAGCACCGCTGCAACCACCGCTAAATCAATAGCAGGGTCATCCACAGTGATACCGCCCGTGATATTTAAAAAGACATCTTTGGCTCCTAATTTAAATCCTGCGCGTTTTTCCAACACCGCCAAAATCATATTCAGGCGTTTGGCATTATAACCCGTAGCAGAGCGTTGTGGGGTGCCATACACTGCAGTGCTTACCAAGGCTTGTATTTCTATCATCAAGGGGCGCATTCCTTCTAAGGTGGCTGCAATGGCGGTGCCGCTTAAGTCTTCGTCATTCTTGGAAATTAATATTTCAGAAGGATTGGAGACTTCTCGCAATCCGCTGCCTTGCATTTCATAAATCCCCAATTCGTTGGTGCTACCAAAACGATTTTTATGGGCACGTAGAATTCGGTACACATGATTTCGATCTCCTTCAAACTGGAGTACGGTATCCACCATATGCTCCAAAATCTTAGGCCCAGCGATGTTACCATCTTTGGTGATGTGACCAATCAACACAACAGGGGTATCGGTTTCTTTCGCGAATTTTATGAGTTCTGAAGTACATTCGCGAATCTGCGAAATACTCCCTGACGTACTTTCAATGACATCAGTTTGTAAGGTTTGAATGGAATCTATCACCACAATATCGGGTTCCATATCGGCAATATGCCTAAAGATGTTTTGCGTTTTGGTTTCTGTTAGAATAAAACAATTTTCAGCTTTGGGAACGATACGCTCGGCCCGCATTTTTATTTGTTGGGCACTTTCTTCCCCCGAAACGTATAAGGTTTTATAAGGAAGTTTCAGAGCTATTTGAAGCATTAGGGTGCTTTTCCCAATGCCAGGTTCACCACCCAAAAGGGTTAAGGAGCCTGGCACCAAACCACCCCCTAGGACTCGGTTGAGTTCTTCGTCTTGCGTATTGAGTCGAAGTTCGGTAGCATTCGATATTTCAGAAATACGTTGGGGTTTAGTGCTTCGACTACGCTCAGCAACCTTAGATCCGGGTACTTTCCAACTTTGTGTTTCTGCCTTTTGAATGATTTCTTCGGCAATGGTATTCCATTCTTTACAGGAAGTGCATTGTCCTTGCCATTTGGCAAATTGTGCCCCGCAGTTTTGACAAAAAAAAGTGGTTTTTACTTTTGCCATTAATACCCAAAGTCTTCTTTAATTTTATCTGCTTTTTCCAGCATTAAATCCACAGTGATAAAGTCTACTTCTTCTTTATCAAATCCTCCTTGATAGGTACGCATGGCTTTTTTGGGCTCTCCCATTTCTTCATAATAGCGGGCTAAATAATAATCGCCCATAACCGTATCTGGATATTGTTTTTTTGCCAAAGTGGCTATTTCGCGAAGAGACTCCCATTGTTTTTTCTTTTCACAGGCAGTTGCTGTTGCTATAAAATCATTGATACGGATGGGATTGGTAAGTCCGAATAGATCTTCGATGGTTTTGTATTTATCCAATAAATATTGATGAATGGGCGTGTCCATTTTCATCAATTTGTTATTAAATTCCTCTTTTGAAATAGGACGATACACCGAAAAGATTTTTTCCATCGCCGAAGGAATGGCACGGGCCACCAAAGAATAATGAGTGGCACCTTCAAAATTATCGAAATAATACGCAAAGTTATCCGATTTTAAAGGGGAAAGACTCTTGTCCAAATCGATTGAAATTTCCATTAAGTCTTTAATATCATCACTTCCAGTAGCGAGGTAATAAAAGAGTTTTGTTTCAATATTAGGGATGCGTTGCGGTAAACGTTCATCCATCATAGGTGCCAAATCGGGACTCAAGCAAATGTAGCCGTTAAATAATGGCGGGTCTTTGAACAAATAATAATTGATAAAGTTGGCTGTAAAGTCGTGCCCTACAGCAATGGTAAATTTTGCGGTGCGGTAATTGGCATCAATATATGGGATTAGCTCAAGACCAACAAATTCAAAAAAGCTTGCGCCTTTTTCTTCGGGCATAAAATTGGTGTCGTCGTAGCTACAATCGTCATAACGACCATCCCCTTGCATAATTCCTACCACGATGGCTTCGGGCATATCTTCCCAATAGCCAAAATAATCTACGTTACCAGCAACGGGTTCAAAAAGGTAATTGGCGTCGAGCACCACAACGATTGGGTAGGATTTTTCGATATTAACATCATAATCACGTGGCAATTGGATTTTGAGTCTTCGAGATTCTTCTAGCTTAAAAGAACTGATTTCCTCATAAATTACTTTGGATTGCGAAAAAGAAGAAGCTACAAAAAACGTAAAAAATAGAAGTGAAAATGCTTTTTTCATGGGGTTTAAATTTACTGTTGGAAAGATACTAATTTCTGAAGATTGTTACCTTCAGAAAAAGAGAACTATTTGTTTCGGTTGTAAATAGGAAGCAAAACCAGCGAAAGTACCCCTGAAAGAATAATATAAATGACATTGGAAGTCCAAACAATCCAACCTAATGCCGTCCCTAGGGTTTCGGGAATCCCAAAAATGAGCAGAATTCCAGCAATAGCAAGCGGGTAATAGCCAAGACCGCTATTAGTAAAAGCAAACGTAAAGCTTCCCACAACAAAGGTGATAATAATAGTGCCAAAACTAATGGAGGAAGTTTCGGGAAGTGCCTGTGTGGCTGTATAAAAGGAAAGTAAGTATAGTCCCCAAATTAAAAGGCTATGAAAGATAAATGCCCCTTTTTTCTTCATTTTCAGAATACTAAAAACACCGTCTTTTAAACCTCTAACAAAGTTTTTAATTTTTCTTGAGATGGGTCCTTTCGATTTTTTCAAAAAGACATAAAACGCAAATATTCCAAGTAAAAGAATGCCTAAGGCGAAGGCTAATTTTTTAAACGGAATGAGTTGTGTGATATAGTCGTAGAGTTCATCAAACTGAAGCAATACCGCCAAAATTGTAAATAACAACAGGAAAAAAAGGTCCACAACTCTTTCAGATATGATGGTACCAAAGCCTTTTTCGAAAGGTACTTTTTCGTATTTATCTAAGACCACGGCACGTGACACTTCACCACTTTTTGGGATAAATAAATTCATAAAATAGGCAGTAGAAACTGCAAAAAAATTATTGAGTAGCCTAGGTTTGTAGCCTAATGGGTCTAACATAAAATTCCAACGATACGCTCGAATGACATGGCTTAACACACTCATGAGTACGGAAGCAATCACAATAAAATAATTGGCATTTTTAAAATGAAAGACTAACTCATCCCATTGCTCTGGCGTAAATTTGGAATAGAAATACCAAATAAGAAATACTCCTAGCGCTAAAGGAATAAAAAGCTGTAAAAACTTTGAAATTGATTTATTCAAATTATGTTAAGAGGTTGTTTTTTTCATTTGGAAACACCAATGCGGGCTTAAATTTTTTGGCCTCTTCCACGCTCATAATGGCATAAGTGATAAGAATTAAAATATCACCAGGAGCCACTTTTCTTGCTGCAGCCCCATTGAGTGTAATCTCACCACTTTTTCTAGGTCCAGGAATAGCATAGGTCTCTAGGCGCTCACCATTATTGTTATTTACAATTTGTACTTTTTCACCTTCAATAATATTAGCAGCATCCATTAAATCTTCGTCTATGGTAATACTTCCTATATAGTTGAGGTCTGCACCAGTTACTTTTACTCTGTGTATTTTAGATTTTACTACGTGAATCATCATTGGGCAAAGGTATTAATTTAAGGCTATATTATCTATTAATCGCACATCTCCTGCAAAAGCAGCTATAAAAGCTCTGTAGGTATTTCCTTTTATTTTTCGATGTGCAGGCTTTAGATTTTTAATAGCGGTAATCTCAAAATATTCTAATGTTAAGTGTTTATTTTCTGAAAATCGCTTGGCTACTAATTTATGTAATGAAGCGATGCTTTCTTTGTCGAAATGTTGTTGTACTTCTTTCAATGTTTTATAAATGAGAGCAGCTTCTTCAAATTGAATGCTACTCAATCGTTTATTTCGGCTACTCATAGCAAGTCCATTGGGTTCTCGCATAATAGGGCAGCCAATGATTTTTATGGGAAGATTTTCAATTTCAACCAATTTTTTTACAATTTGCAACTGCTGAAAATCCTTTTCACCAAAATAGGCTTTGTTTGGTTGCACGGCACGAAAGAGCAAATTAAGCACAGTCCCAACGCCATCGAAATGTCCTTTTCTATATTTTCCTTCCATTTGATGTTCAATACCTCCAAAGCGATAGTGTGTAGAACTCACTTTTTCACCATATAAATCGGAAGCATCGGGAGCATATATTAAAATAGTTCCTTTTAAAGTGTTTAAAAGCGCAACGTCTGCATCTAGCGTTCTAGGATATTTTTTTAAGTCGGAAGCATTATCAAATTGTGTTGGATTCACAAACACACTTACAGCCACGACATCATTTTCCTTTAATGCTTTTTTTACAAGTGAGAGATGTCCTTTATGTAAGGCTCCCATAGTTGGAACAAATCCAATTTTTTTCTGCTTTGAAACATGTTGAGACAAGGATGTTTTAAGGGAATCTTGTTTGTGAAATACCATAGTATATAAAAATCGAGCAAAATTAAGATATTAAGTGCAATCTGCATAAATTTTCGTAATTTTGCGTGTTTTAAACAACAAGCCAGTATATATGAAAGATAAAAGAGTCTTGTATGTGTCTTCTGAAGTAATTCCATACTTGCCAGAGACCGAGATTTCTTCCATGTCGTTTGAAGCCCCTAGGATGGTTAATAGCAATGATGGGCAAATAAGAATCTTTATGCCCAGATATGGTAATATTAATGAGCGTAGACATCAATTACATGAAGTAATTCGCCTTTCGGGGATGAATTTAGTTATCAATGATTTGGACATGCCGCTTATTATAAAGGTAGCATCTATTCCTAAGGAACGAATGCAAGTTTATTTTATTGATAATGATGACTACTTTAAAAGAAAGGCAACCTATGCGGATGAAGATGGAAATCTATTTCCAGACAATGATGAGCGTGCCATTTTCTTTGCTAAGGGGGTTATTGAAACTGTAAAAAAACTAAACTGGTCACCAGACATTATCCATGTTCATGGATGGTTGGCTTCATTTTTACCTTTATACCTTAGAACGTACTACAATAACGAACCTCTTTTTGAAAACAGTAAAATAGTTACTTCACTATACAATCCTGGCTTTCAAGGTGCGTTAAATACTAAATTGGTAGATAAAATTAAATTCGATGGTATTGAAGAAGCAACCATATCGCACTTAAAGAATCCTAATTACTTTAATGTAATGAAAACCGCAATGGATAATTCGGATGCTGTGATTGTTGGTTCTAATGAGATTACAGAAGAATTTCAAGAGTATCTTAAAAACCTTGATAAGCCTGTGTTAAACTTTCATAAAATGGAAGAATTTTCCGAAGCTTATTTAGACTTTTACCAATCCAAAGTATTGGTTTAAAATATACACCCTAATGAAAATTACAAATGTTCTCCCCAAGCTAGGGGTACTACTTTTAGTTATTGTTGCTTTTGCTTCCTGTGAAGAAGATTTTAGTAACTTAGATACCAATATCATAAACGAAAATTTCACTAGTCCAGACACCACCTTTTCAGTGGTTGCCTATAGTAAATTGCTTGGGGGTATTCAAACAAACGGGCTTTCTTCCTATAAATTAGGGGTCTATAACGATCCTGTTTATGGAAAAACAATATCTCATTTTTTAGGTCAAATGGTACTAAGTACTGCTAACCCTACTTTTCCTGTAGATTCTTTGGATCCTGTTCTTGAAAGAGTTGTGTTGCATCTTCCTTACTTTTCAACGTCAAGTACAGATAGTGATGACGTTACAACCTATACATTGGATTCCATTTTTGGAAGCGCTCCTACTAATATTTCTGTGTATGAATCAAATTATTTTTTAAGGGATACAGATCCAGACAGTAATTTTGAAGACCAACAAAAATACTATTCAAATCAAGGGCCCTTATTTCAATCTAATTTAGGACAACTTTTAGCAACAAAAAATGCCTTCGTTCCCTCTAGCGATGAAATTGAACTCATTTTTGAGGATATTGACACCATTGCACTTCCTCCTGGGCTATTAATTGATTTGCCTGTAGATTTCTTTCAGCAAAAAATAATTGATCAAGAAGGTGAAGAGGTATTAATTAACAATAATAACTTTAAAAATTATTTTAGAGGACTTTTCTTAGAAGCATCTGCTGACGGAGACGGAAACACATTTATTTTTAGCACAGAAGATGCCAAGGTAACTTTGTATTATTCTTCGGAAACTACTTCGTTAGATTCTGATGGAAATCAACAAACAGATGACGATGGGAATATAATTAGGCTGTTAGATTCTTACGATTTGAACTTTTCAGGAATCAATGTTAATGTATTCAATAACAATTTGCCTGCATCTATTACTACTGGACTTGCAAACTCTAATAGTACATTGGGAGATGAAACACTTTACATAAGAGGAGGTGAAGGAATTGTTACTATAATTGATTTGTTTGGTGGGGATGATAACCAAAATGGCGTCAATGACCTTGAAGAACTTCGCGAAAAGGAATGGCTTATTAATGAAGCCAACTTAATTTTTTATGTGGACCAAGATAAGGTTTCTGGCGGAAGCTTTGAACCCGAAAGAATCATGGTTTTTGATCCAAAAAACAACACGATTCTAGCAGACTATTCTATAGATTTAACAACAAACAATTCTGCTGTAAATGCAGTAACTCAACATTTAGGAAGATTAGAGCGTGATAGTGATGAAAATGGGGAATATTATAAGATTAAACTAACTTCCCATGTGAGTAATTTAATAAATAGAGATTCGACTAATATTTCACTAGGATTAATGGTGTCTCAAAATGTGTCGCTTATTAATTTTAGAAGCTTAGAGAACGAACTATCTGTAAATAATCCAGACGTAGAGAGCCTTACACAGGTTCCTGCTTCTTGTGTTATTTCGCCTGAAGGAACTGTGCTTCATGGGAATCGGTCTTCAAATCAAGAAAAAAGATTAAAACTTCAGTTGTTTTATACAGAACCTAATAATTAAAAAAGTATGTGTGGCATTGTAGGTTATATTGGTAAAAGAGAAGCGTATCCTATTATCTTAAACGGACTTAAACGTCTAGAATATAGAGGATACGATAGTGCCGGTGTAGCCATTTACGACGGTACAGACATTCAAATGGCCAAGACCAAGGGGAAGGTGGCCGATCTTGAAGCTAAGGTTAATAGGGAGTTAAACAGTAAAGGAACGTTAGGGATTGGGCATACACGCTGGGCAACTCATGGGGTTCCTAACGATGTCAATTCTCACCCTCATTACTCAAACAGTGGAGATTTGGTTATCATACATAATGGAATAATAGAAAACTATGCTTCCATAAAAAAGGAATTAATTAAAAGGGGATATACTTTTATTAGTGATACAGACACCGAAGTACTTGTTAATTTAATTGAAGAAATTAAAAAACAAGAGAATGTAAAGCTTGGAAAGGCAGTTCAGTTAGCTTTAAATCAAGTTATTGGAGCTTATGCCATTGCCGTTTTCGACAGAAAAAAACCCGATGAAATTGTAGTTGCCAAACTTGGAAGTCCATTAGCAATTGGAATTGGAGATGATGAGTTTTTCGTGGCAAGTGATGCTACGCCCTTCATAGAATTTACGAATAACGCCATCTATTTGGAAGACGAAGAAATGGCTATTATCCGTTTAGGGAGAGAAGTTCGTGTTCGAAAAATAAAAAGTGACAGTCTAGTAGCGCCTTATATTCAAGAGTTACAATTAAATATAGAGCAAATTGAAAAAGGAGGCTACGATCACTTTATGCTGAAAGAGATTTACGAGCAACCTTCGGTTATAAAAGATACCTATCGAGGAAGACTTCTAGCAAACGAGGGGATTATTAAACTTGGAGGCCTCGAAGATCATATTCAAAAATTTGTAAATGCCAACCGTATTATTATAGTGGCCTGTGGGACATCATGGCATGCAGGACTTGTTGCAGAATATATTTTTGAAGATTGGGCGCGAATCCCTGTAGAGGTTGAATATGCTTCCGAATTTAGATATAGAAACCCAATTATTACCGAGAAAGATGTTGTTATTGCCATTTCACAAAGTGGAGAAACGGCAGATACCCTAGCGGCGATTAAATTGGCTAAACAAAAAGGGGCTTTTGTTTATGGGGTTTGCAATGTTGTGGGTTCTTCCATTTCAAGAGAAACTCATAGCGGTACCTATACGCACGCAGGGCCCGAAATTGGAGTTGCTTCAACCAAAGCATTTACTACTCAGATTACAGTTTTAACTATGATTGCTTTAAAATTAGCAAAGGTGAAAGGAACCATTTCCCAGGCTAATTATATGCAACACTTGCGAGAGTTGGAATTAATTCCTTCTCATGTTGAAGAAGCATTAAAAAGCGATGAAAAAATAAGAGCCATTGCCGATGTTTTTAAAGACGCGTCTAATTTTCTTTATTTAGGAAGAGGGTATAATTTTCCTGTTGCATTGGAAGGGGCTTTAAAGCTTAAAGAAATATCCTATATCCATGCCGAAGGCTATCCAGCCGCCGAAATGAAACACGGTCCTATTGCTTTAATAGACGAGCACATGCCTGTAGTAGTAATTGCTGTAAACAGTAATCACTACGAAAAAGTGGTTAGTAATATAGAAGAAATTAAAGCCCGAAAGGGTAAAATTATTGCAGTGGTAACCGAAGGAGATACTACGGTTAAAGAATTGGCAGATTTCATCATGGAAGTTCCTAAAACTACTGAAACACTAAGTCCTCTTGTAACCACAATTCCGCTTCAATTGTTATCTTACTATATTGCAGTGATGCTAAATCGTAATGTAGATCAACCAAGAAATTTAGCAAAATCTGTTACCGTAGAGTAACAAACTCTTCAAATTTTGGGTATCATAATTTCTTACAATTTCATTGTGGAATAAGTGAGTATTATGGATAAAAAGGGTATTTCTTTGGTGCATTACCATTTTTAATCAAATATTCTTAACAATTTCTTAAAAAAAAGCTTCATTTTTTTATGCATACATAATATTTATTTTACTTTTACAGCATTATCAAACAAAACTTTTTTATGAAAACTATTGTATTTGTATTTTGTTTGTGTTTAAGTGCTATTACTTTTGCACAAACCAATGTAAGTGGGAATGTTGTGGATGAGTCTTCAACGCCAGTAGTAGGGGCCAACATTGTTGTGGTTGGAAACACTGCGGGAACTGCCACAGATTTTGATGGAAACTTCTCCTTACTTGTAGATATGGAGCCTCCTTTTGTGCTTCAGATTTCTAGTATTGGATATGCTTCGCAAGATGTTCAAGTAACTTCAAACAATCAAACGGTAAATATTGTTTTGGTGGAAGGTTCAGAACTTGACGAAGTAGTAATTTCTGCTTCTAGAACTCCAGAACGTATTTTTGAATCTCCAGTAACTATTGAGCGCTTCGGAATAAAAGATATTAGAAGCACCGCTTCTGTAGACTTTTATGACGGTCTTGAAAACCTAAAAGGGGTAGATATAAATACCAACAGTTTAACGTTTAAATCAATTAACACAAGAGGTTTTGCAACGTTTGCCAATACGCGTTTTATGCAGTTGGTAGATGGAATGGACAACTCTGCTCCTGTTTTAAACTTCCCTTTGGGTAATCTATTAGGTATGGTTGATACAGATATACAAAGTGTAGAAATTCTTCCAGGAGCTGCTTCAGCATTATACGGTGCTAATGCCTTTAACGGTATTCTGTTTATGCAAAGTAAAAACCCTTTCGATTATGAAGGAATTAGTATTTCTATGAAACGTGGAATTACTAGTCAAGAGGCAGCAGGAGATAACCCTTATACTGATTTTGGTATTCGTGCTGCACATAAATTTACAGAGCATTTTGCGGCAAAAGTAAATTTTGGATATTTAAGCGGAACCGATTGGGCAGCTAATAATTTAACTGCTAAACCAGGAACAGGTACTTCTCGTGCAGATATTAATTATGATGGAATTAATGTGTATGGAGATGAGGTGAGTACAGACATAAAAGGTGTTGCAGAGGCACTTGTCGGTTTAGGTGTTTTGCCAGCAGGCGCAGAAGCATTAGTGCCTTCAGTTAATGTAAGTAGAACAGGGTATAATGAAGCCGATTTAACCGATTATGAAGCCGAAAGTATCAAAGCCGACTGGGGATTGTATTTCCGTCCATGGGCGAATGATTTTGAAATTTCGTATGTTGGTAAAGTAGGTACAGGTTCTACCATTTATCAAGGAGCTAGTAGATATGCCATTGATAATTTCTTTCTACAACAGCACAAGTTAGAATTTAAGAATAACAACTTCTTTTTAAGAGGATACATTACTGAAGATAGAGCTGGAGACAGCTACAACATGTTATTTACAGGGATTAACATCAACCGTGCTTGGAAAGATGACAACACTTGGTTTGGTCAGTATGTTGGAGCATTTGTGCAGGGATCACTTGCAGGTCTTACAGCTGAAGAGGCACATGCTTTAGGTAGACAAACTGCTGAAACTGGACGCTTCGAGCCAGGGACAGAAGAATTTAAAAGTGCATTTAACGCAACAGTTAGTGACCCAGATTTATTAACAGGATCTAAGTTCCAGGATAACTCTAAAATTTACCATGGAGATGCTAATTATAACTTTAGCCATTTATGGGATGTAGTTGATGTGCAAGTGGGTGGATCTTATAGAACCTATAGCTTAAATTCTTCGGGGACTATTTTTACAGATGCAGATGGACCTATTAACTATTCTGAATATGGAGTATATACACAGCTTCAAAAGAAGTTTGATCTTTCAGACAATGTGGATTTAAAATTAACAGGTTCTGTTCGTTATGATAAGTCAGAACTTTTTGATGGCTTCTTCTCGCCAAGATTAGCAGCCGGTTTCACAATAAATGATCAGCATAACATCCGTGCATCTTTCCAAACAGGTTTTAGAAACCCTACAACTCAAGATTTATACATTGGATTAGATATTGGAAGAGCAGTATTAATTGGTGGAGCAGAAGATAACCCAGCAAGAGATATAAGACCATACGATTTAAGCCCTACGGGACAAGCTGTTTTAGGAGCTCCAACGATTCAGTTTGATGGTCAGGGAGCCTATACCAATTCTTATTTTGCAAGTTCTGTGCAAGCTTTTGGTGCCACAGGGGATGCTTCACAGTTAGAAATTGCAAATTCAAGTTTTCTTAAACCAGAACAAGTAACCTCTTATGAATTAGGTTATCGAGGAAAATTAGGAAAATTTATTGTGGATATGAGCGGGTATTATAATCAATACCAAGACTTTTTAGCTAATGAAACAGTAATTGCTCCTTTCTATGGAGATGTTCAACTAACACAAACGGTTCCTGGTGATCCAAACAATACACCCTTAGCTATTGCTGCCATTGCAAATGAAGATTATCAAATATTCCAAACGTACACCAACAGTGAAGAGGTGGTTAATTCTTATGGAGGTTCTGTAGGGGTTTCTACCAAAATCTTTGGAAATTTTGATTTAGGAGGAAATTATACCTATGCAAAATTGGACTTTGATACAGAAGCAAATCCAGACTTCCGTACCAACTTTAACACACCAGAGCATAAAGTAAAGGGGTCTTTTGGGAATACGGAGTTATTTAAAAACTTTGGATTTAATGTAGCGTGGAGATGGAGCGATACGTATGAGTGGGAAGCTTCTTTTGGTGATGGTCAAATACCGGCGTTTCACGTATTAGATGCTCAAATAAACTATAGAGCTCCCAAATTCTTAAAGTCTACTTTTAAAGTGGGTGCTACCAATGTTTTAGGTGACGAGTACTTTACCGCATTTGGAACTGGATATATTGGTTCTATGTATTACGTTTCTTGGACCATTAATAATTTATAATCAGTAAAAAAATTAGTATTATGAAAATTAAATATATAGGTGTTCTTTTAATCGCTTTAGGGTTTATTGCCTGTGAAAGTGATGATAGCACAACAATGGACGAGGTACAAGTTGATCTTTCAGCAGGAAGTGCCGATTTTTCAAACTACGTTGCATTAGGAGCTTCGTTTACAGCAGGATATACTGATGGAGCTTTATTTATGGCAAGTCAAGGGAATTCATTTCCAAATATTCTATCACAACAGTTTTCTGCCCTTGGAAGTGGTGAATTCACCCAGCCATTAATGAATGATAACGTTGGAGGATTATTACTTGGTGGAAATGTTATTGCCAATCCTAGATTGTTTTTTAACGGTGCAGGACCCGCAGTTTTGCCTGCTATGCCAAGTACCGAAGTAAGTAATGTTATAGCCGGTCCTTATAGTAATATGGGGGTGCCAGGGGCTAAAAGTTTTCACTTATTAGCCAATGGATATGGAGACGTTGGTGGAGTTGCGACAGGTCAGGCAAATCCTTACTTTGCTAGAATGGCTTCAAGCGCCAATGCTTCTATGTTAGAAGATGCGTTAGCACAAGCACCTACATTTTTTACACTTTCAGAAGTAGGTGGAAATGACGTTTTAGGTTTTGCCACATCGGGAGGAAGCGGAGTTGACCAAACAGGTAATTTCGATCCTACAACGTATGGATCAAATGATATTACAGACCCTAATGTATTTGCACAAACCTTTACTGCTCTTGTTGGGGCTTTAACTGGTTCTGGAGCTAAAGGGGTAGTAACTAATGTTCCTTATGTAACAAGTTTACCCTATTTTACTACAATTCCATATGCGCCATTAGACCCAACAAATCCAGATTTTGGTCCACAAATACCTGTATTAAATGCAACATTTGCACCTCTTAATCAGGCTTTTGCTTTCTTAGGAGTGCCAGAAAGATCTATTGTTTTTTCTGAAACAGCAGCAAGTCCCGTGGTAATTTTTGATGAGTCTTTACCAGATATTTCAGCACAATTATTCCCTGTGCTTCAAGCAGGAGGCTTAGATCCTTTGACAGCACAATTACTTTCTGCTCAATTCGCCCAATCAAGACAAGCGACAGCAGAAGATTTATTGGTGTTGACTAGCTCATCAGTTATTGCGACGCTAAACGAAGAGTATTTTAATCAATTAATCACATTAGGAGTGCCCGCAGCTACGGCTGGGCAATTAGCAGTAAATGGGGTAACCTACCCACTCGAAGACCGCTGGGTGCTTACTTCTAGTGAAGAAAATTCAGTGAGAGTTGCTACAGACGCCTATAATGTAACTATTGAAAATGTTGCATCCTCTAGTGGATTGGCTTTAGTAGATTTAAATGGAATCTTACAACAGGCATCTACTACGGGAATTACTTTTGATAATTTTACCATGAATACAGATCTTGTATTTGGAGGTTTAGTCAGTCTTGACGGAGTTCATTTAACCGCCAGAGGTTATGCGTTAATGGCTAATAAATTTTTAGAGGCAATTGATGCTACATACGGTTCAAATTTTATTGAGGCTGGAAAAGTAGCTAAAGCAAATAATTACCCTGTTACTTACTCTCCAGAATTACAATAGAGTGCTATAAAATTTTTGATAAACCCCTTTTGATTAATACAAATCGAAGGGGTTTCTTTTTTGGTTGAAACCGAAGTGTATAGAATTCAAAAAATTACATTTTTAGGTTGTTTTTTTAAGGAAGAAAAACATATCTTTGCACCGATTTTTAAGGGGGATGTTTTAACCCTAATTAATTCTAAAAAATAAACACGTACATAATGTCAAAAGTTACAGGAAAAGTTGCTCAAATTATTGGCCCAGTAGTAGACGTAGAGTTTGCTAGCGGCGCTGAACTTCCAAAAATTTACGATTCTCTTGAGGTTCAAAACCATGGGAATACTTTGATTCTTGAAGTGCAATCTCATATTGGTGAAAATACAGTAAGAACCATTTCTATGGATTCTACAGATGGTCTAAGCCGTGGCGTAGATGCTGTTTCAACTGGAGCTGCTATTCAAATGCCAATTGGAGATGATATTTATGGACGTTTATTTAATGTAATTGGAGATGCAATTGATGGAATTGGAGATTTACCTAAGGCAGGTGAAAACGGACTTCCAATTCACCGTGAGGCACCAAAATTTGAAGACCTTTCTACTTCTACCGAAGTTCTTTTTACAGGAATTAAAGTAATCGACCTTATTGAACCTTATGCAAAAGGAGGTAAAATTGGATTATTTGGTGGTGCAGGAGTTGGTAAAACGGTATTGATTCAGGAATTAATTAATAACATTGCAAAAGGTCACGGTGGACTTTCAGTTTTTGCTGGAGTAGGAGAAAGAACTCGTGAAGGAAATGACCTTTTAAGAGAGATGTTAGAATCTGGGATTATTAAATATGGTGAAGATTTTATGCACTCGATGGAAGCAGGTGGATGGGATCTTTCTAAAGTAGATAAAAAAGCCATGAAAGAAAGTAAAGCTACTTTCGTTTTTGGACAAATGAATGAGCCTCCTGGAGCTCGTGCTCGTGTGGCACTATCAGGATTAACCATTGCAGAATATTTCCGTGATGGAGCTGGAGACGGACAAGGGAAAGATGTACTTTTCTTCGTAGATAATATCTTCCGTTTTACGCAAGCAGGTTCAGAGGTGTCAGCCCTTTTAGGTCGTATGCCTTCTGCGGTAGGATACCAACCTACATTGGCTTCAGAGATGGGGGCGATGCAAGAGCGTATTACTTCAACCAAAAAAGGATCTATTACATCGGTACAAGCGGTTTACGTACCTGCGGATGACTTAACGGATCCTGCACCAGCAACAACCTTTGCTCACTTAGATGCAACTACAGTACTTTCTCGTAAGATTGCTGAGCTTGGTATCTATCCTGCGGTGGATCCATTAGATTCAACATCTAGAATTTTATCTGCAGATATTCTTGGAAAAGAACATTACGATTGTGCTCAACGCGTAAAAGAGTTACTGCAACGTTATAAAGAATTACAAGATATTATTGCTATCCTAGGTATGGAAGAACTTTCTGAAGAGGATAAATTATCTGTAAGTCGTGCAAGACGTGTACAGCGTTTCTTATCACAGCCTTTCCACGTGGCAGAGCAATTTACAGGTATTCCAGGAGTTTTAGTAGATATTAAAGAAACGATTAAAGGGTTTAATATGATTATGGATGGTGAATTAGATCGTCTTCCTGAGGCTGCTTTCAACTTAAAAGGAACTATCGAAGAAGCGATTGAAGCAGGTGAGAAAATGCTAGCTGAAGCATAATTAACGTTTTAAAATTTTACACTATGTATTTAGAAATAGTAACTCCAGAAGCATCTTTAGTAAGCGGTGACGTCGAAAGCGTAACGGTTCCAGGTGTTGATGGGGAGTTTCAAATGTTGAATAATCACGCAGCTATTGTTTCTTTATTAGGAAAAGGAAAAGTAAAATTTGCTGGAAACCCTACCATTGCTGAAGCACACAAAAACAAGTTTACGCAAGATAAAGGGAAGTGGGTACTGGAAATTAATAGCGGTACTGTGCAAATGAGTGAAAACAGAGTGATTGTATTAGCAGACTAACTATTAGAATATAACATATACAAGCCCAAATTCTGAAAAGTGTTTGGGCTTTTTTAATTGGTTTAGTGTATAATATATTTATCTACTAGTTTTTTAAATGATAATAACTCATTTTCCTTCCATTTACTATCTTTTCCTAGGCTTTTTGCCATTACTGAAGCAACTATAAAAGCTGCTTCTTGAGCAGCTTGAGCATCTAATAATAGTAATCTAATTCTTCTTGATAAAAAATCTTCAACAGTTCGCGCCATTTCATGTTGAATACCCCAAACTATCTGTCCTTTGGTAAACGCATAATTAGGGTGAATTTTTTCAGCATATTCAGGATTGGATTTTTCGAATTCTAAATAGGACTCCAAGTCACTTCCGTAAAAGGTAAGATGGTCTGGTAGAATTAATTTTTCTGAAATATTTCCATGAATTGAAATTTCTTCCGTCTTACACGGTACTTTTTGAAAGTGAAACGATTCTATAATTTGGTTAACCACATCTTCGGCCATTTGGCGATAGGTAGTCCATTTTCCACCAATAATACTTATAAGGTTATTATCGATAATAATTTTATGGCTTCGGGAAACTTCTTTGGTGGTTAGCGTGTCATTAGATGGTTTTGCCAATGGCCTAAGTCCGCTAAACACCGAAAGCACATCGCTTCGAGTTGCAGTTTTGGTTAAATATTGGTTAATGGTTTCTAAAATAAAATCCACCTCTTCTTGAAGTGGAATAGGTTCAATTTTTGGCTTTTTAATAAGTGTGTCAGTCGTTCCAGCAATCACTTTAGTATGCCAAGGAATTATAAACAGTACTCTGCCATCACTAGTCTTAGGAATCATAATTGCCTTGTCACTTTCTAAAAACGAACCGTCTAACATTAAGTGAATGCCTTGACTTGGAATCACTGTTTTTTTATGGTTTGGGTTATACATTTTTAAAACCGAATCCGTAAAAATCCCTGTAGCATTTATAATAGATTTTCCTTTTAAAGTATAGCTTTTACGGGTTTCATTATCTCTTACTTCAATAGACTCAATAAGATCATTTGTGTTTTTATTAAAGCGTTCAACTTTTACATAGTTTAAACACACAGCACCCAATTCTATGGCGGTTTGAGCTAGGTTTATAGCTAAGCGAGCATCGTCAAATTGTCCGTCGAAGTAAGAAACCCCATTGGCTAGACCTTTAGATTTTAAGGTAGGAAGCCTTTTTAACACTGTTTTTTTTGAAATGAATTTTGACCCCCCAAGACTCAATCTTTTTGAAAGCCAATCGTATAATTTTAGCCCCATTAAGTAATAGGGACCTTTCCACCATGTATAATTTGGAATAATAAATTCCAATTTTTTAAAAAGGTGTCTCGCATTTTTTTCGAGATGACCTCTTTCCTCAAGTGCTTCTATTACTAATTTTATATCACCTTGGGCAAGGTAGCGAACACCACCATGAAGCAATTTGGTGCTTTTACTGGAAGTCCCTTTAGCAAAATCGTATTGTTCAAAAAGGATGGTTTTAAATCCGCGTGAAGCGGCATCAACGGCAATACCCAATCCGCTGGCTCCTCCTCCTATTATGATAATATCCCATTCTTTTGTTGAAGTGAGTTGAGAAATTAGTTTGTCTCTGTGTATCAAGGAGGTAGGATTTATTAAATGAATATGCCTAAAATTCTTGATTAAGATACTGTAAAATTCAAGAAAATTCAAGGAAGATATGTTAGGTCGTTTTTATGGGGTTGGGTATTTTTGCCGACTTAAAAATTATTCGTTTTGAAGTTAAAATTTATTGCGATTTTCAGTTTTATTTCAGCAGTTGTTTCTGCACAAGAAGAAAATCAAATACCAGAACAAATAGAGGAAGTTGTTATTTCTGCCAACCGGATTGAAATTCCTTTTTCAGAAGACTCTAGAACCATCACTATCATTTCTTCAAAAGAAATTAGAAATAGTGCTGCACCTACTGTAGTCGATTTGCTACAACAAGTTGCTGGAGTGGATATACGACGAAGAGGGACCTTTGGGATGCAAGCCGATTTGTACATTCGTGGTGGAGGTTTTGACCAAACCTTGTTGTTAATAGATGGAATTAAAGTAGAGGATGCACAAACGGGACACCATACGCTAAATATGGCGCTGCCCTTGGACGTAATTGAACGAATTGAAATCATCAAAGGTCCTGCTGCTAGAATTTATGGGCAAAATGCTTTTACTGGAGCCGTGAATATTATAACCAAAAAGAAAGCTTCAGAGTTTGTTTCGGTCGGCGTTCAAGGGGGTTCTTTTGAACAATTAAATGCCGAAGTAACCGCCAATACTAATTTTGAAGCTTCTTCACATTTGGTTCATTATTCTAGAAATACTTCGGAAGGATATCGTTTTAATACAGATTACGATAACCAAAATTATTTTCTGAAAAGTACTTTCAATACGCAAAAGACACCTGTAGAAATGATTGCTTCTTTTTCCGAAAGAAAATTTGGTGCAAACGGTTTTTATGCGTCACCAACGGCGGTAAATCAGTATGAGGAAACACAAACCAGTTTGTTGGGTTTTTCAACACAATTTAGAAAGGGCCATTTGAAGATTTCACCTAGAATTTATTGGCGAAGAAATCAGGATGAATATGTTTTTGTAAGACAAGATCCTTCAATTTATAGGAACCTACATATTACAAATAAAATAGGAGCGGAGGCAAACGCGAGTTATACTTCAAATTTGGGGATTACAGGTTTTGGTGTAGATATGGCAAAGGTGTTTTTATCGAGTAATAATTTGGGGAATCGAGACCGATTTATGACCACTCTTTTTGTAGAGCATCGCTTTGAGTTTTTGAATAATTTGTTAGATGTAACACCCGGTGTGGCTGCGACTTATTATTCAGATTTTGACTTTCAAGCCTTTCCAGGGATTGATGTGGGGTATAAAATTTCAGATTCGTGGAAAGTATATGCCAATGCTGGATATACCTACCGAATACCAACCTATACCGATTTGTTTTACAGCGACCCAACCACTTTAGGAAATGAAAATTTACAACCCGAAAAGGCCATTTCGGAAGAGATTGGAATTAAATTCAACATGCAAAACATAAATGTAACAGCTGCCTTTTTTAATCGAGATTCAGATAATTTAATAGATTATGTAAAGGAAAACGAAGAGGATTTATGGGTGGCTACGAACGTACGTTCTTTGAATACGAAAGGATTTGAGACGCATGCAAACTATAACTTTAAAATTAATGGATTTATACAGTTTTTAAATCTTGGGTATACCTACATGGAGGATGAGGTAAAAGAATTGGGTATTACCTATTCTCGATATTCTATTAACTCCTTGAAACAACAGGTTACCGGTTCATTTAAATCACAATTTCTGAAAAACCTTTCTCAGTCTATTGTGTACAAATACGCCGAAAGAACTGCAGGTGAAAGGTATACTGTGGTGGATGTTTCGGCAACATTACAACTTAAAAAGCTGGAACTTTCAGTCATTGCTAATAATATATTTAATGAGGCATATACTGAAACTAATTTGGTTCCAATGCCCAAAGGGAATTTACTTTTTGGATTGAAGTATACTTTTGAATAGTTTTAAACACCTGTTTTATACTGGCTTTTCTTTTTTTAAGAAATTGTTACCGTAAAGTTTCTTAATTTTGATTTTTAATTTTAAAAATGCAGTTACAGGAAATAGAAAGAGTGGCAACTATTACAAAGGAAGAATTCCTAAAGAATTACTTTAAGCCACAACGACCTGTAATTATTGAAAGTTTTGTTGATGATTGGCCTGCTGTTAAAAAGTGGAATCTCGACTATATGGCAGATGTTGCGGGGGATATTGAGGTTCCTTTGTACGATGACCGCCCTGTACGTCACGATGAGGGCTTTAATCAGGCACATGCAAAGATGAAGATGAAAGAGTATGTAGCGTTGCTTAAAAAGGAGCCTACGCGCTATCGTATTTTTCTTTGGAATATCTTAAAAGAAGTGCCTCAGCTTCAAAAGGACTTTAGTTATCCAGACTTTGGACTAAAACTGATGAAAGGATTGCCTATGTTGTTCTTTGGAGGTGAAAACAGCTACACCTTTATGCATTATGATATTGATTTGGCCAATATATTTCACTTTCATTTTCACGGAAAAAAACAAGTAATCTTGTTTGATCAAAAGCAGAACGATTATCTGTATAAAATCCCACATTCGTTAATTGTACGAGAAGATATCGATTTTAATAATCCTGATTACGATAAATGGCCTGCACTTAAAAAAGCAAAAGGGTTTATTGGAAATTTGGAACATGGCGAGGTGTTGTATATGCCCGAAGGCTATTGGCATTATATGCGCTATATCACACCAGGGTTTTCTATGAGTTTACGTGCCATTGCTCGCAACCCAAAAAATTTAAGCAAGGCGATTTATAATATTTTTGTGATGCGCCATTTCGATAATTTAATGCGCCGTTGGAAAGGACAGGCTTGGATTGATCGTAAAAATGAAAAAGCGATAACAAAGACCCATTCTAAGTTGGGTATTTCTAACTCATAGAATTCACTTTTTCCCACACCAAATGTGGTTCCCAACCTCTATAAAAAAGATAATCGGCTAGTTTTTTCTTCTTTTTCTGAAGGTTTTTTTCGGAAGCTAATTGGTTGAGTCTTTTTTCAGCCAAAGCTTCAAAGGAAGAAAGATACTCATTTTCGGGAATTTCTTTTAATGCAATTTTAATGTTAAAGGCACTTATTTCCCGAATTTTCAATTCCTGAACAATTCGGTTTTTGCCCCAATGTTTGTGTTTAAACTTCCCTCTTGCAAAGGCTTGTGCAAAACGAGTTTCGTTAAGGTAATTATGTTGGAGTAAATGATGTACGATTTGGTCGATGGCTTCAGGAATCATGCGAAGCTCTTTCAGCTTTTTGTGTACTTCCTTGTGGCAACGCTCTTGGTAGGCACAGTAGCGTTCCATACGTGCTTTGGCTTCATCAACAGTATATGTTTTGTACGTATTCAAAAGAAAAGTTGAAAAGTAAAAGTATAAAAAAACCCCTTCATTTCTGAAAGGGTTTTTGGTTATTTAATCTCGTTACCATCTTTATCATGAAAATGGTATTCGAGGTATGTGTAAGCATCTCTAGGTTGAATTTTCACCCATTTTTTGTGCTCCATGAACCATTTGGTTCGCACAGATGGAAATCCTTTTGTTAAAAAGGCTGCTATAAAAGGATGTGTGTTTAATGTCAACTTTTTATAGTCTTTTTTGAAAAGTCGTTTAAGCTCTTCGGTAATTTTTGACACAACACCAATAGGGGCTTCAATTTCTTCGCCTTCTATAATGCTGTTAGGGTCTTCTTCCCTTGTTTTAATATTTACTTCGGGTCTTACCCGCTGTCTTGTAATTTGGATTAATCCAAATTTACTAGGTGGGAGAATTTTGTGTTTCGCTTTGTCGTCGCTCATTTCATCTCGAAGATGATTAAAAAGCTGTTTACGGTGTTCTGCTTTACCCATATCAATAAAATCTACCACTATGATACCTCCCATATCGCGAAGTCTAAGTTGTCTAGCCACTTCACTAGCGGCTAGCATATTCACTTCAAGGGCAGTACCTTCTTGGGTTTTGGATTTATTGCTACGGTTACCACTATTCACGTCTATAACGTGAAGTGCTTCGGTGTGCTCAATGACCAAATAGGATCCTTTTGCACCAGAAACCGTTTTACCAAACGAAGTTTTAATTTGTCGTTCAATCCCAAATTTTTCATAAATAGGAACTTTGGAATCGTAAAACTTCACAATATTCTCTTTTTTTGGTGCAATTTCTTGCACATAATCTTTTATCTGTAAATAAAGGGTCTCGTCATCTATATGTATTGCCGAAAACGAATCGTTAAATAAGTCTCGAATAATAGAAGCACCTTTATTTAATTCACTAAGCACCTTGCTAGGGTGGTGCGCCCCTCGTAGCTTTTTACACATCGCTGTCCAGCGATCGTAAAGATTTTGTAAATCTTTGTCCAGTTCTGCTACTTTTTTACCCTCTGCTACAGTACGTATAATAACTCCAAATCCTTTAGGCTTTATGCTGTTTATTAGGCGTTTTAACCTTTCTTTTTCTTCGTTGGATTCTATTTTTTGAGAAATAGAAACACGGTCTGAAAAAGGAACCAAAACAATATAGCGTCCTGCTATAGATAGCTCTGAGCTTATACGTGGTCCTTTTGTGGAAATGGGTTCTTTTACAATTTGTACCAGAATTGATTGATTGTTTTTAAGGGCATTGTTAATACCCCCATTTTTATCAATCTCTTTTTCTAATGGGAATTCTTTTAAAGAGAAATCTCTTAATTTACCTGTGCTTACACTTTTAACGAATTTCAAAAGAGAGAGGACTTTAGGTCCAAGGTCATGATAATGCAAAAAAGCATCCTTTTCGTACCCCACATTAACAAATGCAGCGTTAAGACCAGGAACTGTTTTCCGTACTTTGGCGATAAACACGTCACCAACAGAAAATTTAGTGTCTTCCTCTTCCTTGTGTAATTCTACTAGTTTTCCATCTTTTAATAAGGCAAAATCAACTTGTTGTGAACTGGATCTTACAAATAATTCGTAGTTCACGTGTCATTAATTTTTGTCCCGATGTAAAATCGGGATGGATTAAACAATATTTTATCACAGGGTTTTTCAGAAAAATATCTGAAAAAATTAATACCTGTAGAAATGAATAAGTACAATGCTTATCATTTCATTTTCAAAGAACGTATTGACTTGTTGTTAAAAGAAAAAAGTAGTTCTAAACTACTTTTTCTTGTGGCGGTTAGCGCGTCTTCTTTTCTTGCGCTTATGCGTTGCAACCTTATGTCTTTTTCTTTTTTTACCGCTTGGCATAGTAACGTTTATTTTAAAATGTCCCGCCACTATGACGGGACTAGTTGATTATTTATTTTACTTCTACGTTAGTTTTAACGCCTTCAACAAAAACTTTGGCTGGCTTAAACGCAGGGATATTGTGTGCTGGTATTTTAATGGTAGTGTTTTTTGAGATATTTCTACCTGTTTTTTCAGCTCTTGTTTTAATAATGAAGCTTCCAAAACCTCTTAAATATACATTGTCTCCATTTTCTAATGAAGTTTTCACTTCACTCATAAAGGTTTCTACAGTTGCCTGCACATCTCCTTTTTCCATTCCTAATTTTTCAGAAATTTTTGATACGATATCTGCTTTCGTCATTTTATTTAATTATTTTAAAAATTATATTAAGTAGTAAACTTGAGTTCATTTTTCAAGACGGCAAATATAAGGATTTTAAAATCAAATAATCAAATCGTAACCTATTAAAAATAAATACATAAAGAGTATTTTTGATTCATGTCGAAAAATCTAACCTGGTTTAGTAATCAACTCATTTCTTGGTATTTACAAAACAAGCGTCATTTACCTTGGCGGGAAATGGACGATCCATATACTATTTGGCTGTCTGAAATTATCCTACAACAAACCAGAGTCGCACAAGGTTTGCCTTATTTTGAAAAATTTACAACCCATTTCCCTACAGTTTTTGATCTAGCCAATGCCAGTGAAGGGGAGGTTTTAAAACTTTGGCAAGGATTAGGCTATTACTCGCGGGCTAGAAATCTTCATTTCACGGCCAAACAAGTAGCTTATGAATTAGATGGAATTTTCCCTGAAGACCACAAAGGGCTATTAAAGTTAAAAGGCGTCGGAGATTATACCGCTAGTGCCATTGCCTCCATTTGTTATCATGAGCCCACAGCAGTTGTAGATGGGAATGTGTATCGAGTGTTAAGTCGGATTTTTGGCATACAGACTCCTATAAATAGTACTCAGGGGATTTCAGAATTTAAAAAACTAGCACAATCGCTTATCGATACATCACAACCTGGAACTTTCAATCAAGCTATTATGGAATTTGGGGCTCGTTTTTGTGTGCCTCAAAACCCTAATTGTAACGATTGTATTTTTAACACAAAGTGTGTTGGGTTTAAAGAGAATAGGGTTGCACAATTGCCAGTGAAACTGAAGAAAGCAAAAATTAAGAAAGAACACTTTAATTATTTAGTGTGTGTTTCGAAAGACCAGGAAACTTTGCTGGAACAAAGAACCGGTAAAGGAATTTGGAGGAATTTGTATCAGTTTCCTTTAGTAGAGAGCAATAAAAAGTGGAATGAAAAATCTTTAACAAACAGCAAAGAATTTAGAGCGTTTTCAGAAAAGGTAAACATTCAATCTGTTTCAATTTTTAACGATAAAGAGATTATACATAAACTATCTCATAAGCATTTATATACTACTTTTTGGATTTTGGAAATAGAAGGTCTTTTAAATAATGGGATATCTTTTTCGGAAATTCATTCGTTTCCGGTTCCAGTTTTGATCGAAAATTTTATTTCAAACTTCGAGCCCTTCAAAAAATAAATTTTTACCTATATTTAGTAAACAAAAATTACCTTTGCACAAAATAAACAAAGCAAATGAGCGGTACATTAAATAAAGTGATGCTAATAGGGCATACAGGCGACGATGTTAAAATGAATTATTTTGAAGGTGGGGGTAGCATAGGAAGATTTCCTTTAGCTACAAATGAAACATACACCAATAGAACTACTGGTGAAAAAGTTTCAAACACCGAATGGCATAATATTGTCGTGCGCAACAAAGCAGCCGAAATTTGCGAAAAGTATCTTAAAAAAGGTGATAAAGTTTATATCGAAGGAAGAATTAAAACTAGAAAGTGGCAAGATGACCAAGGAAATGATCGCTACAGCACCGAAATACAATGTACAGACTTTACTTTTTTAACTCCTAAGAATGAAACTGGGTCCATGCCGCCATCTCAATCGGTAGGAAACAGCTCTTCTAGTGGTTCAAAAGCAACCGATCAAAGTAACGATGTACATGAGCCTATAGGTGAAGAAGATGACGATTTGCCATTTTAATAGTAACGAATTGAATCTATTTTGGATATAGAACCCCCGAGTTTATTAGTGCTTTCTCTTATTACTTCTGTTGAGGTTACTAGCATTGTTTTTGTTTTTGTGTTACTTTTTTGTTCTGCCCTAATTTCTGGAGCAGAAATAGCCTTTTTTTCCTTAACGCTTTCAGATTTTGATGAAGATAATGGAAATGAACCTTCAAAAAAGATGCAGTTGGTTCAAAAATTATTACGGAAACCAAAAAAGCTTTTGGCTACTATCCTTGTAGCTAATAATCTCATTAATATTGCGATAGTACTTTTATTTGCCTCGCTAAGTGAATTATTTTTCGGAGGAATTAACAGCCCAGAAATTAAGTTTATTTTGGATGTAGTTGTTGTTACCTTCTTTATTCTTCTTTTTGGTGAAATTTTACCCAAAGTCTACGCGAGTAGAAACCGAATTTCCTTTGCGTCGTTTATGGCATATCCCCTCAATGTACTTTACACCTTGTTTTCCCCTATAAGTACCCCTATGAGGTCTGCCACGATTTATATTGAAAATAAATTTGGGAAGCAAAAATCCAATATTAGTGTAGACCAATTGTCACAAGCTTTGGAATTAACTTCGGAAGAGGATACAACCCACGAAGAACAAAAAATTCTACAAGGAATTGTCACCTTTGGAAATACCGATACTAAAAATGTCATGAAGCCTCGCTTGGATATTTTTGCATTAAATGAAGCAGATACTTATAAAGCTATTTTACCCGAAATTATTTCGCACGGATATTCAAGAATTCCTGTGTATAAAGATACCATAGATAATATTACAGGAATTTTATATGTAAAGGATTTACTTCCATATTTCGATAGAAAAACTTTCGATTGGGTAAAACTAAAAAGAGAACCTTATTTTGTTCCAGAAAATAAAAAACTAGACGACTTGCTCAATGAGTTTAAGGACATGAAAATGCATTTGGCTATTGTGGTAGATGAGTATGGTGGGACAAGCGGACTAATCTCATTGGAAGATATTATTGAAGAAATAGTTGGAGAAATAACCGATGAATTTGATGATGAAGATTTAATATTCTCAAAGCTAGATGACCAAACCTTTGTTTTTGATGGAAAAACATCTCTAAAAGATTTTTATAAGGTCATTAAAGTGGAAGACACTAAAATTTTTGACGATGCCAAAGGGGAGGCGGAAACCTTAGCAGGGTTTATTTTAGAGATTTCGAATGGGTTTCCCAAAAAAGACGAAATACTAAACTTCCATTCTTATTCGTTTACCATAGAGTCTTTCGAAAATAAGCGAATTAAACAAATAAAACTCTCTATAGATGTATAGCCTCCGGGCCTTTTTTGTTGCTATTTCTATTATTTTATTTGCCTCTTGTGGTGATGAAGTGGTGATAAAACCTGCCGCAAAACTTAGATTACAATACGCTCCTCCCAGCTATGAAGTAGTAAAATTGAATTGCCCATATTCTTTTGAAAAGAATGCAAATGCCGATGTTGTATTAGGAAAAAACTGCAATGTCAATCTTGAGTATTCCAAAATGAAGGCAACAATGTACCTTACGTATCAAAAGGTAGATAACAATATTGAAGCGCTCTTAGCAGATGCTCAAAAACTAACGTATGACCATACCATTAAAGCTAACGAAATATTTGAACAACCCAGAGTAGACAGTATTAATAAAGTATATGGGATGTTTTATATGATTAACGGTGATGCCGCAACACAGTCTCAGTTTTATGTAACCGATAGTATTCATCATTTTATCACTGGGGCACTTTATTTTAAATCGAAACCCAATTTCGATTCTATTTATCCGGCAGTTGTTTATTTGCGAGACGATATTCGTAGGATTATGGAAACGGTACAATGGAAATAAAAAACCCGCCTTTTGGGCGGGTTTTTTTATAGAACGTTTTTCTTATGCTTTTTTAGCACAACAAGCTTTTTTACAGTCTTTTTTGCAAGCTGCTTTCATTTCGGCAGTACAACCTTCTTTGTGGCACTTATCTGTACATTCGTGAGCAACTTTCCCTTTTGCTTCACTTGAAGTGAAAGATTCAACAGTTTTCATTTCAGTAACAGAATACATATCACCAGCACCTTTTACAGTTTCTTCTAAAGAAGTAGTGGTAACTTTCCCTTCCTCAAATTCTACCATAGCCAATTTTTTATCAAAATCAACTGTAGCAGATTTTACACCATCCATTTCGGATAATTTTTTTTCAATTCTTTTAGCACAGCCCATGGCACAAGTCATTCCCTCAATAGTAAATTCTGCTTTAGCAGTAGCTTGCATTTCAGTATTCACTGCAATGGTTTCGGTTGCTTCCACTTCGGCAACTTCGTTTGTTTCCGTTTTTACTTCATTTTTGCAGGATACCATTGCTAAAGACAGTGCTGCAAATGTGAATAGTATGTTTAAAGTTTTCATAGTATTTCTTATCATTAATTGATGCAAATGTAAGACTTTTGTGATATAAAAACTCAATTTTCTGCTATGCACAATAAATGGGTGTATCTATTTATTCTTTCACTCATTTGGGGAAGTTCTTTTATCTTGATAAAAAAAGGATTGGTAGGGTTAACGGACTATCAATTAGGATCTTTACGTATTGTGCTAACGTCTTTGTTTTTGTTTTCGGTGGGTTTTAAAAGTATTAAACAAATTCAAAAAAAGCATTGGTTTTGGATTGCTGTTTCTGGGTTTGTTAGTTCCTTTTTTCCTCCCTTTTTGTTTGCCATGGCACAAAACCATATTGATAGTGGTGTGGCGTCAATTTTAAATAGCCTAACCCCGTTAGCAACGGTAATTGTTGGGGTGTTTATGTTTAGAATTTTAAGTACAAAAAGGCAAATAGTGGGTGTTTTTATTGGCTTGGCGGGTACAGTATTACTTATTTTGGCAGGAGCCGAATTTAATAATAATCAAAATTACCTCTATAGTTCTCTAATTATTATTGCAACGATTGGGTATGCTTTAAATGTAAATATTATTAAAAAACATCTTACAGATATTAGTGCTTTGGCGGTAACTACAGGGAACTTCCTTTTTATTTTTTTTCCGGCATTAGTAATATTGTATTACACAGGCTTTTTCGAAACCATTTTGCAATCCAGAGAAATGCAAATTTCGGCAATTTATGTTGGGATATTATCTCTTTTTGGAACGGCCATTGCTAAGGTTCTTTTTAATAAAATGATTCAGATTTCAAGTCCTGTTTTTGCTTCTTCTGTAACGTATACCATGCCAATTGTAGCTGTGCTTTGGGGGGTATTTGATGGCGAGCAATTTGGAATTCTCCAGATAGTAGCAGCTGCCATTATTTTGTTTGGAGTATACCTTTCAAATAGAAGAGCGGAGAAAAAATAAACTTTTCATTAACAGTACTTTGTAATTTTTTACGTAATTTAAATGTGCTAAAAAACAAGGGACATGGGAAAATATTTCACAAAATACGGTATTGGAATAGCCATTGTGCTTATTCTTTATTTTTTACTTACAAAACTAATGGGCTTGCATCAATATCCTATGCTTAGTTCATTAAATGCTTTGATATTTGGAGGCGGAATATTCTATGCCATTCGCAACTATAAAAGGACTACTAATGATTTTAGCTATCAAGAAGGCTTTCAAATTGGTTTGTTTACCGGAGGCCTGGCAACTGTTATTTTTTCCATTTTTATGGCTTTGTATATTTTTATGCTAGATCATCAATTTGCCGAAGCTGTTTTAGACTCTTGGAATTTAAACTTTAATAAGGGAGCACTTATCCTAATTGTTTCCTTAGTGATTATGGGCTTTTCCACTACTTTTGTACTTACGTTGGCGTTTATGCAGTTGCTAAAAGATTCTTGGAATCAAAAGCCTTCATAATCATTGGGTTTTATTTGCAAAAACCCTTTGTTCAATTCAATTTAAAAAATTATATTTGCACCCGCTTTATCCGTAGGGTGGAGTGTAATTATAAATAATTTAATCATAAACGTTTACGCTATGTACGCAATTGTAGAGATAGCAGGGCAGCAATTTAAAGTTGCAAAAGACCAGAAAGTCTTTGTAAACCGTTTGGCCACAGAAGAAGGTAAAAAAGTCGAATTTGACAATGTACTTCTTATTGGTGACGGAGACAAAGTAACTGTTGGCGCCCCAGCTATAGACGGAGCTCAAGTTGGAGCTAAAGTCTTAAAACACCTTAAAGGAGACAAGGTGATTGTTTTCAAAAAGAAAAGAAGAAAAGGTTACCGTGTAAAAAATGGTCACAGACAATACCTTTCTGAAATTGTTATTGAAAGCATCGTAGCTTCTGGAGCTACTAAAAAAGCGGCTCCTGCAAAGAAAGCTGCCCCTAAAAAAGAAGAACCTAAAAAAGCTGAACCTAAAGTAGAAGCAAAAGCTACTGCTCCAAAAGCAAAAGAAGCACCTGCAAAAAAGGCTGCTCCTAAAAAAGCTACAGGTAAAGCAGACGATCTTAAAAAGATTGAAGGTATTGGACCAAAAATTGCTGAAACTTTAACTGCTGCAGGTATTGCTACCTATGCAGATTTAGCAAAAGCAAAGCCTGCTAAAATTGCTGAAATTATTGCAGATGTACGCGGAAGTCATGTTCCAGATACTTGGCCACAACAAGCTCAATTAGCTGCCGATGGTAAGTGGGACGAGCTTAAAGAGTTACAAGATAAATTAGATGGTGGGGTTGCTAAATAAGCCACACTTAAGTATAACAATATAAAACCGAAAGAAAATGGCTCACAAAAAAGGAGTTGGTAGTTCTAAAAACGGTAGAGAATCAGAATCGAAACGCTTAGGTGTTAAGATTTTTGGTGGACAAGCTGCCATTGCTGGGAATATCATCATAAGACAACGTGGTACACAACACCACCCTGGTGAGAATGTGTATATGGGTAAAGACCATACACTTCACGCCAAAGTTGACGGGTTGGTAAAGTTTACCAAAAAGAAAGATAACAAATCGTATGTTTCTATAGTTCCTCAAGGAGAAGCTTAAGAACTACTTTTTGTAAAACATAAAAACCCTGCCAATTGGCAGGGTTTTTTACTTTATTATAATCCAGGATATCGTTTAGTTAAAATATCAATTCCGTCAATAATCCACCAAACTCCAACACCTCCAAGGGTTAAGATAAATAGAATATTCCACCCTACTGGACTGCCTAGGTACCATCGGTGCCCTGCTAATCCGCCTAAAAAGAACCATAGCAATAGAGCAACTACAAATTTATCCTCAGCAGCTGCAGCTGCAGGAGATATTAATACGGTTTCATTTTCAGAACTTATATTGTTTGTTGTTGACACTTCAGTTGTTGTAGCCCTCTTTACCGGAAATGAGGCATAGCTAGAAGTAATAGCCATTAACATTATAACAAGAGATAAGATAATTTTTGTTTTCATAAATGATTAGTTTAATGTTATCTTTAAATTTAACGATAATAGATTTAACACATTGAGAATTTTTCTTTTAATTAACTTTTTTCTTCTTAGCGTAATTGGTTTTGCACAAGAAGAGTTTGAGTATCTGGGAGTTATTAGGCTTGAGGATGAAACCTTTATTTCTTACAAGATTGCTTTTAGCGAGAATAATGGATTGATTTCTGGATTCACAGTGACCGATTTAGGAGGTGCTCATGAAACAAAATCCTTTTTATCTGGATATTTTAATGATAGGGAGAACACATTGGAGTTTTACGAAAGTTCTATTCTGTATACAAAATCTGATGTTGTCGAAGAAGATTTTTGTTTTGTCCATTTTACAGGTTTTTTAAAAAAGTTGAATGATAAGCAACAAATAGAGGGAAGCTTTAAAGGTCTTTATAGTGATGGTAAAGAATGTATTAGTGGTGAAATAAAATTATCTAATCTTGGAAGGATTTTGAAAAGAGCCAAAAAAATTGATAAAAAAGTAGATAAGAGTATTTTAATAAGTCAAGAGAAGAAAGATAAAGTAAACTTAGTGAAGGATTTGGACAGTATTAATACCAATAGGTTAAGCAAGAATGAAACACTATCTATTTTTACAAAAAGTAATCAGATTAAAATAGTGGTTTACGATGCAGGTCAGGAAGACGGAGACGAAATAGCGCTTCAACTTAACGAAAAATATCTTTTTGAAACTTTAAAAGCTACATCAAAAAAGAAAACAATAGAAATTCCTTTGGTAAAAGGTATCAACGAATTAAAAGTTACAGCCCTAAACAATGGTTCTGTAGGTGGGAATACAGTAATGATTATCATTCAAGATATAGATGCTACCATTGAAACTGTTACCAATCTTAAAAAAGGGGAAACCGCCAGTTTTATGTTTCTAAAGAAAAAATAAAACCCCCACATTTCTGTAGGGGTTTTTATTTATAAAATTGTCGAGACAATTTGACTGCACTTCGACAAGCTCAGTGTGACTTCACAAAGAGGCAATTTTAGTATCTGTAGTATTCAGGTTTAAAAGGACCTTCTACCTTAACACCAATGTATTTTGCTTGATCAGGACGAAGCTCCGTCAACTCCACACCAATTTTTTCAAGGTGTAATTTGGCTACTTTTTCATCAAGGTGCTTAGGCAGCATATATACTTTGTTTTCGTAAGCATCGCTGTTTTTCCAAAGTTCAATTTGCGCCAAGGTTTGGTTGGTAAAGGAGTTGCTCATCACAAAACTAGGGTGTCCTGTAGCACAACCTAAGTTTACCAAGCGACCTTCCGCAAGTAAAATAATATCCTTTCCGTTGGCAGTATATTTATCTACCTGTGGCTTAATTTCAATTTTTGTGTAGTTTTTCTTCAACCATGCAACATCAATTTCATTATCGAAGTGCCCAATGTTACAAACAATGGTTTTGTCTTTCATAGCTTCAAAATGCTCGCCACGAACGATATCCTTATTACCTGTAGTTGTAATTACTATGTCTGCATTTGCAATGACGGTTTCTAATTTTTTCACTTCAAAACCATCCATTGCAGCTTGTAATGCACAAATAGGATCGATTTCAGTTACAGTAACAATAGATCCGGCTCCTTTAAACGAAGCCGCTGTTCCTTTCCCTACATCACCATAACCACAAACAACAACGCGTTTTCCAGCTAGCATAATATCGGTAGCACGACGCACTGCATCTACAGCACTTTCTTTACAACCGTATTTATTGTCGAATTTAGACTTAGTCACACTATCGTTTACATTAATCGCAGGCATAGGAAGGGTTCCATTTTCCATGCGCTCGTATAATCGATGCACTCCTGTAGTGGTTTCTTCAGAAAGACCATTAATTCCAGAAACTAATTCTGGATATCTGTCTAGAACCATATTTGTTAAATCACCACCGTCGTCCAAAATCATATTTAGTGGCTTACGGTCTTCCCCAAAGAATAAAGTTTGCTCAATACACCAATCAAATTCTTCTTCGTTCATCCCTTTCCAGGCATATACTGGAATGCCTGCGGCAGCAATAGCAGCTGCAGCTTGGTCTTGGGTAGAGAAGATGTTACAAGAGCTCCAAGTTACTTCGGCACCAAGGGCTTGTAAAGTTTCAATAAGTACAGCTGTTTGGATAGTCATGTGTAGACATCCAGCAATTCTTGCTCCTTTGAGCGGTTGTGAGTCTTTATACTCCTCACGAAGCGACATAAGTCCGGGCATTTCGGCTTCGGCCAACTCAATTTCTTTTCTTCCCCATTCAGCTAGGGAAATATCTTTTACTTTATACGGCACATAGGTGGCGGTTTTCGTAGACATATTAGTATATTTGATTATTAAATTTTTCTGAATTTTTCAGATGGCAAAATTACAAATTATCCTTCAAATTACATGCCTCTTTACAAAACTATAACAGTTAATTCCACCACAAAAGTCCTCATTTGGAAGATTATAGAGTCTTATAAGGATCTTTCTGAAGGAATTTCACTAACGCAACATTGTCAGGAAAGAGTCGACGGAATGAAAAGTGATTTGCACCAAAGAGGATTTATGAGTGTACGCCACTTGTTAGCGGAAATGGGATATACCGATTTTGATTTGTATTACGACGAACTTGGAAAACCGCATTTAAGAGATGGAAAAAAGATTTCGATAACACATTCGTACATCTTTTCAGCGATTATTGTGAGTAATCAAGAAGTGGGAATAGATATCGAAATGCAGCGCCCTAAAATTTTAAAAATTGCTCAAAAATTTACTCCCCTTGAAGAATATAGAACACTTGCAAATGAGGATGCTTTAATTAGAAAACTCACCATGGTTTGGGGTGCCAAGGAGAGTTTATATAAAAGCTTTGCAAAAGCAGGGGTAAGTTTTTTACAAAATATATACGTAGAAGATTTTGACATGGAATCGATGAAAACTACTGCCAATGTTTCTTATAAAGGGAAAAATGAAAATTATCAAGTTTGGTTTGAAGAGTTTGAAGGGTTTACGGGGGCTTATGCATTAATTTCTGAAAAAGAATAAATGACGACAAATCTATATACATCTTTTACCGAAGCCGTTTCCGAAAAGAAAAAGTTGCTAGCCATTCTTATTGATCCCGAGAAATTTGACTTGGAGAATACGGCCTTTTTTTTGAGGAATTTACCGGTAGCAACGACTCATCTTTTTGTTGGGGGAAGTACAGTTCCAGAAGGGATGACAGAACATCTCATTAAGGAATTAAAACTATATACAGCAAAACCTATTTTGCTTTTCCCAGGAGATGTTTCGCAAATTACTGTTGTGGCCAACGGACTTTTGTTTTTAAGTTTACTTTCGGGAAGAAATCCAGAATATTTAATAGAACAACAAATAAAAGCTGTTTCAAAATTACGTGGGAGTACATTGGAGGTGATTCCCACTGGCTATATTTTAATTGATGGGCAAAATGTGTCGGCCGTTTCTCAAGTCACTCATACCAATCCCATGGCTCAAAATGACGTTCAAGCAATAGTCGATACTGCAAAGGCTGGAGAATTGATGGGAGCAAAACTCATTTACCTTGAAGCAGGAAGTGGGGCAAAAACCCCCGTTTCGGCAGAAATTATTTCAGCGGTAAAAAAAGAATTGAACATTCCACTTATCGTGGGAGGCGGAATTAGGACAGAGGAACAAATTAATAATGCTTATAAGGCAGGAGCCACCATGATTGTCATGGGTACCGCCTTTGAAAAATAATACTATGAAAATATCTGTAGAACTTACATTAACACCATTGCAGGACGATTATGAACCAGCAATTATCAACTTTATAAAATCCTTAAGAAATAGTGGACTTACGGTTTTGGAGAACCCTTTAAGCACTCAGGTGTATGGAGAGTATGATCAGGTTATGTCGTTGCTTCAAAAAGAAATGAAAGTAGCTCTGGAAGCTGTAGAGAGAGGATTGCTCTACATAAAAATTGTAAAAAGTGATCGAAGCGACTATGAGCCCCATTTTTGATTTTTTTCTCGATGCATATAAAAATGCTTCAACGGTAGATATTATCCTCGAAGCACTCGTTTTTGTTTTTGGAATTGCTAGTGTTTGGTATGCTAAAAAGGAAAATATTTTGGTGTATCCTACAGGATTAATTGCCACTGTAATTACAGTATATTTACTCTATAAAGCTGAATATTTCGGCGATATGATGATGAATTTCTATTATTCGGTTATGAGTGTTTATGGATGGTGGAATTGGTCGCGAAAAAAGAATAATAAAGTAGCTGTTCCTATTTCAAGAACATCAAATAGAGAAAAATTAATTGGTTTTGGACTTTTTCTTTTGACAATGCTTGTAACCTATTTGGTCTATAAAGCATTTGAATATGAAATTGAAACGGCCAATTATATAGACATATTTACCTCGGGGATTTTCTTTACTGCCATGTGGTATATGGCCACAAAAAAGTTAGAAAATTGGACCCTTTGGATTTTTGCAGATATTATTACCGTTCCACTTTACGCCTATCGTGGATTGGGAATGTTATCTTTGCAATACCTAATTTTTACCATTCTCGCCATTCAAGGATATCTCGCATGGAAAAAGCACTTAGACAACAACCCTCAAACTGCTTAAAAGTGGTGCTCTTTGGTCCAGAGTCAACTGGGAAAACGACTCTGGCGCAACAATTAGCAAGACATTATAATACAGTTTGGGTTCCCGAATACGCCAGAGAATATTTACAAAACAAATGGAATAATGAGCGTAAAACATGTGAACCCAAGGACTTACTTCCTATAGCCAAAGGACAAATAGCTCTTGAAAATAAATTAGCTCAAAAAACAGATTCTGTATTAATTTGTGACACGGATTTATTGGAAACAAAAGTATATTCGGAAGAATATTACTCTGGCACTTGTGACCCTCTCATTGAAAAATATGCAATAGAAAACTCGTACGACTTGTATTTCTTAACCTACATAGATATTCCATGGGAGGCAGATGATTTAAGAGATAGACCAAATGAAAGAATTGAAATGTTTAATTCTTTTAAAAAAGCTTTGGAAAAATATAACAAACCGTTTGTCGTTTTAAAGGGCAGTATAAAAGAACGAATGGAAGAGGCTGTAAAACAAATTAATTTGTTAATGCTGAAGCAAAAATAGGAGCTACTTTTTATAAAATGTATCTTAAATAGGTCAGCACTATTTTGTATGTTTGAGACAGATTTTAAAAACAACCCGCACTTCTCCTTACTTTCTAGTAGTATTGAAAATTAAATAAAATCAACAAAGAAAGTATTGGATAAATAGAAAAAACTAATATGCTCACCGAAAAGGATTTACGACAGATTGATGATAATGGCCTTACTACTAATCAAATCGTAAAGCAGATTGAAACTTTTTTGAGAGGGATTCCCTTTGTAGATATCGTAACTACTGCTTCAATAAATAACGGAATTCAATCATTACTTGAGTCGGAAGAAAAAAAATACGAAGCATACTTTGATTCCAAAAAAGACAAAAAGGAAATTGTAAAGTTTGTTCCTGCCTCTGGAGCTGCCACCAGAATGTTTAAATTTTTGCATGAGTTTATTAAAGAATTTGACCCGCAAAAGGAACAGTATCGAGATTTTATTAATAGGAATGAACACAGTCAGGTAAAGTTATTTTTTGAAAGAGTCAATGATTTTGCTTTTTTAAAATTGGTGCGAAGCAAAATTCGAGAGCTACACCCAGACTATAAAAAATCTACAAAAGGAGTGCGACTTCATATTTTTGCAAAAACCATGTTAAGCGAAGAAGGACTTAATTTTGCAAATCTCCCTAAGGGATTGATTCCCTTTCATAAATATAAAAAATACACCACTACTGCTTTCGAAGAGCAATTATACGAAGCCGCATTTTATGTTGCTGTAGGGGATGACGTCCATTTACATTTTACCTTTTCTGAAAAGGACCTCGATTCTTTTAAACAAGAATTTGAAAATATTAAAAATAGAGTAAGCCGTAAAACCAAGAAGACATTTCATATCACCTATTCCTTTCAGAAAAAAGAAACCAATACCATAGCTGTCACTTTTGACAACAATCCTTTTAGAGATAATAAAGGTAATCTGGTTTTTCGTCCTTCAGGACATGGTGCGTTGCTGGAAAATCTAAATGATATTGATGCCGATTTAGTCTTTATAAAAAATATTGATAACGTGGCTGCGCAAGAATATGTGCCTGAAATTGCTTTGTATAAAAAGGTTTTGGCAGGAAAGCTATTAAAAGTTCAAAGCAAAATATTCGAATATCTTCAGGAACTAGAAGGAGAGGTTTCGCTTCAAAAGATGAAAGAAATGCACTCTTTTATTTGGAATGAACTCAATATTAAAGATATCCCAAGTGGAAAATCCGATTTAATTGAAGTGCTTAACAAACCCCTTCGTGTCTGTGGAGTAGTAAAGAATACAGGAGCCCCTGGTGGTGGTCCTTTTTGGGTAAAAGATGATAATGGAAATACCTCGCTTCAAATAGTGGAGACTTCTCAAATCAATTTGGAAGATGCTCACCAAAAATCAATTCTGCAAGAAGCAACACATTTTAACCCTGTAGATATCGTTTGTGGTTTACGTGATTACAAGGGAAATAAGTTCGATTTACAACAATTCACCGATCCAGATACAGGCTTTATTTCCAAAAAATATGAAAATGGAAAACCGCTCAAAGCATTAGAATTACCAGGACTATGGAATGGTTCTATGGCAAAGTGGAACACCGTTTTTATTGAAGTGCCTCAAATCACATTTAATCCTGTAAAAACGGTGAACGATTTGCTTAAAAAGGAACATCGTCCCAATGCCTAATGAATACAGAGCAGATACTTTCGGAACTTACGTTTAAAGCTGTACGAAGTAGCGGTCCTGGTGGGCAACATGTGAATAAAACAGCTTCCAAAGTGGAGGTTTCTTTTTCTATTGCTACTTCGCAAGGATTAACGGAATCCGAAAAAGAGTTACTTGAAAAAAGATTACAATCAAAACTTACTTCCGAAGGAATAATACTTCTGCAATGCGGTGAAACTCGAAGTCAACACCGAAACAAAAAGTTGGTCATTGACCGATTGCTAGAATTACTTCAACAAAATTTGAAGGTTAACAAAGTTCGAAAAAAGTCAAAACCCTCCAAATCAGCCATTGAGAAACGCATTAAAGCAAAAAAAGAACAAGCCTTAAAAAAAGTTTCTCGAAAGCCACCTAAAATTGACTAATTCTGTATCTTTGCCCCACATCTCAAAAGGGGTGCTAATAGCAATATTGGCTGAGATTATACCCATTGAACCTAGAACAGGTAATGCTGTTTAGGAAGCCGATCGTAAAAAAATATCCTGTGGATATTTTTAGCGGGGTGCAAGGCTGGCGGGCTGGAGAGTTGGTTCCAAAAACGCAAAAATCAATTATTAACCAAGAATAATGACCCCTTTTATTCGTAACAACATTACGAATGAAAAAGTTATTTATTTCTGCTTGTCTTCTTTTTGGAATACAAGCATTTTCGCAAACAACTCAATTTAACGACACAACAAAAGTTGAAACGCTTGACGAAGTACTACTAAAAGCAGTAAGGGTGGAAGCAACTTCACCGGTCACACATTCCAATGTAAGTAAAGAGGAAATTGAAGAACGAAACCTAGGACAAGATTTGCCCATTTTATTAAATTACCTCCCTGCCGTTGTCACTACCAGTGATGCGGGCGCAGGAGTTGGGTATACAGGCATCCGTGTGCGGGGTAGCGATGCTAGTCGGGTAAGTATTACCATTAATGGAATACCCTATAACGATGCCGAAAGCCAAGGAACTTTTTGGGTAAACTTACCCGATTTTGCTTCCTCAGTAGAAAGCCTACAATTACAACGTGGGGTTGGGACATCCTCCAATGGTTCAGGCGCTTTTGGAGCAAGTATTAATATTTTAAGTGATGCTGTTTCTGAAGAAGCTTCGGCACAAGTTTCCAATAGTTATGGTTCTTTTGAAACGTGGAAACACACGGCTAAATTTAGTACGGGACTGTTAAAGGATAGGTTCGAATTTTCAGGAAGACTTTCTAAAATCACCTCAGAGGGGTATGTGGATAGAGCGACATCCGATTTAAAATCCTATTTTCTTCAAGGGGTGTATAAAACAAAAAACACTCAAATAAAAGCACTCACTTTTGGTGGAAAAGAAATAACCTATCAATCTTGGTATGGGGTGGATGCAACAACCTTAAAAAACGACCGAACATATAATTTAGCAGGAATACAGTTTGATAGTGAAGGAAATTTTGAAGGTTTTTATAACAATCAGGTGGACGATTACTCACAAGATCATTTTCAGGTTTTGGCGAGTCATAAATTTAACAACCTTTGGAGCGCAAATCTTTCTCTTAATTATACCCACGGAAGGGGATATTTTGAAGAATATATAGACGAATGGTACGAGCAAAACGTAAATTTTTCTGGAAATGCAAACCTTAGTTTTTATGGGATTGATCCCGTTGAAATTGGCGGTGAAACTGTTGAAACCTCCGATTTAATAAGACGCCGCTGGCTCAATAATAATTTTTATGCTGTCAATGCAGATGTAAACTATAAAAACAACCACTTGGATATTTTAGGAGGATTGTTTTACAGTTATTATGGAGGTGACCATTTTGGAGAAGTGATTTGGGCTCGATTTGCTGGAGATAGTGAGTTGGGCGATCGATATTACAACGGAAATGGTGATAAAAATGAATTCACATCATTTGTGAAGGCTACGTATAAGGTAAACAATGAATGGAGTTTCTTTGCAGATTTACAAGGTAGGTTTGTGAGTTATCGAGCTTCTGGACTTACATCAGATGTTATTCCGTTGAACGAAAAAAGAACCTATAATTTCTTTAATCCAAAAGCAGGGGTGAGTTTTCAACTAGATACTTCCAATAGTTTTTATGCATCCTACGGAAGAGCCCATCGAGAGCCACGAAGAAGTGATTTTGAGCAAGGAGTTTTTACTGCTGAAAAGTTGGATGATTATGAACTGGGTTGGCGTTTTCTTTCAGAAAAAATTCAATTGAACAGTAATGTTTACTTTATGGATTACAAAGACCAATTGGTACTTACTGGAGCCTTAGACGATGTAGGGGCGCCAATTCGTGCTACAAGCGGTAAAAGTTATCGATTGGGATTGGAAGTGGATGCTACAGTGGCTATCTCAAATAAGTGGAGTGTAAGACCAAATATTGCTGTAAGCACGAATAAAAATGTCGATTTTATTACTTCAAAGGACGGGGAACTCATAAACTTAGGAAATACAAATATTTCTTTTTCCCCTACAGTGATTGCAGGAAACATATTGGAATTTAGGCCCTCCGAAAATTTCCAGATTGCTTTACTTTCAAAATATGTTGGGGAACAGTATATGGGAAATATTGATAGTGAAGCTTCAATATTGGACGCTTATTTTTTAAATGACTTCAGTGTAAACTATACACTTAAGAATGAGTCTTTTTTGGATTCCATAGTTCTTTCAGGATTGGTCAATAATATCTTTAATACCGAATATGTTTCCAATGGATATTTCTATACCTATGATGATGATTTCAGCAACCCTGGAACTATAACCACTATTGAAGGTGCAGGTTATTATCCCCAAGCAGGAATAAATTTTATGGCGGGAGTAACCTTAAATTTTTAATTGGTAACGGTAATATTATCGCCAGAGCGGTTAATACGATATTGAAGCATAGGATAGTCTTCTTGATCGCTTTGGCTTTGCCCTGTTACTATGTCATAAGAATTATCATCTCCACAAGTACATGATGCCACAATTCCTTCCAACGTCATTTTGGAGCAAGCACTAGGGATATGATTAGGGTCGGTTAAATCGAAAGCGGTGTATAAATCATTGTTTACATTATAGACCACAATCCCTTTAATTCCCTGTTGTGTAAGGATTATAGAATTGCCAGGAAAACGAAGCGGATTGTACTGCGGAAGGTTTAAATTAAGGTTGATGTTAACAATGGGAGGCGTTAAAAAAGGATTATTATCGTTAACAGGATCATCATTTTTTTTATTGCACCCAAGGATAAAAAAGCCAACAAGAAGGAATAGAACCAATTTATTCATAGTAATTTTTTTGTGCCCACAAAAATACAACAATTATCAAGCAAGCAATTTTTTAGTATATTTGTAAAGAAATCCCGTCGTGCATGGGATTTTTTCATTCCCACACTAGATTGATAATTTAAAAAGATGTGGTAATGACTATGATTAAAACGATGAAGTTATGAGTAAAGTATCTTATTACACCGCAGAGGGATTAAAAAAACTGAGAGAGGAACTCAATCAATTAAAAGATGTTGAGCGACCTAAAGCATCGCAGGCTATCGCTGAAGCTAGAGACAAAGGAGATTTGAGTGAAAATGCCGAATATGACGCAGCAAAAGAAGCACAAGGAATGCTAGAAATGCGTATTGCAAAACTTGAAGAAGTAGTAGCTAATGCTCGACTAATTGATGAATCTCAATTAGATACATCCAAAGTACTGGTGCATTCTACCGTGAAGATAAAGAACCAAACCAACGGGATGGAAATGACCTATAAATTGGTAGCGCAAAGTGAAGCCGATCTTAAAACAGGTAAAATATCTGTAGATTCTCCCATAGGCAAAGGATTGTTAGGAAAAAAAGTAGGAGAAATTGCCGAAATACAAGTGCCAAACGGGACTATGAAATTTGAAGTGTTAGAAATAAGCCGAAGCTAGTGGCGTCTATATTCACCAAAATAATCAATGGAGAAATTCCTTGTTACAAAGTGGCAGAGGATAAGGATTTTATTGCTTTTTTGGATATTAACCCTAATGCAAAAGGGCATACACTTTGTGTTCCTAAAAAAGAGATTAATAAGATTTTTGATATGGAAGAAAGCCATTATCAAGCCTTGATGAAATTCTCCTACAAAGTTGCAAAAGCTTTAGAAAAATCGGTCGATTGTAAACGAATAGGGATGTCTGTTGTAGGGCTCGAAGTACCGCATGTGCACGTGCATTTAATTCCTATTAATGAAATGCGTGATATGACGTTTCAGCATAAAGTAGCTATGAATGCTGAAGCTATGAATGAACTCGCTGTAAAAATCCAGACGAATCTTTAACTACTAAAGAAGTAGACCAAAGCTCCAATAGCGATTATATCTGAAACGATGATAATAATTGCCAAAGGCTTCAGTTTAAAGGAAGTGTTTTTGGGAGTGGCTAATTTTTTGTGGTATTCATATACCCGCTCTATATCTTCAGTCCAATTTACTGGGTAGATAGTGTGCTGGCAGTTATGGCAAAAAAGGACTTCTTCAACATCACTACTTGCTTTACTATATAATTTATTTTCTCTTTCTTCTTGCGAAAAAGAAAATTCTAAGCCTTCGGTAGAAAAGCATTCTGGACAATTATTATTGATTTTTGCCGTATGTAATAAGTGTTTTTTTGTAATCATTTATGAAGATTTGGGTAACGAGATTTCGAAGGTAGTTCCTTCATTTTTTACACTTTTTAGCACGTAAATTTTTCCCTTGTGATAGTCTTGAATAATTCTTTTTGCAAGCGAAAGTCCCAATCCCCATCCACGCTTTTTGGTGGTATAGCCAGGATTGAATATTTTTTTAAAATCCCTTTTTGGAATTCCTTTACCTGAATCTGATATTCGTATCAAGGCTTTTTTAGGTTCTTGAATTATTTCCAAGGTTATTTTCCCTTGCCCTCTCATAGCATCAATACTATTTTTGAATAAATTTTCAATGGTCCAACCATAGAGTTGGGGATTAAGGTCTACATAAATGGGTTCTTTTGGGATTTTAATCTCGAATTTAATAAGTTTTGAGCTTCTACTCTTTAAATAATCGAAGCTTTGTTGTGTTTCAAACACCAAATCACAATTTTCGAGTTTTGGAATAGAACCAATTTTTGAAAACCGTTCGGTGATGGTTTTTAAACGAGAAATATCTTTGTCTATTTCGGTGATATATTCGGGATTTACTTTTTCTTCTTTTAAAATTTCAGTCCAACCTGTTAAAGAGGATAGAGGAGTCCCAATTTGATGGGCTGTTTCTTTTGCCATACCCGCCCAGAGTTTGTTTTGTTCGGCAGACTTCGAAGTTTGATAAAAAAAGTAAATAGCTAAAAAGAACAACAAAATGATAACAATAAGCGCCGCTGGATAATATTTAATTTTATTGATTATAGGAGAATTGCCATAGTAAATAGTTTGCAACACAGTGTCCTTATACATAATTTCAATGGGCATATATTCACTCTTAAACTGCTCAATAAGCCTATCTCGCTTTTCAGGATCTTTAATAAGTAAAGAATCTAAATTATTGACATCGTATTTATCTTCTTTATGTGTGTGCAAAATCATGGGCGTGGTCGTATTACTTTGCAACACACTTAATATTAGCTTACTATTCCAATCTTTGTTGGTGATTTCAACTTCTTGAAATTCCTGAAAGGCAGCCGCCCAAATAGTCATTTTGTTACGCTCATTTTCTTTAAGTTGCGTAAAAAATTGATAGGTATTCCATAAAATCAAACTAATAATAACCACAGAGGTTAAAAGAAAGAACCAACGAGTGAGCGCAATTTTATTGGGCATATAGAAGTTTTTGTGAGCCTTATTTCTATTAGGCAGGTTTAAATATAATGGATTTATGTTAATATTATTGTACACTTAAATTTTTAAGACTTTACAGTTTACAATACATTTGTGGCTATGCTAAGTATTTCTCCAAAAGATATTTCAACGGCACAATTGCATGGGTATTTATTGGGTGCTGTTTCACCTCGTCCCATTTGCTTTGCAAGTACTATAGATGTACATGGGAGTGTAAATTTATCTCCCTATAGTTTTTTTAATGTTTTTAGTGCAAAACCACCCATTATGGTGTTTTCTCCTGCCCGCAGAGTGCGGGATAATACCGTAAAACATACCTTGGAAAATGTATTGGAAACCAAGGAAGTGGTCATTAATGTTGTGAGCTATGCGATGGTGCAACAAATGAGCCTTTCTTCTACCGAATATCCCAAAGGAGTAAATGAATTTATAAAGGCAGGATTTACTGAAATTCCTTCAGAACTGGTGAAGCCGCCCAGAGTGGCTGAAGCTCCTGTACAATTTGAATGTAAAGTTAAGGATGTAATTGCGTTGGGGGAAGAAGGCGGAGCTGGAAATTTAATTATTGCCGAAGTAGTAAAGCTACACATAAATGAAAAGATACTCGATGCCGAAGGAAAAATAGACCCCTTTAAAATTGATACGGTGGCCCGAATGGGTGGAAATTGGTATTCACGTGCCAAAGAAGGGATTTTTGAAGTTCCCAAGCCGCTTCAAACGATGGGAATTGGCGTAGATGCTTTACCTGAAGCCATTAGAAATAGCACCATTTTAACAGGTAACGATTTGGGGATGTTGGCCAATGTTGAAGCACTCCCTCAAGGAGCACAAAAGGCTTCTTTTTCAGAAGAAAAACACAAAAATGCACACAGATTGCTTACAGAGGGAAATCTCTCGGCAGCCTGGAATGAACTAATAAATTAAGTAGATTTAAATTTTAAAAAAGAGATGGAAGTACAAGGAAAAATTAAATTAATAGGAGAAACACAAACTTTTGGGAGTAATGGCTTTAGAAAAAGAGAGCTTGTAGTTACCACAGAGGAACAGTATCCACAACATATTATGATCGAGTTTGTGCAAGACAAAACCGATTTATTAAACAACTATCAAGTAGGGCAAACAGTTAAAGTGAGTATTAATTTACGAGGTCGTGAATGGGTTAATCCTCAAGGCGAAACGAAGTACTTTAATTCTATACAAGGATGGCGCATTGAAAATCTAGATAATGCTCCTACGGGAAATATGCCTCCTATGCCTGCCGAAGATGCTTTTGAGCCTATATCCGATTTTAACGAAGAGGATCACGATGATCTTCCCTTTTAATGAAAGTTTAATCCCGCACAACGCGGGATTTTTTTATTTTTAAAAGATGAACATTACTCAATCCATCGAAATTTTATTTAAGCGGTTTTTACCATCTCCTTTTGCTATTGCCATTATTTTAACTGGTATTACTTTGGTTATGGCACTGCTTTTTACGGAAGGCCCTCAGGACCAAAACCATTTTTTAGCTTTACTTTCCTATTGGGAAAATGGTATCTGGAATCAATCCTTATTGGTATTTGCCTACCAAATGATGCTTATTCTGGTCTTAGGGCATATTTTGGTGCTAAGCAATCCCATGAATGCTCTTATCAATAGACTTACATCCTTTGTGACTAATACCCAAAATGCAGTGGTTTTAGTAAGTGTAAGCACCATGTTGGTATGTTTTTTTAATTGGGGATTAGGCTTAATTTTTGGTGCTATTTTAGCTCGCAAGGTTGCCGAAGCCGCTCAAGCAAAGGGCTTCTCTATTAATTATCCGTTGGTGGGAGCCTCAGCCTATGCGGGGTTTATGATTTGGCATGGCGGTATTAGTGGGTCTGCACCTACCAAAGTAAGCGAAAGTGGTCATTTAGCTAGTTTTATGACTGGCATTGGAGATGCAAAACTAAGTGCTCAAATTCCCGACCTTATCCCGTATAGCGATACCGTTTTTAGCACCTCCAATTTGATAATTTTTGGAATTATTTTAATCACAATACCTCTTTTTTTACGTTTTATAGCACGCAAAGCACCTGCCACAAAAATTAATCTTCCCATTTATAAAAATCCGATCTCGTTGACGGATGATACTAAAGGTGCTGAGAAAATTGACCACTCCAAATTTTTTGGAATTGGCTTTGGGGTTTTAATTCTAATCGCGTTTTTCTATCAATATTTTCAAGAGCTTTCGCAATGGATCATTACACCCAATATGCTTAACTTTTTTATGTTAGGTTTAGCATTAATTCTTCACGTTAATTTTACAAACTTTTTAAGTGCTGTAGAAGAAGCAATAAAAGGAGCTTCGGGGATTTTAATTCAATTTCCATTGTATTTTGGAATTATGGGTATTATGCGAGATAGTGGGATGGTGGTTGAAATCGCAAACTTTTTTGTGTCTATTTCCAACGAAACAACACTTCCTATTTTCACCTTTTTTAGCGCGGGACTGGTCAATATTTTTGTACCCAGTGGTGGTGGACAATGGGCCGTACAAGGGCCTATTGTGGTAGAATCTGCCTTACAATTAGGAGTGCCCTTGCCTAAGGCTATTATGGCCTTGGCGTATGGAGACCAACTTACCAATATGCTACAGCCCTTTTGGGCATTGCCACTTTTAGGGATTACTAAGTTAAAAGCGAATGAAATTTTACCCTATACCTTAATGGTAATGGTACTAGGAGCTATTATTTTTATAGGAGGCTTGCTATTGTTTTAAAGGAAAAACCTCGCTTATGGCTAATAAACGAGGTTAGTTTTGGGTTAGGTGCTTTTTTGAATATTCAAAATCAACAAAGTCGAACAAATAGTTTAGTTGGTTTCAAAAAAGCATTTAAATGTCGGCAAAAAGTATAAGATTAAAAACAGAAAAATAGTATTTAACAAATTTCTAGTCTGAAAAACAATGATTTACCTTTCATCGCAGCTATGGTTTCCCTCTGTAACAGAGGCTTCAAAGGAAGGACTATTGGCCATAGGCGGAGATTTATCTTCAGACAGATTATTGTTGGCCTATCGTTCTGGAATTTTTCCTTGGTTTGAAGATGATCAACCTATTTTATGGTGGAGTCCCGATCCAAGAATGGTTTTGTTTCCAGAGCGATTTAAAGTTTCAAAAAGTCTAAAAAAAGTTCTTGACTCCAATATCTTTCAGGTTACCTTCAATCAAAATTTTTCAGAAGTGATAAAGCAATGTGCTTCCGTAAAAAGAAAAGGACAACGAGGCACTTGGATTACGTCCGAAATGATTTCGGCATATCAAGAACTACACGAAAAGGGATTTGCAAAATCGGTTGAGGTTTGGAAGGAGGGAAAGCTTGTTGGGGGACTATACGGAATTGACCTGCCAGAAAAAAAAGTGTTTTGTGGAGAAAGCATGTATAGTAAAGAAAGCAATGCATCTAAAGTAGGCTTTTACATTTTGATTGAAAAATTAAAAGAAAGAAACTATAAAATAATTGATTGTCAGGTATATACAAATCACTTGCACAGCTTGGGTGCCGAAGAAATTCCAAGAGAGGAATTTTTAAAGGCACTCGGTTTTTAAGGGGTAAATACCTTAATAAAAATGTCATTTTCACTATATTCGTAACCTAATCTCGATTTTATAATGAAAAATTTTCATCAAAAAATAATTCTTCTTTTTACTTTTTTCCTTTCGGTTTCCATTGTTTCTGCACAGGAATTTCTACCGAAGAACTTAACGGAAAACGAAAAGGCTCTTATTTCAGAATTTAATTTTAAGAGTTCTCGTGTTACCGATCCACCAGTGGGTCCCGTAAGAACAATGGCAGAATGGGAAGAAATAGAATATTTACTTATTACGTGGGAACCAAGTTATCCAAATATTTTAAGGCAAATTGTAGAGGCGGCTATTCAGGAGTGTAAAGTGATTATTACTACGCAGAATGAAACTTCGGTTTCTAATTATTTATCTTCTAACGGAGTCGATTTAACCAACGTTACCTTTATGGACGAACCTTTTAATAGTATTTGGATCCGAGATTACGCAGGGAATACAATATACAGTGATGATGTGGGTGAAAGGGCTTTGGTAGATTGGATTTATAATCGTCCTAGACCCTTAGATGATGTGATGCCCGAAGCTCATGCGGCCTTAGTTGGAATCCCTTACTACGGAACCACTTCTGGAACAAATGACCTAGTTAACACAGGGGGTAATTTTATGAGTGATGGTTTGGGAAATGCCTTCGCTTCCAGTTTAATATTAAATGAAAACGAAGCTGGCAATCCATATGGTGTTAGTACTAAAACAGAAGAGGAAATTGATGCTATTATGAATCTCTATATGGGTATTGAGAGCTATATAAAAATGGATGTCCTTCCATACGATGTTATTCACCATATCGATATGCACATGAAACTGCTCGATGAGGAAACATTATTGGTTAGTAAATATCCTGAGGGCGTAGCAGACGGTCCACAAATTGAAGAAAATATAAACTACGTATTAAATAATTTTCAATCTCCTTTTGGGACACCCTACAAAGTAAAATGGATTGATGCGCCTCCAAGTACTACGGGTAGTTATCCAGATACTGGAGGGTATTACAGAACCTATACCAATGCCGTTTTTATAAACAAAACAGTATTAGTTCCTACGTATCGGCCCGAAGTAGATGTGCCTGCCTTAGCGCAATGGCAGGAAATGCTTCCAGGGTACAATATCGTGGGAATTGACGTTGACAACTCGGGTGAAAATCTTATCGCTTCTTTGGGAGCCATTCACTGTATTACCCATTCTATTGGTGTGGATGAGCCGTTATGGATAGTACACCAGCCAGTAAGCGAATCAACTCCTAATGCAACGGTGCAGTTAGATGCTATGATAAAACATGTTTCGGGAATAAACACAGCGAGTGTTTTTTGGAGAGAAACTGGAAATGAAACTTTTACAGAAACAGCCATGTCTTTTGTTAGTGATGATACGTGGACCGCTTCAATTACCATGCCCTCAAGCGAAATTAATATTGAATATTATATTGAAGCCGAAGCAAACTCTGGGAAAACGCTTGCTAGGCCCATTGTGGCACCCGAGGGTTACTGGACAATTTCATTAGAATCTTTATCTACTGAAGATTGGGCAGAAAAAAATATTTCTGGTCCGTACCCTAATCCTACAAACGACAAAGTAAATTTCAATTTAAATCAAATTAACGGTCCTATCAATGTAAAAATATACAATGTCCTCGGGCAAGAGCTTTACCAATCTTCCATCGAAAATGGCAATGGTATCATTACCCTTGATTTAAATGCCACTTGGAGCGGAACTATTTTTGTTTCTTTCGAAGGTGATTTTGGAAGAATAAATAGAAAAGTAATCAAGTACTAAAACTCGTTAAAATATTTACAAAAGACCACCGTTTTATAAACGGTGTTTTTTGTTTTCGGCAATAGTGTATTCATTCTTAAATCGCTTTTTGACGATTTAATTTGTTTTTTCGGCTTTAAATCAGCAAATTAGCATCAGAATTTTCCCAAATTTGAACGTATGAAACTATGGTCCTCAATATTAATCACATTTTCCCTCTTAATTTCTGGCACCCTTCTTTCTCAGGAAGAAACCACTATTGATGTAAATAAAGACATTAGTATTACCAAAGTATACGAGCAAGTTATTAAAGAAGGGTATGGTACGCCAAAAGTATATCTCGATTTAGCAAACGCCCATTATTTTGAATCCAACTATAAAAGTGCCAAGAAATGGTATGAAAAAGTTTTTGAAACGAAAGAGTTGGTGACTAGTAAAGTATTGTATCGCTATAAGCAATCCCTTAAGGCATTAAATGAAGATTTTGTAACCAATAAATACTTGGTTTCTCTTAGTACCAATTAAACTTCATTGTATCTAAAACAATCTACTAAGTGGTCATTGACCATGCCTGTGGCTTGCATATGGGCATAGATAACCGTTGTCCCAACAAATTTAAATCCGCGTTTCTTTAAGTCTTTACTTATAGCGTCGCTTAAAGGAGTATTGGCAGGAATATCATGTTTAGAAGTCCATGTGTTTTTAATGGGTTTTCCATCCACAAATGCCCAAATATAGTTGCTGAAACTTCCAAACTCTTTTTGAACTTCCATAAAAGCTTGTGCATTGGTAACAGCTGATTTTACCTTTAATTTATTCCTGATGATGCCTTCATCTTTTAAAAGACTTTCCATTTTGGTGTCAGAATAAGTGGCAATCTTTTTGTAGTCAAACGAATCAAAGGCCTTTCTAAAGTTTTCCCTTTTCCGAAGCACAGTAATCCAGCTTAATCCCGCCTGAAAAGTTTCCAAAGTTAAAAATTCAAAAAGGGTTTTGTCATCCTTTACGGGAACACCCCATTCATTGTCGTGGTAGTCAACATACAGTGGGTCCACACCGCACCAATAGCATCGAGATTTCATTGATAGTAATTTGTAGTGAATGTACTAAATTATTGCTGTCCCGGAAAATGGTAGCTAATAGTTCCTAGTTGTCTATCTTTTGAAGCATCGGTACTAAAACGAGTCTCCGCTGCATAGGCCAGCGCAGCATCGATTAAACAGCCATTTGTAGTAGTAGATAAGGTTGCATTGTATTCTTTTCGAGTAATTTTTCCTAATTCGTTTACTTCAATGGTAATCACAACTTTTCCAGCCGCATCGCAAGTATATACCGGGTTGGGCAAATACATGGCCTTGCGGTTGACCAAACTGTAACTAATAGTGGTTTTACGGCTTACTCCGTTACTAGGTCTCGGTTTCTTTTTGGAAGAGGTCGCTAATTTCTTTTTTACTTCTTTTAATTTGTTTTCTGCCTTACTTAAATCAATTTTATTTCCGCCCGTTTCAAACGAATCCTCATTCCCATCAAGATTTTCTTCTTCTAAAGATTCTTCGCGTTCGTTTTCCAGTTCTTTAATAAATTCCTCCGCTTCATTATAGGCTTTATTGGTTTCAATTTTAATTCTTTCCATCTCTTGAGCCAGAGCAAGTTCTTCTTTCTCTATAGGAAGTAGTTCTTCGTATTCAATAGGAATTTCCTTTTCTACTGCAAGTTCTTTTTTATTCAACTTTACGCTAACCAAAAGCAGCACCAAATTACCCACTAAAAGGCTGGAAATGAGAAAGGCTCGATATGAATAATTGAAATTCATTCTACAAATGGAAGAATTTTTAAGCTAAAAAACTAAAGAATTAGAAAGGTTTAACGCTTTTTTTAAGAGTTTTTGAAGGAATTTTCAAAGTTTTCGATGCTTACAGCATCCTCTACAGAAAAATCTCCAATTTTGGTTCTTCGCAATGCCGATAGGTGCGCTCCATTGCGCAATGCTTTCCCAAAATCATGTGCTAAAGATCGTATATAGGTGCCTTTGCTACACACCACTCGAAATGAAACATTTGGCATTTCAATGGTTGTGATTTCAAAAGCTGAAATGGTGATTTTTCGTTTCGGCACTTCCACATCTTCTCCAGCACGTGCGAATTCGTACAGCCGTTTTCCGTCTTTTTTTAAGGCCGAAAAAACAGGGGGCTGCTGTTCTATTTCGCCTATAAATTGATGAGTGGCTTCGTGTATTTGAGCTTCTGTGATTTTTGAAATATCAAAAGTTTGGTCAATCTCCGTTTCCAAATCATAGCTTGGAGTAGTAGCGCCTAAAGTAATGGTCCCAGTATATTCCTTTTCTTGGGCTTGGTAGGTGTCTATTTTTTTAGTGAATTTACCAGTACACAAAATCAGCAGCCCTGTGGCTAAAGGATCGAGCGTACCTGCGTGGCCAACTTTTAATTTTTTGAGTTGAAATTCTTTCCGAAGTAACCACCGTACTTTATTCACCACTTGAAACGAAGTCCATTCTAATGGCTTATCGATAAGTAAAACCTGTCCTTCTTTATAGTCTTCAACTGTCATTAGATAAAACTTACTACTATGGCGATGATTCCTACTATAAAACAATATACAGCAAACCATTTAAGTTTACTGTTTCTTACTAATTTAATCATCCAAGTACAAGCAGCGATACCTGCAATAAAAGCAGCAATAAAACCAATACCTAAGGTTGAAAGATTTGCAGTGTCGGTAGAAAGATCACCACTCATGATGTCCTTGGCTATTTTTCCAAAAATTAATGGCACTACCATTAAAAATGAAAAACGGGCGGCTTTTCCTTTGTCATTTCCCAATAACACTGAAGTAGAAATCGTAGCGCCACTTCTAGAAATTCCAGGAAGCATGGCAATGGCTTGAGATACACCTATGATAAAGGCATCCTTAAAAGTGACTTTTTTACCTGTGTTTTTGGCTTTATCGGCAAACCAAAGTAGTATAGCAGTTACGATAAGCATAGCGCCAACAAACGCAATACTTCCTCCAAAGAGCGATTCTAATTGCTCTTCGAACATCACGCCGATGATGACCGCGGGAATCATGGAAATAATAATTTTTAATGAAAATTGCATTTCTTGGTTCCATTTAAATTGGAAGAGTCCGTACAAAATTTCCCAAACATCTTTTCGGAAAACCACCAAAGTGCTTAAAGCTGTCGCAAAATGAAGTACTACGGTAAAGAGTAGGCTTTCTTCAGCCACCATTTGGTCTCCCAAAATAGCTTTCCCTAATTCTAAATGACCGCTAGAGGATACTGGTAAAAATTCGGTAAGACCTTGAATAATCCCAAGAATGACGGCATCGAGTACGTCCATGAAAAATTATTTTTCTTTGTTGGGATTCAGTAAAATGGCGTAGACTTCAAACCCGAAACCAATAAGTATAAGTGCAGGTGCCAGACGAATGCGTCGCCAGCTATAAATTTCTGGATTAAAGACATTAGGATCATCGCTTCCACCCCCTGCCATTAAAATAAATCCTAAAGCAATAAAAGCAGCGCCAATAAGCATGAATTTATAATTCTCCCATTCAAAAATAAAGGATTGATTCTTAGCTTGTTCTTTTCGTTTTTTTTCTCCCATAGCGTTTAGAGATTAGAGTTGCAAGGTAAGATTTTAATTAATAATACAATTCGTCAGTTCTTAAATTAAGGAAGCGTTGTGTCGCAAAATGAGTGCTTAACCAACTAATAATTAAGCCCATCAAAAACACAAAAAGAAACAAGCCACCAATGAGTAGTTTGTCTTGCATAAACTGCATTTCTGGGAAATACTTATCCAAATAAAACAGTACACCTGCAATGCCTGCGATGGCAACTAAGGAACCAATAATCCCTAATTTCATGCTTTTTAAAATAAAAGGACGTCTAATAAAACCTTTGGTAGCACCTACCATTTGCATGGTTTTAATGGTAAAACGTTTTGCATACACCGAAAGCCGAATCGAGCTATTTATTAACAATACCGCTATGAATAGAAAAATAGCACTTACCACAAGGACCCAAAAACTTATTTTTTTAATGTTATCATTTAATAAAACAATTAAGGGTTTATCGTAGGTGACTTCATCCACAAAATCTTTGGTCATAATTTCCGTCTGAATTTCTTCCAATTTGGATGGAGAAACAAAATCGGCTAACAAATACACATCTATGCTATTTTGAAGCGGATTGTACCCTAAAAACTCCATAAAATTTTCTCCAATGGTGGCACTGTGTTCTTCAGCAGCTTGTTCTTTAGAGACAAAAGTGGCGCTTTTGGTATATTCAGCCAGGGCCAAACTTTGTTGTAATTGGTCAATTTCTACTTGTTTGGCGGTATCTTTCAGAAAAACCGTCAACGCAATTTTTTCCTTAAAATGATCGGCCACTTTTTTGGTATTTAACACCAAAAGCCCCAACAATCCTAACAAAAATAACACCAGTGAAATACTTATCACTACCGAAAAATACGAGGAAATCAAGCGGCGTTTTTGATACTTTTCAAAGGATGCGGACATAGATATTAAAAATTGGTTGTGTAAAAATACAAGGTTTTTTAGTTCTATGAATACTAACGCTTAAACTTTTGTCTTTCGTACAATAAGCGTAATTTTGCGCTTTCTTTTGAAACAGAACGCATGAGTAAATATCATTTTAACGATATCGAAGCCAAATGGCAAAAGTATTGGGCAGAAAACCAAACCTTTAAAGCCGAAAATAATAGTGAGAAACCCAAATACTATGTCCTAGACATGTTTCCCTATCCTTCTGGGGCTGGGTTGCACGTGGGGCACCCGCTAGGCTATATTGCGAGTGATATTTATGCGCGCTACAAGCGTCACAAAGGATTTAATGTGTTGCATCCGCAGGGGTATGATAGTTTTGGATTACCTGCAGAGCAGTATGCGATTCAAACAGGGCAACATCCCAAAAAAACAACCGAAGAAAACATCGCCCGCTATCGTGAACAACTGGATAAAATAGGCTTTAGCTTCGATTGGAGCCGTGAGGTTCGCACCAGTGATCCTAACTATTACAAATGGACGCAGTGGATTTTTATACAATTATTTGAAAGTTGGTACTGTAAAACTCATGAAAAAGCGTTCCCAATTTCTGAATTAGTTAAAGTATTCGAAGAGCAAGGAAATACAAACATTGTCGCGGCATGTGATGATGATACAGATGTTTTTTCTGCAAAGGATTGGAATGCTTTTTCGGAAGAGGAAAAACAACAAATTTTACTAAAATATAGACTTACTTACCTCGCCGAAACCGAAGTAAATTGGTGTCCGCAGTTAGGTACCGTGTTGGCAAATGACGAGATTGTGAATGGTGTTTCTGAACGTGGTGGCTATCCCGTGGTTCGTAAAAAGATGAAGCAGTGGAGTATGCGTATCACGGCATACGCTCAACGATTGCTTGACGGATTGGATACTATCGATTGGCCGCAACCATTAAAAGATTCACAAACCAATTGGATAGGCCGTTCCAAAGGGGCTTCAGTAACTTTTAAAGTCCTCCCCCCAACCCCCTCCAGCGGAGGGGGAGCCGGTTATAGATTAACGGGGGATTCAAAGTCTATTAAAATGCTCTTGAAGAAAGCTAAGGAAATGCGAAAAAGTCCTACTCAAGCAGAAAAAAAGCTTTGGGAGGAGCTAAGAAAAAAGAAGCTTGGAGTTAAATTTAGAAGACAACATCCTATCTATAAATATATCGCCGATTTTGTTTGCTTAGAAAAAAAATTAATAATAGAGGTTGATGGAAAGATTCATGATTTTCAAGTGGAAGAAGATGAGCTAAGGACACTTACTCTAACTGAAAAGAAGGGATTTAAGGTTATCCGTTTTACTAACCAAGAAGTAATTGAAAGTATAGATGTTGTATTAAATAAAATTGAAGAAATTCTCCATTCCCTCCCTTCTGGGGAGGGCCAGGGTGGGGATTACATAGAAGTATTTACCACCCGTCCTGACACTATTTTTGGGGTGAGTTTTATGACCTTAGCTCCAGAGCATGACCTCGTTTCGAAAATTACTACACCAGAACAGAAAGCCAAAATAGAAGCGTATGTAGAAGCTTCTGCCAAGCGAAGTGAGCGTGAGCGTATGGCTGATGTAAAAACCATCTCGGGGGTGTTTACAGGAGCTTATGCCGAGCATCCGTTTACGGGAAAACCAATTCCTATTTGGATTGGAGATTACGTATTGGCAGGCTACGGAACAGGTGCCGTGATGGCAGTGCCATGTGGTGACCAACGCGATTACAATTTTGCAAAGCATTTTGATTTACCTATTCCTAATATTTTTGAAGGGGTTGATATTTCAGAAGAACCTTTTGAGGATAAAGTAAATACCATCATCGCCAATAGCGATTTTATCAACGGATTGAATTATGCCGACGCCACTCAAAAAGTGATTGAAGCCTTAGAAGCTAAGGGTCAAGGCGAAGGAAAAATCAATTACCGTTTACGGGATGCAGTGTTTAGCCGTCAACGCTATTGGGGGGAACCGTTTCCTGTGTATTACAAAAACGGAATGCCGCAAATGATTGCTTTAGAGCATTTACCGTTAACACTTCCGGAGGTGGAAAAATACCTTCCCACCGAAGAAGGCGAACCCCCATTGGGTCGTGCTGAGGTGTGGGCGTGGGATACCACCAAAAATGAAGTGGTGCACAACGACTTAATCGATAACAAAACGGTATTTCCACTGGAGTTAAACACCATGCCTGGGTGGGCGGGTAGTAGCTGCTATATGTTTCGCTATATGGACCCCACCAATGAGGATGTTTTTGCCTCTAAAGAAGCGTTGGACTATTGGGAGAATGTGGATCTATATCTAGGCGGAAGCGAACATGCCACAGGGCATTTGCTATACACGCGTTTTTGGACCAAGTTTATGCACGACCGTGGCTACTTTAAGGTAGACGAGCCTGTAAAAAAGTTGATTAACCAAGGAATGATTTTAGGGGAGAGTGCTTTTGTAAATTACTGTTCAGTTTCAGAAAATGTCCCTCCAATTCTCATTTCATCTGAATTATATAATAAGCAAGAAGAGAACACTAAAGACTCTAATAATAGACCAAAATACTTAGATGAAGTATTTAAAATTTCAAAAAAGTATAACTCAAATAATGAAGTGGCAAGTTTAGTACACTTAAAATCTCATGCCGATGTCACCTTTGTCAATCTTCAAAATGAATTAAATACTGAAGCCTTTAAAAATTGGCGCCCAGAATTTAAAGATGCGATTTTTATCACTGAAGAAGATGGCACTTTTAAAGTTTCCCGCGAAGTCGAAAAAATGTCCAAGTCCAAATACAACGTCGTTAATCCAGATGATATTTGTGAACAATACGGGGCCGATACCTTACGGATGTACGAGATGTTTTTAGGTCCGCTAGAGCAGGCCAAGCCTTGGAATACCGCTGGAATTACAGGTGTACACAGTTTCCTTAAAAAGCTATGGAAACTCTACAATTCGGGTGCAGAAGATAGCTTTCATGTGAGTAACGAGCCTGCCAGCAAAGACAGTTTAAAGACGTTGCATAAAACCATTAAAAAAGTACAGGAGGATATCGAAAACTTTAGTTTTAATACCTCGGTTTCCACCTTTATGATTGCCGTAAACGAATTGACCGCTCAAAAATGTAACAGTCGTGAGGTATTGGAGCCATTGGCGGTATTAATTTCGCCCTACGCGCCACACATCGCCGAAGAACTTTGGGAGAGATTAGGCCACGAGGGAAGTATTTCGACAGCGCCGTTTCCGGTGTTTGATGCTAAACATTTGGTAGAAAGTAGCAAAGAATATCCGGTTTCCTTTAACGGAAAGATGCGATTTAAGTTAGAATTACCGCTCGACTTAACCCCGGCTCAAATTGAAGAAGCGGTCATGGCATATGACAAAACACAGGAACAATTACAAGGTCGAACCCCTAAAAAAGTGATTGTGGTGCCGGGTAAAATCATTAACATTGTAGGGTAAATCAATTTTAACCCCTTAATTATTTAATGCACGAATACAAAACTTATTAAATTTTATAAACAACCCCCTAAATTTTAGGGGGTTGTTTGTTTATATAAAGTATTTTTACATTCATAACCCTAAAATCACTTTGTTATGAAAATTGGAATTCCAAAAGAAATTAAACCAAATGAAAGCCGAGTAGCAATGATCCCAGCTGGAGTGTATGAGCTTATAATGCAAGGGCATCAGGTTTATATACAGACTACTGCGGGTAATGGAAGTGGATTTTTAGACGCCGAATATCAAGATGTAGGGGCTGTTATTGTACCTACTATTGAAGATGTATACAATATTGCTGATATGATTGTGAAAGTGAAAGAACCTATTGAGCAAGAATATCCATTAATCAAGAAAAATCAAGTGATATTTACTTATTTTCATTTTGCTTCAAATCAAAAATTAACCGAAGCTATGATAGAGAGTCAGTCCGTTTGTATTGCCTATGAAACCGTCGAAGATGAAGCAGGAACACTTCCTTTATTAACACCAATGTCTGAAGTGGCAGGAAGAATGGCTATACAGCAAGGTGCAAAGTATTTAGAAAAGCCCATAAAAGGTCGTGGAGTACTTTTAGGAGGTGTCCCAGGGGTCGCTCCAGGAAAAGTTTTAATTTTAGGAGCTGGAACTGTTGGGATTCAAGCTGCTAAAATGGCTGCTGGATTGGGGGCACATGTTACTATTTTAGATATTGATTTAAAAAAACTACGCCATGTTAATAATATACTTCCAAGTCACGTAGTTACTATGTTTTCAAACAAGTATAATATCCTGCAATTAATTAAAAACCATGATTTAATAGTTGGAGGAGTTTTAATAAAGGGTGGAAAAGCTCCTAAATTAATTACTAGGGATATGTTAAAATTAATTCGACCAGGAACTGTCATGGTTGATGTGGCAGTAGATCAAGGAGGTTGTTTTGAAACTTCAAGGCCTACAACGCATGAGAACCCTATCTATATTATAGATGATGTGGTTCACTACTGTGTAGCAAATATGCCAGGGGCTGTCCCTTATACTTCTACTATTGCACTCACCAATGTAACACTTCCATATATATTAAAACTAGCTACTAAAGGTTGGGAACAAGCTTCTGCTAATGATAAAGCACTAAGGAAAGGGCTAAATGTTATACTTGGAGAAGTAGTTTATCCCGAAATTAATGAAGCTTTTGGTTGGGAAACGGTTGCTTAACCACCTGACAAAATTACGGGTTAAAAATTAGGCAAACTTTTTGCTATATTGCTTCTATAATTAATTCAATAAAAAAAATTAAAAAGCTATGATGGGATATTATATAATTGCTGGACTTATCTTTTTGGTAAGTATGTATGTAAGCAATCGTTTAAAGAGTAAATTCAAAAAGTATTCTCAAGTACATTTACAAAATGGGATGAGTGGTAAGGAAATTGCCGAGAAAATGCTTGTCGATAACGGCATTACCGATGTTCAAGTCATTTCTACTCCGGGGATGCTAACCGACCATTACAATCCTGCAAATAAAACGGTGAATTTAAGTGAAGGAGTGTACCTTCAGCGAAATGCCGCCGCTGCTGCAGTGGCTGCACATGAAGTAGGACACGCCGTACAGCATGCTAATGCGTATAGCTGGTTGGCCATGCGATCTGCCATTGTACCTGTGGTGGGTGTGGCTAGTAAACTGTCCAACTTTGTGATTATGGCAGGTTTGGTGATGACAGCAATGAACTTTATGGGCGCTTTAGGAGATACGGTATTCCTTATTGGGATTATGCTTTTCGCTGCGACAACTGCTTTTGCCTTTATTACGTTACCAGTAGAATATGATGCCAGTAACAGAGCCTTGGCTTGGCTGCAAACTAATAATATGGTAACGCAACAAGAATATGCAGGGGCTAAAGACGCCTTAAAATGGGCGGCGAGAACCTATGTGGTTGCTGCGTTAGGATCTTTGGCAACATTACTTTACTTTATAAGTATTTTCCTCGGAAGGGATTAAAAAGTAACTATGAAAAAAAAGCCACTTATTAAAGTGGCTTTTTTTTATCCTGATACGTTATTGGGATTGTAACCCATATAAGGAACATGTTTTTCGTTGAAGCTTATTCCGAAGGAGGCTAACTCCTCCAAAATAGGATTGTACACTTCTCTCGTTATAGGAATTTGAACCCCTAGAGTAGTGATTTCTTTATTCAGAATTTTAAGCGCGGCAATCGCCACCGGTAAGCCCACGGTTTTTGCCATCGCAGTATAGGTTTGGTCTTCGCCAATATGAACCATACTGCTGTCAATCTGTTTCTTTTCTCCATTCACTTCGTATCCAAATTTGTGATACATCACGATCATATCTTTATCTTCTGGTTTCAAAGTCCATTTATCCATTAATATCTTCTGAAGTGCTTGTGCAGGTGTTGCATCTTTAATTCCGATAAACTTATTCGGATTAAAAATATCCAATTCTTCCAATTTCCCCCACATGATATCGTCTTGGTCAATTTTTAAATTATGACGCATTTTCAATTCTACCGAATCGGTTGGAGAATAGGGTAAAAATAGGTTCACAAAGGCACGATACGAAAGATTTTCAGAATCTGGGATGGTGTAACCATCATCGGTCATTCCTAGTTGTACAAACATATTCCACGCCTTGCTAAAACCTACATGACGCATGGTACCGCGATAGAGGGTAAGGATGTCATCGAGTCCGTAAATGCTTCGGTATTTTAACGAATTTCTATTGGCATACGCTTCAAAACGTCCGTGGTCTTCAATGTCTAGAAATTCTGTTCTTCGGAATAATCTGTGATACGGAATGTATTTATAGGTTCCTTCTTGAATAAATTCGGCGGCACCACCTTGTCCTGCAAGTACTACATTTCTTGGGTTCCACGTAAATTTATAATGCCAAAGGTTGTCGTCACTTTCGGGGGCAATGAGTCCACCTGTAAACGATTCGAACAGCAACATTTTGCCACCTTGGTCACGAATATGGTCTATGACCTTCATGGCACTCATATGGTCAATACCAGGATCCACCCCAATTTCATTCATAAAAACCAATCCTTTTTCCTTTACTGCTTCGTCTATGGCTTGCATTTCTTTACTTACATACGATGCAGTAACCATATGTTTACCGTGTTTAAGGCAATCTTTGGCGGCTTCCATATGTAAATGAGCTGGAAGCATCGAGATGATTAAATCGTTTTGAGGAATAATTTCATTTCGTTGCGTCTCATTAAATACATCGAAATGGATTCCTTTAGCATTAGGATGTCCTTGCGTAAAATTTTGAGCATTTTCTTCAGAAAGGTCTCCAATAGTAATAAAGAGATTTTCTTTTTCAGATTTATCTAATAAATACTGAATTAAACTTGTGGCAGAACGACCTGCTCCTATAATTAAAATGTGACGCATCCCGTTGGTTTTTTGTAAATTTGAACTGCTAATTTTAGCACAGCGAAAGTACTAAAATCGATTGGGAACAAATGAATAATTTCGACAAAAAAATATTGATTACAGCTACCTTATTGGCTGCTATTACCATAGCTATGGGAGCATTTGGTGCACATGGATTAAAGAATTTGGTTGATGAAGCTTCGGTACGTAGTTTTGAAACTGGAGTGCGGTATCAAATGTATCACGTAATTGCCTTGGTTATTTTTGGTTTTGCAGGAGGTATATCTGAAAGTACCCGACAATGGGTGTTTCGATTTTTTATTTTGGGTATTTTGTTGTTTTCTGGATCGATTTATTTATTGACACTTAAAGAATTCATTCCGTTTAATTCAAAATTTTTAGGACCAATTACTCCTGTTGGGGGGCTTTTCTTTATAATGGGCTGGTTGAGGTTGTGTTACGGAATTATTAAAATAAAGTAAATATAAATTTCCCTTTTTGAAGGGTTATCCCAATTGGTTTTTTTATTTTTGCAGTCACAACAAATCCGATATTATGGTAGATAACGGCAACGCTACGAAATCGATTTCGATAGAGTCCTACGGAATCAAAAATGCAACAGTAAAATACCAACTTACCTCAGAACAACTCCACGAGGAAACATTACAAAAAAATCAAGGAAAAGAAGCAAACACGGGTGCACTTGCAGTAAATACGGGAGAATTTACGGGGCGTTCACCTAAGGACAGATTTATTGTTAAAGATGATATAACCAAAGATCGCATTTGGTGGGGTAATATTAACATTCCTTTTGAGCCAGATGCTTTTGATGCCCTTTACAATAGAATTACAGATTACCTCTCGGGAAAAGAATTGTATGTTCGTGATAGTTATGCCTGTGCAGACCCTAATTACCGATTAAACATTCGTGTCATTACCGAATATCCGTGGAGCAATATGTTTGCTTTTAATATGTTTTTACGTCCAGAAGAGGAAGAATTAAAAGGTTTTTCTCCAGAATGGATTGTAGTAAATGCACCTGGCTTTATGGCGGTTCCAGATCGTGACGGCACTAGACAACATAACTTTGCTATTTTAAATTTTACAAAGAAAATCGCCATCATTGGAGGAACAGGATATACTGGAGAGATTAAAAAAGGTATTTTTTCAGCTTTAAACTTTATCCTTCCTGTTTTTAAAAATACGTTGCCTATGCACTGCTCTGCCAATGTAGGTGAAGATGGTGAAACCGCCATTTTCTTTGGTCTTTCTGGTACTGGAAAAACTACTCTTTCTGCAGACCCAGATAGAAGACTCATTGGAGATGATGAGCACGGATGGACAGCTGAAAATACGGTTTTCAATTTTGAAGGTGGTTGCTATGCAAAAGTGATTAACCTCACCGAAGAAAACGAACCAGATATTTATAGAGCGATAAAACCAGGCGCCATTTTGGAAAATGTGATTATGGATGAAAAGGGCGAAGTAGATTTCGCAGATATTTCCATAACACAAAATACGCGAGTGAGTTATCCTATTTATCATATTGATAATATACAAATGCCTTCCATAGGGGAAAATCCTAAAAATATTTTCTTCTTAACAGCAGATGCTTTTGGGGTGCTACCTCCTATTTCCAAGTTGACTCCTGGTCAGGCAGCGTATCATTTTATAAGTGGTTATACTGCAAAAGTTGCGGGTACAGAGGCTGGTATTACAGAGCCAGTGCCAAGTTTTTCTGCTTGTTTTGGTGCTCCTTTTATGCCATTACACCCAACAGAATATGCCGAAATGTTAAGTAAGAAAATGAAAGATGCCGGTGTGCATGTTTGGTTGGTAAATACAGGATGGACCGGGGGTCCTTATGGTGTGGGCACAAGAATGAAATTGAAATATACTCGTGCCATGATTACCGCAGCATTAAATGGCTCCTTAGAAGCAGCCAATAAAGATAATTATCATGTGCATTCGGTTTTTGGTGTGCATCAACCTAGGACGTGTCCTAATGTCCCAACCGATGTCTTAAGCCCAAGACAAACTTGGAAAAACGACGAAGGGTATTATAAAACAGCACATAAGTTGGCTAATTCATTTAAAGAGAACTTTAAAAAGTTTGAAGAATTTGCCAATGCCGAAATTCTAGCAGGAGGTCCATTAGTGTAACCTTAGCTTTCATAAACAAAAAAGGCTACCACATTTTGGTAGCCTTTTTTGTTTGCTCAAGAAAACGGATTATTTTTTTCCGTTCACTTCTTTAATATATTTTTCTAATGCCATCGTCATAGACGGTGTCTCGGGGGTTGGGGCTTTAATATCAACTCTTAATCCACTCTCGGTTGCTGCCTTAATAGTGGTATTTCCAAAAACCGCAATACGAGTTTCGTTTTGTTCAAAATCTGGAAAATTTTCAAGTAATGATTTTATCCCACTTGGACTAAAGAATACTAATATATCGTAATAAACGTCTCTTAAGTCTGAAAGATCACTAATTACTGTTCTGTAGAAAGTAGCCTGCTTCCAGTTTACACCAAGATCGTTTAGAACCATAGGGGCCTCAGGTTTTAATTTATCTGAAGAAGGTAATAAAAAGGCCTCATTTTTATATTTTTTAATAAGGGGAGATAATTCTGTAAAAGTACTTTTCCCAACATATATTTTTCGTTTTCTGTAAACAACATATTTTTGAAGATAGTAAGCAACAGCTTCACTTTGGCAAAAATATTTCATAGTATCTGGCACTTTAAAACGAAGCTCTTCAGCAATTCTGAAAAAGTGATCTACAGCATTTCTGCTGGTAAGAATAATCGCTGTATATTTTGTGAGATCTATCTTTTGTCCACGCACATCTTTGCTCGAAACTCCTTCCACGTGAATAAAAGGCCTAAAGTCTATTTTAACTTTTTGTCTGTCTATTAAATCAAAATAGGGAGAGTTTTCAACTTTAGGTTCTGGTTGAGAAACCAAAATAGTTTTCACCTTCATAAGCTAGTTTTTTTAAGCCTAAATCACACAACTAATTTATAGAGTATAACATAGGGTGCAAATTCAAGTGCGCAAAGATATAAAATAAAATACAAGAAATTCCTTAAAATTAGTGCAGTGTTTTTTTTTATGCTTGAAATTAAGGCAATAACGTACAAGAAAACAAACCCTGCAATCACAAAATTAATAGTTGTGCCGTCTGGAAAATAGATAAAAAAGAAGATGAGATTTGCTATAAAAACAATAAGCGACAACAGGTTGATATAGCTTAATTTTTCATAAAGATAGTCCTGTACCAATTTTTCAATATCAAAAACATGTGCTACCAGTTTTTCAACGTAATACTTAGCTAAAATAATGAGTGTGTATCCTGTAAATACTTGTAGAAATAGAATGGGGGTATTTTTAAAATTTCCATTACCTAGGGTTAATACGATGCAAATAAATAAGGAAAAAGATACTGCTTGTACAATAAATAACAGTAAACTAAAGGGATGCGTTACTTCGCTGCTTTTTCCCTCCACACTAAAATATTTGTTGGTTATAGGGAGGAGGATAAATTCTTGGAAACGACGTGGGAATTTAGTTTTAACAATTGCCAAAAGGATAAATACACCCACAAAAATGAGAATAATCCAGTCCTTATTTTCTACCAAACGAAGCTCCATAAATACCCATAAATAGCAGGGGTTAAAAATAATGGAAAATAAAGGGAAACTGAAGGAACTACTTAAAAATCTGTGTTCCAATTTAATGATAAATTTTTCTTAAATGGTGTTTTTAGAATATTTGCAATCCTTAAAAAAGAGGTACATTTGCCCAAAATTGGGAGCATGGCAAATGCCTTAGTGGTCATACCAACGTATAATGAAATTGATAACATCGAAAAGATTGTTCGGAATATATTTTCCTTACAAAAACAGTTTCATGTGTTGGTGGTTGACGATAACTCTCCAGATTTAACCGCCTTAAAGGTAAAAGAGCTTATGGAAGAGTTCCCTAAGCAACTTTTTTTAGAACAAAGAACTGGTAAACTAGGATTGGGGAGTGCCTATATTTTAGGTTTTAAATGGGCATTGAAAAGAGAATATGAGTTTATTTTTGAAATGGATGCCGATTTTTCTCATAACCCCAACGACCTTATTCGCCTTTACAATGCTTGTCATAAAGAAGGAAACGATGTTGCCATTGGCTCGCGTTATAAAACAGGTGTAAATGTGGTAAACTGGCCTATGAGTAGGGTATTAATGTCGTGGTTGGCTTCAAAATACGTGCGATTTATCACACAAATGAATATTTACGATACTACTGCCGGGTTTATTTGCTATCGCCGTAGTGTCTTAGAAAAAATAAACCTAGATAAAATACAGTTTATGGGGTATGCGTTTCAAATTGAAATGAAATACAAAGCCTACCTCAGTAAATTTAAAATAGTAGAGGTTCCCGTTGTGTTTACCGATAGAACCAAAGGAGAATCTAAAATGAGCAAGGGAATTATTTCCGAAGCTATTTTTGGAGTTATTTCCATGAGAATTAAAAGTTTGTTTAAAACATTAGATATATGACGAAGCAGGTATTAATTAAAAATGCCAATATTGTAAACGAAGGAAAGATCTTTAATGGTGATGTGCTTATTGAAGGAGATCGTATTGTAGAAATTGCCGAAAGCATTAGCAGTAAATCTTCGGACACAAAAGTTATTGAAGCAGACGGTTTGTATTTACTACCGGGAATGATTGATGACCAAGTGCATTTTCGTGAACCAGGACTAACGCACAAAGCAACCATTGAAAGTGAATCAAAAGCTGCTGTAGCTGGGGGAATTACAACGTTTATTGAAATGCCAAATACCGTTCCGCAGGCAACCACTATTGAATTATTGGAGGAAAAGTTTGCAAGAGCGGCCGAAACTTCTTGGGCAAATTATTCCTTTATGTTTGGAGGAACCAATCATAATTTGGATGAGATTCTTAAAGTAGACGAAACCAAAGTGGCGGGTCTAAAATTGTTTTTAGGCTCTTCTACAGGGGATATGTTGGTGGATGATTTACAAGTGTTGGAAAAGATTTTCAGCAATACAAAATTGTTAATTTCTGCCCATTGTGAAGACGAAACCACTATAAAAAATAACCTTGCAAAGTACAAAGCGCAATATGGCGATGATATTCCAGTAGCATTACATCCAATTATTCGAAGTGAAGAAGCTTGTTATATATCCTCTTCCAGAGCTATTGAATTGGCAAAGAAAACGGGGGCACGCCTACACGTTTTTCATCTTTCAACCGAAAAGGAAACCCATCTTTTTGATAAGAAAAAGAAGTTAGCTGATAAAAAAATTACGGCTGAAGTATGTATACATCACCTTTGGTTTACCGATGAAGATTATACATCTAAAGGCACTAAAATTAAGTGGAATCCAGCGGTAAAAACACAAAAAGACAAAGACGGTCTTTGGAAAGCGCTTTTAGAGGACCGCATCGATGTTATCGCTACAGATCACGCACCACATACGCTGGAAGAAAAAAATCAAGTATATACCAAAGCGCCTTCAGGTGGGCCACTAGTGCAACATGCCTTGGTTGCCTTACTTGAAATGTATCACAGAGAAGTGATTTCATTAGAGAAAATAGTGGAGAAATTTGCACACAATCCTGCCATTTTATTCGATATAAAAGATCGAGGGTACATTCGCGAAGGATATAAAGCAGATTTGGTTTTAGTAGACCTTAATGCACCTTGGGCAGTAAATAAAGAGAATATTTTATACCATTGTGGTTGGTCGCCTTTCGAGGGAACGACCTTTAAATCACGTGTGCGTTATACTTTTATTAACGGGGTGTTGGCTTTCGAAAACGGGAAGTTTCCGAATAGAACCCACGGAGAACGATTAACTTTTAATAGAGGATGAGATTTGTAATTTTTGCACTACTATTATCTTTTTTGATAGGTTGTCAGGATGTAAAACGTCCCATAAAACCAGACAATCTAATCTCGAAGGATAATATGGTCTTAATTCTATCTGAATCCTATACTGGAAATGCTGCCCGTAGCATCAATAATAGAATCATGCGAGATGAGGTGATTGAATTGGACTCTCTTATTTTTAAAAAATTTAATATTGATAGCCTTCAATTTGCACAAAGTAATGCTTATTACGCATCCCAATTAAATGATTATATCTATATTTTAAAACGAGTGGAAGAGCGGTTAGTGGCTCAAAAAGCCGAAATAGACACATTAATTATCCGGGAGGCTAAAATTAAAAAGGATAGTATTGATGCAGCTCGCGAAAAGCGAAAAGCAAAAAAAGATTCTATTTCTGAAGGGATAACAATACCCCCTATTCAAAATTAAGCGTTATAGTTTTTTACAATTCTTGTAATAGTTTCATCATAAGGAGTAAACTGAAAATCTAATGCTTTTTCAATTTTTGAAGCATCGTATTTCGAATGCGTAAACATAGAATGAATCATCCCTTTTAATAACCTTCTTTTGGTTCCAAAGAGTGTACTCGATAGCCAATCCAAGCTACTTAAAAACAACAATGTCCTTTTGGATATACTTTTAGAAGGCGCTGGCTTCCCCAAAGCAACACTTAGGCCACCCAAAAATTCTTTATAGGTTAGATTTTCTGAAACCAACACGAAGCGTTCATTTTTTATATCGCTTTCCATTAAAGACACCATCCCTTTTACTACATCTTTAATATCTACAAAACCGGAACTTCCTTCAGTATAATACTTCACTCCTTTGGCGGCTCTTGTAATAAGCCTTCCACTGCTTGAATGCCAATAGCCTTCGCCTAGAATTACCCCCGGATTAACAATCACGGCATCCAATCCTTCTTGCGTGCCACGCCACACTTCCATTTCGGCACCATATTTTGTAATGGAATACACACTGTTTTTGTCTTCGGGATTCCAAGGCGTTTCTTCGGTAATACTTTCTCCGTTTAGGGATTTACCTAAAGTAGCAATGGAACTCACATAACACATTTTTTTTACGTCGTTCGCCAGTGCGATATTAACCACATTGGCAGTGCCTTCTATATTTGCTTTTTTTAGGGCGTGATAGTGCTTGGGATTAAAACTAACAAAGGCAGCACAGTGATACACGTGAGTAATGCCTTGAAATGCTTGTGTGAGCTGAGGAATTTCTGTGATATTGGCTGCTACCCATTCAATCTTTTGGTAAAGTGCTTCAACGTCTTTTGTATAATAAGAAAATACTTTTTTTACCGAGGCTAAGTCACTCGATGCACGATGGGTAGCACGAACTTTGGGATGCTTTAACACCAAATGATAGAGCAAATGTGCTCCTACCAATCCCGTACCGCCTGTTACTAATATCATCCTACGAAAATACTCTTTTTTAGGAATATTATTTCTTACATTTAGATAATGAAAAAGCTAGTTTTAATACACATATTATTTGGGCTTGTAACTAGCTTACAGGCCCAGATTACCCTTATCCCAGATCCCTATTTTGAGGGTGTGCTGGTGGGATTTGGAATTGATACTGATGGGGAAGTAAATGGGCAGGCTTTAACCAGCGACTTAGAAGCCGTTACCCAATTATTAATTTATGACCAACAGCTTATTGCCGATGTGACGGGGATAGAAGCTTTTATAAACCTAGAAAAGCTTGAGCTAACCAATATGGGCATTACCCATTTGGATCTAAGTAATGCTGTTCTCCTTGAAGAACTTGAAGTAGGTAATAATTCGTTATTAGAATTGGATTTATCAAATAATATCAACTTAAAAAATTTATTAATTCAATTAAACTGTTCAAGTTGTCAATTTTATAGTCCTTTAAGTAATTTGGATTTAAGTAATAATTTAGTGCTTCGTGATGTCTATTTGTTAGATGCTTCAATAACATATTTGGATTTTTCTAATAATAGTAACTTAGTCCGTTTACAATTATCGCGCTTAAACGATTTAACACAAGTTAATTTAAAAAATGGGGCAAACAGTAGTTTATATTATTTAAGGTTTTTACAAAATGAAAGTTTAACCTGTGTACAAGTAGACGATCCAGAAGCCGTTATTGCGGGGGTTGACCCTCCTTATGATAATTGGGTCATTGAAAATAATCCTATTATCTCAGAGGATTGTTTTCTGGGACTTGAGGATTATGGCCAAAAAGGAGTGGTCTTATATCCCAATCCCGTTAAGGATGTTTTAAGTATAGAAAGCGCTACCCATATAAAAAAAGTGAAAATTTATAATCTGTTTGGGCTATTGGTAAAAGAGGTCACTGCTAATTTTAGGGAGATTTCATTAGCAGAATTACCAACAGGTTTATTGGTTGTTGAAATTAGTACAGAAAAAGGGGGCAGTATTGAAAAGATTGTAAAGGAATAATTATTTATAATAGCATATAAACTTTAAAAAGGAATTCTTGAAAAACAGAATTCCTTTTTTGTTTAAAAGCATCCCACTATCTTTGCGGCAAACAAAAAGACAATGCCCAAAAATTTTATAGAAGAACTTACATGGCGTGGGATGATTCACGATGTGATGCCAGACACCGAAACGCATCTTAACGAAGCCATGCGTGCTGCCTACGTAGGCTTTGATCCTACCGCAGATTCGCTGCACATTGGAAACTTGGTGCCTATTATGTTGTTGGCTTTTTTCCAACGTTGTGGACATAAGCCTGTTGCTTTGGTTGGAGGTGCTACGGGAATGATTGGTGATCCCTCTGGGAAGTCGAGCGAGCGTAATTTACTCGATGAAAAAACCTTGCGTCACAATCAGGAATGTGTGCGCCAGCAATTGTCTCAGTTTTTAGATTTTTCTTCGGGTGCCGAAAATGAAGCGGTGATGGTGAACAATTACGACTGGATGAAGGAATTTAGTTTTCTCGATTTTATTCGCGATGTAGGAAAGCATATCACTGTAAATTATATGATGGCAAAGGATTCTGTAAAAAATAGAATCTCTGGCGAAGGAAATGATGGCATGTCTTTTACAGAGTTTACTTACCAATTGGTGCAAGGGTACGATTTTCTTCACTTATTCAAAAACCATGATTGCACCCTCCAAATGGGTGGAAGCGACCAGTGGGGAAACATCACTACAGGAACCGAATTAATTCGTAGAATAGGCAATGGAAAAGGCTATGCACTTACCTGCCCCTTGATTACCAAAAGCGACGGTAGTAAATTTGGAAAAAGCGAAGGTGGGAATGTATGGTTGGATGCTAACAGAACATCGCCTTATAAATTTTACCAGTATTGGTTAAATACCAGCGATGAAGATGCCGAAAAATATATCAAAATTTTCACTTTTTTGGATAAAGCAACGGTGGAAGGCTTGGTAGCTGAACACAAAGAAGCACCGCATATGCGATTGCTTCAAAAAAGATTGGCTCAGGAAGTTACCATTACGGTACACAGTGAAGAAGAATATGAAAATGCAGTAAAAGCTTCAGAAATTTTATTCGGAAAATCAACTTCTGAAGATTTAAAAAATCTGAATGAAAAAACCTTTCTCGATGTATTTGAAGGGGTTCCGCAAGCTGAAATATCTTCAACAGAACTCAACAACGGACTTGATATTATTGGTGCTTTGGCTGAAAAGACAGGCTTTTTAAAGTCTAATGGTGAGGCGCGACGCGCATTAAAAGAGAATTCCATTTCAGTAAACAAGGAAAAGGTAGGGGAAGATTTTCAGATTACTTCAAGCGATTTGATTAACGGGCAATTTGTATTGCTTCAACGTGGAAAGAAAAACTATTTTATCATTAAAGTAGTATAAAATAAGAAAGCCCCGACCTCTCGGGGCTTTCAACTAACTAACCAACCAATTATGAATGTAGTCAAGGGAAATTTCCCTTTTTCATAACACTATATTGGTCGTACTTTTTTAAATTCCTTACAATTCTACATGAAATTTGAAACTTCAGGATACGGAATTAAGGAGCTTATTAATAAAGCGATGCTTTCCTTGACAATAAGGGTAATACTCACCAGCGTGGAGGCCACTAAAATGGCGACTCCTACGTGATTGTTTTTAATGGCTTGAAACTCATTTATTCCTCGTGTAAGCATGGAAAATAAAAAGAATACCGAAGCATTAATTATCACCGCTGCAAGAAATCCAATCAATAAATAAATCCCCGAATATTTTACAATGGTTGCTATATCTACCGCATCAGTTTGGGTCGTTGCCAACCGAATAATGTTAGTGATAGACGGTAGGATTTCGCTTAAAATTAAACCAATACTTAAGATGATTCCCGAAGTAAACACGGTAAAGGCTGTGTTGTTTCCTTTTACATCTTCCTTTTGGAAAAATAGCTTGTGCAGTATGCTATACGAAACATAAATAATGGCCACCGTGATGATAATGGATAGGATGACTTCGAAGAGTGCGAGTGTAAAAAGTTGTTTGTTCATAATTCGTTATTTACTGGTTAGTACCACATTCCAGTGGGTAATATCATTAAAATTGCCAGGGAGTTGCCCAGCCGTATAATATTTTGCCGTGGTTTCCCAAACCACATATTTTTTTCCGTAATGGGTTTTATACAATCCTTTTGCGGGCAAATTAATCCCAATAATGGAGTGTCTATAAAAGTTGCTATTTAATATGGCGACATCGTAGTTAAAATGTTTCAAAATGGAATAAATTAAAACCGTACGGGTATCGCAATCTCCTTTTAAATTCTGAAGAAAAGACACCGGATTTTGAATGCCGTATTTCACGTTGCCAATGCAACAATCGGGACAATCTTCAAGAATGGTGCGTATGGAATCTTCATAATTTTCGGCTGGCATACACGCCTCTTGAAACACAAAGGAATATGGAATGTCTTGAATACAGGAAATCACCATTTCGGCAAATTCCATCTGGTTCAATTTTTTATTTATATGAATGTCCTCAAAGGCCTTCATTACCAAATCGAGGCTTGGCGTATCGGTTCTGTCGATATAGTCATAAAGAATACCCCAAAAATTAGATGAACCTCTTACTTTATAATTATTTATGTGGTTATACAGGCGATTAAAATCATTTTCGCGAACGGTTAGTTTTCCTTGGTAATTATTGCCATAATTGTCTTTCCATACTCTGTTACTGGAATACACCGAAACGGTATCGATACCTTCCAAAATGGTAGATTTCGCAACGCCTTCTTCAATATTGAATGTGGTATCTTCCGTAGCAGGGACTTTTACAAATTCAATGATAAAGAGAAATAAAAACCGGACACCTATAACGAGAAAAAAGATAACCCCTACATTTTTAACTAGGCTTGAGATGGTGGGTTTTCCAATGATTTTTGAAGTGAGTATGGCCCCAATAATTCCTGCAATAATAAATGAGAAAATCCATGATACATCTAAAAAAGCAGCAATACCAATAGCGCCCATAAAGCTTATTAGTCCAAAAACAAAAAGCCAAAGGCAACCGTTATTTTTTTTAGGTGTTTGTTGCATTAAAGTACCATAAGATTACAACCTCGAATATCGCTGGTATCAAATCTACCTAAAATTTCGAAACTTCCATCGGGCAAAGTTTTCCCTAAGTCCTGAGTTGCAATAAACGAACAGGAATAAAGATTTGCCAAGTCAATGATGTTAATTCCTCCCGTTTTTCCTGAAATGAAGGTAAGCGCATCCTCGGTATCGCGCGTAAAGACTTTCATCCAGGGAGGTGTTGTATAAACTCCTTTCCCTGACGAATAGGCTTGAGACAGTAGCTCGGTCATTCCATATTCGCTATGAATTTGAGCAACACCAAATCCTTTTTTTAGTTTTTCATGTAAAGCCGCCTTAATAAGTTCTTTACGTCTGCCCTTCATGCCTCCGGTTTCCATTATTGTGGTCGATTTTAATTGAAATTGTTGCTTTTCGATGAGGTCTAACAACGCATAGGATACTCCAATTAATAGTGTTTTTTGGTTGCTTTTTTCAAGTGCTTCCAAATTTTCTATGAGCGCATCGAGATTGTGAAGGTAAAATCCGCTGGAGGCATTACTTTTTTCGATTAGGGCATGCACCATATAAATGAGTGAGGATCCTTCTCGCTCCAAATACGAGGGAAGTAAGGCAAGGATGGTCCAATCCTTAGGATTTCCATAAAATTGCCGAAAACCGCTTAAAAAACTTTCTTCGTACAACTGAAGATCTGCCACCAAATGGTTACTGGTAATCGTTCCTGTGGTACCACTACTGGTAAAAATGGTTTGAGGTTCCTTTTCGTCGGAAAGAATGGTATGCGATTTAAAAAATTCAATAGGGAGAAACGGAATGGATTTTAAAGACGTTACAGTATCGGGATTTTTGTGCAGTAGGTTACAAAAATCCCGATACGGTGCCACATGCTCATATTGATATTGAAACACTTGTAGGGCAAGCGTTTCAAATTCTTGTTTATTTTTTATTTGAAAAATGGCTTTTTCTAGCATTTTTACTTTTTGGCTATTCAAAAATAGGGAATAAAAAAAGCTTCCGTAAGTACAGAAGCTTTTTTAGAAATATTATTTGGGAAAGATTATCTCACTACCAATTTTTTGGTTTCAGAAATGTTTCCTTGTGTAATTTGAACAATGTACACACCACTGTTTAATTGAGAGATATTCATTCTTTCATTGGTGACAGTAGTGGTCATTACTTTCTTCCCTAATACGTCGAAAATAGTTACTTGCTTTTCACCAGAAGTAGGTGAACTAATATTTAAGAATCCTTGTGCTGGGTTAGGGTAGATGGCAAATTGATTTTTATTTTGATCTGCAATGCCTAAAGGCTCTCCAGAGAAGACAACATTATCAAAATAAAATGCTTCAGCCCCTGCATTCATTCTTGCTTCGATTACTAATTGTACCGTTGCATCTGAAGTCAAGTTTGCACCGCCAGTAATCCAAGAACCTTCAATTCCTAAATCATTAATATCGTTACCAGTAGTATCTAATATATCAATTTCGGTACTATTGGTAATATCTCTCACATAGATTCTCAATCTGTCCGATCCCATTTCATTTAAGGTTCCGTCCCCTTCGTATCCAGTTTCAGAAATCCAATAATCTATAGATACACTTGGAGTGGAAACCCCGGTTAAATCAACATTGTCAAATTCTAGAATAAAGTTTCCATCGGCATCACTTATTTGATATCCTTTAACACCATCTGTATACGCTCCTACGGTAGAAACAAAATCGGTTACTCCCACAAAGTCACCATCGGTAAGTCCTACATCTGGAGTATCATATGGTTCGTAACGGGCACTAAATCCCATTTCACCACCTGTAGAAGTCCAATTTACAAAAGGCTCATCAACATTATCTATAAGGTCATGTGCTGTATTTGGATCTCCAGTATCTACATATTGTATTGTAAATACGCCTGGTTCTTCAAAGCTTGTACTTGCGATTTGTGCAAAAGAGATAGTACTAATAAGTAATGCTACTAAAAATGTAATTTTTTTCATCATGTAAAATTGTTTTAATGGTACAAAGAAAAGGATTTTTTGCATTTTTTGATAGAAAATTTTAAAGGTTTACTTTAAAATAAAGACGGAATGCCTAATTTTAATCCATTGTGATTCTAATGTTACTTAATCGTTAACAATGCTATTTTAAAACAGTAAAAAAAGAATATGCAGTATATTTAACACCAAGTATTATACGATAATTCATGAAGAAAAAAGATACAAGAATATTGTTAGTGGATGACGAGCCTGATATTTTAGAAATAATTGGTTATAACTTAGCTGCTGAAGGGTATCAAATTATAACTGCAGAAAATGGAATTCAAGCCATTGCTGAAGCGAAAAAGCATCAGCCACACCTCATAATATTAGATGTAATGATGCCAGAGATGGATGGGATTGAAGCCTGCGAAAAAATGAGAGGTATCCCAGAGCTAAGCGAAACGATCATCACCTTTTTAACAGCACGTGGAGAAGACTATTCGCAAGTAGCTGGGTTTGAAGCTGGGGCAGATGACTATATAACCAAGCCTATTAAGCCAAAGGTGCTGGTGAGCAAAGTAAAGGCATTGCTTCGCAGATTTAAAGAAGCAGAAATAGTTGATAATACTTTGAAGCTGGGAAACATCATCATTAACAGAGAAGAGTATAAAGTACAAAGAGGGAAAGAAGATATTTTATTGCCTAGGAAAGAGTTTGAGCTGTTATCATTACTTGCATCAAAGCCTGGGAAAGTGTTTAAGAGAGAAGATATTTTGGATACTGTTTGGGGTAACGAAGTTGTCGTTGGGGGTCGTACCATCGATGTTCATATTAGGAAATTGCGAGAGAAATTAGGGGATGATAAATTTAAAACGGTTAAAGGCGTTGGGTATAAGTTTGTAGTTTAATGACTAAAATTTTTAAAAAAACATACAAGTTTGCAGGTTTTACTTCAACCTTTATTACATTCTTCCTAACAGCTTTGTTGGGAGTTTTTTTTTATTGGCATGGAGGAATAAATTATTGGTTTTTACTCCTCTTTTTTTTTATAAGTTATTTTCTAACCTTTTTTGTGATTCAGTATCGTGTAGAAAAGCTAATTTATAAACAGGTTAAGAAAATTTACAACGATGTAAAGTTACTAGATGGAAGCACTTTCGATAAGAGGAGAATCACCACAGACATGGCTACTTTAACAAAAGAAGTAGAACGATTTGCTCAGGATAAAAAACTTGAAATAGAATCCCTTATAGATAGAGAAAACTACCGAAAAGAATTTATGGGAAATGTTTCTCATGAATTAAAAACCCCCCTTTTTACGGTTCAAGGATATATACTTACCCTCCTTGATGGTGCTATGAAGGATAAAACAGTTCGAAAAAAATACTTACAAAGAGCTAATAAAGGAGTGGAACGACTCATATATATAGTGAAGGATTTAGATATGATCACCAAACTTGAAGTTGGCGATTTAACACTGTATAAAGAAGATTTTAATATAATAGAATTGGTGCAAAATGTTTTCGATTTATTGGAGATGAAAGCTGCCAAAAAGAATATAACACTCACCTTTGATATCCATTATAAAGAGAGTATAATGGTATATGCCGATAGGGAGAGGATTCAGCAAGTACTCACCAACCTTGTTGAAAATTCTATTAAATACGGAAGGGAAGAAGGCACCACAGAAGTAAGCATTGAAAATCTAATCAAAAATAAAATTATTGTACGGATTACCGATAATGGAGAAGGTGTGGAGAAACAACATTTAACTAGGCTTTTTGAACGTTTTTATCGCGTGGATAAAAGTGGTTCTAGAAAAGTAGGAGGTAGTGGATTAGGACTCGCGATTGTGAAACATTTAGTCGAAGCTCATAAAGAGAAAATTTATGTAGAAAGCCAAATTGGTGTGGGGTCAGAGTTTTCATTTACCCTCGAAAAGAGCAAATAATTTTTTAAAATTTACTTCGTAAGCAAACTCTTTTAGCCCTTTATATAGAGGGATTTCCTTTAATTTTTCTAGGGTAAATTCATGCTGTTTGCAAGAAGGGACAATGCCCCGTCCTTTTAGTTCTTTTGCCAAGTACTTCTGTTCAAATTGCCCTGGTGTAGGGATAAAGTAAGCATCTTTTTCTAATGCGGCTAAATCCATAATAGTAGTGTAACCAGAGCGAGAAACAACCACCTCGCTCTCATTAATTGCATTTTCAAGTTCCTTACTTTGTAAAAAATTGAAGATGGTAATGTTTTTATTTTGAAGGATTTCTTCTCGTTCTTCTACAATCCCTCGTACAAGTAGTACTTTTTTATCTGAATTTAAAAACACCTCCATCATTTTAACTTCCAACATGGTGCGTTGAGGTTCTGGCCCTGAAAGCAATACTAAAACATCATATTTCTTTGGCAATACCTTTTTGCTCAATCTGCTAAGTGGACCTATATAGGTAACAGGGAATTTTACTTTTTTTGAATGCCCCAACTTTCCGCTTAGGTTAATGGCTTCTTCAACATCGGGAACCCAACAGGCATCATATTTTGAGATAATTTTTTGATGCATTTTACTGCTGAAAAAAGAAGTATTACCGCTTAACACATTTAATTGATGCGTAATAAAAACCGAAGGTACTTTTTTACTCCGCACCCCAAGTCTATTGTCACTAATTATACCATCTATTCTTCCTTGGGCAACGAGTTCCTTTATTACTTTTTTTTCTTCAGAAATGGTTTTTTTAATATCTGGGAGTTTCAAAAAGAGCTTCAGTTTAAAAAACTCACCCTTTTTTGGATAGGTAATATTGTAGGAGGGTAATTCGATGTATTCTAATTGTGGAAACTCTTTCCTTAGTAATAACAGAGGAGCGCCGTCGCTTCCTAATAGTACGTTGTAATCATTCCGAAGTAATTCCGTAATAATAGGGATGCACCTTGTGGCGTGTCCAAGGCCCCAATGTAAAGGGGCAACTAAAATAGTTTTTTTTTGTTTCAAATGTTTAAAACGGTAATTGGATGACTTCATTTCTTGTTAAAAACAAAAGTACCATTCTTTTTACAGCTTTATATTTCCGTAATTTTACCAAAATTTAAAGAAATAGTATCACGTGGGAAGCAAAAACAAACTGAAACGATTTAAGGAAAATGAAACCTTTGCCAATGTTATTCAGCCATCAAGAGAAGTACTTTTAGAAAAAAACTTCGATTTAAAAGGGAATTGGAAAAAGGATTTTTTTAAGAATGATCACCCTCTAGTGTTAGAATTGGGTTGTGGTAAGGGAGAATATTCAGTAAATCTTGCCAAAGAATTTCCGCAAAAAAACTTTCTAGGGATAGATATTAAAGGTGCTAGGTTTTGGAGAGGTGCTAAAACCGCTTTAGAGGAAGGGTTGAAAAATGTTGGTTTTTTACGTACCCAAATTGAATTAATTGAGCATTGTTTTGCAGAAAATGAAGTAGACGAAATTTGGATTACTTTCCCAGATCCTCAAATAAAGTATAAACGGACTAAGCACAGACTGACCAATGAAGAATTTCTTGATAAGTATAGAAAAGTAATTAGGCCAAAAGGGGTCATCCATTTAAAAACAGATAGTGAGTTTATGCACGGGTATACTGTGGGACTACTTCATGGGTTAGGTGAAAAAATACTATATGCAAATCATGATGTATACGGAACTACTGGGGCACCAAAGGAGGTAACCGCAATACAGACCTTTTACGAGCAACAATATTTGGAAAAGCAAAAGAAAATCACCTATGTGAGTTTTCAACTTGCTTCCAAATAATTATGTATCTTCACCTTGCAAACTAACCAAATGCAACTACTTACCAACTTTATTATTGGTTTTACAGCAGCTTTAATTGGAGTGATTCCTCCGGGACTTCTCAATATGACTGCTGCCAAAATAAGCATGAAGCAAGGTCGAAAAATTGCTTTGTTATTTTCGGTGGGAGTATGTGTTATAGTTTGTTTGCAAACTTTTCTTGCCCTTATTTTTGCACGCTATTTAGATAAGCATCCAGAGGTTGTGGATTCGCTTCAAAAAGTAGCGCTAGGGATATTTTTATGCTTAACGGTTTATTTCTTTTTTATTGCAAAGGACACAAGAAGAGAAGCCCCAAAAGAAATGGAGCATTCTAAAACCAACCGATTTTTCTACGGGATTTTTCTGGCTGCCATAAATTTATTGCCGCTTCCTTATTGGGTGTATATAAGTATCACTTTTGCATCATTTGGATGGTTTTCCTTCGATCAAATGTCCTTATGGGCCGCCGTTATTGCATCGGGCTTGGGAACTTTTGCGATGCTTTTTATGTATATTCAATTTTTCAGAAATCAGAAAGAAAAAAGAACCATTCATTTTAATATGAATTACGTCATAGGAATTATTACCGCCATTATATCTGCAATTACTTTCTTCAAAATTTTTCAAGACCTATAATATGGCTTCTGATGGATTTTTCGAAAAAGTACATGAGGTCGCCAAATTAGTACCCTATGGAAGGGTAACCAGCTATGGTGCGATTGCTCGTTATTTAGGAGCTGCAAAAAGTGCTCGTATGGTAGGCTGGGCCATGAATGCTTCTGGAGATAAAGATGTTCCAGCGCATAGGGTAGTAAACCGAAAAGGGTTACTCACGGGGAAGCACCATTTTTCTGGGACTAATTTAATGCAACAGTTGCTAGAAAGTGAGGGAGTTACGGTAATAGATAGCCAGATTCAAAATTTCGAAAAGCACTTTTGGGATCCTAACACAGAACTTTAGTTTTTATAGCGAACGAATTACTATATAAGCTAATTACTACATTATTGCGCTATAAATCATTTCAATATTACAACTTCCTTTTCACAAGTTTTACCCCTATATTTGCACTTTAGAATGAGTCTAAATATTAGATATGAATTTGAACAAAAAAGACATACTAAAAGCATTAGAAACCATTTCATTACCTGGTGAAGGAAAGAATATGGTAGAAAGTGGTGCCGTACAAAATGTCATCACATTTGCTAATGAAGTAGTAGTTGATTTAAAAATGGCAACGCCTGCCATGCATATTAAAAAACGTGCAGAAGCAGATGTTATAAAGACAATTAAAGAAAAGGTTTCACAAGAAGCAGATGTAAAAGTGAACATTAAGGTGGAAGCGCCGCAAAAACCACAAAACCCTAATTTAATAAAAGGGAAACCTATTCCCGGAATTCAAAATATAGTTGCTGTGGCTTCAGGAAAAGGAGGGGTTGGGAAATCTACTGTCACTGCAAATTTGGCGGTTACGCTTTCCAAAATGGGGTTTAAAGTAGGAATTTTGGATGCCGATATTTACGGACCCTCCATCCCTATTATGTTTGATGTGGCTATGGAGAAACCCCTTTCGGTTAACGTGGAAGGGAAAAGCAAAATGAAGCCCATCGAAAATTATGGTGTAAAAATGCTTTCCATTGGATTTTTTACCCAACCCAACCAAGCGGTTATTTGGAGAGGTCCTATGGCGGCAAAAGCACTCAATCAGCTTATTTTTGATGCTGCTTGGGGTGACTTGGATTTTATGCTTATCGATCTTCCCCCAGGAACAGGTGACATTCACTTAAGTATTATGCAATCATTGCCCATTACCGGAGCGGTTGTGGTAAGTACCCCTCAAACGGTTGCATTGGCAGATGCAAGAAAAGGGGTGGCGATGTTTCAACAAGAAAATATTCAAGTGCCTGTTTTAGGAATTATAGAAAATATGGCGTATTTCACTCCAGAAGAATTACCCAATAATAAATATTATATCTTCGGAAAAGAAGGGGCTAAAAACCTTTCGGAAGACTTGGATGTTCCTTTTTTAGGAGAAATTCCTTTGGTGCAAAGTATACGTGAGGCTGGTGATGTTGGACATCCAGCTGCATTACAAACGGCAACTCAAGTTGAGATGGCTTTTGAAGAAGTCACCCGAAATGTAGTTGAGCAAACGGTGTTACGAAATGAAAATTTACCCCCAACCGAAGCGATAAAAATAACAACAATGGCTGGATGTAGCGCTGTAAAAAAATAATGATATGGTAGAAGAACAATTAAAAACAAAAGTAGAAGCCGCTTTAGAAGAAATAAGACCATTTCTTCAAAGTGATGGAGGGGATATTTCTTTGGTTTCCATAGAAGATGATGGTAAAAAAGTGACCGTGCAATTACTGGGAGCTTGTGTAGGTTGTTCTGTAAATCAAATGACCCTAAAAAGTGGGGTGGAAATGACCATAAAAAAACATGCGCCTCAAGTAGAAAGTGTTGTAAATGTGTAAGTGATAAATATCATTCTTTAACTCTTTTCTGAAATCTAATTTTGAAGCATATATTGACTCTTACAAAAAATGATTAAAACCGATATCCTAATTATTGGCGCGGGTCCTACGGGACTTTTTACTGTTTTTGAAGCAGGACTTTTAAAATTGAAGTGCCATTTAATTGATGCGTTGCCTCAACCCGGCGGACAGTGTGCCGAAATTTACCCCAAAAAACCTATTTACGATATTCCTGCCTTTCCAGAAATATTAGCGGGTGATTTGGTGAATAACCTGATGCAACAAATAGAGCCTTTTCAACCCGGTTTTACCTTAGGCGAACGTGCTGAGACTATTGAAAAACAAGAAGATGGAAGCTTTATAGTTACTACAGATAAGGGAACGCAACATCAAGCACCTATTGTGGCTATCGCTGGGGGCTTAGGAAGTTTTGAACCTCGTAAGCCACTTATACCCAACATTGAAAAATATGAAGATCACGGGGTGGAATATATAATTCGTGATCCAGAATTTTATCGAAATAAAGAAGTAGTGATTGCTGGGGGTGGGGATTCGGCTTTGGATTGGAGTATTTTTTTGACGGACATTGCAAAAAGTGTGACACTTATTCATAGACGCAATGAATTTAGAGGTGCGCTCGATAGTGTTGAAAAAGTACAAGAGCTTAAGAATTTAGGAAAAATTGATGTCATCACTCCAGCTGAAGTTATTGATATTATTGGTGAGAGTAATGTAGAAGCAGTTTCTATTGAAAAGAATGGGGAAGTTTTTCAGAAGAAATGTGATCACTTTATCCCACTATTTGGACTCGCCCCTAAACTTGGACCCATTGCCGATTGGGGATTGGAAATAGAAAAGAACGCGATTAAAGTAGACAATACCTTAGATTATCAAACCAACATTCCGGGCATCTATGCTATTGGAGATGTAAACACCTATCCAGGTAAATTGAAGCTAATTCTCTGCGGATTTCATGAAGCCACCCTTATGTGTCAAAGTGCGTATCAGCGAATATTTCCAAATAAAAGATATGTAATGAAATACACCACCGTAGGTGGCGTTGAAGGATTTGACGGAAGTAAAAAAGAAGCTCCTAAAGCTGTAGTAAAAGCAATTGATTAATGGAAGCGGATATTAAAATCACTATCATTGATCGTGAAGGGGTTTCTCATGAAGTTGATGCTCCCACCGATATGAATATGAATCTTATGGAATTGGTTCGTGCTTTCGAACTTGCTCCAGAAGGAACTATTGGTATTTGTGGCGGCATGGCGATGTGTGCCTCTTGCCAATGTTATGTTGAAAGCGAGCATCCATTGCCAGAAAAAGGTGATGATGAAGAAGCTATGTTAGCGGAAGCTTATTACGTAAAAGAAAATAGTCGCCTAGGGTGTCAAATTCATATTCATCCCGAATTAGATGGACTTATCGTAGAGCTGGCTCCCGAAAGTTAGCCTATTGCTTACAATATTCTGAAAGTGGTGTAGGGCCTTCTAAAACGGCTCGTATCACTTTTAGTGTACCGTCTTCTGCCGTGGCAATTTGCCATTTTATGAGTGAGATACTTCCGTTTTCAATTTCTAATCCAGTAATACAACGAGGATGCACACAGCTTCCATCATTAAAGTAAGCAATTTCACCTGGTTCTGGGAAGCGGGGACGATGGGTGTGCCCTGTAATGGTAAATATGTTTCCATTTTCTACAATCCATTTTTTGGTGCGTTTTTCAACTTTAATTAATTCGCTATAATTTTTTGCTGGACTCGTTGGGTCACCAATACCAAAAACTTGCAATTGACGCCACAAAGCACGTACCATAAAACGATTAAATTTCCAACCTACATAATTCATAAAGTCGGCTTGGTGTCCGTGAAGTAAAAAAAGCTCTTGATCTGTTTCGGTGTGTTTTAAAACGATGCCTTCAGTAAATTTAACCCCAGGGAATAGAGGAACATCTTTACCCGTTACTTTATCGAAGTAGCTACTTAAGTTTTTTTCAACATACCGCTTGCTTTTATAGACCATGTCGTGGTTGCCCAAAACACGATACAATCTGTTTTCATTAAAGAAAAGCTGCAGTAGTTCATAGACGTTTTTATGCGCTTCAAAAATGGATTTAAAATCGATATTTTCCCAAAGTTCGTCACCATCCCCTAATTCGCAATAGGTAAATCCGTTGTCATAGTAGTTTTTTAACGCGTGATAATAGATGTTTCTATTGTTTGCAAAATCGTCTGCAAAACTATTGTCGCCCCGATGACAATCACTGAATAATACAAACTTCGATAAGTCGTTAAACGGAACTCTGGGCGCATTTTTATAGGCGCGATTAAACCTTGTTTTTGAAGACATTCAATTTCTTTATCTAAAGATACAAAGTTTGATATTTCTGAAAGGAGGAAAAAGAAAAAAGGCTCTATTTAGAGCCCTTTTTATGTTTTATTTAAAAGCATTATGACCCGTAATGTCGAGCCCTGTAATTAATAAATGAATATCGTGAGTGCCTTCATAGGTGATGACACTTTCCAAGTTCATCATATGTCGCATGATAGAATATTCTCCCGTAATACCCATACCACCTAACATTTGTCTTGCTTCACGAGCTATTTTTATAGCCATATCCACATTGTTTCTTTTCGCCATTGAAATTTGAGCCGAAGTAGCTCTATCTTCATTTTTAAGTTGCCCTAAACGGAACGCTAACAACTGTGCTTTTGTAATTTCGGTAATCATTTCGGCTAATTTTTTCTGCTGAAGCTGAAATGCCGCAATAGGTTTTCCAAATTGAATACGTTCTTTCGCATACCGAAGTGCGGTGTCATAACAATCCATCGCCGCACCAATCGCTCCCCAAGCAATCCCAAAACGAGCCGAGTCTAAACATCCTAGTGGTGCTCCTAATCCAGATTTATTAGGCAATAAATTTTCTTTAGGCACCTTTACATCTTGAAACAATAATTCTCCAGTAGCCGAGGCTCGTAAAGACCACTTGTTGTGTGTTTCTGGTGTAGTGAAGCCCTCCATGCCACGTTCTACAATAAGTCCGTGAATACGTCCAGATTCATCTTTAGCCCAAACCACAGCCACATCACAAAAGGGTGAATTAGAAATCCAAAGTTTAGCACCATTCAATAAATAATGATCTCCTTTATCTTTAAAATTAGTTACCATTCCCGCAGGATTACTCCCAAAATCAGGTTCGGTTAAACCAAAAGATCCCATCCATTCTCCTGTAGCTAATTTGGGAAGGTATTTTTGTCGTTGTGCCTCATTACCATATTTCCAAATAGGATACATCACCAACGAAGATTGTACAGATGCCGTACTACGCACTCCACTGTCGCCACGTTCTATTTCCTGCATAATTAATCCATACGAAATCTGGTCTAATCCAGCACCACCATATTCCACCGGGATATAGGGTCCAAAAGCACCAATTTCTGCCAAGCCTGGGATAATAGATTTTGGGAATTCGGCTTTTTGAGCGGCATCTTCAATGATAGGAGATACATCACGCTTTACCCAAGCACGGGCAGCATCGCGAATTAGTTTGTGTTCTTCGGTTAGTAAATCGTCTAGGTTATAGTAATCTGGAGCTTCAAATAAATCGGGTTTCATCTATTTTAATTTTGGTACGCAAAGGTAGAAATACCAAATTGAAAGACCTACATTTTCAAATAAAAATCCTTCACTAAGTTGGTGTATTCTGGCGTGTAGTGATGTCTTGAAATTTCAATAACAAGAGCTTCTTTAATTGGAGTTAATTTTTTGAAAGAGAATTCTAGCAGAACTCTTTTAATTTCTGAATTTGGAGTGCCTTGAATCTCACAAAAGCGTTGTAGGTATAAATTGTTTTCTGAAGCTAGCTGAATAAAGTGTTCCTCTTCTTTTTTAGGAAGAATCACGGCAAAAGTTCCCTCTTCTGAAAGTAAATGGGAGGCACAAACCACTAAATGCTGAAATGGAAGCGCATCATTGAACCTGGCTATATCTCGAGCGTCATTGTCTGATTTATAATCTTCGGAAAAAAAAGGAGGATTGGAAACGATAAGGTCATATTTTTCCTCAATTTCTGAAGCAAATTCTTGAATGGAAGCATGATAACAAAAAAGACGGTCGCCCCAAGGGGATGCTTCAAAATTTTCGGAACACTGCTCATACGCATCGTCGTCAATTTCAACAGCGTCAATGGTTTCGGCAGTACTTCGTTGTGCTAATTGTAATGAAATAATACCAGTTCCAGCACCTATGTCTAAAATACTTTCGGGGTTGTTTTCCAAAGAAACCCAAGCACCTAAAAGCACACCATCGGTGCCTATTTTCATAGCACAGCGATCTTGAGCTACAGAAAATTGTTTGAATTTGAAGGGGAGCGACATTACAAATATATTTCGATAAGCCCTTCAGGAGTATCTAAGAAAATGGTTTTTGAAGCTCTATCTACCTTTTCAATAATTTCATCATTAATAGGAATAAGAACCTCTTTTCCGTCGTGGTCAATTTCGAATAAGTGTTGCGCAGTGGAATCATTTACCCCTGAGATAATTCCCACCTTTCCGTAGCTTTTGTCTTGGACCGTAAAGCCAATAATTTCGTGATAGTAAAATTGATTTCCTGTCAATTTAGGAAGAAAATCGAGTGGCAAATAAAGTTCGGCTCCCAATAATGCATCGGCATCTGCTTCATTGTCTACTTCTTCAAATTTAACTCGTAATAACTCCGATTTATGAAGGGAGCTATGTTCAATAAAAAATGGAATCAAATTTTTGTGTTGTTCCACAAAAATCGATTCCATTTCAGTAAATAGTTCAGGTTCGTCTGTGTCTAGTTTTACTAGTAATTCACCCTTAAAACTGTATTTTTTTACGATTTTGCCAACGAAGAAACAATCCTTCTTTTGCATCGTAAAAAATTTATTCTTCTTCTTTAGTAGCTTCCTCTGCAACAGCAGCAGGAGCTTCTTCAGTAGCAGTTTCTGCAACTACTTCTTCAGTTGCCTCTGGAGCAGCTTCTTCAGCTACTTCTTCCACAGGAACAGCAGCACGAGCTTCGTTAACAGCTTTTTCTGCCTCTAACGCTTTTGCTTTTGCTTTAGCTTTTGCTTCAGCTAGTCTTGTTTCTTTGTTTCCAACGGCTTTTGCTTTTTCATCTAACCAAGTGTTGAATTTTTCTTCAGCTTGCTCTTCAGTTAAAGCGCCTTTGGTAACTCCTTCTGCAAGGTGTTTTTTAAGCATAACTCCTTTGTAGGATAAAATTGCTCTAGCAGTATCTGTAGGTTGTGCTCCATTTTGAAGCCATTTTACAGATCCATCAACGTCTAGATTAATTTCGGCAGGATTTACATTAGGATTGTATGTTCCTAATTTTTCAAGATATTTACCATCTCTTTTTGAACGGCTATCTGCGGCAACAATCCAGAAGAATGGTTTTCCTTTTTTACCGTGTCTTTGTAATCTAATTTTTACTGGCATATTAATTAATTTTTGAGGTTCTCGACCTCGGTTATAATTTTTTTTGAGTGCGCAAAGATACTATATTTTCCTTTTGAAACTAGGCAGATTAAACTTTTATTTTATATTTGTTACAACCTATAGACCCAAATCTATTATGAAAAAATTCTTTTTACTGCTTTTTGTGGGAGTTTTAGCATTTTCAAGTTGTGAAAATGTTGAAGATAATTCTACCGTAATCCAAGCGGAAGTTGATAGTGTCTTTTTTAAATCTTTTGACGCCATAGGGACGAGACTTGAAGACGGCAGTATAACCATGCAAGGAATAACCGATAACGAAATCCTTACATTACATATTTCTGATGTTCAGCTAGGTGCGTACACTTTAGGTGGGGGAAGCCCAAATTATGCAACATTTGAAGATAGTAATGGTAATATATATACTACCAACCCAAATGGAGAAGGGGTTATTAATCTAACAGATCGGTGCATCTCTTGTGGATGGTTATCAGGAGATTTTAGATTTTCTGCTATTTTAAATGGTTTAGATACTACTTATGTAACCAAGGGGGTGTTTTTTGATGTTTCTTTCGGTGCAGGTGATGATGATTCACCAAATGCAGGATCGTTTAGTGCTCAAATAAACGAGACACCTTTTACTCCTATTTCAGTTAGTGCGGTGGATTCTGGGAATTCTTTGTTAATTTCAGGAGCCGAAACAATAAAATCAATAATTATTAGAGTGCCTATAGATGTTGAGGTAGGCAATTATTCGTTACCTCAAGCTGGTTTCCAAGCTTCGCTTGCAGAAGGAGCGGTAACTCAAAATGCTACCATAGGGAATATTTCAGTAGTAACACATAATGTGGCTGCGAGAGCTATTTCAGGTAGTTTTTCTTTTGTTACTTCTCAAAATACCGTCTCCGAAGGACAGTTTAATGTGACATATTAAAAGGGACAATTTTTATAGAATTTAAAACCGAGTTAACAGCTCGGTTTTTTTGTGGAAAAAATTGGCATATTGTTTACAACTTTATGAGGCTTTACGTTGTGGTTTTTATACTTTTATAGCTTTAAGAACACTTCCAAAAATCTAGCATGTATTTAATTTTTGATACGGAAACCACCGGACTTCCAAAACGCTTCAATGCGCCAATTACCGACACCGATAATTGGCCAAGATGTGTTCAAATTGCGTGGCAACTGCACGATGAATTAGGAAATCTAATTGAATGTAAAGATTTTTTGGTGACCCCAGATGGGTTTGATATCCCTTATGATAGCGAACGAATTCACGGAATTTCCACAGCACTTGCAGAAGAAAATGGTGTTCTCTTAAAAGATGTGGCAGAAGAATTTGCAAAAGTTCTTTCAAAAACAAAATTTGTAGTTGGACAGAATGTAGATTTCGATCTCAACATCATGGGATGTGAATTTTACAGGCTTGGGATGGAAAATCCCCTGGCATCTTTACCTGTTTTAGATACGTGTACCGAAACTACCGCACAGCTTTGTCAACTACCAGGAGGAAGAGGGGGTAAATTTAAACTTCCAACCCTAACTGAACTTCACGAGTTTTTATTTAGTGAGCCCTTTGAAGAAGCACATAATGCCACCGCAGATGTGGAGGCAACCACGCGCTGTTTTTTTGAATTGATTCGTAGAAGGATTTTTACGGAAGAAGAACTTGATGTAAATGAAGACTATTTTAAATCCTTTTCTGAAGTCAACCCACAGCCCATAAGCCTTATTGGTCTTGAGCATATTAATTTAAGAAAGGCTTCAAAAAAACTAAGACAAAAACAAGAGGCAAAAGCCGAAACACAAGAGGTTTCCAAAGAAGAAATAAAAGAAAATATTGCTGTATTAGAGGAATTCCCATTTGTACATCTTCATAATCATTCACAGTTTTCAATTCTTCAATCCACTTCTTCTACAAAGGATTTGGTTAATGCGGCTGTGAAGGATGGAATGCCTGCTGTGGCTATTACCGATAGTGGAAATATGATGGGAGCGTTTCATTTTCTTCAACATGTAAATTATCACAATCAATCCCTTTCAGAAGAAGAGAAACACAAACAATTAAAAGCCATTATTGGATGTGAATTTTTTGTTTGTGAAGACCATGAAAACAAAAGCCATAAAGATAACGGCTATCAAATAGTGATGCTTGCCAAAAACAAAAATGGGTATCACAATTTAGCAAAAATGGCCTCTATTGCGTATACCAAAGGGTTTTATTATGTGCCGAGGATTGACAGAAAAATCATTGAGCAATACAAAGATGATATCATTGTACTTACCGGAGGAATTTATGGTGAGGTTCCTTCCAAAATATTGAATATTGGGGAAAGTCAAGCCGAGGAAGCCCTAATTTGGTGGAAAGAACAGTTTGGTGGTGACCTTTATATTGAAATGATGCGCCATGATCAGGAAGATGAACGCAGAATTAATCCTGTTTTGCTCGAGTTTTCAAAAAAATACGAGGTCAAAATTGTAGCTTGTAATAACACCTATTACATCCATAAGGAAGACGCAAATGCCCATGATATTTTATTATGTGTAAAAGATGGGGAAAAACAAGCGACACCTATTGGAAGGGGTCGAGGATATCGTTACGGATTGCCCAATCAAAATTATTATTTCAAGACTCAAGAAGAGATGAAATTGCTTTTTAAGGATTTGCCTGAAGCCATTTCAAATATCTCAGAAGTCTTATCAAAAATAGAACCTTACAGTTTAGTAAGAGATGTATTACTTCCTAATTTTGCCATTCCGAACGATTTTTTAAATGTGGAAGATGCCGATGGAGGTAAAAGAGGTGAAAATGCCTATTTAAAGTACTTAACTTTTGAAGGGGCCAAAAAACGTTACCCCGAACTCACCGAAGTAATTAAAGGTCGTCTAGATTTTGAGCTTGAAGTTATTGCAAAAACAGGGTATCCTGGCTACTTCTTAATTGTCCAAGATTTCATTGCCGAAGCTCGAAAAATGGGTGTTTCAGTAGGTCCAGGAAGAGGATCGGCAGCGGGTAGTGCGGTTGCGTATTGCTTAGGAATTACCAATATAGACCCTATTAAATACGACTTACTTTTTGAGCGTTTCTTAAATCCAGATCGTGTAAGTATGCCCGATATTGATATTGACTTTGATGACGAAGGGCGAAGTAAGGTAATGGACTATGTGATTCAAAAATATGGAGCCAATCAAGTAGCACAAATTATTACTTATGGAACCATGGCGGCAAAATCTTCCATTCGAGATACCGCTCGAGTTTTAGATTTGCCACTAAATGATGCCGATAGAATAGCGAAGCTCATACCCAACATGACAAAGCTTGCCAAGGTTTTTGATATGTCTGAACAAGAACTGAGGAGCAAATTTAGAAGTGATGAACTTCCTAAGGTCAATGAGCTTTTAAACTTATCGGAAGGTTCAGATTTAGAAGCTGAAACCATTAAGCAGGCAAGAGTTTTAGAAGGTTCGGTACGTAATACGGGAATTCACGCATGTGGAGTAATTATTACGCCAGACGATATCACCAACTTTGTTCCTATTGCCACGGCAAAAGATTCCGATTTATATGTTACTCAATTTGATAACTCTGTAGTAGAAAATGCTGGGTTATTAAAAATGGATTTCCTTGGGTTAAAAACCTTAACCCTAATCAAGGATACGGTAAAGCTAGTGAAGCATAAGCATAAAATTAAACTGGACCCAGATAGTTTTCTATTGGACGATGAGAAAACATATGCGTTATTCCAACGTGGTGAAACGGTTGGGATATTTCAGTACGAATCGCCTGGTATGCAAAAGCACATGAAGGATTTAAAACCTACTGTTTTTGCAGACCTCATTGCAATGAATGCCTTGTACCGTCCAGGACCCATGGAATACATTCCTAGTTTTATTAGACGTAAACATGGCGAGGAAGAAATTACCTATGACCTTCCAGAAATGGAGGAATATCTTAAAGAGACTTACGGAATTACAGTCTACCAAGAGCAGGTGATGCTACTTTCCCAAAAGTTAGCGAGTTTTACTAAAGGTGAAGCAGACGTGTTGCGAAAAGCCATGGGTAAAAAGCAAAAAGCAGTGCTTGACAAAATGAAACCTCAATTTATTGAGCAAGCCGAAAAAAATGGACACCCAGCAGATGTTTTAGAAAAAATTTGGAAGGATTGGGAAGCTTTTGCTAGTTATGCGTTTAATAAAAGTCATTCTACCTGTTACGCGTGGATTGCGTATCAAACGGCTTATTTAAAAGCCCATTACCCAGCGGAATATATGGCAGCAGTGCTTTCCAATAATATGAGTGACATAAAGCAAGTAACGTTCTTTATGGAAGAATGCCGCCGGATGGGATTGGAAGTGTTAGGCCCCGATGTTAATGAATCTTTTTACAAATTTACTGTAAATGACCGAGGTGCTGTGCGATTTGGAATGGGTGCTATCAAAGGGGTGGGTGGAAATGCTGTGGCTACCATTGTAGAAAACCGAAAAGATGGAAAATATAAAAGTATTTTCGATTTGGCAAAGCGAATCGACCTCCGGTCTGCCAATAAAAAATCTTTTGAAAATCTTGTATTGGCAGGTGGTTTTGATAGCTTCGGAACGCACCGTGCCCAATACATGCACGATGAAGGAGATGGTGTTCCTTTCTTTGAAAAAGTGCTACGGTATGCTTCAAAATATCAAGAAACACAGAACTCTTCACAGGTAAGCTTGTTTGGGGATGCTAGTGAGGTGCAAATTCCAGAACCCGAAGTTCCGGCTTGTGAGGAATGGGGCACCATGAAAAAATTAAAGCAAGAAAAGGAAGTAGTGGGAATCTATATTTCGGGGCATCCCCTAGACGATTTTAAAGTGGAAATGGAGAATTTTTGTAATGTAAAAGTTTCAGACTTTAACTATTTGGAGAATTTTATAAATCGAGAGGTTTGTTTTGGCGGGATAGTATCAGATGTTCAGCACCGTGAAAGTAGAGCAGGTAAAGGGTGGGCAATTTTTACCGTGGAGGACTATGATGATAGTTATGAGTTTAAGATCTTTGGCGAGGAGTATTTAAAGTTTCGACACTTTTTAATTCCTAATTCTTTTATTTATGTAAGAGTATTTGTAAAGGAAGGATGGGTAAATAGAGATACAGGTAAAAAAGGAGAGCCAAGAATTCAGTATAATCATTTTCAGTTATTACACGATGTCATGGAAAGTCAGGCAAAGAAATTAACCGTACAAATGCCCATCCATGATTTAGCTGAAAAACGAATAACAATATTGAAGGATTTATTTAAAAGTCATAAAGGAGATAAACAATTACACTTTACACTTTACGATACTGAAGATGAAGTGAAATTGAATATGCCTAGCCGTAAAACCAAAGTGGCGATTAGTAAAGAATTGCTTAACCAATTAAAAGAAGAGGAAGTTTCATATAAATTAAACTAGATAACGGGTTAGCATCAATGATACTAATAGTTACATTGATGAAACTAATATATACCTTGTAAGTTTTGGCAGAATTTTTGACTACTTTTGTGTATTATAAAAAATAAATAAAATGGCTTTAGAAATAACAGACGCAACATTTGAACAAACCGTATTAAAAAGTGATAAACCCGTTATGGTAGACTTTTGGGCTGCTTGGTGTGGTCCTTGCCGTATGGTAGGTCCAATCATTGATGAAATTAGTGCCGAATATGATGGCAAAGCAGTTGTTGGAAAGGTTGATGTAGATGCTAACCAAGAATTTGCGGCCAAATATGGCGTGAGAAACATTCCAACAGTTTTGGTTTTTGACAAAGGTGAATTAGTAGGTCGCCAAGTAGGTGTAGCCCCTAAAACTGCATACACTGAAGCTTTAGATTCATTGTTGTAATCAAACTCAAAAAATAGAATGATAAGGCTCCAAATTGTGAGCCTTTTTTTATTTTAGTGTAATTGAAAATTAATACCTTCACTTCCAATTAAAAATCTATGGAAAAAATAAACAAAGTTCAAGATCAAATAGATAATCAACTACTAAAAGATCGAAAAATATTTCTTTGGGGAATGGTCGATGATGATACTGCTAAACACGTAGTGGATAGACTATTGTATTTAGATGCTATAAGCAATGACGAAATAAAATTGTACATCAATAGCCCAGGAGGGTATGTAACTTCTGGATTTTCGATGTATGATACTATAAAGGCAGTGAAAAGTCCAGTTTCTACCATTTGTACAGGATTGGCTGCTTCTATGGGAAGTATTTTACTTTCGGCAGGTGAAAAGGGAAGACGATTTATTCAACCTCATGCGAGAGTGATGATTCATCAACCTAGTGGCGGAGCAAGAGGACCAGCCAGTGACATTGAGATTTCGGCCCAAGAAATAATTAAAACAAAGGAGCTAAGTGCACAAATATTAGCCGATAACTGTGGGCAGAAATTCGAAAAAATCATGAAAGACTTTAACCGTGATCATTGGATGGGAGCCGAAGAAAGTGTAGAGTACGGCATTGTGGACGGAATTATCAAAGACTAATTTTGAACATTGAAAAGGAAATAAATGAAATTACTGGGTTTAAGAACCTAGAATTGCTCGCATCCCAAGTGGTGGAAGGGTTTATTTCTGGATTGCATAAAAGCCCGTTTCACGGATTCTCTGCAGAATTTGCCGAACATAAAATTTACAATAATGGGGAAAGTACGAAGCATATCGATTGGAAACTTTTTGCCAAAACCGATAAACTATATACCAAACGCTACGAAGAAGAAACCAACCTGCGTTGTCATTTAATTATCGACAATAGTAGCTCCATGCATTACCCAAAATTGAAGGAATACAATATACATTCCTTGAATAAAATTGGGTTTTCAGTATTAGCATCTGCGGCCATTATGAATTTAATGAAGCGGCAGCGAGATGCGGTGGGATTGAGTGTGTATAGTGACGATTATGAATATTATGCTTCTGAAAAAGGAAGTGAACGTCATCATCAAATGCTTTTAGCGCAATTGAATGAAGCTTTTTTAAAATCGAAAAAAGAGGTAACCACAGACACCTATGGCCATCTTCATTTAATTGCTGAAAAACTGAAAAGACGCTCCCTAGTGTTTTTGTTTTCAGATATGTTTCAGAGTGATACTGAAGAAGAAAAATTGTTTGAAGCCCTTCAGCATTTAAAATACAACAAACATGAAGTGGTGCTGTTTCACACCTACGATAAAAGTAAAGAGGTCTCATTTCAGTTTAACAATCGCCCTAAGCGATTTGTAGACGTTGAAACAGGGGAATATGTGAATTTGTATGCCGATAATATTCGGGAGTCTTACGAAGAGGCTGTAAGCACGTATTTTTCTGAATTAAAATTAAAGTGTGGTCAATATCGTATTAAGTATGTGGATGCTAATATAAACGAAGGTTTTAATAAAATTCTGACGACCTATCTCCTCGAAAAACAGAAGTTTGGATAAGGATTTTATTTTTTATCTTTTTTGTTTGTGAAAATGAAAATGCGGTGTATATTTGCCACCGCTAAATAAGCAACAATTTCTTTAAAGCCAACTGTTGTTGGCATCCCATAAAAAGGATTAGAAATTTGGTCTGGTAGTTCAGTTGGTTAGAATACCTGCCTGTCACGCAGGGGGTCGCGAGTTCGAGTCTCGTCCAGACCGCAACTAAAATGTTGTGTTGAGTCACTTAAATGTGGCTAGTGGTTTAGAAATAGACCAATGAAGAGCTTATCCTGATGGATGGGCTTTTTTTGTTTGGGAATATTGCCTTTACTGATGCTAAATTGAAAACAAAACAGGGTCTTTTTTATTTCTGAAAGTTATGGTAAGTTTGTATATCAACTATTGTACTTGCCTAACCAGCTTCAAATTATGAGTAAATATATTTGGATACTTTTGTTCCTATGCATAGGGCAGAGTGTGGTGTCTCAAAATGATACTTTGCCCAAAAAGTTAAAGTTTACAGGAGATTTTCGTTTTCGAGCTGAACCAGATTGGGATTCGCGCAAGTCTGATGGAACCTTTAGAGATAACCGTACTCGCCTTCGATATAGACTTCGATTTGGGGCAAACTATGACTTTAATAATTGGCTGCAAATGGGAGTTCGATTGCGAACAGGATTACCAGGCAAGCAGCAAGATCCACAACTCACTTTGGGAGATGGCTTTAATGAGGGTGGGACGCTACCAATAGGTCTTGAAAAAGCCTTTGCACAATTTAAGTTTGATTGGTTTCAAGGCTGGATAGGTAAAAACACCTTTCCTTTTGAAAAACAGAATGAATTGTTTTGGAGTGACAATGTGTATCCCGATGGTATTGCTGCGCAAGGAAGCTGGTCTACGGACTTGTCTTGGGTTGAGTCTATTGGAATTAACACGGGTCATTTTATCATTGCATCAAATAATGGACCCCTAGATGATGATGCTTACTTTCAAGGAATACAGTTGGTGAGCTCTCACGTCAACCAGCGCATCACCCTGTTTCCTGGTTTCTATTATTTTAATTCACTACCAGACATCCCTGATGGAAACGGTACTTTTACCATCGACTACAGTATTTTGCATCTAGGCGGCCGTTTCGAAATTTTTGAAAAACCTAAAATCGGTGTAGAGGTCGATTGGTATCAAAACCTTCAGGATTATAATAAAAACGATTCCATAGCAACGCAATTGAGAGATCAACGTCAAGGGTTGGTAGCTAGTGTGAGAATGGGAAAATTAAAGAAAAAAGGCGATTGGAAAGCTAGAATAACTTATACGAGATTGGAACGCTTTGCTGCGGTAGATTTTCTTGCGCAAAATGATTGGGCTCGGTGGGATTATTCGTCTCAAGGGTCTCTTGATGGTAGGTTGACCAATTATAAAGGACTGGAACTTATGCTGGGGTATATGATAACCGATAATATTAAAGTGAATTCAAGATATTTTATGGTGGAACAGTTAATTCCCTATGGTCCTTTTACAGAGACGGGACAGCGCATCCGATTTGACGTGGATATTGGATTCTAATAATGAAGAAGTCCGTTTGAATTTATTGAGCCTGTCCTTTGAGGGTTATTTTGTTCATAATTAATTGGAGTTATTGATAATTTCTAAAAATTAGCCTTCAAAAATTGAATTTAAGAAGGCTAAAATCTATGGTTAAATCTTCTTAAAGAAGATTGGTCTTAATTAGTTTGCTGAGGTAATTTTGTTTTTTGATTCATTTCGAACCAGAGCATAGGCCACACTATTAAAATTATTACCAGCTACCTTGGTAAATAGTTCCTTTGCCTTTTCTTGATTGCCCATCTTTTCAAAAGCTTTGGCCATCATATATTGTACATACACATTATCTTCATTTAATTTAGCCATATGTTCCAATGCCTTTTCATAATTGCCTTGCTTGTAATTAACCACAGCATGAACACGGTGATACGATCTTAGTTTATTTGGACTATCGATGGTTTCCATGATGCCCTTTATCTTGTCGGCTTTTTCAATCGCAGCATCATAATTTCCCTCCGTAGCAAAAGCAATGGCGTCCCAATAGTACATATTGGCTTTTTGATACTTAGTGGTAATAGGATTATTCACTTCGTTGCTAACTTGGTCAGACATTGGCTTCATCATGGCTACCAATTCTTTAAGGTGCTCGGCATCATTATAATGCATGGCAATCATAGCACAATCGAAGGCGCATCCCATTTTAGCCTGGTTCTTATTACTTTCCGGAATGGACATAGCATCAAAAGTTTTGGTGCCATCCTGAAGGAAAGCTAAAGCCTTTTTATGGTCTCCTTCATAAAGGTAGGTATAGGCTTCGAAATTATAGGACCCTGTACCAAATTCACTTACTTCTCTGGCATTTTGAAAATTTTTCCTGGCTTTTTCGAAATTACCTAAAAAGGTATTGGCGTGTCCAGCTTTAGAATGTGCTGTCTCATTATTTGGATCAAGTTCTGCGGCCTTTTCATAATTATTCAATGCTTCAGTTAAGTTATTCTGCGCTCGGTAAGCATCGCCTAACCCAATTCTTGCCTCAGGACTATTCGGAAGTTTTTCCACCATTATCTCCATATAATTTTGAGCTAATTTGAAGTCCTTTGGAGACCTAAACAAATATGAATTACCAAGATTGGAAATTGCAGGTACATAGCTTGAGTCCAATTTAATGGCTTTTTGCCATAGTTCTCTGGCCTTGGCAACTTCATTTTCACCATTATAGTATCCGGCCAAATAGTCTACAGCACGTGCCGACTTAGGATACTTTTGGATCATCTTATTTATTACTTCTAGTTCCTTTTCTGGTTTATTGTCAAGACTTGCTTGCAACCAATCCATCATTAGAAGGTCTGATTCTTCAGCTTTATCTCGCATGGCCAAATATTTATCTCGATTTTCGGCCCATTGCTTGTTTGAATTACTTGTAAATGCTACATACATATGTGCACGAACGAAATTAGAATCTAATTCAGTAGATTTTTTAAAATGTTTACGAGAATTTATGATATCTCCTTCGTCGTATAACTTTAGACCTTTCATAAATTCGGGAAGCGCTTCATCAGTGGTTTGTCCTACTGGTATATCGTTTTCAGGAAAGACAACTTTTGGTTCTTCTGGAGACTTACAAGAATGAATAAATAAGAAGACCACGGCTATTATCGCTAGTCTAATCTTTTTTGATGTTGACATAATATTTTTGATTTAAGTTATTAATGCAAGGCTTCCATAGCTTGGTAGCCTTGCATATTTTTTTTAATAGAGAGGTAGTCCTACTTGGACAGCTCGGCTATGTAGGTATAGAGATAATCTCCGTGGACTCCAGTAAAATACTTGTTGTAACTTTTAAAGAATGCTTTTCTTGCTTCTTCGTCTGGCCATTGAGCCTTAATAGCATCTGCATTACCAGCATTTAAATCATTAAGGTCGTCTAAAGAATCAATATAATAGGCTTCCACAAAATCGGTTTTATCTGCTCCCCAACCATGTACGTTTGGATAGTATGCTTTAATCTTATCGTTTTTCATTACCGTGGTATTTATGAACTGCTTATGTAATTTCATAAACTCTTCATTAGAACCATCACTTGGAAACGCCATTTTACTTATGCGAACATAGGTTACCATATCCTCTTTAGGTCTTTCAGTTAGGTATTTACCACCTTCGAGAGGTACGTAGATTTCGTCAGAATGAAAATTAGAATAAAACGATTGACGATTGTTCAAAAAAGCAGTTCTTTTAGCCTCATCTGGCCAGGCTAATTTCTCCAATTCAGTATTTCTATTTTGAGCTTTTTCAATATCTGCCCAGGAAGCATACGTCTGCACATACTTAGACTCTGTACTATTTTCAGTGTACAAATGCATATAATAGGAGGCAGCCATTATATACTCATTCTTTTTCGTCACTTTTTCTAAGTATTCTTTTTCAATGGCCATCCAATCGTTAGAATCGGTTGCTTCTCGATCTAAATTCCAATATAAAGTAGTGATGGTAATGTAAGCTGGTCTTTTAGCATTTTCTTGCGCCATCAAAGGAGACAGCATTAAAAGAAAAATAAACAGAGTTGCGAGTGTTGTTTGAATTTTGGTTTTCATAATTATTAGGTATTGGTTAGTAATCGCTCAAGTTATACCAACCACAAATTCGTCATACTATAAAATTAGGATGCCAAAATCAAGCTTAATAGAAAGGGGAGTATTTGTAAAGATAAGACAAAAATATGGAAAATATTGATAATAAGTAAATTATAATTTAAAATTTTGTTTAGAGTGAAGATTCTTTGATTGAAAACTAGGACTGTTTATAAGAGCTTTTCTTGTTTTAACAGAGGCCCAAATATAGGTTGTAAAAACAATTTTTTGCAGAATTCAATTTTAGAATACAGAATATATTGTATATTTAGTAAAGTATCACAACTCCCCAGAAGGTTTATATTAGACCATTTTTTCTATAAAAAATGCCTATTTAAATGTATAGGCCATTTTCCTATTTAATGGTATTTTAGAAATGGAATCACGGAAAGACGAAAACACAATTACTAATAAAAAAATCAAGCATCCAGACTTGATTAATTTTATTAGTTACGATAAAGGTATTGAGTTAATATTTCATAAAAGCTTAATTCCCAAGGCTTTGTCTGATGTTGTTTCCGGGAAATTTATTGCGGTTAATAAAGCCTGGGAAAATTTTACTGGTTATAAGGCAAAAGAGATTATTGGAAAAACAATAGAAAGTCTTAATATTATTGAAAATGATGAACGTAAATCTATCAAAGAAAAGTTAGACAAGAATGGAAATTTAAATTCATATGAAGCAAAAATATTTGATAAAAATGGCATAGTAAAAGAAGTGATTCTTTCTTTCGATAAAATTGTATTTAAAGAAAATAATTTAGTGCTAAGCGAAATTCTAGATATTTCTGAACTAAAAAAATCTAGGGAGTCCTTGAAAGCTGAAAAGGAATTCTCTGAAAATTTAATTTCCTCTATGAACGAGGGATTAATTGTGGTAACCACAGATAATAAAATTACCAGTATAAATCCTGCGTTCTCAAAAATGACTGGATATACGCAGGAGGAATTAATAGAAGCCGAGCTTCCCTTTCCCTTTTGGGCTCCAGAGCATTATGATACTTGTTATTCATTTTATAATAAATTACTGAAAGAAAATGTATATAAACCATATGAAACGTATTACAAGCGAAAAAATGGTGAGCGTTTCCCAGTCCATATAACAACCTCTCAAATTAAGGACAAAGAAGGAAAAGTAAAGGCACTTTTTGCAACCGTTCAAGACATTACAGAAAGGGTAAAATCTCAAAACGAGATTAGGCTTGCTAAAGATTATTTAGAAAACCTAATTTCTTCACTTCAAGAAGGAATTGTTGTTACTAATTTAGATTATGAAATTATCAAAGTGAATCCCGCGTTTTGCAAAATGCTTGGATATACTGAAAATGAACTATTGGGTTTAAAAAGCCCCTATCCATTTTCACCTCCCGAAATAAGAGACGAGGTTAATCATCGTATCAGAAAATTTGAAAAAGGAGAATTGCAAACCGAGTTTGAAAGTGTCTATATTCATAAAAAGGGGCATCGATTTCCAATTTCAGCGACCGCTTCACCTATATTTGATAGTGAAGGTAAGAAAGTTGCATATTTTGGTACGGTACAGGACATTACAGATCACAAAAAGCTTCAGAATTCCCAAAGAGAATTGGCAGAACGATCTAATAAAAAAAAGAATGTTATACTGGAATTAGCGAATCTAGTTGGAGAAGAGTTTTCCATGGCCCTTAACAGAATAACCTCCTTAGCTGCCGAAACTTTGCAAGTAGAAAGGGTAAGTGTTTGGAGTTTTAATGAAGATTATACAATTATCACATGTGAAAAACTGCATACTCTTAGCTCCTTAACATTTGAGAAAGGTTTAAAATTACATAGAAGTGACAACCCCAACTATTTTGACGCTTTAAATGAAAATAAAACCATTTGTATTTCAGATACATCAAAAAGTCAAATTACTAAAGGATTTTTTGAATTCTATTTAAAACCCCATGGAATTACTGCTATGATGGATGTGTTTATTGGCGAGTTTAGGCGTCCCTATGGTATTATCTGTTTTGAACATGTTGGGTCAAATAGAAATTGGACAGCAGAAGAAGAAGAGTTTGCGACTTCTATAGCAAGCCTAGTTTCATTAATGGTTCAAAGTCGCAAAAGGTTAAAGGCAGAGTATAAACTAAAGGAAATAAACGAAGAACTAACAAAAGCAGTTAATGAATTAGAGGATTTAAAAAGTCGATTAGAAAATGAAAATATATATCTAAGAAATGAGTTAGATATGGTGTTCAATTTTGAAGAAATGGTTTATGGTAGTGCAGCGTTTAGTGAGGTTTTATCTAACATTGAAAAGGTCGCACCATCAGATGCTACCGTACTATTGTTAGGAGATACAGGAACGGGGAAAGAACTATTGGCAAGGGCGGTTCATAATTTAAGCAACCGCAGGGAAAAACCCCTTATAAAGGTAAATTGTGCTGCAATTCCTAAAGAATTAATAGAAAGTGAATTGTTTGGGCATAAAAAGGGCTCTTTTACAGGTGCCCTGCAAGATAAAATTGGAAAATTAGAATTGGCACACGAAGGAACATTATTTCTTGACGAAATTGGAGAATTACCAATATCAATGCAGCCAAAGCTATTGCGCTTTTTACAAGAGGGTGAAATAGAAATAATAGGCGAATCTAGACCTAAAAAAATAAATGTTAGGGTAATAGCAGCTACCAATAGAGACCTTAAAAAGGAGATTAAAAAGAAACGATTTAGGGAGGATTTATACTTTAGACTTAATGTATTTCCAATAAAAGTTCCTAGCTTGAAAGATCGAAAAGAAGACATTCCATTATTAATAGAACATTTTATTGATAAGTTTAATAAGCTATATAGAAAAAATATAAAATATATTTCTGATAATGCTTTCGATGAGCTTCAAAATTATCATTGGCCGGGTAATATAAGAGAATTAGAAAATCTTATTGAAAGAGCTGTAATATTGTCAAATGCAGAACACTTAGTTTTGCCAGATTATAGTATAGGTGACGATGGTTCTAATAGGCACATTTCTAACACCAATTTATCACTTGACGAAGTTCAACGCAATTATATTATTAAGGTTTTAGAGTCTTGTAATTGGAAGATAGATGGAGTAAATGGAGCCTCTCGCATTCTTAAAATAAAGCCCAGTACTCTTAGGGATAGAATTAAAAAATTGAATATTTCAAAGCCAAATTAAATTCACGGTATACCGTTAAACCTTTTCATTTTGTCTTTCTACCAACGGTATTCCGCGGGACTTTTCTTACAATTAAATAGTCTGATAGATTTATAAAACAATAATAATCAGGTGATTAATTCCAATATTTTACTTTCTAATTTATGATGGCATACCATTTGGCTTAGCTCTTTTGAAGTAAGTCGAAATATGGATAATAAAATTCAATTTGAAAAAGCAACTTTATGGTATAGTGAGGGAATTCTGTATTGTAAATTATTTAACCAAGATATTAATTACAACCTAACGGAAGAGAATACACTCAACTACATCAATGCCATGATTAGTTTGTGTAATGGAGTTTGTTCCCCCTTTTTAATTGATTTAAGGGATGTTAAAGGAACCTATACCATTGATGCAGCAAAGCTATTATCTAATACAAAAGCTATAAAAGAGTTACGGCTTTGTGAAGCCTTTCTTCTTAATTCAATGAGCTCAAAATTATTAGTGGATTCTTATAAAAGAATTTATGATCCCAAGACTCCATTTAAGATTTTTTATGAAATGGATAGGGCTATTAAATATTGTAATGAAATGAATATAAAATATGGGAGCAATTAAAAATATTAGTGAAGTTACACACTTACAAAATGACTTGAATTTTAATAAGAATGCCATTGTTTCAATTACAGATTTAAGAGGCAGACTTATTTATGCAAATGAGAGATACTGTAAAATTATTGGATATAATCAACACGAAATTATTGGGGAGCCACATAAAATATTGGAATGTCCAAGACACAAAGAGGCCAAATATAGGGATCTCTGGAAAACAATAAAAAAGGGCAAAATTTGGAAAGGGGTATTAAAGAATAGGACACATGATGGAAGAACTACTTGGTTAGAAGCTACCATTTCTCCCATTCTAAATAAAAGGGGTAACCTCAATAAATTTATTGGTATTTACAATGAGATTTCCAAAAACTATAATAGGGAAATGGATGAAATTGAATCCGATTTAAAATATCATACCATATTTAAATTAATAAATGTGAGTATTATGATGGTAGTTGAAAGTCGTGGTTTTATTACAGAATGGAATAAGGGAGCTGAAAATGCTTTCGGGTATACGGATGAGGACATATTAGGTAAAAATATTACCCAATTAATTGCTCCCATAGATAGAGAAAGAAGCATTGCTGAGTTAAAAAAGGTTGTAAATAATTTAAGTCCATCCTGTCTTAATGAAACTATTGAAATGACAGGAATTAAAAAGAATGGAGATGAATTTCCACTAGAAATTACATTAAATAAATGGGAGATAGGTAGTAGAACCTACTATAGTGCTATTATGATGGATATTACAAAACGAAAGGTACTTGAAAAAAAATTACGAAAAAAATCAAGAGATCTAGAGGCTTTTCTCTATCGGTCTGCCCATGAATTAATGGGTCCTATTTCGACTGCGGAGGGGATAGTTGACTTGATGAAGTATGAGAAGGTAAATGACAATATTATAGAATTGACCTCTTTGCTAGATTCTACCTTAGAAAAAGGAAAAACTGTACTAGAAAAGATGGCTAGTTCTTCCATCATGCTGGAAACTAGTAGAGCCCCAGAGATTATAAATTTTAGAAAAATTATAGACAGTGTAGTTAATTATTTAAGTGAACAGTATGAATTAGAAGGTATAAAATTTAAAGTCAAAATTTTAACACATTCTGGTTTTCACTCTTATAAAAATCTATTAAAACTATTATTTAAAAACTTAATTGAGAATGCTATAAAGTTTAAAAATCTAGAACAGGAGAACTTTGAGCCAACGATTAGTATTGAAATAGATTCTGTTGGTAGGGATATACAAATAAAAATAACAGACAATGGTACAGGAATTCCAGAAGAAAATTTAGATAAAATTTTTGAGCTCTTTTATTCCGAAAATTTATGTCAAGAAAATGGAAATGAAAATGGAAATGGCCTAGGCTTGTATATAGTAAATAATATCGTTGATGAATTAAATGGGAGCATATATGTTGAAAGTGAATTTAAAAAGGGAACGTGTTTTACCATTTTCCTTTCCGATGCAAGAATATAAAAAGGTGGATGCAAATAGAAACATAGTATTAATTGATGATAATTTAGTTGACCTAGTCATAACCGAAAAGGTCATCAAAAAATTTAAAGTCAATTCTATTAAGAAGTTTTCAGATCCGCAAACTGCTTTAAGTTTTTTTAAGTTAAATAAATCAACATGGGAATCGAATAAAAAGGATCAACCAGATATTGTATTTATAGATATTAATATGCCAAATATGAATGGATTCGATTTGTTAAAATCCCTAAAAGACTGTGATGTTTTTAAACAAGGTGAAATTAAAATTTTCTTGTTATCGTCATCAAATAATATAGCAGATGTTAATATGTCCAAACAGTGTGTCCTTTGCTCTGGATATATAATTAAACCGCTAACCTATAGTAAAATGAATCTAATATTAAATGTAAACAACCCCAATAAATACATTATTAAAATTTAACAACTAATCTTATGAAAAAATTAAACTTAACCTTAACGATTTCTTTTCTAATTATTTTAATTGGACAACTTGTTGCCCATGCGCAAGTTGGAATTAATACCACTTCACCAGATCCATCTTCAATTTTAGATGTAACATCTATGAGTAAGGGTATGTTACTACCACGATTAACTACTGCCCAGAGAACAGCCATTAGTTCCCCCGCAAATGGACTTATTGTATATGATACTGATTTTAATTCATTATTTTACTATAACTCTAGTTCTTGGGTAAGTTTGTTTACATCTTCACAAACGCGAAACAATCACAAGATTGTAAAATCTGCTACAGATTTAGCGTCAGAACTCACTGCAGGAGGTGGTAGTAAATACCTTTTAAGCTCAAATACATTATATGAAATAAATGGTACCATTACTTTATCATTTCCCATAGAAATTAATAATTCCTACATTTTAGGAAGAGATACTAACGAGGATATTTTGGTTAGAGCTGGGGGGACCATCTTTACAGGAACCACAGGAGGAAGTATAAAAGGAGTTACCTTAACAGCTCCAGGAGGGTCAATTTTTTCATTATCTGGTGCTCCTACTCAAAATCTAATTTTTAGAGATGCTATTGTTGCTAATTCAGGTTCGGTAGGTTCAATAAGTGGATTTGGCTTGGTTTTTAAAAGCGTTATACAATATGTGGGAAATACCACAGGGATAACATACAACAACATTGACTCCTTACTATTGGCAGATTTAGGATGGTCAAGTAACAATAGCGGTACCTATGAAACGTTTACAGGAACTTTCACTCTTATACAAAAAGTAAGCGGTTTCACAACAGTTAATGGAACTGCAATAGGGATAGATGTAAGTAGTAACCCAACAGTAACCAATGGGGTATTATTAAGTACTGCTTTTTCAGGAACCAGTACAGAGTATGTGAAACGTTATGCTGCTGGGTCATACACAGGGTATAATTTTACAAATTCTTGGACCGTAAATTGCCCTGGTATTCCACAAGAAGGAGATGGTCAAGCCACAGCCAACATTTATTATAATGGAGGTATTACTACAGGGTTTGTACAATCGGTATCAAATGGATCTGAGTTTAATTTAAGTGGTAATACCACTACTAATACTACAACTGCCGTAAACTTATTTAGAGCATCGTCCCCCCAAAACAATAGAATTACTTATATGGGTAAAAAGACTAGAACATTTCAATTAAATGCAGCACTTTCAATTAGAGGGAATAGTGGCACAGGGGATTATTATGCGTTTTTTATTAAAAAGAATGGAACTACAACCCTAGTAGAGACAAACTCTTTAATGAGGGTAAATACCACCACAGATATTTCCAGTCAAGCAATTTCGGGAACAGTAGAATTGGCTCCAAATGATTATGTTGAAATATGGGGGCAACGCTTAATAGGATCTGGCACAACAAGCATTACAGTTTTTTCCTTGAACTTAAGTATAAAATAACTTAAATTTTTAGTTTAATTTTTTTTGGTTAGTTAGTTGATTGTACGTCCTGTTTTGAATATGGAAATGGGGCGTACTTTTTTATTCTTATCCAAAAGCTATTTAAAAGCTCTTAAATACACCCAATAATGTTCATTTACAAAGGGCTCAATTTTGGTAAACCCCGCTTTTTTTAGCCATTTTATATAATTGTTGAGGTCATCGGGTTTATCAAACTCTTGGTAGTGTTCCATAAGCCATTTCCATTTATCTTCGTTAGCATAATTATTGAGAACAAATTTTTTCCAATCTTTTAGGAGTTGGTGATGTTCTAGGCTGTTTCTGTCTATCATTAAATCGCATATTCCAAAAACTCCGTTTGGTGTTAATGATGTATATATTTTTTTAAGGAGTCCTTCCTTTTCTTCGCCGGTACAATGATGTATACTGAATCCTGCAACAATCATATCGTATTTATTTTCAGCAAAATGAAAATCATTGAAAAATGTTGTATGATATTGAATGTCATATTCGATGAAACGACCTTTACAAAGAGTTATCATTTCCTTTGAAGCGTCAAGTAATTCATACGATGCCTTATGAAATTTCTGTAACAATTGCGCCGTAACATTTCCGTTCCCGCAACCTAAATCTAAAATACGATTAGGACTAAAAGTGGGGGGTAGATTTTCAGAAAATGAATGTAATAATTTTTGATAATAAGGCACACACTTGGTCATATCCTCTGTGTAATTCACAGAAAATGCATCAAATTCTTTATCGATGGTGGGTCCAATTTTCATATGTTACAGGAATTTATACATCGAATTTAATATATATTTAAAATATATTTTGTTGAATAGTGTTAAATTGGGTAGGGTAACTTGTTTAATACCTGTTTTATGAATGATAAAAGTCATAAAATAAGAAGAGAACAATTTTTACTTTTACTAAATTACTAACACCTCATGTTATGAAAAGAAGAAATTTTATTAAAAAGTCGGGGCAGGCCTTATTGGCCGTGTCTTCGATTTCTATTACAGGGGCTATAGTTTCATCTTGTCAAAAAGATGATAATAACGACCCTTTTGACGACGGTTATTATGGCGATGGTTACTACGATGACGGTTATTATGACGATGGTTATTACGATGATGGATACTATGATGACGGATATTACGACGACGGTTACTACGACGATGGCTATTATGACGATGGCTATTATGATGACGGGTACTATGGTGATGCAGGTGTTATTCGTGATACGTTACTAGACGGAACTTGGTTTGTCGCTAGCTATATCGATAGCGGTGTGGATGATACATCCGACTTTAACGGCTATGAAATAGATTTTAATACAGGAAATCAAGTAACAGCCACCAACGGCACAAATACTAATAACGGGACATGGATAGTTGATAGCAATGGTTTTGATATGGTATTTAATTTTACAGGGAGTCCCTTTGATGAGTTTAATGGAGATTGGGATATTATAAGTGTATTGCCCAACAGAGTAGAACTAAGAGATATTAGTGGAGGTGGATCTGGTACAGATATATTAGTACTAGAAAAATTATAATTTCCCGTTACTTATTTAATACAATTGGACATTTCTAGTTTTCATTTTAGAAATGTCCAATTTTACTTTATACTTTCATAGCGTTTGAAAACAATATTATTTCTTCACGATACAACTTTGGCAACTCCACGTGGTGCCGAATTGACCATACAACAACTCATAAAACTAGGGCAAGAAAAAAAGTATCATGTAATACTTGATTACCTAAATAACTTCCAAAAAACAAAAATGCTTTTAAACGAAGCAGATGTGGTGGTGATTAATAGTACTTCCCGTTGTGGCTTCGAAATTGATTTAATTAAGCATTTACTTTCCTTAAGCACCCCCTTCATAAAAGTAGAATATGACTATAATTTTTGCATTCGGCGAAACATTCTTTGTACGGTAGACAGAAATGTAAAAAGTTGTTGCCATCCTGAAAAATTTCATCTTTTCCGTAATCTCTTTGCAAAAGCATCACTTAATGTATTTCAATCCCCTAAACATTTTGAAGCGCACAAAGAGTTTTATGGTGAAGCGGTTTCAAAAAAACTAATTATGCCTCCCACGGTTGAGGTAAACAAATTGTCTATTTCTGAAGAAAAAGTGGAAGACGCCATTCCGTTTTTTGGGGATTTAAATTTCCTGAAGGGAGGTCACGAATATGTTACCTATGCCGAAGAACATCCCAACTTAAAATTTCCGGTATATGGAAGAAATAGATTGCGCCGCCAAATGCCACCTAATATTTCCTTTCACGAACCTATTGCCAATGAGGAGGTTTTAAGAATTCTTGGAAAGACTAAACAACTCATTTGTAAACCGGTGTGGCCAGAACCTTCAGGAAGATTAGCAGCGGAAGCGTTTCTCTCTGGGTGTGAAATTTTGGGCAATGATAGAGTAGGGACTTTTTCTTTTGATTTTTACCCTTCAGACAAAAAAAAAGCAAAAAAGGAAATGCTTGAAGCGCCAGAAAAATTTTGGAATTACCTAGATTCAATTTTGAACGATTCTTCCTCAGAAAAAGAGGAAAAGAGTTTAGGTAACGTATTGGTTTATAAAAGTTACGGAGGGTTGGGAGACATATTCTTTGCCATTCCTGCTATTTATAAAATAGCGAAGGTCTCTTCCAGTCTTGACTTTGCTGTAGCTCCTAGACTAGTTGATTTTTTCAGTAAACATTTAACAGAAGTAAATGTGATTAGTGAAGATGTTGCCCGTAAAACGGAAGCAAAGTATGATAACATTTATGAGTTGGGTAATTACCCAGCTTTTAGAGGGTATCATATCCCGCATGCGTTAAAATATCCCACTCATAAAAAAGTAAAGCAACACTCCATCCAACATTATATCGATACGGTGTCAAAACTCCACGTGGATATTGACAATCATTTAGATAGGTATCCGTATTTTAAAAGAACTGAAAATCCATCAAAACCTTACTTTGTAGTGCATCACGGCGCAGGATTTTTATTAAAAATTTGGCCAACAGACAAATATGCTAAGCTTATTGAAAGATTGAGCGAGGTATATCCTAACTTAAATTGCAAAATTATTATGGGCCCAGAGGATCCAGATATTATGCAATATTTCAGCAAACCCATGCCGCATATAGAATTAATTACTGGTGGAATGTTAGATGTGGGAGAAGCTATGGCAGGAGCATTATTCCATATTGGGAATGATGCAGGCATTACTCATGTAGCAGGTGCTTTTAATGTCCCGACAGTTGGGATTTATGGCCCTACGGGACCGGGGAGTTGGGGTAGTTTTTCAGAATGTAATGAGTTAATTTGGGGTAAGAAAGGGGTGTGTAATATTAAATGTAACTACGATGTTATTTTAAGCTGCGAACATAAAATTTGCTTAAACTCCGTAACTGTTTCAAGAGTAGAAGAAGCTCTTTACAAAGTATTGCAAAGGGCATATCCTAAAAATGACTTTAAGTATACTATTAACCCTCTAGCAGAATTTGATTTTTCAGAAAAAGAGTGCCTCATTAAGTTGGGGGAGAATGAACTCTTATTGGAATATCATGAACCAAAAATGAAACAATCTATAGAACAGCTTTTAACCGAAGCAAAATTCAATAAAAAAGATAGCGAAATAAATATGGTGGTTGATGTCTTAAATCAACAGGAAGTTATTTTTAAAACACCCAAATTTACCCTTTAGTTTGCTATTCTATCCTTGTATAATTTTCTGAATTATACTTGTTCCCGTCATTGTCGAAAGATATCTGACTATAGGTGTCTTTTCCAAGTTTTAATTCAAAACGAAATACTTGTACGGTATCTACTATCTTCATCATAGCTTGAGACGCATATTCTAGTTGTTCTTCAAGAATGCCATCTTTTACTTCGTACGTTCCAAACCCAAACCATTCATTGGTGTCGGTAGGGTTGTAACGAGACCACATGACTTTTCCTTTACTGTAAACTTTAACCTGTCTATATCCATTGAGGTTATATAAAGTGTCCAATATCTCATTATTTTCATAGATATATTGATGCTTCATTTCCCAGACTCCTTCTAGGGTATATTCATTTTGATTGCCTTCAGTTGTTGAAGCCGCTATAAAAACCACTGCTAATAAAATGGAGAAAGCAATTACTGCTAATTTTTTCATATCGAAGAGCGTTTAAGTTGGTATCCAATTAAATAAGCCGATATTAAATTACATAAAATTAATGACATTACTGCTGTTAGAGCTATAAAAGTTACATTTTGGCGAAAACCCTCATTAGGAAGTCTTTCTGATTATTATATGTCCAAAAATGAACTTATTTTTGGACCACCAGATTGAAGGATTTACTTTCTTCATGAACAAATTAATTTGGTTAGTTTTTTTAAACCTCCATTTGGTATCATATCATTTGGAGGTTTTTATTTGTGTATATTGGAGCCAAAATTTTCCGCAAAATGATTTCGAAGATTATCGCAAATAGAAGAGCTGTATATCCTGCACAATACAATATTGAAGAAGTAACCGTTGAAGAAATTAAAACCATTTTGCAAGCCGCAAATTGGGCCCCAACGCACAGAAGAACCGAACCATGGAGGTTTATTGTTTTTCATTCCAAAGAATCCAGAGGAAAACTTGCCGAGTTTTTATCCACAACCTATCGAGAAAAGTCTGATAATTTTTCTGAAGTTAAATATAAAAAGTATCAAGTTAACCCAGTGAAAGCCGCTTGTGTCATCGCTATTTGTTTTCAAAGAGATCCTAAAGAATCTATCCCCGAATGGGAAGAAATTGCATCAACGGCCATGGCTGTGCAAAATATGTGGTTAACGGCTTCAGAAATGAAGATAGGAACCTATTGGGGTTCTCCAGCTATTAGTAAGTACCTAAATGAATTTGTCCCTATGAAAGAAGGAGAACAATGCTTAGGCTTTTTCTATATGGGTAAGTATGATGCGGAACTTCCTGAAGGATTTAGACAAACAGCTATTGAAGAAAAAACACGATGGATTTAGTTTTGTGATGACAAATTGAAAATGTTTCGATGTATTAAAAAATACATCCATATGAAACATTTTGCTATACTTTCTCTGTCAATCATTTTTTTACTATCATCCTGTAGTAAGGATAATAATAACGAAACTCCCGCAAACGACTTTAGGAATTTTAACTCTCAAATATGTACAAACGTTACAGGTGTTCAGGCATTGTACTGGGATTATGCCCACGGATTACCTGTTCCTTTAACTCAAATTCCTACCATAGCTAATCCAGGCACACAATTTATTCATACACAATATCCAGGATTAGGATTTACTATGCCAGCTGGGTATAGTGCAACAGAAATAACAATTCCACAGATTCAAGCTTTAGGTGTAAATGTTGTACGTAATGACAATAATGTGGTTTGGAGATATATTCCTTCTTTATCTCTTCAAGGAAATGTAGGGGTTAACGATGTTTTGGCTTTAGAAATTAATAATATGTTTAGTGTATTAGGTTTTAACGGTTCCCCCCAAGTGGTGTGCACAACAAACGAAACTGGAATTATTGCAGGGACTTTTCCTTCGGCATTTGGTGCTAGACTATTGCGCTTTGGGAATTTTACGGCTTTAGTTTGGGCAAGAACCATGGTCGATACTACACTCAATGTTACGTTTACTTCCATATCGGTATCCGTTGCTCCTACAACTGAATTTGATGCCGTTGTTTTTGAAACCTTTTTACCCATTAGTTTCCAGTTATTATTTATAGATAATGATGTAAGAGATTCAGATTTAGATGGATTTCCGGATAACCAAGATAATTTTCCGTTTGACCCGACTAGACATTAACCTAAAAAATTAAGTCAAAATTCACAATCACTTTGTAAATAAATAGCCCTAAATACACTAGTGTCGCAAAAAACTTGAGGAAAGTAGATGCTAGAAATCCAAAAAAGGATCCCAAAGCTGCTTTAAATGCTTGGGGTCCTTCGGTTTTATTAAATGCCAATTCCCCAACGAGTGCTCCTACAAAAGGGCCAATTAGAATTCCAAAAGGGATAGGAGCTAAAATACCAATAATTAAACCAATGGTAGTTCCCCAAGCTCCAGCTTTACTTCCTCCAAAACGCTTGGTTCCCATCGCAGGAATGATATAATCCATAATGTAAATTCCTATACCAACAATTCCTGTAATAATGATAAAAGTCCAATCAAATTCTAAAGAGGGTGCTAAATAGAGTACTACTAAACCTAGCCAGGAAAGCGGAGTCCCTGGAATGACAGGGAGGATACTGCCGGCAATTCCTACGAGCATAAATAATAAACCAATAAGAATACAAAGGATGTCCATATGGTGCTATTCGACTCACAATTTACTCAAACGTTACAAATTAACAACTAAAAAATTAGTTTAAACTAAAAATTTAGTTATATTTGAATTCTAAATGCAATAAGATGAAACAACTTACCAAAGCAGAAGAAGATATCATGCAGGTACTATGGGATTTGGGTGAAGCCAATGTAGCCAGCATTATAGATGAGCTTCCCAGTCCTAAACCCGCGTATAATACAGTATCCACTATTGTTAGAATTTTGGAAAGTAAAGAATTTGTGGATTACAGACGTGAGGGAAGAGGGCATATTTATTTTCCGTTAATCGCTAAAGCAGATTACAGTAATCAATCCATCAATAAATTGGTAGATGGCTACTTTAAAGGTTCTTTTAAAAGTATGGTTTCATTTTTTGTAAAAGAAAATGATGTAAATATTAATGAACTGGAGGCAATATTGAAAGAGATAAATAAAGAAACAAAATCATGATATCCTATGTTATTCAAATTATAGTGTTTCAGCTTTTATTGTTAGGATTTTATGATCTTTTCCTTAAAAGAGAAACATTTTTTCAGTTAAATAGAGTGTATTTACTTTTTGCACCTATTTTCATAATGATAGTCCCTTTCCTAAAATTTGAGGGATTACAAAATACTTTAAATAGTGTGGTTACCATCAATCTACCTGAGATTTTAGTATCAAACACAACACAGGCTATAAGTACCTCTTTTGTTTCTTTGGAACAAGTATTTCAAATTATTTGGTTTTCAGGAATAGCAGTTTCACTTTATTACTTTGTTAAGAAACTGAATAGAATTTATCAACTAAAAAAGCAAGGTAAAGTAGAAAAGTATTCAGATTTTACTGTGGTTTATATTCCCAACACAGATGTTGCTTTTACGTTTTTAAAGTCGATTTTTTTAGGGGAATATCTTACCCAAAAACAAAAGGAGGATATTCTTTTACACGAAGCTGTCCACGCGCGCCAAAATCATACCATCGATTTACTTATATACGAAATTCTAAAAATTGTTTTTTGGTTTAATCCTTTATTTTATTTGTTTCAAAAAAGAGTGTCGGCACTTCAAGAATTTATTGCAGATGCTTCCGTTGTGCAGCAAATAGAGAAGCGCGATTATTACGAAAACTTGCTTTCAAAATTATTTCAAACCGAAACTATTTCATTTATCAATACTTTTTTCAATCATTCATTAATTAAAAAACGAATCGTTATGTTACAAAAATCGAAATCTACAAAAAAGGTGTTAGTAAAATATTTAGCTGTATTGCCTATCATTGGAGCCATGGTAATTTTTACTTCCTGTGTAAATGAAGTCAAAGGAAACCAAACAGCAACTAGTGAGACACCTGTTTCTGAAACGGCACCCCAACAAGGTAAAGAGTTATCTTTTAAAGACATTGATAAAGTACCTGTATATCCTGGTTGTGAAGGAATGTCGAATGACGAAACCAAAAAGTGCTTTACACAAAATGTGGCGCAGCATGTAGTAAAGGAGTTCAGAAAGGACATTAAAAATGCTGAAATTTCAGGAAGACAAAAAATAGTGGTGCAATTTGTTATCGGCTCCAACGGCGAAATTAAAGATGTGACTGCTAAATCCGATTTTAAAGAATTACAAGATGAAGCTATTAGGGTCGCGAAAACACTTCCAAAAATGATCCCTGGAGAGCATCAAGGAAAAAAAGTAGCAGTACAATTTGCCATGCCAATTCTTTTTGAAATCTAAAGTTTAGCATTCTGAAAATTTTTAAAACCGAAGGATTGCTTCGGTTTTTTGTTATAGTTGTGTTTCAAGGGAAATGTGTAATTTTAGCTAATGAAAATTCCCAAAGTATTTTTTTTAGGATTTCTATGGATGGGATCCTCTTGCCAGTATTTTAATACCGAGCGAATTTCTTCCGAAACCTTTTATGAAGAAGAGATTGAAAGTATTAATTGGAGTGAGGTCGATACCTACCCCATGTTTCGAGAATGTGAAACATTTACCGAAAAAGAAGTGCAAAAAACGTGCTTTCAAAATGTGGTAAATTCTGCTATTAAGCAGGAACTCTCTGAAGAAAATCTAGTCACCTCACAAGAAATTAGTGACACAGTTACGATTATTATTCAAATTGATAAAACGGGCAAGATGGCAATTCAGGAGGTGATTGCAGATACAATAACATTAAATAAAATTCCTAGTTTATCTAGACTATTTCAAGAAAGTATTGGTAAAATTTCCAACCCAGCGCCGGCGTATAAAAGGGGTATACCAGTAACGACCACCGTACGATTGCCTTTTATTTTAAATTCGGAAAATTTATAAATTCCATTTATACCCAACTACTAGATCTATGGAAAATTCTCCATTATCATTAAGGTTTAGCGCAAAAATGTCTTGGTATAAAAAGGTTAAATAACCATTCCCAAGAGCAATATCAGTACCAATTCCGATTCCAAAAGGAGCTTGAAATTCACTTCCAGAAGCAGAAATATTGGTAACCTCTCCATTGTTGTCTGTAAAGCTTAAATCTTGAGATACGTGAACAAAATCGGCAAATTTAGTATTCACATAAATATCAAAAGTTTCCGTCTTTACAAACTTAAATCGGTAGTTAAGCGAAAGTTGAGTTGAGGAAAAATCGTAATTATTATTTCCCAAAATATGGCGTAACAAGAGCGCCATACTATGCCTCTTAAGTTTCACGTCGTCAATAATTTCCAATTCTACACCAAATTGTGGAAGAGATGTATTATCGGGATTTACAAAATAAGGGTAATTGGTAATCCCAGCGAATCCTCCTAAACGGGTTTTCAGTTGTACCGACGTAGTTGTAGAAGTATAGGAAGCGTCATTTTGCACATTATAGGCATCCACCGCCTTCACTAAATCTGCTTTCGTTAATTTTACTTTTGATACGTCGGATCCTATGTAATTTCTTAGGACATCTTTATATTCTTCTTGGTAGTCGCCGTTTACTTTAGTGTTTTTTAGTTCGACAATTTCATCCCCTTTTTTAATAAAATAACGGTAATTACCATCAAAACTATTCCAAAGAAGGGTGAGATTTCCTTCTGCTTCGGGATACAATGTTAGATTTTCTCCATTTACATAATAGGACTGTTGTGAAAATGAAATTTGAGTCAAAAATATAGAAAGAACAATTAGTAGGTATTTCATAACATATTGATTTGGTACGCTTAAAGGTAAAAAAATAATTGAAACGAAGCCTATTTTTTAAACGTCCTATCTTTCCATTGATAAGCTCCATGAAAGCTATTAAGTACAACCCAAACTACAATAAAAGAATAGACAAAAGAACTTAGAAATACATAGAAGAGGTTAATTTTTAGCTTAAGAAATCTAGCTTCAACGGCTAAAATTATACTGTCCAGCATAATTTTTAAAAGTATAAACAGTGCGAAATACAATATTTTTAATGGGTATATGAAGCAAAAAATAAGACTCATAACTAGGGTGAGATTTGCAAGTAAGGCAATACCTCCCACTAAGGACACAGCAACGTTTTTTAAGTATTTTGTTTTTGATGCCCAACGTATGCGTTGCTGTATAATTTCTTCCCAGCTTTCTACACAATGCGTAATTATGGCAGCTTCAGGATTCTTTAAATATTTAATTTTTTTAGGATATAATGCTTTTATCTTTTCCATTAAAAATATGTCATCACCACTTGCGTGTTTATCATTATCTATAAATCCAGCAACTTCAAAAAAGGCGTTCTTTTTATAGGCCAAATTTGCTCCATTGCATAGTAGCGGGATGTTATTACCAAATCCCCCCATGGTGGTAGCCTGCAGGCTAAGTACATCAAAGAATTGATACTGTTTTAAAAAGGAGTCGTCTCTTTCCAAAAATACGGGCATACACACCATTTTGGGGTGTTCTTTTTGTATAAACGCATCCAATAGTACTAACCATTTTTCTGGTATTTTACAATCGGCATCTGTGGTAACAATCCAAGGGTGTTGAGCCTGTTTTGCGGCTAAGGTAATAGCATCCTTCTTTGGGGAATTTGAGTATCTTTTGTTGGATAAAATTTCAAAATGTATTGGTGTATCCTTCAAAAACGTATGAATGATTTCTACTGAAGTATCGCTTGAGTCATCATCTATAAACAAAATTTCAAATTTAGTTACATCGTATTGTACATTTAAAAGAGTTTTTAATAAAAGGGGGAGATGTTTTTCTTCATTTCTAAAGGGTATGATTATTGAAAAGGACGTTTTTTGGGCTTTATTTTTAGGGAAAAAGAAAGGAAGTCTTTTTATACCATAAAAAATCCATCCCATAACGATGAAATATAGAAATAATACAATGAATAAAGCTATAATCAAACTTTTTTAAATTTTATTACATAAAAGCCTCCTAGTATGGCAGGGAGAATAAAATTAAGAAGCCACATAGTGAAAACCGTAGTTAAAACAACAGTTTCATTAATGTTTATAATAGATAACAGCCAAACTGCAATACTCCCCTTTACAATGACATCAAATAATATAAACATTGGAAGTATCGAAACTACTAAATACATGGAAGTTATAAAAGGAATAGTCTCCAAAAATGAAATGTTAGCTCCAAAGAATTGAAGCAAAAAGTAGAATTGACTACTAAAAAGTAGGTACCTAATAATCGAATAAGAGAAGGTTTCTAATTTTATTGAAAATGAAATATTCTTAAAATAATTCCACACATTTTTAATGGTAAATCCTTTAATAAACCATTCTTTTTTTCTGAAGAAATAGGCCGCAAACGTCACTAAAACCAAGATTAAAAAGCCCAAAATTATTTTATATTCAGGTAGGTCAATACGTAGTTTTGGAAAAACTAAAAACAATCCAGCGATTCCAAAAATTATGGTAGTTAACAATTGAAATGCATTTGACACAAAGTTGAGTAGTACTATTTTTTTTCGGTGTTGTTTTTCAAAATAAAAAACTTTAGCACCGTAATCACCAATCCGGTTAGGGGTAGCAAGGGAAACGGTAAGGGCAGCTAAACTTTGTTTAGCAGCTTCAGCAAATGATATCTTTTTTATAACCGTGGTTATGGTTTGCCATTTTTTAATTTCAAAAAACCAATTCGCAATTGTAATTCCTAAAAAAAGGAATAGATAACCAAAGCTTTTTGTTCTTACAGCGTCAACCATAATACCCCACGAAGCAATGTCCTGCAACACGACCTTTCTATAGATATAGATAAAAGCAACGCTTAAGATAAAAACCTTTAGGGCAAACCAGCCATATTGCTTAGCTTTGTGAGATAGGGCAACCATAGGGTCGCTAAAATACTAAAGTTTTAGAAGGAATGGCTTCCGAAAAAATTATATTAGGAATAGATCCAGGAACCACAGTAATGGGGTTTGGACTTATTAAAGTCATTAAAAAGGAGATGCAGTTTCTTCAGTTAAATGAACTACAGCTCTCAAAATACGACGATCATTACGTTCGCCTAAAACATATTTTTGAACGCACCATCGAACTTATCGATACTTTTCACCCAGACGAAATTGCCATTGAAGCACCTTTTTTTGGAAAGAATGTACAATCCATGCTCAAGTTGGGACGTGCCCAAGGAGTTGCCATGGCGGCAGGTCTTTCACGCCAAGTACCTATTACAGAGTATTCCCCCAAAAAGATTAAAATGGCCATTACGGGCAATGGAAACGCTAGTAAAGAGCAAGTAGCGAAAATGCTACAAAGTCTTTTAAGTTTGAAAGAATTACCAAAAAATCTGGATAGTACAGACGGACTTGCTGCAGCGGTGTGTCATTTTTACAACTCCGGTAAAATTGAATCTGGAAAAAGCTATACAGGATGGGGTGCTTTTGTAAAACAAAATGAGGACCGAATAGGGTAAGTTTTGAAATCTGAAACAACATATTGTAAAAATTGTGAAGCTATAGTCTCTGAACAATATTGCCCAAATTGCGGACAGCGAACCAATGTTGATAAAGTAACCTTCAAAGAAACGTTTCAAGATTTGGTAGATAACATTTTTTCGGTCAATGCTCCATTTTTTATAACCTTAAAATTATTGTTTGTTAACCCAGGGAGATTATTCCGCGAATACTTGAGGGGCAGACGAAAAACCTATTATAAACCCGTTTCCTTTTTCATCCTCATTACATTGGTTTATCTTCTTGTACGTGCTTTAATCGATTATGATCCGTTTCAAAACTCTACCATTACGGTGGAGGATAATAGTCAAAGCCAATTACTTACTCAGGCTCGAAACTTTATGATGCAAAACATCGATAAATTTCTTTTTCTGTTTGTTATTAATTTGGGAATACTATTGAAGCTCTTTTTTTATAAGAAATATCGACTGGCAGAATTTTTAGCGATTGGGTTTTATGTGGCAGCGGTTTACACCTTAATGACTACTTTAAATATGTTTTACGTCCAGTACATTAACCTAGGCTTTCAGTTTTTAGCGATGCTATTAATGTCACTGTATTTCTGTTATACAATGGTTTCCTTTTTTCAAACCAGAAAGATTTTGACCGCCATAAAATCTATTGTCATATTTTTTATGGGGATATTCTCATACGGAATGCTCGCATTTGCGTTATCGTATGTCCTAATTTTACTTAAAAATCCTTAACCTAATAATCGTGTCTGGAATCTACCTTCATATTCCCTTTTGTAAACAGGCATGTCATTATTGTGACTTTCATTTTTCCACTTCTCTTAAAAATAAGCAGCGTGTTGTAGATGCTATTTGTAAAGAATTAGTGCTTCGTAAGGATGAGTTAACCGATGAAGTAAAAACTATTTATTTTGGCGGAGGAACTCCGTCCTTACTTTCGGAAGAAGAACTATCCAAAATTTTTAAAACGATTGCTGAAAACTTTATAGTTTCAAAAGAGGCTGAAATTACCCTCGAAGCCAATCCAGACGATTTATCTGAAGAAAAATTACTACAATTGTCAAAATCCACTATTAATCGTTTAAGTATTGGAGTGCAATCCTTTTTTGAGGAAGATTTAAAATTGATGAATCGTGCTCATAATGCAGGAGAAGCTTGGGAGTCAATTCAGCTTTCCAAACAATACTTCAGCAATATTAGTATTGATCTCATCTACGGAATCCCTGAAATGACCAACCAACGTTGGCTTCAAAACTTAGAAAAAGCTTTTGAGTTGAATGTACCTCACCTTTCGTGTTACGCCCTAACTGTAGAACCTAAAACGGCTCTAAAGACCTTTATTGAAAAAGGAATTGTGCCTCCCGTTGAAGATGAAGTCGCTCAGGAACACCATCAAATTTTAGTTTCAGAGACCGAGAAAAGAGGCTTTGTAAATTATGAATTCTCCAATTTTGGAGAACCAAGTTTCGAATCGCAAAACAATTTGGCATACTGGCAAGGGAAACCGTATTTGGGCGTAGGGCCTTCGGCGCATAGTTACAATGGCAGAACCCGAAGTTGGAACGTGGCAAACAATTCAAAATATCTAAAAGCCTTAGATGAAAGTTCTCTTCCCATAGAGCGGGAAACGCTCACAAAGAATGACCGTTATAACGAATATGTGATGACGCGATTGCGAACCATGTGGGGGATACATCTTGAAGAAGTGGAAAAACTATTCGGAAAAAAATATCTTGAATATTTGTTGATGCAGGCGCAGCTTCATATAAAAAATAACCTTCTTATTATGGAAAACAATACGCTTAAAGTGACAAAAAAAGGGAGATTTTTAAGCGACGGAATTGCAAGTGATCTTTTCTTGCTAAATTTAGACTGAAAACTCATTCCATTTGAAAGCAACAATTACCGTAGGCAAACAATTTTTCAATATCGATTTATCGAAACCACTCGATATTTCAATTCCCATAAAAGCCCATAAAGGCAAAGCACGCGCTTGGTACATTGATGCCCCGGAAGTATGGCCTGTAAAATTGGGCGATTGGATTGGAAAGGTAAGCGAAGGTGGCGAAGTCAATTTTAACAATGTATATTTTAATCCGCATGCCCATGGCACCCATACCGAGAGTGTGGGGCATATTTCGGAGGAGTTTCATTCGGTACACAACACCTTAAAAAAGTACTTTTTTTTAGCTGAAGTGATTTCGGTAGCGCCAGAAAGTAATAAGGGAGATTTGGTCATTTCAGAAAAACAATTAAAACACTTATTGAAAGGGAAAAATCCTGAAGCCCTAGTAATACGTACGATGCCGAATTTAGCTTCCAAGAAAACCAAAAAATACTCCAATACCAATTGGCCGTACTTGGAGGGAGAAGCAGCGAATTTTTTAAGAGAATTGGGTGTGGACCATTTACTAATTGATTTACCCTCGGTGGACAAAGAAAAAGACGAAGGAAAATTATTAGCGCATAAAGCCTTTTGGGATTACCCAAAGAACACTAGATTTAATGCTACTATCACCGAATTTATTTATGTGAATAATCGCATCAAAGATGGTAGTTATATACTTAACTTACAAACTGCTTCTTTTGTGAATGATGCGACCCCAAGCCGACCTGTTTTATATAAAATTTTTTAATATGGAAGCCTCTTTAAAAATAGAAGAACTCGCCCAATTCTTATTCGGAATTTTTTTATTTACCCAATTGGATTATGCTTGGTGGTGGTTTCCCGTTTTACTATTAACACCCGATATTGGAATGTTAGGATATATAGTGAATACAAAAGTAGGAGCCTTTACCTACAATTTATTTCATCATAAAGCCGTAGCTATTTTGGTGTTACTCTTAGGGTATTATTTATCAAACGATATTATAGCATTGACAGGCATAATTTTGTTTTCTCATTCGGCAATGGATAGGGTTTTTGGGTACGGATTAAAATATCCAGACCATTTTAAACACACGCATCTAGGGAACTTAAAATAGGATGAAAAAACTTCTTGTCATTTTATGCTTTACTTCATTCCTTGGCTTTTCACAAGACTACGAAAGAGTCGATGCCACCATTGAATTATATCCTAAAACTTTTAAAAAGGCCGAAGATTTTTCAAAATTTATCACACGTGATTTCTTTACCGAAGAAGATAAAGTACGTGCCATTTATACGTGGTTAATACAGAATGTGCGGTATGACCCGGATGAGTATAAAAAATTCAACTATTCGTTTACCAATTATCGAGAACGTAATCAAAAGGAAGAAAAAACAAGAGCGAAAATCATTGAAAGAACCCTTCAAAATGGTATTGCTGTTTGTGAAGGTTATGCTTTCGTGTTTGAAAAATTATGTCAGTTACAAGGCATTGAAAACTACTTAATACAAGGCGATACCAAAACCCATTTTAAAGATATTGGTAGGCCTTTTAAGAAAAACCATATGTGGAATGCAACAAAGATCGGCGATACTTGGTTTTTGTTCGACGCTACGTGGGGGGCAGGGAAATACAATGGGAAGTTTATTAAAGAGCCTTCCTATTTTTACTATAAAACGGCGCCAAATCAACTTATAAAAAGTCATTTCCCGGAAATGATAGACGACACTTTTTTAAACTCAGCTATGACGTTTTCAGAATTTACACAAGGCCCCCTCATTATTTCACCCAATCTCATTTCGGAGGATATTATTTCACCTAAAAACGGAACTTTGTATTCCAATAGTTCGATGAATGAAATTTATTTTGAAATTAAAACAACCGCTCCTAAGGAAATTCAATATGCGTATGGAGATCAAAAGGAATCGGTGCTATTTAGAGAAAAAGAAGGGGTAATACATTTTACCGTTCCTGTACAGATGGGACACACTTCGTTACTTATTTATTTTGATGACAAACCCGTATTAGGTTATAAAGTGGAATAATATGCACATAGAAGACTTCCGTAATTATTGCCTCTCTAAAAAAGGAGTGACTGAATCCTTTCCCTTCGATGAGCATACCCTTGTCTTCAAAATCATGGGAAAAATGTTTGCCATTTGTGGCTTGGAGCGTATCCCATCGCAAGTCAATTTAAAATGCGACCCCGACCGATCTGTCGAGCTAAGAACCCAGTATGACGGATTCATACTTCCAGGGTGGCATATGAGTAAGTTGCACTGGAATACCGTCATTATTGAATCGAATCTTCCGCTTAAACTTATCATAGAGCTTATTGATCATTCCTACGATTTGGTGGTTTCTGGATTAACCAAAAAATTAAAAGAGGAACTTAAAAATTTATAATTGGCTTTGCTTTTGATACTGAAGAGGTCGCAAACCTTTCTGTTCTTTAAACTTTCGATGAAAGTTTGAAATGTTATTAAATCCGCTGGATTCAGCTATTTCGATGATACTCATTTCGGGATGTTTTTTGAGCAAATTACAAGCTTCTTCAATACGGATTTCATTTAAAAATTCAATATAAGTTTTACGTGTTCTCTTTTTAAAATAGCGGCAAAACGCTTGAGGAGTCATCGCTGCTTCCGAAGCAATTTGAGGTAAGGTAATTTTCTCCCGAAAATGGTTCATACTAAAATTGTAAATAATGCCCATACGCCGACCCTCATTATCTGAGTACTTTTTTGTTTGTGCAAAAGAGGAAAGCGGTATAAATAGAGATTCATTAATTGCTTTTAAGAGCTGAAGAAATAGAATAAATCGCTCCAGTTTTGAAACAGAGAAAAGAGCTTCAAATGAGGCAATGATTTCTTCGGAAGAGTCCGAAATTTTGAAACTCTGTGTAGCCTTTTCGAAAAAAGAATCTAAAGATTTTAATTCTTCAGTTTCAAAAAAGTCATTCCCAAAGGAATCTTTTTTAAAGAAGACCGTCAGCATATGTGATGGTGAATCTTTTAGAGTAGTGCTTTTGAAAACATGAGGAACGTTGCTTCCTAAAACAATTAATTCGCCCGCTTGAAAAGAATGCACCGCATCCCCAACAATTAAGGATCCTTCCCCTTTTTTAATAACACTTAACTGAATTTCCTCGTGTTGATGAAATAAATTATAGAATAGAGGTTGCTTATCCTCTTGAAGAATGAGCGCATCATTTTTAGGCTTTGGAATTGTAAATGGAAGGACCTTCATTATGTTAAAATATATTACAATAATAATCAATAAATATATTTAAAGTAAAAAATGGGGTAAAATAGTATCATATTTGGATAATTTTCTACGCTCACAATCATGACAGTTGCTTTACTTTTGAATCATTAAAATAGCATCTTATGAAATTTGAATGGAAAGGCGTTATGCCTGCAGTAACTACAAAATTTACCAATGAAGACACATTGGACTTAGATTTATTTCAAGTGAATATCAAAGCGCAATTGGAAGCTGGAGTTCACGGCATTGTTTTGGGAGGCACCCTAGGCGAAGCGAGTACCTTAACCGAAGCCGAAAAAAGAACACTTACGCAAGAAACCGTAAAAATGGTTAATGGAAAGGTGCCCGTTTTAATTAATATTGCGGAACAATCCACAAAAGAAGCCATTGCTGCTGCTCACCATGCCGAAGAAGATGGCGCTTCAGGTTTAATGATGCTTCCACCTATGCGTTACAAGGCCAGTGATCAGGAGACGGAGGAGTATTTTAAAGCAGTGGCTACCAATACTTCTTTACCTATAATGGTTTACAATAACCCTGTAGATTACAAAATTGAAGTAACCTTGGCTATGTTCGATGAGTTACTAAAATGTGATAACATTGAAGCAGTAAAAGAATCCACTCGTGATATTTCCAATGTTACTCGGATTAAAAACAATTTTGGAGACCGACTTAAAATCATGTGTGGAGTGGATACTTTAGCATTAGAAAGTTTATTGATGGGCGCCGATGGTTGGATTGCAGGATTGGTGTGTGCCTTCCCAGCAGAGACCGTCGCCATTTATGAACTTCAAAAGGCAGGAAGAATCCAAGAGGCCATCGAAATCTATAGATGGTTTTTACCCTTGTTGGAGTTGGATATAAACCCTAAATTAGTACAAAATATAAAACTTGCTGAGGTTGCAACAGGAATAGGTAGCGAAACGGTACGAGCTCCTAGATTACCGCTTTCAGGAAAAGAAAGAGAAGAAGTTTTAAAAATTATAAACGATGGTGTTAAGTCACGCCCTCAATTACCAGATTACAAGAATTTATGATAACAGGGAAAAATTATATTGGATTTGAATTATCTGCCGAAGGAACTAAAACCTATCGAACCTTTAATCCGAAGAAAAATAAAGAAAACGAACACACGTTTACCGAAGCTACTAAGGACGAAATAAATAAAGCTGCGCAATTGGCTTCCCGAGCCTTCAAGAAGTATAGAAGTATTTCAGGAAATAGAAGAGCTACTTTTTTAAATGCCATTGCAGATGAAATTGAAGCTTTGGGAGACACCTTGGTACAAACCTATACTTCAGAATCTGGTTTACCCGAAGGACGAGCAAAAGGCGAAAGAGGTCGTACTGTGGGGCAATTACGAATGTTCGCAAAACTTATCGAGAATGACGCTTGGAGAGAACCTACCATCGATACTGCAATTCCCGACCGAGCACCCACTCCTAAACCCGATTTACGACAGTTACAAGTTCCCATTGGTCCCATTGTGGTTTTTGGAGCGAGTAATTTCCCATTGGCGTATTCCACAGCTGGTGGAGACACCGCTAGTGCTTTGGCGGCTGGGTGTCCAGTGATTGTAAAATCTCATCCTATGCATGCTGGAACGGGTGAGTTGGTGGCTTCGGCTATCATAAAAGCGGCAAAAGATACAGGTATGCCCGAAGGTGTTTTTTCAAATTTGAACAGTTCGGGAATTGAAGTGGGACAACAATTGGTTTCTCATCCTAAGGTAAAAGGAGTAGGTTTTACCGGCAGTATTAATGGAGGAAGAGCCCTTTACGATTTAGCGGCAAAACGAGACGAACCCATCCCTGTTTTTGCAGAAATGGGGAGTATTAATCCGGTCATAATTACCAGGAAGGCTTTAGAGAAAAGGGCTTCCGAAATTGCGTCCACCTATGCAGGTTCTATTACTTTGGGAACAGGACAATTTTGTACCAATCCTGGGTTGATTTTAACTTTGGAAAGCGATTTTGCTTCAAAATTCATTGACGAATTAGGTGAAAAAACGGCAAATATTGATTCATTCTGTATGCTTCATCCCAATATTCATTCAGCTTTCAATAAAAAAGGAGCTGAGGTTATTGAACAACCAGAAACTACCTTGGTCACAGAATATAAAGGGGATGTACCCCAGAATTATGCAAAAGCGAAAGTAGTTACTGCCAAAGGAGATGCTTTTCTAAAAAATTCAAAACTCCATCAGGAAGTTTTTGGACCTTTTTCGTTGGTAGTGCAATGTAAAGATGAAGCGCAGCTACTTCAAATTATTGAAAATTTAGAAGGGCAATTAACCGGAACCATCATTGCTGAAAAAGAAGATTATTCAAGCCTTTCAGTAATTATTGAATCGCTACAAGATAGAGTAGGTAGAATCATTTTTAATGGGGTGCCCACAGGGGTGGAGGTGTGTGATGCGATGACACACGGGGGACCATATCCAGCAAGTACCGATAGCCGATTCACCGCAGTCGGGAACCATTCCATCAAACGATGGGTGCGTCCTTTTAGTTACCAAGATTTTCCTTCAGAATTATTACCAGAAGTTTTGAAATCCTAATGAAAACTGTCTATAAATGCATCGATGCGCATACGTGTGGAAACCCTGTAAGAGTAGTAACTACAGGGCATCCTTCATTGTCTGGAAAGTCGATTGGTGAAAAGCGCCAACATTTTTTAAAAGAGTATGATTGGATTCGGAAAGGACTTATGTTTGAGCCACGGGGTCACGATATGATGAGTGGGAGTTTCTTTTTTGAACCACAATCCCCCGAAAATGATTTTGCCATTTTATTTATTGAAACCTCAGGTTGTCTCCCCATGTGTGGCCACGGAACCATTGGTGCTGTCACCATAGGGATTGAAGAAGGATTAATTACACCAAAAACGGAAGGTAAAGTACGAATGGAAACTCCGGCGGGTTTAGTGAATATTGAGTATGAAAAAGTAAACGGAAAAGTAGCTTGGGTAAAACTGAAAAATGTAGCTTCTTATTTAGCGGAAGAAAGCCTAATTATTGATTGTAAAGAATTGGGTGAACTTAAGATTGATGTTGCTTACGGTGGAAACTTTTATGCCATTGTGGATCCACAGAAAAATTTTAGTGGGGTACAAGATTTTACGGCTAGTAAATTGATACAGTATTCGCAGGAAATTCGTGAAAAAATCAATCAAAAATATCCTAATTATTTTATTCATCCTGAAGATGAAAGGATTCGTGATGTGAGTCATATTCAGTGGACAGGAACCCCCTTAAATCCGAATTCTTCTGGAAGAAATGCCGTGTTTTACGGAGATAAGGCTATAGATCGTTCGCCTTGCGGGACAGGGACTTCGGCAAGAATGGCCCAGTTATTTGCGAAGGGGAAACTTAAAAAAGGAGAAACTTTTATTCATGAAAGCTATATAGGTTCTACCTTTGAAGGTCGCATAGAAGAAGAGACAAAAATGGGTGACAAAAAAGGTATCATTCCAAGTATAAAAGGATGGGCAAAAATTTATGGGTACAATACAATTACTATTGACCCCGAAGATGATCCTTATGCATACGGATTTCAAGTAATATGAGTAAAAAAGTTGTTGTCATTGGGGGCGGAATAATTGGGCTTTGCTCCGCCTATTATCTTTCAAAAGAGGGATGTGAGGTTACGGTTATCGATCAATCTTCCATGGATTATGGTGCTTCCTATGTAAATGCAGGTTATTTAACGCCCAGTCATATCATTCCATTAGCAGCCCCTGGTGCCATGAAACAAGGAATTAAATGGATGTTTAATCCTGCAAGTCCGTTATTTATTAAACCTCGTTTGGATGCTTCCTTTTTGCAATGGGTTTGGGCATTTAATAAATCCTGTTCAGTAAAAAATGTGAATAACTCAATTAAAGCCATCAAGGATATTAATCTTTTGAGTGTTGATTTATTTTCTGAATTAAAAGCGGATGAGAAATTCAACTTTCAATTAGAACACAAAGGATTGTTGATGCTATGTCAAAGCGAAAAAGTTTTAAATCACGAAGTGGAAGTGGCTTATTTAGCGGCTAAAGAAGGCTTGGATGTTACCGTTTTAAATGCTTCTGAAGTGGAAAAATTGCAACCAAACGCCCAAATACTGAGTGTGGGTGCAGTACATTATAAATGTGATTGGCACACAACACCCAATGTGTTTATGAATGAAATGAAAGCACACCTTGAAAATAAAGGAGTTACTTTTTTTAAAAATGAAAAAGTAGAAGATCTCCAATTCTCTGAAGGGAGAATAAAAGAAATTAAAACACAAAATCAGTCGATTACTGCAGATGAGTTTGTATTAGCAGCTGGCTCTTGGAGCCAATTGTTAAGTAAGAAGTCAGGGATTAAAATTCCACTAGAAGCTGGAAAGGGGTATCGAATTAATACCGAAAGGGAAACAGGAATAACGATTCCTGCCATCCTTACCGAAGCCCGTGTAGCAGTCACTCCAATGGATGGATTTACCCGTTTTGCAGGCACTATGGAAATTGCAGGGATTCATCATAAAATAAACCCTGTGCGTGTAGAAGCTATTGCTAAGGCTGCAGAAAAATACTATGTAAATGTGTCGATTAATGAAGAAGAAAAGGCCCATGCAGCTTGTGGATTACGACCTGTGTCACCAGACGGTAAACCCTATATCGGGAAATCTTCAAAATGTGATAATTTAACTATAGCCACGGGTCATGCGATGATGGGTTGGAGTATGGGTCCCGCTACGGGGAAACTGGTTTCTGAAGTAATTTTGGATAAAAAACGTTCTATGAATCTGGATGCTTTTCATCCGGATAGGAAATTTTAAGAACTACAAGACATATCAGCAACAATCTTCCATTGGTCATCAATCTTTTTGAAGATAATCATAAAGATTCCGTTGGCATCACCCACCTTTCGTTTCAGAAAATATTCGCCCATGACCCAATAGGCATCTCGTTCAATTTCAGAGATATCGTTCACTTTAAATGTTAGTGTGCCACTGTGATCTGCAGAGGGATACCCTTTTTTGTAATTGGCAAGGGTTTGATCCCAACCGTACGTAATACCATTGCTCCCATAAAATTTGAGGGAGTCACTCTTCCAATAGCCTTGCATAAAACCTTCTAAATCGTTTTTACTCCATGCTTCTTCCTGTTCTTTCATCACCGAAAGGATAGCCGCTTTATCTTCGGCTTGTCGTACTTCTTTTTTTTGAGTGGTTTCAGCAGAAACGTGGACTTGACAACTTACAAGAGCTACGAAAAGGGTAATAACGAGAAGATATTTCATTTTTGAAAGATTTGCTTACCTACAAAGTTAGAAATCTTTTTTAAGCGCTTTCCTTCTAATTAATAAAACGGGAATTAAAACCCAAAGGAATAGCACTCCGAGCGAAACAATAAGTCCCCAGCTTGTGCCGAAAAACTTTTGAAAAACAGCACCCGTATAGCCCATTAACGCAGAAATGTCCAACTTCAAGAGAATTAATATCCGTGACAAATCTATGGGGTTTGCCATACTGGCAATTAAGGAAAATGTATCGAGGGGGTATTCCTCAAAAAGGATGAGTGATATTAAAAATAGTCCGTCATAAATAACGGCCATAAAGAGCCAAAAGAGAATTGCATAGCCGAAGCCTTTAATTCTATTTTCATTGGATAAGCCTATGTAAAATGAAATAGCTGTGAATATAAATGTGAGAAATCCGCCGGTCACCAAAAGCAATGAAAAGTCTAAGATGGCTTCAGATTTAAAAATACCATAGACCAAAAAAGGAATTCCCAACCCTAAAATTAAACTCAACGATAGAGAGGTAGCCACACCCAAATATTGCCCAATAAAAATAGAAGTTCGTTTAAGGGGCTGGGCAAGGAGTAGCTCGGTAAATTCTTTCGAATTATAGAAATACATAATGCCAAACATAGTGCCCATGAGAGGTACAAGGATGATGATGACATTCATTAACGTTATGACAGCTTTTGAGACATCGTTATTCAAAAAAAGCAAGACAAAGCCTAATAGAAGATAGAATGCGAAATAGACATAACTCCATCTGCTTCTTATTAAATCGTAGAAACTATATTTTAATATTTTAAGCATGAGCGTTTTTTAAAAGGTGGGCAATAGCATGTTCAAAATCATCTTCATTTGTTTCTTTTTTTAAGTCGGCAATGGTTCCATTGAAATAGATTTTGCCTTCCCAAATAAACATCACCTTATCACATACAGCTTCTACAAAACTCATAATATGAGACGAAATAAGGAGTGTTTTCCCTTTGACTTTTTGTTCTAAAATGATGTCTTTAAGCACCAATAACGACACGGGGTCAAGACCCGAAGTGGGTTCGTCCAGAATAATAATGGGACTATTGAACATAAAAGCAAGTACGAGATTCACCTTTTGTTTTGTTCCTCCAGATAGATTTCCTAGTTTTTTATTTAGAAAAGGATGTAATGAAAAAAGGTCGATGTATTTGCTTTCATTGGCAATCTCACCTCCTCGAATATCCTTTATCATTTTAATGAGTTCGGATACTTTTAGGTTATTTGGGAAATTGGCGATTTGGGGTAAATAATCAATTTGTTTTCGGTATTCCCAACCCTTTTTAATGTTTTTAGTATTTAGGAAAATTTCACCTTGATTGGGCAAAACCATCCCAAGAATACTTTTTATTAATGTCGTTTTTCCTGAGCCATTAGGCCCCAATACCGCAATAGCATTTCCTTCAGGTATAACAAGATCTACTCCTTTTAACACCTCATTTTTACCAAAGGACTTATGAATGTTTTTAATTTCTATCATATACAATGCGTTTCATTTTTGGTGAGATATCCTCAAGATTATTTGGGGTAAAAACTGGAGATACTTTTTCAGAAAAATCGATAATATCGATGAATAAACTTCTTAAAAGTATAATCGCTTCAGGTGTTCTATTGGCAACGTACGAAAACAGTTTTACAGGTTTATGTGGCACATCCCCAATGCCATCTTTATCAAGGTCATATCCACTGTAATCACTCCAATGGTTATTTTCAAATTTATTGTCATTCAATTTACTGTTATATGATAAATCGAAGGTATTGTAAAGGAAGTTATTGTCTGAAAAAATATTGGTATAACAAGCACCTCGCGATTTAATTGCCCATCCGTTTTTTTCGAAAGTATTGAAAGAGTAGGTTACCCTATTGGATCCTTCAATATTGATACCGGTGGTGTTTTCTTTAAAGAGATTGCCTTTTATTTTTGAATCGTTTATTTCTTTGAGTAACAATCCATAGGAAGCGGTTCCCCAGTTACCTTGAAAGATGTTGTTATACATTTCTATTCTTTTTGAAAACATCACAGCGACCCCAGCGCCGTTATTTTGAAAGCTGTTTTTTTCATAAATATCGTCATTCGAAAACATAAAATGTAACCCATATCGCACGTTGTCTGTACTTGTATTGTTTGTGATGCTACAATGGTCTGCAAATTCTAGATATATCCCATCCCTCACATGTGTGATAATGTTTTTGTCCACTTTAATATGATGGCTATACCATAGTTGAATGCCATTGCCAGAATTAAACTCCTCTTTGGCATCACCAATTATTTTGTTGTGAAATATTTTTCCGTAGCTTGATTTTTCGATATAAATACCGAAGAAAAGTTTCTCCAAGACCAAGTTTTTAATGACAAAATTCTTGCTTTTTACAACTCTCACTGCTGAAAAATCTTCGGTATAACTTGTGCCAACATTAATAATAAATAAGCCGTCTAAGGTAACATTGTCCGCAGTAATTCGAATAATTTCTCCTTTCAGTTCTCCATCAATAACTGGATAATTTTCGCCAATGATGGTTAGGGGTTTATTGACATTAATATTATACTCTTTGTAAGTTCCTTTTTTGATTAAAATAGTATCATTTTCCGAAGCAATTTCAATAGCGTCTTTAACGGTCTTCACTTTGCAAGTGGCGCATACATCAACAGTATTAGCAATACTCGTCCAGGTAGATACTATGAAAATTATGATATATATAATGGGGATTTTCAACTAGCGAATAATTAAAAATTTTGAATTTTGAATGGCTGAAACACTATGAATTTCTTTTGCAGGAAACTGAAAACTCTCATTTTCTTTTATCATATATTCTTTATCGGCAATATAAAAAACTATTTGTCCTTCCAGCATTTGGAGCATTGCATTTCTTGGGGAATCGTGTTCTGGAAAAATACTACCTTTTTCTAAGGATATATATAAGATTTCAGCGTGTTCTTGCTTCCATAATTTCTGAATCGACAGACCCTTAAATTTAGTATTTGAAATCGTAGTGTCTATTTTATAATAATCACTCATTAGTTCCCCATGTGTTTTAAAAGTTCTTCCCAAGTATAAATAGTGCCACCTTTTTCCTTTATAATAGTCTCTGCCTCGGCCTTTGTGGGTACCGAAGATAGAAAGGCACCCATAGGACTTGGAATATTCTCTGAAATTATGAAATACGATTCCCTAGCATTAATGAGTGTTTCAGACACATTATAATTTCCAGCTAAGAACAATCCAACCGTTGAGGTATCGATGTCTTCGGAATAATGCACCATACACTCAATAGCATCAAAACTGTAAGCTTTCCCTTTTTTGGTCACTATTTGTGCGGCATGTTGTTTATCGACAATGGTCATTTGGCAAAACTCACAATGGTCTTCGCCATAGTTAATCTCTTTTTGCTTGACTTGACACGCCAGCAAAAAGAAGAATGGCACAAAAAAAGAATATTTAATTGCTTTCATTATTGAGAATTTTAGTCTTTTCTTTTTTTCCTATCCAAAATGCTATAAAAGCGAGGAACATACCAAATGCTAAAAAGTATGCACCTAATTGGGGATATGAATGTGCCCTAAAATTGAGAATATCTTTTGATCCAAATAAAGGAGGTTGAAAACCCATAATACTGCCATCGGGATTGGTAAATTTCATGATAGCTTTAGGATCTAAATTGTGTCCATAATCGTGCTCCCAAAGGTAGAAATCATATATCCCTGCTCCTGCTAGGATTAGCATGACTATTAACCAACCTAAAAACCATTTGTAATTTCCTTTTAATCCTATTAATAAGCCTAGGATTGACATCGTAATGATTACTGCTGGAAATATTTTAAATTCTGGAATCGACTCTGGAATGTATTTCATCCCTACATAGTGATTCATTAAATTAATATTTTTTATATCGTGAGGATTGGCATCTGCAAAATCATTTATGTAAATATCCATCCCTAGTGGAATGGGATATTGAGGGGCTTCCAAGGTGATATTCCAAAGGGGAAAAAGGAATAAGCCTAAAATGGATAGGGAAGCCAATAGCATAATTATGTTTGATTTTTTAAGCTTCATGTTTTCGATGTTTAAAGTTAGGGTGGGGCTTTAAGACCCCACCCATAAAGGAATTACTAATTACTAATCTTATCAATTCCTTTTTTATTAATCTTCACCTAATGACCAAGA
>TARA_R110002074_G_scaffold402329_1_pt1 | contig 186440 bp, 168 predicted proteins | sample TARA_R110002074 | Tara Oceans TARA_R110002074 (sample SAMEA4397215) | marine metagenome | biome: Polar Biome; feature: [MIX] marine epipelagic wind mixed layer (ENVO:01000061); material: water (ENVO:00002006), including particulate matter (ENVO:01000060) such as... | depth...
TACCACCCGTACCACCACCGCCGTTCAAGGCACCAATGGTTTCTGCAGTGGTAACTGTTAATTGCGCACCCGCGACATCAGCCAGCTGTACTTCAGCTGCGTTCGCTATTGCAGAACCATTCTGTAGTTCCAACTCACCTGCGTTAATGGTTGTTGTGCCAGAGTTAGTATTCGTGCCTGAATATATCAACTTTCCCGCGCCAGCTTTTATAACATTAGAACCACCACTGATGTTGCCACTTAAAGTCAGATCATTGGCTGTACTACCAATAGTGCTATCTAAAGGTAATGTAATATCTCCCGCGTAACTGTTAAACCCGCTAACATTAAGTAGTGCGCCTGTAGCGCCGATACCTGAGCCACTTAACGATAACGCTTCAGCACCTATTGCAATACCACCCTGTAATTCCAATGCCGCGCCATTGGCGACCGTAACACCGCCGGCTATCGTACCTAAAGCCGTATTATGTTGTGCATTAATTACACCCGCGTTTATCGCTACCGCACCTGTGAACGTGTTAGCTCCAGTTAAGGTTAACGTACCCGTACCTTGTTTTGTTAAAGCACCACCCATACTAATGATGCCATCGATAGTGACACTGTTACCGTTTGTATCAATAATTGCAGTGCCAGCATTCAGAAAAACATTTCGTGCAGCCGGAGAAGAGATATTACCCCCAGCTTGCAAAGTAGCTCCGCCGTTTATGATCAATGTATTAGTCGCACTACCATCGCCAATTGCTGCAGACGAGTTTGCATTTAAAATACCTTGATTGATTGTTGTTGTGCCGGTATAGGTATTCGTACCCGTCAGGGTCAAGGTACCTGCTCCATTCTTTTGTAGAGCGCCTGCACCAGTGATCACACCGGCAATAGAAATTGCCCGTCCACTATCGGTAGTAATTGTGCCCGTGCCAGTTAGCGTAACGCCCCTAGCAGCAGGTGAAGTCACATCCGCGGTGCTTATCTGTAAGTTAGCTCCGCCAGCACCAAAAATTAAAGTATTCGTCGCACTACCATCACCTAAAGCAGTGGCATTTTGTGATACTGTCGTACCACCATTTAAGGTTGTTGCGCCGCTGTAGGTGTTTGTGCCACGCAAAGTTAAGCTACCTGCAGTCTCTTTGGTTAGGCCACCGGTACCCTGGACCACACCAAAAACAGTACCTTGATTAAGGGTCAAGCTTGCATCCAAGTTAACAACATCGCCGGCGACTGTATCGAGGCGGTCAATGGTTTCTGTCGCATCGATATCAAGTATAGCTGCACCCGAAGCCATTATAATATCGGCTGTATCTTCTATTGCAGAGCCACCTTGTAGGGTCAAAGTTCCTGCACTTATTGTCGTTGTACCCGTGTAGGTATTAGTCCCGCTTAATACTAATGTACCTACACCTGTTTTGGTTATACCACCAGTTCCATCAATCACCGTGGAAATTGTAGTTGTGCCCGTGTTACTGAGTGTAAGTGTGTTCGCGCCTAATCCCACTGTAGAACTAAATGTATGCGATGAGCCAGTTAATGCAACTGATGCACCTACATTCACAGGCCCTGTATATGTTTGTGTTCCGCCGGTAGTTACAGCCGCATTAATGTTTATATTTGTTGCTGCACCACCCGCATCACCTTGAACGACTAATGCACCAACACCTGCTCCACCATTTAATGTAATGGCTTGGTTAATATTTACCGTTGCTGATTCCAGAGTTAGTGTACCGGGCGCAGTATTCTGGGTTATAGCGTCATTAACCGTTATCGTATTCAGCGCATCAAGCGTTAATGAGGCACCGTTCAATAGTGTTTCTACTGCACCTGATGTGATAATACTCGCTTGCCCCGCAAAATCGGTTGCATGATCATCAAGATCTGTTGCTAATGTAATATCGTCACCGGTCGTAGCATCACCATTTATGTCAGGGGTAGCTGCTTGTATAACAATAGAATCTGGATCGAGTAGCAGCGTACCGATTTGACCATTATCTCCGGCAGTTAGATCGACTTCACCCTGAAAATCTAACCAGCCTTTACCTGAGACCTCAACGAAACCACCATCATGAGATTCTCCTGCACCTTTAGCACTAATCGAACCATGGTACCGAGTTGTTTTATCTGACCAGATAATGATTTCACCACCATCACCATCTTCAGTCGCATCCGCCTTTATTGTTACATCACTACCAACCACTGTGAGACTTGCATTTTTTACATCTGAATTCTTCCCTTGGAAATCACCACCAATTAGTACTTCACCACCACCGGTTTCACCTGAAGCATCAACCGTTACTGTATCAATCAAACCTACCTTGTCGCCGGTGATCTCTATGTATCCGCCCTCACTAGAAGAGGAAGCAGCAGTTATTAATGCATCTTCTGAGATAATTGCAGTATCACTGGCATAGATTTCTATCGTGCCACCGTCACTATCGGTAGATGACGCGTCGAGTGTTCCAGTATTGATTAGAGAATTACTTGTGCCTGCAGCAACGAGTTTTATAACGCCACCTTGATTTTGAATTTTGCCGGCAGTGATCATACCGCTGTTGTTGACAACATTGGTAAACACATCTTTTGCAGCGCTACCTTTTAATAAGACACTACCTCCATCGGCACTAATGGTGCCTGTGTTTGATACCGCATCATCAAGGTCGTGTACGTTTTGCAAAACCTCTTCATCAACTGCGAATTGCATTAAGCCATCGCCGTCAAAATCCATCGTCACTTTTTTGCCAGCAACTAAATTAACTTGTCCTGCAGTTGCGATAATGGTGCCTTCGTTTCTAACTGCACCGCCAAGTAAAGTTACTGAACCACCGGTCGCGGCTTGAATTATTCCCTGGTTAACAACCAAACCACCTTCTGCACCATTTGGGTTTATGAACTGATGGTTGCCATTCATAAAATCGCTATCGGAAATATCTAGGCCTGACGCGACCAATGATCCGACATTGACACTGGCGCCTGGTTTAAAGAAGACTCCGTTCGGGTTGATTAATAAAACTTTACCGTTGGCGTTTATCGAACCTAATATCTGGCTCGGGTTTTGATCAAATATTCGGTTCAACGCTTGCGCTTGGGCATTTGGTTGATTGAAGTTTACGGTTTCGTTTGCGTTGACGTTAAAGGATTCCCAGTTAACGATTACATTTTGTGAAGCCTGATTTACGATTGTGGTAGTTGCGTTCGGTGTTGTTATATTTGCTTGTCCGGCAGCAACCACTCCGCCTTCGGGATTCGCGACAGCAGTACCTATATGTAAGCCGAATAATAATCCTGCGGGTAAAGAGGTGCGAATAAATGACGTGACCGTATTTAATCGTGCAGAACAAAGTTTACGCTGCTCGATAGATTTACTTACCCGTTGTCCTACTTTTCTTTTTTGACCCATCTCTTCCCTTCAAAATTATGACTTGAATCTTAACTGCCACTCAGAAAACAATAACCTGTAATACCAGATTTAAGCCTAAGATACTGTGACTCAGTTCACACTCAGTTTCTGGTTTGTTGTTAGAAAAACTCATATCTTAATTAAACTTAAAAAAATCAGAATGTTAGTTTAAATCAGACAAACTAAAAGCTATAAGTAAAATCTCCCCAAATGTGACCAAATCGTCCGTCGTTAGGAATTTCAGATCCTAATTCTGTTGCATACATCAAGCGGCTTTCGATAGAACCAGGCAAATTAAACCGTAGTCCCATCCCAACACTTTTGAATGTCATCCAATGTCCGGAGGTATTACGGTCCGCTGCCGTATCCAATGGGTCATTTTGTTGTGCCGTGGCGAAATCATAGAACACAGAGAACTGAAGCAATTCACCCCATGTTCGATTTTGAAAAGCTGGCACATCAGCAATAAATGGCGCGTTAAAAATATATTCAAGTGAGAAGAAATAAGCGCGGTCAAATAGACCTTCTGCATCAGGATAACCTCTTACGTTATCAGGCCCGCCTACTGAATACTGCTCTAGTGGAGCTAATATATCATTTGTCCATTGGAATTCAGTTTTAAATAACAATGATTGATTTTTAGTTATTAATTGTAAACGCTGATAATTGCCATTTAATTTATCAAACTGACCTTCGGCCAATCGACCTGAGCCACCCCGACGACTTGAGCGACTCCCTGGTGCATTAAACGCTAATTGATCTCCGTCTGAACCCATTGCACCAAAAACGTCATTAAAACCTCGGCTATAGGTCAAAGTTGCAAAGTTTAAACCACCGCCAAAATTGTCAGAGGCATTTTTACTAATCAACCTCACTAAGGGCCTGAACGGATGAAAGGTATCAACCGAATCATAATTAGCCTCAATTGCTAGGACACTCAATCGATCGGTATTAGTTTGCTGACCTTGAGTGCGGGTAGTTGAATTCTTTGATGTAAATGATAGCTTGCTGGAAAGATTCTTTTGTCGGCTACGGATAAATGATTTATCAATATAGATAGCTCGGTTATCAGTTTGTGCTGATATTTTGTTAGCTTTGAATTCACCGCCGATATCGAAACGGTTTTTGAACAGATTGCCGCCTAGCGTAAAACCCCGTCCTAAAAAGATTTCGTAATCAATCGCCCAAAAATCGTTATTTTTTGGATTGTATGTTTGCTGATATGTAACACTAAGCTTATCCGCAAAACCGGTTGGGTTGTTCCAGTCGATAACCGTTCGGAATCTATTTCGACCGGTTTCTTGCAGCCCTTGATTATCAACACGGTAAGCAACGTCATACCATTTCTCTTCCTGAACTTTAAGCACAATATCTGCCTCACCGACTTTCTGTCCAGGCTGGAATACACCAAACACACTTAAACCAGGATAATCGGTCAGGGTTAAGAGAGCAGCTTCAATATCCTTTTGCGTTACCGGCTCGCCAACGAGACCCAAAAATGGTTTCCTTAAAACACTCTCACTGAACTTTTCATTACTTTCCGCAAGGACACGTCCGAGCCGCCCGATATAGATCTGAATATCAACAATACCTGTTTCAACAGTTTGTACCGGTATGACTGCGGTTGAGAGTATCAATCCTCTCGAACGATAATAACGCGTTACTTCGTCAGCGACTTCTTGTAACTCTCCTATACTGAAACCTCGTTCGGGTTGCTTCTGTTTGAACTTTTGCAGAATCGACGTATTAATTTCATCTGTACTGATATCGTATTTAGGCAGGTCATCAGCATCTAGCAGTCTGAATGCATCCACGATAACAAACGGCCCTTCTTCGATATCAAATGGACGATCAATAAGTGCAGGGATGTCGACAACATCACCCGAGGAGGTCACAGCTTGCTCTGGCTGCACCTCGGTTTGTGGCCGTACAGCACCAGGTCTTGCAGAATCAGGTAAACCAAGTGGGCCCGCAACTATGAGGTCACTAAAAAACAGCAGGAAAAACACAAGCAATATATCTCGGCATTCCCCTTGGTCATTTATTATAGACTTGCGTATCACGAATAGTTTTATTATTCAGTTAGTTAGCTTGTTTTCCGTGCGATAAAAATAAAATCTATCCCATTTTATAGACCTTACACACTCCTTCCCAGCGTAAGACTATAACACACAGAACACTGGTAGCAAAAAAATATGATTAATAATTTAATAGAATTAATCTCTCTAACACATTGATAGTTATTAGTTATTTTCACTAGAGAACAGAAAGCTATAGTGTTGCATAAAAACAACACGAGAGAATTCAGAGAATATTACTGCTAGGTGTTATTGAGCTGTTTTAGTCTTCAATCTCAAGCGCCATTCTTCGAGTTTATTGTCAGAAATCGCTTGTGGATATTCCTTTCTTGCCTGATTAAAGATTGCATTTCTCAGCTGTACATTGGCTTGTTTAACTAATAATTGCCGTATTTGCTGCTCAACTTGAGGCAACTTAAGTGCTTCAGATTTAAGTATTTTTCCTCTTTTCAGGATATGTATACCTGTTCCAGATTCGATAGCTTTACTAATTTTCCCTTCCTTCAGCTTTAATACCGAGTCTTTTATTTCGGGTATCAACTCGTTGGTTTTCAATATGCCCATATAACCTCCCAAGGCTTTGCTTTGCTCATGGTCAGATTGTGCAAATGCAACATTAGAAAAGTCCTTTTTACCTTTTTTGAGTTCGATAATGATAGCTTCTGCTTTCTTTTTTAATGCAAGCGTCTCTTGTCCATCCTCAGGATTACTTTTCTTGAAAAAGATCTGCCATAGATGAACGCGTTCGGGAACGACAAACTGCTCTTTGTTAGAGGCGAAATATTCAGCTACCTGCTCATCTTTGGGGAAGTCTTTAGGTAATTTACTAGAGATTAAACGATTAAGATAAGCCTCACGCATAATATTCTCCGCACCACGACGCATTAAAAATTCAACATTACGATCTTCGACAAGATTGTTCGCTATCGCAGCAGATACTGTTGAGCGGTTATTTGCTTCACTTTCAATGACTTGCTTAAATAAGTCTTGATTAGCCAATACCTTTTCGCGTTCTTGCTGATTCATATTTGCTAATAATAATGTGACATAATCAAGATCAATTTGTGGGTTTGCTGCTGCCTCGTGCCCTGATGATTTTGACCACTCGATATTCGTTGATGCATCACCTGTCTGTATGGACGCATTCTCTTCGTCCTTCGTTAACTCAGGGGGCGCTTTTTTCAGACCCAATAATTCTTTGACTGATATAGCTGAGACTTGACTTGTTTGCGCGATAATAAAGATTAGACAGACACCAACTACACCAATTAGTGTCTTCACATTTGCTAGTTTCATGATTAGTTCTTTCAATGCTTTATAGTTTACGAAAAATCACCTCGAATCATATCATTTATTATTATGATTTAAATTCTATTCTGATACTTCATTTTCCCCGTTAATATTATGCGGTAAGATGATGACTATAGGTCATTGAATAGCTATTATCATCGGTCTGTTTATTGATTTTTTGATGTAGAAATAAATACGATTTGAAATACTTTCAGACGTAAATATGAAAATTCAAGAGATTAACGACAAAATTTATATTACTATCTATATGTTTTTTAAGGATAATCAATAAAAGAATAATATGTCGCCGAAAACAACTAATATTGCCATTATGTTTGCTGATATAAGTGGAAGTACCCGCTTATTTGAGATCCTCGGTGATGCAACCGCTCGTGTCACCGTATCTGACACACTGGATTTACTTACTAAAGTCATCCATATCCATAATGGCACAGTCATTAAAACCATTGGTGACGAAGTCATGTGCACATTTCCAACCGCAGATGATTCAGCTAATGCGGCCGTAGAAATGCAAGAAACGCTCGAAGATTCCAATGAAATGAAAGACGCTGATGCACCTGAGATCAAAATCAGAGTGGGTATGCATTATGGCCCCGCACTACTGGAAGGCGGCGATGTCTTCGGGGATGCCGTTAATGTTGCCGCTAGAATGGCCGCTCAAGCTAAAGGCGGGCAAATCATCACGACAAAATCTACCGTAGATCTACTAGAACCCATTTTACGCGCCAGCACTCGATTTGTAGACCGGGCACCCATTAAAGGAAAAAAAGAAGATATCGAAATCTTCGAGATAATCTGGCAAGAAGAAGATGTCACTCGCATGGCAACTGGCATGATGCAAGATCCACCAAAAGTGACTCAAGTTTCACTTAAAGTTAGTTATGCAGACAAGACCGTCATTCTGGATCAAAATAAACAAGGATTGGTCATGGGGCGCAGTCAAGCCTGTGACCTTCCAATCAATGAAAAACTGGCATCAAGGCAACATGTTCGAATTGAAATGCGTCGTAATAAATTTTTTATCATTGATCAAAGCACAAATGGAACACATGTAAAACTGGACCAAACTGATGATGCATTTTTAAGACGTGAAGAAATGCACATTTCAGCAAACGGCGCCCTCAGCCTCGGTAAATCATTTGCGGAAAGTCCCACTGAGATCGTTTCGTTTATCCTTCAATCGTAATAAATAGACTGATTATATAATGTCCAATTCAGCTGAACAAAACACGACAAATCCTCTTTCTTGGCATTCCTATGGAATAACCAACGTAGGGAAAGTACGTAAACATAATGAAGATTCACTATTGGAGAGACCTGAAACAGGCATGTGGGTTGTTGCTGATGGCATGGGTGGGCATGCCGCGGGAGATGTTGCCAGTCAACTAATTGTTAATTCCTTGAAAAAAGTTCACGAAGGACTTTCTCTGGAAAGATATATCGATGACATAGAAGATACGTTAATCAGCGTTAATAAAAAATTAATCGACAAGGCAAACGAAAGCGCTAAACGTACTACAATTGGAAGCACGGTAGTAATGATGTTGACGTACGATAAATATTGCATTTATCTCTGGGCTGGAGATAGTCGTTTGTATCGTTTGCGAGATTCTAAATTACGGCAAATGACCACTGACCATTCACAAGTCGAGCAATATGTAGAACAGGGCCTTATTAGTCGAGAAGAAGCGGCAATTCATCCACACGGGAATATGATCACTCGTGCAGTGGGCGCAACACCTAACTTTTTTCTGGATATGGATATTCAAGAAATGAAGAAAGGCGACCGTTACTTACTTTGTAGTGATGGTCTTACTAAACATACAGAAGACTATGAATTTCAAGACATGTTAGGCGAAGGTACCGCTGAAGAAATTTGTAAAAAAATGATTGATATAACCTTAGATCGTGGTGCCGGAGACAATGTTACTGCAATCGTCATAGATATAGACTAAATTTTTAATCGTACTCACGTTGTGAGGGAGTAATAGATTGGCTGATTTTAAAACTGCACTCGAAGCATTAGCTAAAGGCGAATTAAAGCTTGAAACGCTATCTAAACAGATGGATGTTCTGCTTAGTAAAACACCGAAGTTTGCTAATAACATGCTCGTGCAATTAGATGAGATTTATGAAAAGAAAAGTCTTGACGACAAACAATACGCTCAATTGAAACGCCAGATTAATGAGTTCAGACGAACGCATTCAACCGAAACTGAAAGCGGTCCAGCGGCTGGTGGGGCAGACTCCACCGTGTTTTCAAGTGATTCAATCGTTGAAGAAAATAAAACCCCTTCATCATCGGAAAATAACAAAGCTGCTCCTGATTCAACAGTCGTTATGAGTGATGATGAGAAGGCAAGTAACACCAGTGCACAAAATACTAATTCAGATACCTCTGATTTTTTTGATATCAGCATGCCTGGCGGTGCCGATACAGCCACACCTTCGATTACATCGGCAACTGGGCCAACTGGCACAGAATGGAATGATCCCGCTGTTCCTACTGGTGATTTATCGGGTGGCTATGGGGAAGGTTCCGTCATCAAACAGCGTTTTAAACTGGAGAAAGTGCTCGGTATTGGCGGCATGGGTAAAGTATACAAAGCGCTCGATTTACTCAAAGCTGAAGCGAAAGATAAAAAACCCTATGTCGCAATTAAATTATTGAACGATGACTTCAAAGATCATCCTGAAGCATTCATCTCTTTACAACGTGAATCAAGTCGACAACAAAAACTAGCCCATCCAAACATCGCAACAATCTACGATTTTGATCGTGTCGGTGGCCCAAACACACCCGTCTACATTACGATGGAATTGATGGAAGGTATGGAGTTGAAGGACTACATCAAGAAAAAAGTACGCCCTCAAGGTGGTCTGCCTTTCGATGAAGCCTATGACATTATAAAACAGCTAGGTTCCGGTCTAATCTACGCACATGAACGCCGTTTAGTTCACTCGGATTTTAAGCCTGGCAACGCCTTCATGTGTGATGATGGGACGGTTAAAACTCTCGACTTTGGTATCGCACGCGCTGTTAAGAATCCAGTTACTGGAGAAGCAGAAAAAACACTATTCGATCCAGGCAAGCTTGGTGCATTAACACCAGCATACGCAAGTCTAGAAATGCTAGAGGGCGAAGAGCCTGATACAAGAGATGATACCTACGCTCTAGGTTGTACTGCCTATGAGTTATTAACGACTAAACATCCCTTTAATAAATTGCCGGCGAACAAAGCGTGTGAAAACAATCTCGTACCGCCTTATATCAAGCATTTAAACAAGAAACAAAACCGTGCACTACGTCATTCTGTAGCATTCCACCGTGAGGACCGAAGTCCAACTGTTGCTCATTTTCTTGAAGAATTGGAGGGTAAAGCAACCTGGTATAAAAACCCATTCGTTATCGCTGCTGGTGTTTTACTCATTATCAGCATGATGTTAATTGCCCCTGCTCTGGATTATCTACACCAAAAAGAGCTTGAAGGCATGATTGCTGAAATAGAATCTGGCAATGAACAAACGATAGTTACCAAACTAGGTGACATTTTACTATTAGAGAAAACAGATCAAACGATCGTAACTGGCGATGAAGAAGCGAAAAAGAAAATACAAGATTACTTCAGCGACAAGTTATCTGGCTCCCTTGTTAGCGCAGAAAATAATTATGACTATTCAAACGTTGATACCGTTTTAAAAGAGATTGAGACGTTTTACCCCGAGTCTATTTATCTACAGGAAAAAACAGCTTTTTTAAATGAAAGTAAAAAACGGACGATTAGTAATTTAACTACTGAATACGTTGCCGCATTAAAAAATGAAAACTTGATTGGTAATACAAAAAATATTTTAGACAATATCAGGAAAGTTGATCCGGCAAATGCATTACTTAAAGATACTTCTCCCAGTAATGCATATCGATTATTGGCTCAGGAAAAGATTGAGACGAACGATTTAGAAGCGGCGTTAGCACTTGTAAAGTCAGGAATCGAGTTTTCCGATGGCACAGACCAACGCCTTATCGATATGCAAGACAATATCGTAAGGACACAAACTATTTCCAAACTCGAAAATGATCTTGGTGTCGTTAAAGGTCAATTGACAACATTATCTGATTTCAAGCAACAACAAGAGCCGATTGTTGAACTTGCTGGTTTGAAACCAAACAGTGAATTGCTAGCAACGCTATCCGCACAATTTAAACCTGTTATTGATGCCGAGCTTAAGAGTATTCGGGAAACAGGGACTCGTGAGACGGCTGAAGCTTTAGCATCAGACTTTGGCGATCTGTTGAATGGAATGCAACTCAGTAAAGAACTGACCCAGATAAAGTTAGCAAAACTAACTGGCAATGCGCGCAAACAAAAGGCGACCGAGTTGGCTGGCGAAAGTGCCAGTAATATAGAAAGCGCACTTGCAGATGCGCAAATTGATAACGCACAATGGGAAACCGGATTACTTAGAGATATTCAACAACTAGGAAGCTTGGTCAGTGAAGACGAAAGCATCAATGCCAGCCTTGTTGAGTATCGTAATCGGATAGCAGATAAATATATTGCAAAGGCGAATGAAACCTTGCAAGCAGAGCGGTTTGATGCGGCAGACAATTACATAGATAGAGCTGATCGTTACGCGCGTGGATTACAAAAGCTGGTTGATACACGAAGCTCTATTGTCAAGGCAAGAGCGGAATCAGATCGTATAGCACGTGTAGAAGCCAACAAAATACCTTTTCAATCATTTACTGAAGGCAACAATGTTACTGAGGCTCTAAAAATATTTGAACAATTCAAGACGGACTTACCAACAGACGATCTTTATTTAACAACAGAAGCTGCTCCCATGTTGGCGGATGCCTATGCCCGATTAGCAAAGAGCAAAGCAGAAACAAAAGATTACTCCAGCGCTTTTGATTTCGTCGCAGGAGGCTTGAAAATTGACCCCGGCAATATCCAACTGAACGATCTGAGAACTGAATATCAGGCCGAAGCAAATATCATTGAGTTAACAGAACTATTTAAAACTTCCGTCTCATTTTCAAGCGATGTAAAGTCGAAAGTAAACCAAATAGCAAGCGCCGATCCCGCACGATTTGCCGAGTTTAGTAATGCTTCTGCCAGTATCTTAACTGAGCGCATCAATACACTTCGAACTACTGATGAGAATACAGCGGCTAATTTAGCCAATAGTGCGGCGAGCTTATTTCCTGCGAGTCCAGATCTTGCCGACCTGAAAAAACAACTACAATTAAAACCATGGGATCAATTTACTAATGCAAACGCCGCTATAAATGCAGGGAAACTGACCCAAGCAACACAAATTCAACAAAGTGCTGCTGCGGAATATGCGGGTCATCCCCAATTTGACCAGTTCTCTGACTCACTAGCACAAAGAATAGAGGCTGTTAATGAAGAATTTAATGATTATTTAAAAGACAAAGAGGCAGCTGGTGAAAATTATGATGACCTCAGAATCGCAAAAAAACTATTAGAGCGAGTGCAGAAAAAATGGAGTGATAGCCCAGATTATGCTACGGCTGGCAACGAATTAGACGCACTAATAACTAAATATAAGCCAGTCTCTAAACCCAAAATTAGAACCGTTGAAAAAGAGATTACTGCAGAGAGTATCGCCAATACAAACTCTGGTAGCGGCACTACTGCTGAAGCGGCTCCATGGAAACCTATAACAAGTGATTCAGAATGTACCAGCCGTCTTGCCGGCTATGGTAAACGCGCAAAAGCAATTTGCTTCGATATGATTCACTCATCTGCTCGGGGACCATTGATGGTAGTGGTGCCCAGTGGCGAAGGTATTGAAAAATCATTTGCCATTACTAAATATGAAATATCGGTTAGTGATTGGAGTAAGTATTGTATTCTCAGTGGTACCTGTAAGCCTATCAAGGACAAAGAAAGAAAGAATGAACCTATGACAGGTATCACCTTGAAGCAGGCACAGGATTACGCTGCTTGGCTCTCTGAACGAACTGGAAAAAGGTATCACATCCCGACTAAGGCTGAATGGGAATATGCTGCTAATGCAGGCGGCAATCAACCGAAAAAAGATTTTAATTGTCGTGTAACAGTTCAGGAAAAATTGATCAAGGGCACTGGTATTGTCAGCGTGAAATCAGGAAAATCTAATGGTTGGGGCCTCAAGAATTACGTTGGCAACGTGCAAGAATGGGTGCTTGATGGCAATAGCACTACTGCTCGTGGAGGCGCGTTTACTGACGCTCATTCTAAATGTGAAATTTCGCTAGAGCGTTCCCATGATGGCAACGCCGATGACGTTACCGGTTTTCGTCTCATTCGTGAAGACGTTGGTTAATATCTCTAATTTAAGTATAGGTCTGATATGAGTAATCAAACATTGCGTGAATTGGCAAAGGATTATGCCAGGGGTGAGATCGATAAAGATAGCTATCGCAAATCACGCGTCGAACTTATAACGGCAATCACTGCCGGTAAAGTGGATGTTAAAGCTATCGACTTTCCTCCTCCACTAATACCTTCTGAAGAAGAATCAGCTATAACTGAAACTGCAAAAAGAGAGAAAACAGAGATTGTTTCTCCATCGGCTAGTCAAGGGCCGATCCCCAATGGGACACCGTCGTCTAAGCAACACTCATCGATAAAAGCAGACAAAAAGTCACCTATGTTGTTTATCACAATAAGTACTGTGATAGTGATAACGCTAATTATTGTAGTTGTTCTTTTTTACCCGAAACCGCCAGGCTCAAAGACGACTGCAATATCGAACGTACCCGATATAACTCAAGCGTCTACTCTCGATGCTACTACAAGTAACAATATGGCAGGCGAATCACTAATTTCTGATTTTTTGACACAAAAGAATTGGACAGAAGATAGCCTAGATACATTTTTGAATTCCTGGTCTACCCTGTCTCAAAAAGAACGTGACTTAACAAAGCCAACTAAACGCATGCAACGTCTGCACGCTTCCATATATAAACAGTTCCTCGAGGAAAAGGCGCTCTCTAGTATAGACAGCGAGAAAGCCGCTATGAAGCAGCAAAAACTAATCGAGTTCGCTAATGCTATTGGAATAAATGATTCCCGTCTTATACTAGAATAACAAGATTATTCCAGATTAAATAACGCGGATTATTATTCTGGATAATCCGCAAATTCATTACCACTTATCTTGCTTGCTCTCTTTTCAAAATAGGCGTTCTTAGTAAACTCATATTTATCAACCGCTGCTTCTTCAAGCAAGTCCACAGCACTAAGTAAATCTGATTTAACATCGACAAAAGCAAGTGATAGCAGTCCTGCCTTAGTCAGGTCATTATCAATATAGAACATTGGATTTAAAGCACTATCAACGGCGTAACCTGCTGCGTGCCTGATTGTGCCTGGGCCAAAAAATGGCATGACTAAATAAGGTCCTGAATCAACCCCCCAATAGGCTAATGTTTGACCAAAATCAGCCTTACTGGAAGGCAAGCCAGCTTCCGTTGAGACATCGAGAAAGCCTAATAAACCAACGGTCGAATTAAGAAACAGACGAACTGTATCATTGACTGCCTGATCAAATTTAAATTGGAGTATGTCATTTGCAATAACAGGAACCTGAGCGATATTTTTAAAAAAGTTAGTTATTCCAGAATCTAGAAAATCAGGCGTTATGAAGTCATACACTTTGCCAATCGGATCAAAGAGTACCGTGTCCATTGTTTCATTAAACGTGTATACACCACGATTAAACCCTTCCCACGGATCACGTTCATCTATTGCGCCAGTAGTTGCACAAGCAGACAAAAACGTCATGCAAACCCCTACTAACAGTATTCTAAACTCAGCCACGAATCTCTTTTTCATTATTATTCCTTAATCGTGTTAATTACTTTATAACGCTATGTGCGCATTTATTCCCCTAAAGCACAGCATTATGGTTATATGGAAATGTATCGTCAATAATAGCGTTGCATATCGAAGACAGTCATTTTATGCAGTGCAACAGATAAAACTTTTTATTCAATATCTTAAGTTAACAAGTTAAACTCATTTCATAACTAAAATTTTATTACAGAATAATTTAATGGTTGAAAATGAAAATATTGACTTAGAAGAACTGGAAAAATTTTCTTCAAGGTCAGAACATTGGTGGGATCTTGATGGAGAGTTTAAAACACTTCATGATATCAATCCTGCTCGATTAAATTTTATTACCCGCCATATATCGCTTAAGAACTTACAGGTTATAGATATCGGATGTGGTGGTGGTATATTAGCAGAAGCCATGACTAAGCAAGGCGCTATCGTCACCGGTTTGGATGCAAGTAAAGAAAACATAGAAATAGCTTCGCAACATGCCACTAATGAGCGACTTGAAATTAATTATATCGTTAGTACCGCAGAAAGCTTTGCTGAAGATCATACTGATAACTTTGACGTAATAACCTGTATGGAGTTGTTAGAACATGTGCCAGATCCTGCATCTATAATCCAGGCCGCTAATAAAATGGTCAAACCCGGTGGTCATGTGTTTTTTTCTACCATAAATCGAAACGTTAAAGCTTACATACATGCCGTACTAGCTGGAGAATATTTATTAAAACTCCTGCCACAAGGAACGCATCAATACGAAAAATTTATTAAACCTTCAGAATTGGTCGCCTGGTGTCAAGATAATAACCTTGTAATGAATGATTTAGCTGGACTGCAGTACAACCCTTTAACAGGTCAGTGTTCATTAAGTACACAAACTGATGTTAATTACCTACTCGATACCATAGCCAAATCAAACAAATGATTGAACATATTCTTTTTGATTTAGATGGGACATTAGCTGATACCGCCGATGACTTAGCCAATGCGCTCAACGCCATTCGTTTACAACACGGGTTGACAGCTTTGCCAAAAGAAGTGATACGCCCAACTGTTTCGCTTGGTGGTAACGCCATGATCAAACTTGCATTCGATTTGGAAGAAGGCGATACAGGGTTTGAGATTATTCGTGACGAGTTCCTTAATTATTATCGCGCCAATATTGCCCAAGAAACACGCTTGTTTGATGGTATGGAAAAGCTATTGATTTCACTCGAAAGCGAGAATAAGCCTTGGGGGATTGTCACGAACAAATCTTCCTGGCTAACAGAACCCTTGCTCAAAGCGCTATCTCTCGATGAACGTGCAGCATGCGTTATCAGTGGCGATACACTTGAAGAAAAGAAACCCCACCCTGCCCCGATACTCCATGCATGTAGACTAATGCAATCTGATCCCGCGACTACAATATACATCGGAGATGCACAACGTGATATTGAAGCAGGTCGTCGTGCTGGCACAAAAACACTTATAGCACTCTATGGTTATATTGATGACGATGACGACCCCGCTGACTGGGGTGCGGATGGCATGGTCAACAACGCATCTGAAATATATGAAAAATTAAGTGGTTTCTGAAATTAAAAATTCTATCGCGCTGGATTATTGTATTAATAAAGCCATTCCTGATGGTTCAAACCTTTACTATGCAACACTTTTTGAAGCAGAAAAAAATAAAGCTATTATTATAGGTCTACATGCCTTTCTCTATGAACTTACAGAGATTATTCAAGAGTGTTCAGACCCCGGGGTTGCAAGAGTAAAACTTCATTGGTGGCAAGAAGAGATCGAACGGCTCTTCCAACAACAACCCCGTCACCCAATAACGAGGTATTTAAAAGAATGTCTCACACTCGATCAAAGTATAACAACATCATTTCATTCTATTATTAATAGTTTCGATAATTTCTTATTCATTGATCAAGCCGATAATATAAATACCATCTTAAATTTATATGATTCAACCGTTGGAGAAACATGGCAACTATGCGCGACCCAACTAGGAACAACAGGTTCCATATCTCTACAAAATTATCGCGCTATAGGTAACGTCTATCATTACCTACGGTGTTTACAAGAACCAAATACCTATATCACTGAATCACGCTGTATCATTCCAGAAAACATTATCAAGCAAGATGATTTACTTAATTTTAGACTCGATGCTCAAAATAACCCAATAAATCAGTCCCTCATATTCTCACCGTTAATAACGGCATTAAAGGTATTGTTAGAAGATCACTATGACGGATTACGCAAGGATGGTTGCCTTGTCCTCAAACACGGTTTGATTTTAAATCGACTTGCCTTCAAGACCTGCGATGAAATTATTAACGGTAGATGTAAAGTGCTAAGCTCAAATATACGTCTCACGCCTATCAGAAAACTAGGGATTGCATGGTGGACACATTTTATTTCATAGTGTTATTTGACTACTCATTATTTACTATTCACTTTAAAACGAAGCCTGACACGTAATCTTCTAAACAGATCAGCTTCAATATTATCCTGTGTGAAGATGAAATATTTTTTATGTCCTTCATAACTTAATAAAATAATGGTCAATCGCGGATGTACAAATAGTGAGCTGCCCAAGACAGCCTGATGCACTTCTCCGTTATTCATTTTCACTTGCCAATCATCTTCAGATCCAAGAATTAACTCAGTTGCTCGTCCTGTGGTCGTTAGAGAACTGTATTTATAAATTAAATTCCACAAACTCAAAATGAGACAAATGGTTAACAATATCTTCAACACCAAGTCTAGGTGGGTTAACCATGGTAAAAACAAGCCAAAACTGTAGGCAAAGAGCAGTACTTTAGCGATTATTAGAGGATTTCTAATAGGTAGCCTTAACGTGAGAAGAAAAGGGTTTTCGTAGCTGTCCATGTCATATTACGAATAGTTTGGAGTCCATTCCATGAAATTGCGATTCTAGCGTGATTTTTACTCAAAATAACCTTAGAATTACACTCTTGCAATGCAGCATATAGAAAATAGCATCTCTACACTTGTATCATGATGTAAAATAAAATGAATAATATTAAAAACTCAGATAATAAAAGACACACGGATGTTAACTCTTCCCTCCAGACTGAAGTGAAAGCTAAAGAGAAGTTAGCAGAGATAGGCGGACCTAAGGGTCCTGAGCCTACACGATATGGAGACTGGGAAAAAAAAGGGCGCTGCATCGACTTTTAGCAAAAATTAAAATAATAATTCCTAAACCGAAATGGCTTGTCGATTACAACAGGTCAAACCAACAAAATTACTCTAGAGGATATCAATTATGGAATCGGTGAAACGACCGTTATCACCCCATTTACAAGTCTATAAACCTCAATTGACATCGATTTTATCGATTACACATAGAGGTACTGGTGTCTTCCTTAGCCTAGGAGCTTTGTTACTAACCTGTTGGTTAGTCGGGCTAGCTAGCGGCGAAGAGGCGTTCAACAATTTACAAGTTCACGCATCCACCTGGTATGGAAAAGTCGGTCTTGCCGCATTTGTATTTTCGTTTTACTTTCACCTCGCAAATGGTATCCGGCATTTATTCTGGGATGCTGGCAAGGGTCTGGAAATATCGACAGTTTATATGACTGGGTATATCACTATCGCATTAAGCATCATCCTGACAATAATCACATTATTACTTGGAGGCACAATATGAGTCTTCAAACCCCTCTAGCACGTGTTCGTGGCCTAGGTTCAGCTAAAGAAGGTGTTCACCATTGGTGGTCACAACGTCTAACAGCGCTAGCACTAATCCCTCTTAGTTTGTGGTTTATCTATTCTCTGGTAGCGGTAACGGGCGCTGAATACGCAACGGTTGTCGCCTGGCTAGCTAATCCATTAAATGCCGTTCTCATGCTGCTTTTCATAATCTCACTTTACTACCATGCAGCATTAGGTCTACAGGTAGTCATTGAAGATTACGTCGACTCAGAATGGCAAAAAATCGCTTGTCTGATTCTAGTTAAATTTCTTGCATTGTTGGCTGGGCTTAGTGCCGCAATTGCTGTGTTAAAGGTTTATTTGGGACTGTAAATAATAATGACAAAATCATACGAAATTATTGAACACAAGTACGATGTCGTCGTCGTTGGTGCTGGCGGTGCTGGCCTTAGAGCGACATTTGGCATGGCCGCAAAAGGATTGAAAACTGCATGTATCACCAAAGTATTTCCAACCCGCAGCCATACTGTTGCTGCTCAAGGTGGTATGAGTGCCTCACTTGGTAATATGGGAAAAGATGATTGGCGCTGGCACATGTACGATACCGTAAAAGGTTCTGACTGGCTCGGTGATCAGGATGCTATAGAATATATGTGTCGTGAGGCCGTACCGGCTGTTATCGAACTAGAACATCAAGGTGTTCCTTTCTCCCGGACTGAAGAAGGGAAAATATATCAACGACCCTTTGGTGGCATGACCACTAATTATGGTGAAGGTACAGCACAACGTACCTGTGCCGCGGCTGATAGAACCGGGCATGCCATCTTACATACGCTCTATCAACAATCGTTAAAACACGAAGCAGAATTCTATATCGAATACTTTGCTTTTGATTTAATAATGGATGACGATGGCGTCTGCCGTGGTGTGATGGCCTGGAATCTGGAAGATGGAAAGATTCATCGTTTCCGCGCACATCAAGTCGTGTTGGCAACCGGAGGTTATGGTCGCTCTTATTTCTCTGCTACCTCTGCTCACACTTGTACTGGTGATGGCAATGGTATGGTCCTCCGTGCGGGCCTACCACTTCAAGATATGGAGTTTATCCAATTTCACCCAACAGGCATCTACGGTTCAGGTTGTTTGATTACCGAAGGCGTACGTGGTGAAGGTGGTTATCTCACCAATTCTGAAGGGGAGCGCTTTATGGAACGTTACGCCCCTTCTGCAAAAGACTTGGCATCACGAGATGTAGTTAGTCGTTCCATGACCATGGAAATACGCGAAGGCCGCGGTGTGGGTAAGGATAAAGATCATATTCATTTACATCTGGAACATCTGGGGCCAGATGTGATTAATGAACGTTTGCCAGGCATAGCAGAGTCGGCGGAGATCTTTGCTGGTGTTGATGTCACTAAAGAACCAATACCGGTTATTCCAACCGTGCACTATAACATGGGTGGTATACAAACCAATTATCATGGACAGGTAGTAACCTTGAAAGATGGCAACCCCGATACGGTTGTCGAAGGTCTGATGGCGATTGGTGAAGCGGCTTGTGTATCAGTCCATGGCGCCAACCGGCTGGGTTCGAATTCATTACTCGATATAATTGTTTTTGGTCGTGCTGCTGCCAATTACTGTGCAGAAAACATTAAACCTGGTCAGGCACATAAATCGATGCCTAATGCCGGAGATGAAGCTTTAGATCGTCTGGATAAATTACGCTATAACAAAGGTTCGATATCGACAGCCGAAATACGGAATAACATGCAGCGGACCATGCAAAACGATGCCGCTGTTTTCCGTACGGGTGAATCCATGAAACATGGTATTGATGAAATGGCAAAAATTTGGGATTCATTTTCACAAGTAAAGATTGAAGATAAGGGCATGGTTTGGAATACCGATTTGGTAGAAACACTAGAGCTCGATAATCTTCTACGGTGTGCCATGGTCAGTATTCATGGTGCATACAATCGTGAAGAAAGTCGTGGCGGCCACGCTCGTGAAGATTTTCCGGATCGTGATGATGAAAGCTGGATGAAACATACCTTAGCTAAATTTAATGATGAGGGTGAAGTCAGTTTCGAATATCGACCTGTACATATGTTTACGCTAACAGATGAAGTCGATGTATTCCCACCAAAGAAACGTGTGTATTAATCGAATTTTAAAAATAGAGAATAACTATGGCTGAATTTACATTACCTAAAAATTCTAAAATTAAAGCGGGCAAGACCTTCACTGCTGCAGAAGGCGCAAGCAACAAAAAAACGTTTCGTATTTACCGATGGGAACCTGACTCCGGTGAGAACCCCAGATTAGATAGCTATGAAATCAATCTCGATAACTGTGGTCCGATGATATTAGACGCCATCATCTATATTAAGAATGAAATTGATTCTACATTGACCTTTCGTCGCTCCTGTCGCGAGGGTATTTGTGGTTCTTGTGCCATGAACATTGGTGGCACAAATACTCTCGCCTGCACCAAAGCAATAAATGAATATAACGGTGATATTCCAATCTATCCATTGCCACACATGCCGGTGGTAAAAGATCTGGTCCCGGATTTGACGCACTTTTATGCTCAATACGCGTCAATTAAGCCCTGGATGCAGACTCAAACTGCTCCCCCACCAGACGCAGAAACATTGCAATCGAAAGAAGAACGCGCTGAACTCGATGGATTATATGAGTGTATCTTGTGTGCCTGTTGCTCAACCAGTTGCCCAAGTTACTGGTGGAATAGTGACCGTTATCTGGGCCCTGCTATTTTACTTCAAGCCTATCGCTGGATTGCGGACAGCCGTGATGAATTTACCGGTGAACGTCTAGATGATCTGGAGGATCCGTTCCGTCTATACCGTTGTCATACGATCATGAATTGCACGAACACTTGTCCAAAGGGATTAAACCCAGCGAAAGCAATCGCTGAAATCAAAAAATTGATGCTGTCTCGCACCCTTTAAATGGAAGGAGAACATTCTCGACTTCTCTGGCGTTGCCGTCGCGGTATTCGAGAAATGGATATAGTGCTACAAGATTTTTTAAATCAGTCGTATAACACGCTAAGTGACACTGATAAAAACTCATTTTCACAACTATTAGACGAAGCTGATCTCGATATCCTTAACTGGATAATGGGGAAAGATATTCCAGAAAATGACGGTATAAAAAACATCATTACCTTAATTCGACAATCCAGACAAACAGATTGAATTAAAACGATGCAAGAGACATGGCAAGCCTTTCTTGAACAAAAGGGCGCAACAATACTGAACAATGATGTCATTGACTTCAATGACTCAGGCATCAATGTTTCAGAGACACCCTTAATCACGCCTCTCTCCGGGTTTTCAATGCTAGCCGTTGTTGGTAATGATCGGCACGAATTTTTACATGGTCAATTCATCAACGATTTAAATCTTATTGAAGAACCTGCTGCGCAAATCTCCGCTTGGTGCAATCCTAAAGGGCAAGTTATTAGCAACTTTTTAGTCATCAACACAGGAATTGCCTATCTGTTGATATTCAGAACAGATTTAAAAGAGTTTGTACAAAAAAGGCTGGCGATGTTTGTCATGCGTTCTGATGTGACAATCAATGACATCTCAGACTCATCACCTTTACTTGGTCTGGCCAATGTACTGCCAAATTGCAGCAATCTTGCCTCATTAAACGGTAACCTCCCGTCAAACCCTGGAGAAGTAAATGCTGTTGATGGATTAATTATTATTTGTCATCCCGATGGCTCTAATCGCCACCTTATAACAGGCAATATTGAGGCCTTGATAAAAAACATATCGCATTTTAAAGATAATGTCTCAATGGCAGGGATTCATATCTGGAATCTATTAGACATCCTCGCTGGCCTGCCGTGGGTAACATCATTAACTCAAGAACAGTACTTACCACAGATGCTAAACCTTGATGCCCTAAAAGGCTTAAGTTATCAAAAAGGATGTTATCCGGGACAGGAAGTCATCGCGCGCTTACATTATCGCGGAGAAGTAAAAAAACGTCTTAGCTTGATACAATCCGCACAACCATTATCTATTGATAAACATCTCATTTCTGAACAGTCCAATAGTAAGGTAGGCACTATCATAAATGCAGCAACTCATCCTGATGGATTGAGTTATGCGCTAGCAGTAATCGATCTAGATAAACTAAACGACAAGTTATTGATTGAAAATAAAGCAATCTCAATTATTGAACTACCTTCTGATATCGAACCATAAGTAACACCTATCAAAGGATACCAGCAATCAACATTATCAACAGTGAATTCAAACCTGCTTGGTGGTGCTCCAATCGTCACTTACAAACCTTGTATTCGCGATTATTTAAAAGCCCACCTACTCCGAAGCTACTCCGTGAAGAGTTTGAGTTAGCTGATGGTGATTTCGTTGACCTCGCCTGGACTGAGAAAAAAGAAACTGGCCCAATAGTCGCCCTGTTTCATGGCCTCGAAGGCTCGGTAGACTCACATTATGTAAAAGTGATTTTAAACGCCGTCATCAATAATGGCTGGCAAGGCATACTCATGCATTTTCGTGGTTGCAGCGGTCGGCACAATCGATTGAATCGCAGCTATCATTCGGGTGACACCGGTGATATCAGTTTCTTTATCAAGGAATTAATTAAACGTTACCCCAATAGAAAAATAACAGCAGTAGGTATCTCTCTAGGTGGCAATGCCTTGATTAAATATATGGGTGAACTCGGTGATAAATGCCCTTTAACCGCAGCAATAGCAATCTCAATTCCTTTCGATCTCGGCATTTGCGCTAAAGAATTGGAAACAGGCTTCGCCAGAATATACCAAGGTTATTTAATCAACAGCCTGATTAAAAAAACACGCGATAAATTCAAAAACAAACTGGCACCCATTGATCTAAGCAGACTAAACGAATGGACAAACTTCTACTCATTCGACCACAACGTCACCGCCCCCTTACATAATTTTGATAGTGTCGATGACTACTACAGCAAATCCAGTTGCAAACAATTCATAAAACACATCACCACTCCTACACTTATACTCCACAGCAAAGACGACCCCTTCATGAACCAGAGCGCACTCCCAAACGAAGATGACTTATCAGAGAGCGTCACATTAGAACTATCAGAACAAGGCGGACATGTTGGATTTGTTTATGGTAAGACTCCGTTTCATCCAAAGTATTGGAGTGAAAAAAGAATGGCTGAGTTTTTTAGCTCTGCATTTAATTCATCTTTGTAGCTTACTTTAAATCCGTTTTTCGCTTGATGGGAATGACAAAGTCGTACTAGACTCCCGTTTGCGCGGGAATGACATTCTAATAAGAATGCAGATAATTGCCTACTGAACTCCCATCTTCATGGGAATGACGGAGTCGGACTAGATTGCTGCCGCTGCGGGAACGATGACTAGCCAAACCTCGGTAACACATAAACCAACGCTAACGGTATAGATATAACAGAGAACACATTACCAAACAAAACCATCGCAGCGACCTTCGCTGGCTCCTGATTATAATGTTCAGCAAATATAAAGTTCATCACTGCTGGAGGTAGCACCCCGAACAAAAATAAAACACCTTGCTCTAATCGAGTTAATTCTATGAATGGTGTAATCAACAAAACAATAATGACGCCGCAAATTGGTGCGAGTAATGCCACTGACAAGCCAAGCTTCCACTCAGACAACTTCATATCAATAAGGCGTACTCCAAGCGCAAACAATAATAATGGCACTGCGATATTTCCTAGCATGCGTATGGGTTCCAATAGCGTCTGAGATAGATTTATATGCAATAGACTCAATATCAATGCTAATACAACCGCCACAATCATAGGTGAGAGAAAAACTTTTAAAATATTGGGCTGTTTCTTTAACAAATATCTACCAAGCGTAATGTGAAAAAAATTACAGACAACAAAACAGATAACCGCTGCTGGTAGTGCAGCTTCACCAAAACTTAAAACGACCAAAGGTAAGCCAAGGTTCCCTGCATTCGCAAACATAATAGGCGGACATAGGCTGCGGGGGTCGATGCTGAACAAACGCGAAACCAACAAAGACACCAGTCCTGAAAGCAGGATTACCAGCATAATAGCGAGGGCCAAACCTCCAAATAGCCCAGAAACACCTCCTCGTTCGATCAAGACACTAAATAGCAGGCAAGGTATGAATATATCCATGTTCATACGATTGGGAAGCACCATATCCGGTCTATATTTCTTAGCGTAAAACAGGCCTGCTGCAACTATCGCAAAGATAGGAAAGGTGATCTCAAAGATCCTGACAGCGATCATTGTTGGTTTTTAGCGACATTATGGATAAGCAGTTTTTGAATGGATTTTTATTTTTAGTCTCTACGCGATATTATGCTGGATTCAATACATGTTCGGTAATAATTAATTTAAAAAAATCGTATTAAAATCAACAATAAAAATAATAACGTTATGCTGACTTCAAGACTATTCTTTATCGCTCTCTTTATCGCGTGTCTCTCCTTACTCAGCTTTGGGCTCTACCTAGAGCATGTAAAAGGATTGGAGCCCTGCCCGCTATGCGCGTTTCAACGATTAGCTTATATAGCGATTACTGTTGTTGCACTGATTGGTGCGATTCACAATCCTAAAAATATATTTCGAATTATATACAGTATGCTGCTGATTATTTTTGCCTTGATTGGTGTTGCCATCGCTGGCAGGCAAACATGGTTACAACATTTACCAGCGGAACTGGTACCTGAATGCGGCCCAGGACTGGAATATATGCTTGAAGTATTTCCTTTAGGACAAGCATTGAAAATGGTCTTCAGTGGTTCTGGTGAATGCGCTGAGGTTCACTGGCAATTTATCGGTCTAAGTATTGCTGAATGGAGCCTCATTTGTTTCTCAAGTATTGCTCTTGCGACTATTCTGGCGATTTTCATGTTAAAGCCCGAGAGAAGACTATTTAATTTTTAACATTTATTTAAAATAGTATTTTTTTGGTAGTAAAAGCTAATTTCCCTTCTGCGGAGGCAAAGTACCGTGCACACGGTTGTATAAATGTGGGAAATAGTTCTCAGCGCGTCTTTAAATTGTTTCTAACAAAGACTGCGATTCATTCGCTTTAATCTGTGCATCAACAACAGCAATAGCGCTCGCATTCACTATACGGCGTACCGTTGATGAAGGTGTCAATATATGTACTGGATGATTGAGGCCGACCAGTATCGGGCCAATAGATACTGCCTCACCTAAAACTTTGACCATATCATACGCAATCTTTGCCGCATCAAGGTTAGGCATAATCAACAGGTTTGCATTCTCTACCAATTTTGAATAAGGCAATACCCGCCGACGTACATCTTTCAACAATGCAGCGTCTGCTCGTATTGGTCCCTGTACTTCTAATTCAGGGTTTTGCTTATGGATTATCTCCATTGCCGCAATCATCTTCTGGTTGCTTTCAGAATCATCTTCATTTGAAAAAGAGAGTAAGGCAACTTTTGGCGTCAATCCAAAACGCCGTACCGTTTTCGCGGCTAATAAAGTATTGTCTGCAATCTGTTCGGCCGTGGGGTCAAGCGTTACGGCTGTATCGCAGATAAAATATGCGCCTTTTTTAAGTAGTAAGACATTAACTGCTGCTGCCTGCTTATATTCTTCATTCAACCCTAATTCTCTAATTACATGTGCCAGATGATCATGAAAATGACCATCGGTACCGCAAATTATGGCATCAGCTTCGCCTTGCTCAACCATCTTGGTCGCGACACAGGTATTGATCTCTGAGATGCCATCAAAATTAATATTCATCTCATCCATATACGCTGATGGCTCGACGATCTGTATATCGATGCCTGGTCGAAGACGAAGACCCATATATTTAATTCTGTTCTCTATGATATCTGGGTTACCTATAAGGATAGGCCTAGCCAACCCTTCATCGAACACCGATTGAACACTGTGCAGAATTTTTGTTTGTTCACCCTCAGCATAAACCAATCGCTTAGGGTCACTCTTCGCCTTCTCAAATAATGGCTTCATCAAGATAACTGATTCAAAGACATATTGTGACAAATGCTGACGATAGGCTTCCATATCTTCAATCGGACGCGTAGCAACACCGCTATCCATCGCGGCCTGCGCTATTGCAGGAGCAAGCTTAACGATTAATCTAGGATCGAAAGGCTTAGGGATTAAATATTCCCTACCAAACTTAAGTTCATCTCCACCATAGACTGCAACAACAGTTTCAGGAGTTTCTTCTGTAGCCATAGCTGCCAAGGCATGTACCATAGCGATTTTCATCTCATCATTAATTGTAGTTGCAACAACATCAAGGGCACCACGAAAGATGAAGGGAAAGCACAACACATTATTGACCTGATTAGGATAATCCGATCGTCCTGTTGCGATGATGGCATCGTCACGTACCGCCTTGATCTCTTCAGGTAATATTTCCGGGATAGGATTTGCCAAAGCAAATACTATCGGGTTGTCTGCCATGCTTCTGACCATTTCTTGTTTTAAAACGCCAGGACCTGATAGCCCAAGAAAGATATCGGCATCTTTCATTACATCAAAGAGTGTTCTTAGCTTGGTATTGCTAGCAAACATACGTTTATGCGGTGTTTGTTCAGCGCGACGGGTTTTATAAATAACACCAACGTGATCGACGGCGATAATATTATCTTTTTTCATACCCAGCTTAACGAGTAATTTAAGACAAGCGATGCCTGCGGCTCCGGCTCCCGTTGTTACCAATTTAACTTTCGCGATATCTTTACCAACAATTTTAAGCGCATTAATCATTGCTGCAGCAACAATGATCGCTGTCCCGTGCTGATCATCATGGAACACAGGAACCTTTAACCGTTTACGCAATTTACCCTCTACCAGGAAACATTCTGGCGAACGTATGTCTTCCAGGTTTATACCGCCAAAAGTAGGTTCTAGACTGGCAATAATGTCTATCAGTTTATCTGGATCCTTTTCATTGATTTCAAGGTCAAAGACATCGATACCAGCAAACTTTTTGAATAGTACCGCCTTCCCTTCCATCACCGGTTTTGCTGCGAGAGGGCCAATGTCACCCAGACCTAGAACTGCTGTGCCATTGGTAACAACAGCAACAAGATTTGAACGTGCGGTTAATTCAGCCGCCATTCTACTTTCCGTTGCGATTGCCTTACACGGCTCAGCCACACCCGGACTATAGGCCAAAGCGAGATCACGCTGGTTTGCTAGCGGTTTGGTTGCGGATATTTCAATCTTTCCGGGTTTTGGAAAGCGATGATAATCTAGAGCGGACTTGTCGGTATCTTCTGTCATTCTTACTTAAAAGGCATGCCCGGCGGAGGCATATTACCGCCCATACCACGCAGCATTTTTGCCATGCCACCTTTGCCAGACATTTTTTTCATCATTTTTTGCATTTGTTTAAATTGTTTTAACAGTTTATTGATGTCTTGAATTTGTGTGCCAGAACCTGTTGCAATTCGTTTTTTACGTGAGCCATTAATAATCGCAGGATCGACTCGCTCCTTGCGTGTCATTGAGTCGATAATCGCACCTAACTTAACAAACTCCTTATCATTAACTTGAGCAGCCGCACCGGGTGGCAATTGTGACATCCCAGGTATTTTATCCATCAACCCGGCAATACCACCCATATTACCCATTTGATTTAATTGCTCACGAAAATCCTCAAGATTAAAAGCTTTCCCTGTCTTAAGTTTTTTAGCTAATTTAAGCGCTTCTTTTTGATCTGTTTTTTCTTCTACTTCTTCGATTAGACTTAGGACATCACCCATGCCTAATATTCGCGACGCAATACGTTCGGGGTGAAAGGGTGTTAAGGCGTCACTTTTTTCTCCAGTTCCAATGAATTTAATTGGTTTGCCCGTGACGTGCTTAACGGTTAATGCCGCACCCCCGCGTGCGTCACCATCAGTCTTGGTTAGGATAGTGCCTGTTAACGGTAATGCGTTATTAAATGCAGCAGCGGCATTAACAGCATCTTGGCCCATCATACTATCAATAACGAACAAGGTTTCGACAGGAGCTACCTTATCATGGACCGTTTGAATTTCTTGCATCATCTCATCATCAATATGCAAACGTCCGGCACTATCAACAATAAGTACATCTATTAACTGGCGTCGGGCTGTGTCGACTGCATTTGTGGCTATAGCCGATGGGCTTTCAGTTTCTTTACTTTCAATCCAAACTAATTCATTTTCATTCGCCAAAGTCTGTAGTTGTTTAATAGCCGCTGGTCGATAAACATCGCAACTCACTACGGCGACTTTTTTATTCTCTTTTTGTTTAATCCAACGGCCGAGTTTAGCAGCAGTGGTCGTCTTACCTGCTCCTTGTAATCCTGCCAGTAGAATAACTGCGGGTGGTTGAGCTTTAAGATTTAATGGTTCGTTGCTTTCTCCCATGAGCGCAACCAACTCTTCATTAACAATCTTAATTAACGCTTGTCCAGGCGTGAGACTAGTAACGACTTCTTTGTCCAGCGAGCGATCACGGATATGTTGAATAAAATCACGTACAACCGGCAAGGCGACATCGGCTTCAAGCAATGCCATACGCACTTCACGCAGACCATTACTGATATTCTCTTCGCTTAAACGGCCATGGCCACGCAGATCTTTAAAGACTCGGGTTAACTTATCGGAAAGAGCATCAAACATAGTATTCCAGGTTTATCGTTTCATTTTAGTTATAGAGTTCGTTATTCTAACTTATTAATTCAATAACTTAAAAATCATTCCCATGTTTACAACAGAATCAGCACTTCTACCAATCGCCAGAATATGCAATCATCACGTACCCCTATAGATAATATTGAACTATGAGTCTTCAAGCTATTGCAGCTATATTACTTTACCTGACATCGGCTTGCCTGTTAGGTATCAGAATAGTTACTTCGTCAGAGGTATTTAACAAGAGGCGAACAATCGCGCTAATATCAGGTGCAATAGGTATTGTTTTACACGGTCATTTACTCTATCAGTCGATCATTTTAGCTATTGGTTTTGATTTTGGGTTTTTCAATGCGATTTCATTGGTAACCTGGCTTGTCGCATTCATCGTACTACTATCCTCCCTGTTACTCCCCCTGGAAAACTTGCTCTTGGTATTATTACCTGCCGCTGGTCTGGCTATCGTACTCGAACTTACTATCCCGGGTGGTCGAATCCTGAATGAATCGTTACCTATAGGGCTACGTATTCATATCCTATTATCTATCTGTGCCTATAGTTTGTTAATGATCAGTGCTGTTCAAGCTATTATGCTTGCCGTGCAAGAAAAGCTGATTAAGGAAAAACGTGTCGCAATCATCATGAATACACTCCCTCCTTTACAGGTGATGGAAGCATTATTGATACAGTTTATTGTCACCGGTTTCTTCATGTTGAGCCTTAGTCTTGCTTCAGGAACAATGTTTATTGATGACATATTTGCCCAACACTTGGCACATAAAACTATGTTGTCGATGGCAGCCTGGATCATCTACGCAATATTACTTTGGGGTCGCTGGTCGGCTGGCTGGCGAGGAAAACAAATTATTCGTTGGGCTTTGGGCGGCTTTACGGCATTAGTTCTCGCCTACTTCGGTTCAAAATTTGTGCTGGAAGTCGTTCTTCAACGTGTATAAACCTATCATATAACTATAATTAACCGTTATAACCACGAACATAGGTGCTAACACTAAACAGGGAAAAGTTTTAGAATACTAATGGCGTAAAATGCTGGTTAACACGAATAATCAATGCTTGACATAGGTACGGGGTGATCCAGCACAATACTCACTAGTCATAATTGAGGTCATCATTTTTGGACGACATTCCGGTATCGGTTCTGTTAGGAACCCTATTCTTTCTGGTCATTTTTTCTGCATTTTTTTCCAGCTCGGAAACTGCCATGATAGCCTTGAACCGTTATCGCCTGCGTCACCTGGCAAAAGAAGGGAAGCGTAGTGCAATTATATCTGAAAAACTGCTGGCAAGGCCTGACCGTCTGATCGGTCTTATTTTACTGGGTAACAACCTGGTTAACTTTATGGCTGCCTCGATAGCGACGCTAGTTGGAATACGTTTATTGGGTGATTTAGGAGTCGCCTTAGCACCTATTGTATTGGTTATGGTCTTTTTAATCTTTGCTGAGGTAATGCCAAAAACAATTGCCGCACTTAAGCCAGAACTTATTGCTTTTCCAGCAAGTTATATCTTGGCACCGATGATGAAATTGGCATATCCAGCAGTCTGGCTTATAAACTGGGTTTCTAATGGCTTATTGGGGCTGATTGGAATCAGTTTGAATGATCAAGGAGATGACCCCCTATCACGAGAAGAATTGAGAACTATCGTTTTGGAAGCTGGGCACCTAATACCACAAAGACATCGACGCATGTTGATTAATATTCTGGAACTGGAAAACGTGACTGTTGATGACATCATGGTACCTAGAAATGAAGTTGCAGCGATAGATCTAGATGACCCGATTAATGAGATAATAGAACAGCTTAGTCATTGCCAACACACACGTTTACCAGTATACCAATCTAACATCGATAATATTGTCGGAGTGATACATCTACGACGTATTGCCCGAATCATGGCTGATAAAAATGAGCTTACCCACGAAGCGATAAAAGAAATTCTGTTCGATAGTTATTTTGTTCCCAAAGGTACACCGTTACATACCCAGATGATGCATTTTCAACGTAATAAACGTCGCTTCGGGATAGTTGTTGACGAATATGGTGTTATTCAGGGTTTAGTCACGTTGGAAGATATACTAGAGGAGATTGTCGGCGAATTTACGACAGACATGCAAACTCATAACCTTGATATCCAGAAACAGGGTTATGGTTTCTACCTGATTGACTGTTCGGTTCATCTGCGTGAAATAAATCGGCAATTAAAATGGAGCCTCCCAACCGATGGACCAAAAACATTAAATGGGCTTTTACTAGAACACCTGGAGTTTATACCCGAATCAGGCACCACCTTAAAGGTCGATAATTATCTTATTGAGGTTACGCAAGTATCTGAAAATTCAATAAAAATGGCGCGGATTAAGATGCTTGAAGAAAATCTTAATAATAACGACGAGTAAGCACTGGGTCTGATTTTTGCATTGTTATTTCTGTATCAAGTGCATAGGCTACGGCCGCCTGCTCTTCTCAATACAGATAGATGGAGACAACGATGAAAACCAAACCCGCTTACACAGATAAGCGTCGATTTAGCCGCATTGCCTTTGACGCCCCTGTAACAATACGCAGCAATGATGGTGACTGGGGTTCAAGCCTTATAGATATATCACTGAAAGGTGTTCTTATCTCGAAGCCCGACAACTGGAGCTACCCAAATAATGCAGAATTCAATATTTCTGTTGGACTAGAAGGTCACGACTCAATTATCAATATGAATACTAAACAAGTTCACGTTGCAGATAAAAGCCTCGGCTTGCAATGCATCAGTATTGATCTTAAGAGTGTGTCAATTCTCAAGCGATTGGTTGAGCTGAATCTTGGTGACGAAGATATACTTGATCGCGAGATTGCAAACATGATGACCTGTGAAAATTAAGCTACAAACCTACTTTTTCCAGCACTTGGGAAACATGCGTCACCGTCTCAATATTCATCTTCGGTATAGCCACTTTAGGGTTATTAGCTATTGGAATCAGAGATTGTTTAAAACCGTGCTTAGCTGCTTCATTTAATCTTTCCAATCCATTTTGAACTGGACGGATCTCGCCTGACAAACCAACTTCACCAAACATTATCATATCATTCGGAAGAGGCTTACTTTTATAGCTCGAAATTATTGCTAACAGCAAAGGTAGATCTGCCGCTGTCTCGGCAATACGCACGCCTCCTACAACATTAATAAATACATCTTGATCACTCATAGATATTCCAGCGTGACGATGTAACACGGCTAGTAACATTGCCAGTCTATTCTGTTCCAGCCCAAGTGCAACACGCCGGGGGTTACCCAGATGTGTCTGATCAACCAACGCTTGCACCTCAACTAACATAGGGCGAGTTCCTTCTCGAGTAACCATTATGGCACTTCCGGAGACTTTGTCGTCATGGCGTGATAGAAAGATTGCTGATGGATTAGAAACCTCTCTCAAGCCTTTGTCGGTCATTGCAAAGATGCCTAGTTCATTCACCGCGCCATAACGATTTTTTACGGTACGGACAACACGAAATCGGCTACTACTGTCGCCTTCAAAATAAAGCACCGTATCAACCATGTGCTCTAATACTCTTGGGCCTGCTAATGCCCCTTCTTTAGTAACATGTCCAACCAAGAATAATGCTGTATCAGTTTGCTTGGCAAATCGGACCAATTGCGCAGCGCATTCTCTTACTTGCGCGACTGAACCAGGGGCAGATTGCAATATGTCACTATAAACAGTTTGAATTGAATCGATAACGATCACTTTAGCCTTTTCTTTATTGGCAACGCTTAGGATTCGTTCAAGATGATTTTCGGTTAAGATTCTTAATGAACCTAAAGATAGTCCTAGGCGTTTGCCTCGCAAGCCTACCTGTTGCGCAGATTCTTCACCTGTCACATACAGGCTTGGGATGCCAGAAGCATTATCCAAACAAGCTAATGTCTGCAATAACAAGGTTGATTTACCAATGCCGGGGTCACCACCGATTAATGTCACTGAACCATTAACAAGACCACCACCCATAACACGATCTAATTCTGCTAATCCAGTTGCTTGCCTTGGCGTTTCTGACATTTCAACAGCATCAAGAGAGCAAACTTCTGATGGTCCGGCAAGATGTTCACGAAAGCGGTTAGAACTTGATACCGTTTTCTTTTCAACTAAACTTTCTTGAAGTGTATTCCATGCCATACATTCAGGGCACTGACCAACCCATTTCGGTGTCTCTGCACCACATTCATTACATTGAAATTGAATTTTTGGCTTAACCACGTTCTATAAATTCCAATCGCTTATGCACCCCACATAATAATTCGTAGGGAATGGTATCAGCGTACTGTGCAATTTCTTCTACAGGCAAAGACTCACCCCATAAGACGACTCTGTCACCAATTTCAGCCTGCGGTTGACTTCTAAGATCGATAGTCAACATGTCCATTGAGGCCCGGCCTATTAATGCGCAACGAACATCGTTCACAAGAACTGGCGTACCGGACTTGGCATGACGCGGGAATCCATCACCATAACCAGCGGCAACAACACCGACAGGCATGTCTTCTGGACATCTCCAAGTTGCGCCATAACCAACTGGCTCACCTTTTTTTAATCGTTGGATCGATATTAATTCTGATTCTAATGTCATCACCGGTTTTAGTCTGAGTTCATGCGCATGTTTATCGGCCATTGGAGATACACCATAGAGCATTAACCCGGGTCGATTCCAATCAGCATGTGCTTCTGGAAAAGCAATCACTGCCGCAGAGTTTGCAATGGTCTTTTCTGCTTCGAGACCACCACAAGCCTGTTTGAAATTTTCTAATTGTTGTTGTGTCAGTGGATTATTTTGTTCATTAGCCGTCGCTAGGTGCGTCATCAATCGAAAAGCAGGTTTGATGTTTTTACATTGTGTAACACGCTTTAAAATATCCTTAACATCATCAAGAGGAAAGCCGAGTCGATGCATACCTGTATCTATTTTTACCCAGACTTGAAGCGGCTCATTTAGTGTTGCTTGTTCTAATATATCTAATTGAAATTCATTATGAATTACTATTTCAAGTTGCAATTGAACAATTGATGTTAAATCAACGGCTTTATGTGGCCCTTCAAGCAAGATTATGGGAGTGGTAATTGATGCAGTCCTTAGCTGTTCGGCTTCTTCCAGACATGCAACACCAAAGGCATCTGCTTCACTGAGCGTATTAGCTACTCTGACTAGTCCATGACCATAGGCATCGGCCTTGATGATCGCCATAGTTTTTGAATTGGGAGCGAGTTCCTGTGCTCGTTGGAGGTTGTGTTTCAGCGCCTGTTTATCAATAACAACCCTGGATGGTCGTGTCATTCAGAAAACCCGGAAGGATTGTGGACGTAATCATCTGCTAGATTCTCAAAACGTGTAAATTGTCCGAGAAAAGATAACCTGACTTTCCCTATGGGGCCGTTTCTTTGTTTACCAATAATAATCTCAGCCGTCCCCTTGTCATTACTATCTTCATCATAAACTTCATCCCGATAAATAAACAAGATGACATCTGCATCTTGTTCAATAGCACCTGATTCACGCAAATCAGACATTACAGGCCTTCTATCCGTACGTGATTCGAGGCTTCTATTTAACTGGGACAAAGCGATAACAGGCACTTTAAGTTCTTTTGCCATCGCCTTTAAGGAGCGTGAAATTTCTGAAATTTCTGTCGCCCTATTTTCATTTGTACCTGCAACTTGCATTAGCTGCAAATAGTCAACGACAACAAGATCAAGCCCATGTTCTCTTGATATACGACGGCAACGTGCTCTTAGTTCAGCCGGCGTTAGTGCGGGCGTGTCATCAATGAACATGCGCGTTTCTTGTAACATACCGACCGCCGATGTTAATCGCGGCCAATCATCATCGTCCAGCTTTCCTGTCCGAACCTTATGTTGATCAATTCGACCTAAGGAAGACATCATTCGCATGGCAAGCTGTTCGCCCGGCATTTCCATACTAAAAATGGCAACACTATGTTGTCCCTTAATCGCAGCATTCTCCGCGATGTTTACCGCAAATGCGGTCTTACCCATAGAGGGTCTACCAGCAACAATAATTAAATCAGAACGTTGAAAACCGGCAGTTTTTATATCGAGGTCTTCATATCCAGTAGCAATACCGGTTATAGGGCTATCTTTGTGGAACAACTCATCCACTCTATTCAATGCTTCTTTCAGGTATTCCTTGATCTCTTGATAACTTTTTCGCCCACGGTTTTCATTTTCGGCAATTTCAAAAACCGTTTGCTCAGCGAATTCGAGTATCTGTTCGCTACTCCGTCCCTGAGGATTAAATACAGTATCATTAATATCAGTTGTGGCACTAATCAACTGTCTGAGAATGGAACGCTTACGAACGATATCGGCATAAGCACTAATATTACTTGCACTTGGTGTATTTTCAGCAAGAGCAGCAAGATTACGCATACCGCCAGCTTCATCAAGTAACTGATGATTTTCCAACCATTCTGCAACGGTGACAATATCGTAAGGTTGGCCATCTTCGCTAAGCGCGCTTATAGCTCGGAAAATAATCCGGTGATCTTTTCGGTAGAAATCTTCTTCGCGAACGCGTTCGACTACCTTGTCCCAGGCTTCTTTATCTAGAAATGCGCCGCCTAAAACGGCTTGTTCTGCTTCTATGGAATGCGGCGGGATCTTTAATGCCAGTGTCTCAGCATCACTCGATATAGATGTGTGTATCGATTCCTGCATAACAGTCCCTGGATCGAGAATCGATCCAAATAAAACAGTAAATAGCCTTAATTTAAAGGCTATTTAGAAGAATTAATTATATTGCTGTCCCGAATGAAAAACTAATCTTCTTCTTCCGAAACAACAGTCACCTTTATTTTGGCAGCTACATCCGCATGAAGATGAACATCAACTTCAAATTCACCCGTGCTACGTATCGGTCCATCCGGCAATCTAATTTCATGCTTAGCCAACTCGACACCAGACTCAGTAACTGCATCAGCGATATCGATAGTGCCAACCGAACCAAATAATTTACCTTCAGCACCTGCTTTACGTACGATAGAAATACTTACCGTATTTAAATTCTCAGCGCGAGCAGTCGCCGCAGCTAACGATTCTTGTTGGTGTTTTTCAAGCTCAGCCCTGCGAGCATCAAACTTGGCAATATTGTCAACAGTTGCAGACACAGCTTTGCCACTTGGGATAAGGTAGTTTCTACCAAATCCAGGTTTGACCTTGACTTGATCGCCTAACTCACCGAGTTTATGTACCTTTTCAAGCAAAATAACTTCCATCAGATTACCTCAATTCATAACGATTTTATAATAACAGATTCTTTACAAACTGACTCGCTTCACAATTCATTTTTGGAGCCAATTTTCCTTCTACGCCAACCAACATAAACATCTGTCATGCCTAAACAGGCAATAAGTAATGCCATTTGCGGCAGGAGCACTAACAAACAATACATCGATACTATCCAGGCCGTTGATAATTTAAATTTATCAACATTTCGATGTACTGATGAGATTCCTTGCATCAAATACATAAACATCAAAACAACCATAATATCCCTAAACAAAGCTTGCCATGGTTCAGCTAGCGTCAATACCAATAATACAATCAAAGCACTCGCTGGTAATATTTTTGATGGTAAGCTCAGTGCATAAAATTCCTTTCGAAATGCCCCGGGATTAAATAATCTTGACTGCCACCACCTACCACACAAAACACTAATGACTACATTCAGCATAAAACCGGTAATCATCATCGCGTTGATCATACCTGCCGCTGGGGCCAATACTTTCTGATACTGCCCGATATCTTCTGGCGGCACTGTTTTTTCTAGCATGATAACCAACCACTGTTGCCACCATCCAGATACATCACCAATAATGAGATATATCGCAACAATCAACACCGCTGCCAATAATCCGACTACAAACAGCAACAAGCCCTGCTGTTCACAAAAACGCAGTGTCATTGCTGCGGACCAAACAGGTAACCAGATCACCAACGCGTAGCCGAAAACCAGTTCTATTGGCAGATTTGCAAGCAATGAGAAAGCCAATAATAGCAATAGGCTTGTCATCAAAATTTGCAACGCTGTAGATGCCCCTTTCCTCAGGGTAATCAAAGCGACAACAGAGCCATTAATCAGAAAGGCAAGTGGCGGCAATAACAACGAAATCAAGGCACTAAAGGTTGTCGCTGCAATGGCCTGAAACCTGCCACTTAATAGATAGTTACCGATCATTTAGTAATGACTCTTGCTTGACCAAATTACAATTGGTTTTCGCATTAAAATATGTCCATCTAAGTAGTAGATGAACATATGCTACATATACTTTATTTAGTCCAGCCTAATGCGCGTCACAATAAGGAATCAAAGCAAGATAGCGCGCACGCTTAATTGCAGTTGATAACTGTCTTTGATAACGAGCATTTGTACCTGAAATTCTGCTTGGAACAATCTTTCCATTTTCAGATACATAATTTTTTAATGTATTGAGATCTTTGTAATCAATCTCTTTCACACCATCTGCAGTAAACCTGCAAAATCTTTTACGTTTGAAATAACGAGCCATTTTATAATCCTCTCAATTTAATCTTCTGATTCAGACTTATCGGCAGCTTCTTCAACTGCTTCGTCCTTACTTGATTCCTCTACAGCCGCAGCAGGTTCTACTGGAGCAGCTTCTTCAGCAGTTGCCGTTTCCACTGGTGCTTCTGCCGGAGTAGCAGCTGCCGTTACGGGTGCTGGTCGAGTTTCTTCTTCGTCCTTGGATTTAATCAAGTGTGATGCCTCAGTAACAGCTTCATCCTTTTTAATAACCAGATTACGGATAACAGCATCGTTAAATCGAAAACCGTCCGTCAGTTGATTCAGAGATTCGGCATCACATTCGATATTCATCAGAACATAGTGTGCCTTATGGATCTTGTTAATAGGGTATGCCAAAAGCCGACGACCCCAATCTTCCAAACGATGGATTGTGCCGTTGTTGCTTGTGATAATGCTCTGATAACGATCTATCATCGCAGGAACTTGCTCGCTCTGATCCGGATGAACCAGAAAGACGATTTCATAGTGTCTCATTGTGTATCCTCAAGGGTTAATAGCCTCCCCAGCATTTCAGGGTGAGGCAAGGACGTGTAAAGTGGCGCGATTCTAATGGATTGCCTCGTCCACTGCAATGCGATACGAGCTGAAATTTCAGAAATCAGTCTGAAAATAACCAAACATCGCTATTTTTCTGAGTTTTCATGCTAAACCAGTTGGATTCAGGTGCTTCGTTGCCTGAGAACCTCATATAAAGCCACTCCGGCTGCGACCGAGACATTCAAGCTCTCAACATTACCATGAATAGGTAACGAAGCGGTGTAGTCGCATTCTTTCTGAACCGAATCTCTCATGCCTTTACCTTCACCGCCCATGACAATAGCTGTAGGAATCTTTAAATCAAGCTCATAGATCGTTTGCTCCGCATCTCCTGCAGTTCCAACCACCCAAACGCCAGCTTCCTTTATCTTCTTTATTGCACGGACTAGATTCACCACACTGATAACGGTGACGTTTTCTACTGCGCCACTCGCGACTTTACGCACTGTTTCATTGATACTTGCTGCGCGATCATTCGGGATGATTACCGCTGTAACGCCTGCCGCATCAGCGGTACGAATACAAGCGCCGAGATTATGTGGGTCTTGTACTGAGTCCAGAATCAAATAGAGCGGGTTAGCGTCTTGATTTTGTTCTAAAACATCATCGAGATCATGCTCAGTTTTTTTTGCTGCTTTTCTAACCTCCATAATCACACCCTGATGATTCTGGTTCTTAACCATCTTGCTCAGGGTAGAACGTGACGCCGTCTGAACCGACACACCTAATTTATTTAGTGTCTCGTGAATAGAGTTCACTGAATCGGACTGAATTGATTCTTGTATCAAGACACTTAAGATTTTTTCAGGTGAATTTTCTAAAACCTGCTTAACCGCATGCAGCCCAAAAATTCGATCTGTTCGTTTACTCATTCTCTTTTAGTTCAAAGTCTATTTTACGTTCTTCTAAATCAACTCGTGTGACAAGCACTTCGAGTGTCTGTCCAAGCTTGAAAACCTTACCTCCACGTTCACCACGTAAAGTATGCGTAATTTCATCAAAATGATAATAATCAACCGGGAGATTACTAATATGAACCAATCCTTCAATAAATATATCATCCAACACGACAAATAAACCAAATGATGTAACAGAACTCACCATGCCACTAAATGTTTCGCCTACCTTATCTTCCATAAAGGCGCACTTAAGCCGCTGCACCGCATCGCGTGATGCCTCTTCCGCACGGCGCTCTGTCATTGAACAGTGTTCGGCCAACTCCAACACTTGTTGCGGAGAATAATTAAACGTTGTAACCGTTTTACCTTCGAGAATATGCACAATCCCCCGATGAACCATAAGATCAGGGTAGCGGCGAATAGGTGAAGTGAAGTGAGCATAAATAGGGAATCCCAATCCAAAATGACCTTCATTCACCATGCTGTAGGATGCAAGCGGCATACTTCGTAATAACACCGTTTCCAACATTTGCGCATCATCGCGTTTTCTAATGACGTCCATTAACTTTGCATAATCTTTAGAGGTCGGCTCCTCACCACCGCCTAAAGACAAGCCCAATTGCGATAATAATGACCGCACATTCTCAAGTTTATCCAGTTTCGGCGTCTCGTGAATACGATACATTGCTGGAATCTCATTTTTTTCAAGAAACTCACCGGCTGCAACATTGGCCACCAACATCATCTCTTCGATTAAACGATGAGCCTCATTTCTTTCAGCGGTATGAATAGCTTCAATATGGCCTTTGTCATTAAATTCAAATCGCGATTCGAGTGAAGAAAAGTCAATGAGACCTTGTTTCTTCCGTTCTCCATGTAGTAGTTGATATAACTGATATAAATCATCAAGATGATTTATAAGCGCTTCATGTTTCTGTCTAGCATCGCTATTTTTTTCAACAACAATCGCAGACATTTCTGTATAGGTTAAGCGAGCCGCTGATTTAATAATCCCCTTAAAGAAAGAAGAATGTTTCACCTTGCCTTTAGCATCAATGTTTAATTCGCAAACCAGACTATATCGATCAACTTTTGGTTTAAGAGAACACAAACCATTCGACAGTATCTCGGGCAACATGGGAACAACACGGTCAGGAAAATAAACGGAAGTACCTCGTAAACGAGCTTCATCATCGAGCGCACTTAGCTTTTTTACATAATGCGAGACATCAGCAATAGCTACTAGCAAACGCCAACCACCCCCTTCTTTTTGGCAAAAAACTGCGTCATCAAAGTCACGTGCATCTTCGCCATCTATCGTAACAAAGGGAACATCACGGCTATCAACTCTATTGGATATATTTTCTGAGTCGACTTCCTCGGTTAATCTTTCAATGTCTTTTTCAATTTCTTCTGACCATTCAAACGGGATGTCATAGCTTCTAATAGCAATATCAACTGCCATGCTTGCATCAAGACCGTCACCAATAATACTCAACACTTCAGCTATAGCTTGTCTATGCTTTTCAGGCTGGTGCACAATTTTAGCAACGACATATTGCCCGTTCTTTGCTTTGTTTTTATTCTTTGCCGGGACTAATAGATCCTGACTTATACGCTTATTATCCGGAACAATATAAGCAATACCTTGCTCTTCATAGTAACGGCCTACTAGTTGTGTATTCGCGCGCTCCAAGACTTCAACTAATCCGCCTTCGCGTTTACCTTGTTTACTAACGCTAACCTGACGAACTAATACACGGTCGCCATTTAAGACCGTGCGCATCTCCTTTCCTGATAAAAACAAATCTTTACCACCTTCATCGGGAACGACAAACCCATAACCATCAGGATGACCGATAACCCGACCTTTAATCAGATCCATTTTCTCGATCAATCCATAACTACCACGTCGATTACGAATCAATTGACCGTCACGTTCCATCGCTTTAAGCCTACGACCTAATGCCTGACGAATTTCCGGATCGCGAATAACAAATGCCTCTGCAAATTGCTTACGCTTCAATGGTCGACCAGCTTCACGCAGGAACGCCAATATGGCTTCGCGTTCTGGTAACTTAAAGACTTTATTCGAGGATGATTGTGGTTTAGATTTTTTACCCATGACCTTTGTGGATTGACAATATTATAGAGGCTGGTTAAAGTCCGCCCTCTTTAGTTCCAACACTATAACACATGCTGAGGTGGCGGAACTGGTAGACGCTGGACAGGAGTCCGAGTGTCGCGGCTGCATGGATGCAGAAGAGCGATCGCGCTTAGCGCGTTTTTAAAAATAGAACTAGAACATTAAATTTGGTGCCAATTTAAAATATGCCGAGGTGGCGGAATTGGTAGACGCGCTAGCTTCAGGTGCTAGTGAGCTTATGCTCGTGGAGGTTCAAGTCCTCTTCTCGGCACCAATACGCTTTCACAGGTTCAACTGAACTTTAGGATTAATAGACGAAGAAACATATTTTTATTCTTCAAACTAAACAGCGCAGATGTCAGTGCGCTATAGCCCAGAGCTAAATTACATTCTGCAAAATATCTCACGCAATCTCTTAGAACTACGGCTCAGCACCAAGTTTAAGAGGCAGGGACTCATCGAGAACCCACTCATTCATAGAGCCATCGTAAACAGAGACATTATCTTGCCCACATAAACTCATGGCCAGACAATCCATGGTTGCAGAAATACCGCCACCACAATAAGCAATAACTTTATCTGTCTGTAAGGCTCCACTCTCTGTAAACAATGGACGCAACTCATCCGGTTCCAGAAACTCACCTGTGTCAGGATTAAGGAGAGAGTCATAAGGCACGCTGTAGCTGCCTGGCAGGTGCCCGGGTCGACCATAGCGATTTAATTCCCCTGTATACACTTCGGTGGGCAATGCATTGACCATGGCCGGACCACCTTTCTCTATAACTTCAAGCATCTTATGTTTATCAACCCACATCTCAGGCCGCGGGGTCACAGAAAGCTTTCCTGTCGGATAATTGGAGCCCTCCCTATCCGTGGAGCGTCCTTCACGTTGCCACTTCTCCCATCCGCCGTCCAATACAGCCACATTGTCAAATCCGATAGAGCGTAACATCCACCAAATCCTTGTAGCCCACATCTGACTTCCCTTACTAAACAGAACAACAGTCGTTTTATCGGATACGCCATGCGTTGCGATCGCTGTGGCAAATGTTTCCGGTGCCGGCATCATAAATGGAACACTGTTATTTGAGTCGAACAATTCAGCATTAATATCGATAAAACCTGAGCCAGGTATATGCGCCTGTTCCCACTCTTTACGAGGAGTTTCAGAATCCAGGTTATAACCACCGAAACTGTCACCCGCATCACCTTTATATTCGACGTAAAGCGTAACGTCATAGATCCTTAGTTCTGGTTTTCCTAAATGTTCATCAAGCCAGTCTGTCGATACGAGAGGTGTTTGTAGTTTCATATTATTATCCTTTTCCATTGTTTTACGATAATACCCAAGCGGCAAAATCATATTAAATTTATCACTATGATTTATCTCAAAGAGCTGATTTATGTTCTTCGTTGCCCATACTTATTAAGGTTCTCTATTGTAGATTAATAATTAACATCATTCAGCCCTCAATTATTATACATTTTTATCAAACAGCAATTTCTTAGCCCCCTTAAAATCAGTCTTACCACTACCCAGCTTTGGTATTTCTTCAACAACTTTCACCTCAGCAGGAATCATTAATGGGTTCGCACCTGAATCCAACATTGCCTTTTTAACATTAGCAAGCTCAATTTCTTTTGTGATCATGAGGATTATTTTTTCACCTTTCTTTTCATCGGGGAGATTCACTGCAAGCAATTCTAGCTCTGGCTCATTTAAAGCATTTCTAACTACTTCTTCAACCGCAGTTAGACTAATCATTTCCCCGCCAAGTTTAGCAAAGCGTGAATAACGATCAACAATACTCAAGAATCCATCCTCATCGAGATGACCTTTGTCACCAGTCTTATACCAACGTTTATCATCAAGAATCGTGATCACTTCATTAGTCTTTTCTTCATCATCCAGATAACCCAGCATCACCTGACTACCACCGATTAAGATTAGACCATCTTCACCAGTTCCCAATTCTTCTAATGAATCAGGATCAACGATTCGAAAACTGGTACCGGGTAATGGCATGCCGACCGTACCTTGTTTATTACCCAATTGAACTGACCAGTAATTTACATCGAGCGCATCAGGAATATTCACACTGGCAACTGGTGTTGTTTCGGTAGCACCATAACCTTCATAGATGTCTTTATTAAATTTTAACTTAAAGGCATCACGCACATCCGGACTGAGTTTTTCTGCACCAGCGACTACAATACGTAAAGACTCCAACATCAGTGGATGTATGCGTTTATTCTTCGTATAAAGTCTTAAAAAGGTTGAAGTTCCACAAAAGATAGTTGCACGATATTTTGCAATCGCTTTTGAGATATTAACCGCATCGGTGGGATCAGGATGGCAAATCATTGGTATACCTTCGACCAAAGGCATGAAGGTCGTCACAGTTATGCCAAAGGCATGGAACAAGGGCAGGCTTGCCATAACAACATCGGTGTCTTGAGTGTTCAGCATATCCGAGATCTGTTTCAGATTAGCCATGATATTACGATGGCTCAGCATTACCCCTTTTGGTGTGCCTTCGCTACCACTGGAAAACAATATTGCAGCTGGCGTATTTATATCTACCTTCTTGCAATAGAGAAACTTTAATACCGCTGCAGGTAAAAGCATTACCGTTATTAAAGTGCATAAACCGGTCACTTTACTAATTTCCGTTTTAAGATCTTCCATGTAGATAAACTGACTGTCTGAAAACGCATCATTTAGGTCGATTCCCTTCTTAGCCAGTTTTTCCATAAACTTACGCGAGGTATAGACTGTTTTAATACCCGCTTTCGTTACTGAACCCTGTAATGCTTCGCGACTGGCAGTAAAATTGAGATTAACAACAGTCTTACCACAGAGGATAGCTGACATATTAGCAATAGCACCGGCACTACTGGTCGGGAGTAACAAACCGACATTTTGCTCTTTTGAATATTTTTTAATCAATCGGGAAAAACATATCACTCCAGTTAAGAATTTATTACCGTTTAATGGCCCGGCTAAAGAATCAGCAACGGTTAATTCATCACTATTACGTTTTGCAGTATCAATAAAAGCCGTACCGATTGAAGGTAAGTCACTAGTGTAGTGCTCCCAAGAATCAATTGACAAATCAAACACTCGTTTCTTTAATTCATCAGTTGTTATATCAATTGGTAACGTTTCACCAAAAGCAACAATGATGTCGTGTTTGATGCCACTGCTACGAAGGTTTTTTAATTTTTCACTGGATCGTGAAAACCAACTACCCCATAGACCACGTAGGTAAAATGGTAGAATGACCGCATTGGCTTCTTCCGCAGCCTTTTCAAAACCTCGTTGGAACTCACCTAACTGCCCGGTGCGACTGATGGTACCTTCAGGAAATAAACAAACCACATCACCATTGTTTAAACTCTCATTAATTTTTTGAAGAGCCCCTTTACTCGCCCCAGCAGAGACAGGAATTACATTAAAAATATCTAGAAACCATTTCAGATACCAACGTTCATAAATATTCCGAATCATAACGAAACGAATAGGTCGAGGTGAGGCCATCTGAATAATGCCCCAATCGATCCAACTAATGTGGTTACCCAACATCAAAACGCCACCTTGCTCCGGAATGTTTTTTAAACCCAAGACCTGAAGACGATAACGATGACCAATGATGTAACTAACAATAAACCGAACCAGTGACTGTGGTAGCTTATAAGCCGTATAGATTGTTCCGACTACGGCAACGACTAGTAAGATGTTAAACAACCCAAGGCTATTCATCCCGTAAAACGCAAATAAGACCGTCAAACCAAGAAAGGTCAACATCACCGTATTTTGAATCAAGTTACTCCCCGCGAGCACACGACCCAACTCATCTTCTTCAGCATGAAACTGTATCAATGAATTTAACGGGATTAATAAAAACCCACCGAACATGCCCCAGCCAAAAAATAGAACTGCTTGTAGATAAGCATTGTCCAAGCTAGGCAGTATCAACAAACAAATTGCAATCCCAATCGATCCTACTGGAATCATGCCGGTTTCGATATGTGTTCTGGAAATACGTCCAGCAATGATTGAACCCAACATAATACCCATACCGGCGCAAGCCAGGATTCCCTGAATGATAATGGTATTGGTAATGCCTAATGTTTCCTTCGCGTAAGCCGGAAACGCCGCCAACATAACTTGTGATATCGCCCAGAATATTGCTAATCCAATAATTGATAGAAAGATGACTTCACGATCAAGCACGACACCCATATTCGATCTCAAATAATTCCCGCGGCTATATTCTTTTAAATCAAACTTCATCTCCTCATCAACAGGATGTTTCTGAGGCAACATATAAGCAAGACCTAGTTCAATAATACTGAATGCAACCAACCCCCAGCCGATTGGGGCAATATTCATTAGTAATGAAGACGTATCGCTATATATTGAGTCGATTAAAAACTGTTCAAAAAGAATTGAAAATACAAATATCCCAGCAAGAATAGCTATCGTTGTCGTCGCCTGTACTAAGCCATTTGCTCTAGCCAGATTATCTTTGCCGACCATCTCTTTGATGTAGCCATATTTCGCTGGCGAATAAAATGCACTTTGTAATGCCAGGGTAAAGGTCATGGCAAAGGCAGGCCAAAACCAGCCCAGATAATAAAACAATGTAATGCACAAGGTAATGCCGACAGCGACCCACGCACTTATCCGCATTACTTTGTTCTTTGGGAATTTATCGGAACAAAAACCTGCAGGAGAGAGGAGTAATATGAAAGGTAATAGAATCAACGCATTGACGATCGCCGTTAAAAATATTTGTTCCTGTCCATCATAAATCTTAAACACCGTATTCTGAATAATGATCTTATGGCCCAGATCAACAAAGGCATTCAGAAAGACAACAATGATATACGGTAAAAAGCCTGAGTATTTAAATAACGTTTTCATGTGATATATCCTTTAACACTGCTTCAGTAAGTCCCTGGAGACTAATAATTAGTATTGTAATAAACAACTTATATTGTATCTGTATTACTTATGTGTTCTATTAGTATCATTAATCACTACCTTGCATATCCCAATGGCACAAACACATCACCTTATCATTACACTTAAAAAAGCGCTTAAGGCACATGGCTTAACCTATAACGATATTGCCAAAGAGATCGGTTTATCTGAGGCCAGTATAAAACGTATGTTCTCTGAAAAGAACTTTACCTTGAAACGACTGGAGCAACTATGTCAGTGCATGAATATGGAATTGTCCGATCTTTTAAAACTCATGCAAGAAGATAAACAACATCTGAGCAAACTCAATGAAGAGCAAGAAAAAGAAATCGCAAATAACCTGACTCTTTTACTGGTTACTGTCTGCGTACTAAATCGCTGGACTCTGGATGAAATAACTACCTATTACAAAATTTCTGAGATAGAGGCTATACGCTTGTTGGCAAAACTGGATAAACTTAAAATCATTGAGTTATTACCCAAAAATCGTATCAAGTTATTAGTCGCCTCAAATTTTGCCTGGCTCGAAAATGGCCCTATTCAAAAGTTTTTTCAAACCAAAGTAGAACAAGATTTTTTCAATACCCGGTTTAATAAAGAAAATGAACGTCTATTAGTTGTTAATGGGATGTTGGCTAATAGCTCCAATGCAGTTTTCCAAAAGAAAATGGAAAAGCTGATTAGAGAATTTAACGAGTTAAATGACACCGATGCGCGTTTATCACTAGATGAACGCAATGGGACAACAGTCGTAATGGCGCTAAGACAGTGGCAGTATGGATTATTTGAACACCTAAGAAAATGAGCTTTAAAAAATCATGAAGGCCGGCTAATCCCGACCTTCATATATTAGAGGTTTAGTTATAAAACAAACGTTTTAATGCCCTTGAAGTGGGATAATAAACAAATAATGGCAAGCCAATCATTAAAAAGACAACGTATAAATGTGGGGCCATCCATGTTTGTGCCACTTCATCACTAAACCCATAGACATAATTAATATTTACTGGCGCATTAATATTCTCAAGAATTACACCAGGCGCAGGCATGATGAAATAACATATTGATATTAATATCCATGCAGCCACTGTCCAGTAACGAAAAGCTCTTTTGTCATAACCGACTTTATAAACAAGATAAATTAATAAAAAAGGCAACCACCCATGAAACAATGACAAACTACGTGCAAAAAATGGAATATTCGAATCGAACATGTAGTCAGTCATCCCTAATGGTGCAAAACCAAATAAGCCGCCAACAAAATCAACAACCCAAATAAATTGAGGAATGAGGATGCCTACAGCAGGTAAACTGATTAGTAACTTATTTTCAGTCCAGATACCAAACAAAGTAAGTATTAAAGCTACGTCACAAAAATATAGAAAATTACTTGGGCCATAGGTTTTCCAATAAAAAGGCACTAATACTGACATAAAAGCAGTGAAAATTACTTTTAAAGAAAGAGGAATAGTTTTGTTGATCGGTGTCATTTACTTGCTCCCTGAAAATTAAACTCAGGAACAAGCCTGTCAAATAGTACTATATTTTTAAACTATTATAATAATAGTCATAGAATACTAGCATTAACGTACTATATTTTAATTCTTTTAGTGAAACGGGTTTCTTAAAACAATCGTTTCTGACCGATCAGGTCCTGTTGATATGATATCAATAGGAACACCCGTAATTTCAGAAAGGCGGTTTAAATAATCGATCGCCTTCTCTGGCAGGTCATCATAATTAGTCGCGCCGACTGTATTTGATTGCCAACCAGGATGCTCTTCATATATTGGCTTGCATTTGGCAAATTCTTCCGCGCCGATAGGCGGTACTTCCACAGTCCTGCCGCCGATCTCATAAGCAGTACAAATTTTAATCGTTTCCACCTGATCTAAGACATCAAGTTTGGTAATACATAAGCCAGTTAAACTATTAATTTGTGCTGAGCGGCGTAATGCAACTGCATCATACCAACCACAACGTCGTGCACGACCTGTTGTAGCACCAAATTCATGGCCAACTTCAGCGATGTGCTTGCCCATGTCGCAATATAATTCTGTTGGAAATGGACCTGAACCCACACGTGTTGTATAGGCTTTCGTAATACCTAAAACATAGTCAAAATGACAAGGACCAAAACCGGTGCCTGTAGCCGCACCACCCGCGGTTGTATTTGAGGATGTGACGAATGGATAAGTGCCATGATCAATATCAAGCCAGGTGCCTTGTGCACCTTCAAACATGATATTTTTGCCCTGTGTATACAATTCATTAAGACGCGTACCGGTGTCTGCAATCATAGGCACCAGATCTTCCGATAGCTTTCTTATGTCATCCAATGACTCCTGATAATCAATCGCATCACATTTATAGTAATTAGTCAGCATGAAGTTGTGATACTCCAACACTTCTTCGAGTTTGCTAGCTAGCAATTCATCATTAGCGAGGTCTCCAACGCGAAGTGCGCGCCGTGCAACCTTGTCTTCATAAGCAGGGCCTATTCCGCGTCCTGTCGTTCCTATCGCTGCTTTACCTTTTGCTTTTTCGCGCGCTTGATCAAGTGCAATGTGGTAAGGCAGTATTAATGTACAGGCTTCCGATATTTTTATATGTTTACTTGCTGAAACGCCATTATCTTCCAGCATGTTTATCTCTTCCATCAACGCGTGCGGACTTAAGACCACACCATTACCGATGAGACATTCGACACCGTCATGTAAAATACCTGATGGAATCAGATGAAGAACTGTTTTTTTACCTTCAATAATAACAGTATGACCGGCATTATGACCTCCTTGAAAGCGTACTACTGCTGATGCATCTTCCGTTAATAGATCAACAATCTTTCCCTTGCCTTCATCACCCCACTGAGTCCCCAGTACAATTATATTTTTACCCATTTTAATAATTTCTTTTTTTATTAATTAATGTCGTTAACGATCCACTCGCCATTTTCTAACACAAGTTGTTGCTCACAACTCATTTCGCTTGCTGAAGCTTTTTGCCCTTCCAATTCTTCAACTACGATGTTGCCAGTTTTACGCAGTGCATTTATTTTTTCACGCAATGCTTTATCAACCGATATCGGAGCAAAAATACGTGATGGGTTTCTACTGCTTTTGCTTTGTTGCTTTAACAAAGATTTGACGTCTGTACTAAAGCCTGTTGCTGGTCTTGCACGACCAAAGGCACTACCAATATCATCATACCGCCCGCCAAAGGCTATTCCCTCTCCCTCATCAGGGACAAAAGCCGTGTATACCATACCCGTGTGATAGTGGTAGCCACGTAACTCTGCCAAATCTACATTTATTGACACATCTATCTGACCAATTATTGACTCTGCCAATGCCTTGATCTCGTCAATATATTGCGCGCTCTCGGGAGAAAGGTTACCTAATAATTTTTTAGCTTCATCTAGCACTGCTATGTCCCCATTTAGGTCGACTAACTCAAGTAAAGCATTGCTGGCGGCGTTGGTAATATTCCATTCTTTATATAATAATTTTAATTCATCTTTCGCTTTCCTTTGTAACGCTTCAAACACTTGTGCTTGTTGAGTGACATTCAATGATGAATCGGCGCTTAATGTCCTGAAAATACCAATGTGTCCAAGATCGATACACGTTTGATTAATGTCCACTTGTTTCAATGTTGCTAACATCAATTTAACAATTTCAATATCACTTGCTACGCCAGAATGTCCGTAAAGCTCAGCACCCACTTGTAATGGTGCGCGTGTTTCACCGGATTTGCCGGGGCGTGTATGTAATACTGAACCTAGATAACAAAGACGGGTAGGTGTATCGCGTTTTAACAAATGCGCATCTATGCGTGCTACTTGTGGCGTAATATCCGCACGAATACCCATTAAACGACCACTTAGTTGATCGGTTAATTTAAACGTTTTTAAATCAAGATCTTCTCCAGTACCTGTCAGCAAAGACTCAAGGTACTCGACCATAGGGGGGATAACAAACTCATAGCCCCATGTAGAAAAGAGGTCAATGATAGTTCGGCATAATTGTTCAAGTGCAATTGCCTTAGGAGGCAAAATCTCTTCAACACCTTCAGGTAGTAACCAACGATTTGTAATATTCATAATTTAATTAACGAACAATGTATAACAATATCAAACCAACCAACATGCTTGAGACACCTAAAAACCGTAATGTTTGGTTATCCATTTGGGCAGCGGCAAGAAATACTTTTCGAATACCTTCAGGGTTCAGAAATGGCATAAGACCTTCTAATATAAACACTAACGCGAGTGCAGATAAAAGATCAGAGAAATTAATATCAAACAATCACTTTCACCATATCGATTTTAATAGAAACAGGCTTATCTATATCTATTAAATAAACCTGTTGTCTGATAAGCCCTGAATTTAATTGCCTTTCGAATTATTAAAATATCTAAAGAAATCCGACTTAGGTTCAAGTAGTAATACATCATTACTATCATTGAAACTATTTTTATAGGCATTCAAACTACGATACAGTGAATAAAACTCTTCATCTTTGGTATAGGCTGCGGCATAGATTTCGGTTGCCTGCGCATCACCTTCACCACGAATAATTTCAGCATCTCGATACGCATTTGCCAGGATAATCTCACGTTCACGATCGGCATTAGCACGGATACGCTCCGAAGCTTCAGAACCACGGGCTCGAAAATCCTTAGCGACACGGTTACGCTCGGCACGCATACGTTCATAAACCGAATTACTAACTTCTGTCGGCAAGTCTATCCGCTTGGTTCGCACATCAACCACCGTTATACCTAGCTCTTGAGGTAGGTTTGAAGTGCTTGCTGTAACGACACTCAGGATTTGAGTACGCTCTCCTGCAACAACTTCCTGAACGGTGCGTGCACCAAATTCATCTCGTAATGCACGGTTGATACGTTGGCCCAATAAGCCATTGGCATAAAGCACATCACCTCGTGTCGCAGTATAAAACTTATCAACATCAGTAATTCGCCACTTTGCGTAATAATCAACAATCACATCTTTCTTTTCTATTGTTAGAAATCGCTGTGGTTCTTGATCAAGATTTAAAAGCCGTTTTTCAAACTTCTGTGCCACGTTCACAATCGGCATCATGAAATGTAAACCCGGTTTATCATCAGACCGAGCAATCTCTCGAAACTTAAACACCAGAGCCTGCTCCCATTGATTCACTGTAAACACAGATGAATAGGCAACGACCGCAATAATAATTAAAGGTATTAGAATTTTAGGGTTCAAAGGCATTAGCGTACTCCTCTGAGTCGTTCATCAAGTCTTTGCCGAACATCGTTCATAGTAGTGGATGATGAATTAGAAGACTCATTAAAATTTGAAATAGCATCATTCGAGCTATTGTTTTGACGTTTATCAATCATTTTATCTATTGGTAAATACATCAGACTATTACCATTATCATTATCAATCAGCACCTTATTTGTATTACTGAAAACGGATTCAAGCGCATCCAGATATAATCTTTCGCGTGTGACTTCCGGTGCACGCTGATATTCAGCCAATAGCTGTCCAAAACGGCTCGCCTCACCTTCAGCCTTGGAAATGATTCGTGACTTATAACCATTCGACTCTTCACGTAAGCGTGCTGCACCACCACGGGCTTTTGGCAGGATATCATTCCTGTAAGCTTCCGCTTCATTTACCTGACGCTGTTCATCTTCTCGCGCCTTGATAGCGTCATCAAATGCCGCTTTTACTTCTTCTGGTGGTTTCGCTGGTTGCATTTCCGCAGTGGAAATATAAATTCCTGTTTTATAGTCCCCCAGTGTTTCCTGAATTAAGGATTGTATTCTTTCTGCGATTTCACTTCGTCCTTCAGTCAAGACGAAATCAAGTTTACTCTTACCAATCACTTCACGAACGGAGCTTTCGGTTACTTGTCTTAGTGTTGAAGCTGGAGAGTACACATTAAACAGATATTCGTCTGCATTCCCTATCCGCCATTGTACAGCCACTTCAACGTCAACAATATTTTCATCCTGAGTCAACATCAATGCTTTATGCGTAATTGATCTAACCTGTCCAACATTGACCTTTTTTACAACTTCTACCGGCCTTGGAAAACGAAAATTCAACCCTGGTTCAAGCGTATCAACATGTTCACCAAAACGAAGTACAACACCTCGTTCTTGTTGATCAATCAAATAAGTCATATCAAAAGCCAACCATGCGATAAGCAGGATGATGCCCATCATAAAAGGAAACATGGAATTATTGTCACCTACTTTACCAGGTCGATTACCAAACATGCCGCCTAAGCCTTTTTGCATCTTGCGAATTATCTCGTCAAGATCCGGTGGCCCATCTCCATCGCCTCTATTGCCCCAGGGGTCTTTGCCTTTATTGTCAGGTGGTTCATTCCAGCCCATTATATATTTCTCCGACGAAATTTATGGGTATATCGATAATACCCTTGTTGTAAATAGTAAATTAAAAATGAATTTGCGTGCGATCTTAATAGCGAGCAGGCTCTGACTGCAACTGTGATATATCCAAACTAGCCTCTTCACAAAGCTTGTTCAGTCTGAATTCTTCCAACTCAACTTCCATTATCCAACCGCCTAGTTCGTTCTCATCATCCTGTCTAACGGCCCCAAGATCAAATAATTTTGCCCTTAACTGACCTGCAGTGACGGGTAGATTCAGATAATGTGGTTGCCTCTCTTGTCGCAGTTGTTGCTCAATAGCTTCTCGTAATAAACCCAATCCTTCTCCCGTCTGTGAAGATAACCATACCCGTTTATGCGGGTAATTATCGGATATCTCAACGCGCGCTGTTTGTTCTGAATATTTATCTATCTTGTTATAGACCTCTATTTGTGGGACGTTTTCAGCATCAATTAATTCAATGACCTTATTCACTTCATCAATTCGCTGCTGTCGTTGCTCATGATCCACATCAATGACGTGTATCAATAAATCAGCCTCTCTGACCTCTTCCAATGTCGCCTGAAACGATTCGACCAGATCATGCGGTAAATCACGAATAAATCCTACTGTATCCGTTAATATAATATTCCTTCCAGAATCCATCTCAACTCGTCTTAATGTTGGATCGAGAGTAGCAAATAACTGATCCGCAGCCCTGACATCCGCTCCACTCATGCGATTAAACAGGGTTGATTTCCCTGCATTGGTATAACCCACCAGAGAAATAACCGGCACATCATTTTTCTTACGCTGCTGTCTACTCAAATATCGTTGCTTGCGTACTTTTTCCAACCGCTGATTAATCAACTTGATTCGAAAACCTACCAATCGACGATCTGTTTCAAGCTGCGTTTCACCAGGACCACGTAATCCTATACCGCCTTTTTGACGTTCCAAGTGCGTCCAGCCTCGTATTAATCGAGTCGATAGATGTTGCAATTGAGCCAATTCAACCTGCAACTTACCTTCATAACTTCGCGCACGTTGAGCAAATATATCCAAAATCAAACCTATTCTATCTATGACACGGACTTTGGTGTGATTCTCGAGGTTTCTTTCCTGTGCCGGTGTCAGTGGATGGTTAAATATGACGACATCAGCATTCAATTGTTCGGCTTGTATGGTGATTTCATCGGCCTTTCCCTTACCAACAAAGAGCTGTGCATCTGGAAATTGACGTGGGGCTTTAATTGAACCAATGACATCTAAGCCAGAAGAATCAACTAATTGAACAAATTCATTAAATGCATCATCAGCCGTAGATTTATAAAAATCGACGTAAACGATTAAGGCACGCTGAATGTCAGCGGATTTTGATTCCAAATGCTTACCAAACTAGATTAATTGAGGTCACGCGTCTTCGCCAGAATCCTCATCAGATCGAGGGAGTTTGACGTTTCTCGCCGGGACAATTGTCGAAACAGCATGTTTATAGACCAACTGACTCACTGAATTTTTAAGTAATATGACAAATTGATCAAAAGATTCTACCTGTCCTTGTAATTTTATCCCATTGACCAAAAATATGGATACCGGAATCCGCTCTTTCCTTAATGCATTTAAAAAAGGATCCTGCAATGAGTGCCCCTTACTCATAATAATTCTCCTTTGATTCTAATTTATTCTTATTTATCAGCCGCTTAAATAGATTCACGACCATTTCTGTTTATTATCCAACAAGTATATTACAAATGAGAAAAATATACGGCTAATTATCCAGATTTTTCAAAATTTCAGAGAAAATCCCTGTTTTATATGAATCATGCCACTCAGCATTCTCTTCTGAGCGACACCAGGTAATCTGGCGCTTGGCAAGCTGCCTTGTAGCGATAATGGCATTTTCCTGCATTTCATCATAGCTGCACTCTCCATTCAAATAATGCCAAACCTGCCTGTAACCGACTAACCGCATGGACGGTAAATCTAATGATAAATCACCTCGGCGATATAAGCCCTCAACCTCATCGATGAACCCGGTTTTCAACATATCGATAAACCGGCATCTTACCCGTTCGTGGAGTACTGAACGGTCTTCAGGCGCTAAGATAATTTTTTTTATCGGGTAGGAAAACGGTTCTTTGTGCTCAGCGGAAATTAATGCTGTTAATGTTTTTCCTGTTATTTCAAAGACTTCTAGTGCTCGCTGAATACGTTGTGGGTCATTTTCACTTATTCGAGCTGCTGCATCAGGGTCTATCTCTCTTAACCTGTTATGTAGGCGATGCCAGCCATCAGCATCGGCTTCGGCTTCGAGCCTGGCACGTATTTGTGAGTTGGCCTCTGGCAATTCTGCCAAACCCTTCTCCAGTGCACGAAAGTACAACCCTGTTCCTCCTACAAGTACGGGCGTTTTATTTTTTCCCAATATCTCTGCAATAGCTAAATTCGCGTCTTCTCTAAATTGTGCCGCTGAATACGCTTCTAATGGATCGCATATATCGATCAATCGATGCGGTGCCTTCACTAATAGTTCTTTATCAGGCTTTGCGGTACCTATATCCATTCCCTTATAAACCATGGCCGAATCAACACTAATGATTTCACTATCAATATTTTCATTTAAAAATACGGCCAAATCAGTTTTACCCGTTGCCGTCGGACCCATAATAAAAATCACTCTCGGAGAATCAATCATGTTTGTGCGTTCAACCATGCCGATAAGGTTTCAGAATCAAATTTTCGCCATGGTAGTGAACCGGATTCATGTGAACTTTGTTCAAACTGAGAAATCTCGTTAATTAATTGTGTCGTATTGCTTTCATCCAACGCTGTACCAGAATCGTTAACGTGTTGTGCAATTATATTAGAGATAGCTTTACTCGATTCATCTTCATATAAAGCATCAATTAGATCGTTTACTAAAGGGATTATCTCGGAACTGATTAATGTTGCAGGTATCGAACGAATTAATATTTGAGTTGGCGCTATTTGTTCTAATTTAAAACCCCATTGTTCAATGAGCATGTCATTTTTATTAACAAATTCCAGTAAGTTTGAACTCAACTCACAACCCACCGGCACAAGAATTGGCCTCATTGTCATCGACTCTGACAGGAAGTCATTATGTAAATGTTGCGCCGTTATTAACGCCCTCGATTTAGCAATATCAATTAAGTATTGCTCATGATTAATCGTAGCAATTAGAAATTGATTTGCTAACAATGATAAGTATTTTGATGCCGCTACCCTGCTCTCAAAAATGTTAGTTTGTTTAGAGTTAGTCGTGTTATAAATATTAGTTTCTTCATTAATGTTTTTCTGTGCATTTAATCCATTCGCTTCATAGTTAACATTATTGTCTATAACAACGATTGGTTTTCTTAAACATTCCAAAAGGCTGCTATAAATAAAGTCATGTACATTTCTTGTTTCTGAAAATCGAACTTCAGATTTTGCAGGATGGACATTCACATCAACCAATGAAGGGTCAATTTCAAAGTGCAGCACGTAACTTGGATAACGTCCGGGAGCAATGCGATCATCATAAGCTAGACGTATAGCGTGGTTGACATGCTTATCTCGAACAACCCGTCCATTGACATAGAAATACTGTCGATCAGATTGACTACGGGCCACATCATTTAATCCCAGCCACCCCCATAAATGCATACCCTCTTTTGCAGAATCAACCTGGACACTTTTATTAATAAATGATCGTCCACAAACGCTAATGACACGTTGTTCAATGTCGTCCTTGCACGCTGGTAGGGTAAACAAAGGATGTTCATTATGTTTAACAAATATCCCTGTCGAAAAGTGACTCAAGGCGAGTGATCTGATCAAGGATTGAATATGTAGATATTCCGTTTTTTCTGATTTTAAAAATTTACGTCGCCCTGGTGTAGAATAAAATAAATCGTTAACTTCAACTGTTGTCCCTGTCTCATGGGGTGCAGGTTTTATTTGGCATTGATTATCGATACTCCAGGCCTGTTCGGTACCGTTAAGGCGTGAGGTCATTTTAAATCGTGAAACCGAAGCAATACTCGGAATAGCTTCCCCCCTAAAACCCATGCTGACTATCTGTGACAGATCAGAAAATGTTGATAATTTACTGGTTGCATGTGCTTGTAACGCTAACTCTAGATCGTCTTTATGAATCCCCTGCCCATTATCACGCACACGTATCAAACTTTTACCCGCTTCTTCAATATCAATTTCAATTTTTGTCGCTGCTGCATCAATACTATTCTCAATCAATTCCTTTACTACAGAAGCTGGGCGTTCAATCACTTCACCAGCAGCAATCTGGTTTGCGACTGAAACAGGGAGTTTATGGATACGAGGTAAACTTCTACTATCTGACATGTGCCGTATGATACGGCAGGTATTACTGACTAGGTAGTCCTATAGTATCTGGGGTTTATTAAGTACCGCTACTTCTCGGAAAACTACTCGGAATGCTTATCGTCTGTCCCACACGAACCAAATCACCTTTCAGGTCATTGTATCGTCGCAAGGTATCGGTACTCACCTGATAGTGTTGTGCAATAGTCGAAAGCGTTTCACCGCGTCCTATAATATGTTTTCTTGACGCCAGCAGGGTTCCTTCTGGAGCGAAGTCTCGAAAATAGCCACGCAAGCCAACCATGATGGCATTTGCCATATTGGTACGGTGACTTTCACTTAATAATTTTCGTTCTTCCTGTGGATTCGAAATAAACGCTGTCTCGATTAGTATTGAAGGGATGTCAGGGGATTTTAATACTGCAAAACCAGCCGATTGCACCGTACGCTTGTGTACCTTACCAACACTTTTCAGGCCCTTTAAAACACGATCAGCAATATCGATACTAGCTTCAAGGCTAGCTGTTTGAGACAGATCTAGCAGCACAGAAGCAAGCACATCATCTTTGTTATCTAAACTGACACCACCTATCAAATCGGAAGCATTTTCAGACTCGGCTAACCATTTAGCTGCTTCACTACTCGCGCCGCGTTTAGATAGCACATATACCGAGGAACCATGCACCTTCGGGTCACGAAATGCATCGGCATGGACAGACATAAACAGATCAGCCTTGTATTCTCTTGCTTTGTTTATACGCTTTCGCAGAGACATATAATAATCGCCCTTACGGATCATCACTGCGCGCATACCGTGTTCTTTATTAATCACATCTACGAGTTGTTGGGAAATCTTCAATACAACATTTTTTTCATAAACGCCGCTTGGTCCCTTGGCACCTGGATCTTCACCACCATGCCCTGCATCAATAGCAATGATTACATCTCGCGGTCGGTTCGCAGCGGTAACTTCTTCTTGAACACTATTTGTTTTTAACTCGTCAGAATCAGCGCCATATAGGTCGACGACCAGTCGATGTCCATATTGTTTATTGGGTTTTAGCTGGAATGTTTTATATTTAACGAATTTTTTCAGATCCAGCACTATTCGCAGATCATCCTGGTTACGAACAGCTGAACGAATGGCTTGTAGATACTTATCTTCAGAACCAGGTTGAATCGCCTTTTTGCTCATTGACGCTTGCTTAAGATCGATAACCGTTCGATAGGGCGCTGTCAACAAAGACAATTCATGTTCCACAGGACCACTGACATCAAACACGACACGAGTACTATCAGGTGCGGCCCAAACTCGCACATTATCAATCGTCACTGTCTCAGCGAAAATTGATGATGATAGAAAGACGAAAATATTAAATAAAACCAAACGCATTTTCGTTAACCTAAATCTTAACCTTTTTATTGTTTATATGACTAATAGGGTGAATAGTTTCAAGTTTTGTTTAAAAAAGCAACCTATATCCATGTTTTATATGAATAATAGTAGATATATTTGTAGTGTCAATTAAAGCAAATCGTGCGTTTATTAAGCTGATTTGATGCGGTGCAGAATATTCTCGCCGGCGACTGAATGCGTTTTTATGTCAAGCTCTCTACCAGAGGAAAGATGAGTAAGAGACAGGGTAATATCAGCCTCGGGCAGGACATCTGCCCCCTGCTCAGGCCATTCAAACAAGCAGATTGCGTTACCATCACAATAATCACGTATTCCCATTGCCTCAAGTTCTTCTGGGTCATTAATACGATATAAATCAAAGTGATATATATCAATACCAGTAATCGAATAGGGTTCAACCAAGGTGTAGGTTGGACTTTTCACATTACCAGAATGACCTAACGCATTTAACAAGCCACGTACAAAAGTGGTCTTACCCGCGCCCAGTTCACCCTGTAAAAAAATGATCTCACCACCAATCAGTGCGCTAGCCATTTTAGCGCCCAATGCAATTGTCTCGGACTCATCCTGAAGCGCGAACAACATTATTCTGGGTTTACCAACTTATGTAAGTGCGGCATCAGATCCATGGCCAATAGGCCGCGCTCACCACGATTGGCAGCTCTATCTGCGGCGTTAGCATGTAAACAAACTCCTAATTTAGTAGCAAGATTCATCTCAATACCCTGCGCAATTAAACCTGCAATAACCCCGGTCAAGACATCACCCATGCCTCCGGAAGACATCCCTGGATTACCAGCATCGCTGATGAAAAAATCCCCTTTAGTATCAGCGATCAATGTCCCACACCCTTTGAGCACAACTGGTCCCTGAAATTTTTCATGTAATAATCCCAAAGACTTGAACCTGTTCTTCTGAATTGTTTTTGTATCCGTATTTAATAAACGTGCTGCTTCACCCGGGTGCGGCGTAATCACCCATGATTTTGAAACCTGTTCTTCTTCAATTAAAAGATTTAACGCATCTGCATCAATCACTATCGGAAGCGTTGATTCAAGTACGCGCGCTAATAAGAATTTGGCCCATTCCGATGTCCCTAAGCCTGGTCCAATCGCAATCACTGACGCGCGCTTGATTAACGGCATTAAGTCATCCAGTGTTTCAACGCCGTGAGACATGATTTCTGGTCTCACAGTGCTGAGTAGACTGGCATGTGATGAACGCGTTGCAACACTCACTAAACCTGCCCCGACTCGTCCCGCTGCCTCAGCTGCCATACGCGCTGCACCGAGGTAACCTTCATCGCCTCCGACAATAAGCGCATGTCCAAAATGACCTTTATGCGAATTACGATGACGCGGTTTAAGAATTTTACTCAAATCTTCCAGGATCAACCTTGAAACAATATGACTATCACGGTTTAGATTTATTTGTTGATAGACCTCTTCGGGCACATCAAGGTCATTAAATTTGACCTCTCCCGATGCGGCAAGTCCATCATTGGTAAACATCCCCTGTTTAAGTCCTATGAATGTAGCAGTAACGTCAGCATTAACCGCAACATTCATTGAGCTACCTGTATTCGCATTTATGCCTGAAGGGATGTCGATAGAAATAATTCGACATCCAGATGAATTCATAAGCTTGATCAAATCATAACACTCACCTTCTATATCGCGATCGAGTCCTGTCCCAAACACAGCGTCAACAATGACATCAGCACCGTCAAATACAGAAGTCGAAAAATTCTGAGGCCTTATGTTTGTAGTACTTAAATCCTGATAAGCAGTTGCTGCATCACCTTTCAGATTTTCAACATTAAACATGTTAATAACTGAGACCAGCTTCCCATCCTCTATCGCCAATTTAGCCAAAACATAGCCATCACCCGCATTATTTCCCCCGCCACAGACAACTACGATATTATTGGCATCTGGCCAGTGTTGTTTCAGTTCCCCATAACTAAAACGCGCTGCGCGTTGCATGAGGGAATAGCCCGCAATACCGTGATCTTCAATCGCGATTCGATCGAGTTCTCTGACCTGCTCGGCGGTGAATAGCTTAACCGGCAAGTTTCGATTAGATTCGTACATGGTTATATTTTGAAAACGTGCTCTCGATAGAACTGCAACTCATTGATTGAATCACGTATGTCATCCATCGCAAGGTGATTGCCTTGTTTAGTGTAATCTTCCTGATCTGGTGCCCAACGTTTGGTGATTTCCTTGATGGTACTGACATCAAGGTTTCGGTAATGAAAATAGGCTTCTAATTCAGGCATTAATCGGTGCATAAATCTGCGATCCTGACATATACTATTACCACACATTGGTGATTTTCCTTTTCCTACGAATTTTTTTAGAAATGCCAGCGTCAAACTTTCAGCTTCGGCAACGTCATATGGACTATTCTTGATTCTTTCCACCAAACCGGATTGATTATGTTGTCTTGTATTCCACTCATCCATTTGCCCCAATATCTCATCAGATTGAAAGATTGCTATGATGGGACCTTCTTCGAGGATGTTAAGCTGAGGATCGGTAACAATAGTAGCGACCTCTATGATTAGGTCATTATCAGTATCAAGACCCGTCATTTCCAGATCGATCCATATGAGGTTATTTTCAGAATGTGACATTATGTATCCAGTTTTTATTTGATTATTTAATTTTAACCACTATTTACTAAATATGAACATAATTAACGACTTATTACAAAACAGACAAGAATTCTTTCAGGAGATAAAAACCGCGTGAACCTCTTTACCAGCATATTTGTACTTAGCTTAGGCGTCAGCATCGTTGTTCAATGGTTTTTAGTACAACGACATATCAGCCATATTCGTTCTAACCGCGAAAATGTGCCAGATGCTTTTAATGATAAAATTCCAGTTGAAGCGCATCATAAGGCTGCAGATTATACTCAAGCGAAGGTAAAAACAGGTTTGGCAGAACTCATCATCGGTTCAGTATTTTTGCTATTGTGGACCTTGGCAGGCGGGCTTCAATTGCTAGATAACTGGTGGCGTTCATTTGGCTTATCGGACATTTGGACCGGGGCCGGGTTCATTCTCAGTGTATTCGCTATTATGTCGATACTCGATTTACCAATGTCAATTTATCGGACATTTAAACTAGAACAATCATTTGGCTTCAATAAGATGACGCCAAAAATATTTATCGTCGATCTACTTAAAAATGCTGTAGTGGGTTTATTGATTGGTACGCCAATCTTATTGCTCGTGCTCTGGATTATGGAGAATAGTGGTAACTACTGGTGGCTTTATGTCTGGGCAACATGGTTGAGTTTCAGTCTTATTATGATGTGGGCCTATCCAGCTTTTATAGCACCTCTTTTTAATAAATTTAGACCATTAGATAATGAAGAGTTAAGAACACGCATAGAAAACCTGCTTACTCGAAATGGCTTCAAAAGTCAGGGCATTTTCGTAATGGATGGTTCAACTCGCTCGACACATGGTAATGCCTACTTTACAGGTCTTGGTGCAAATAAACGTATTGTCTTTTTTGATACATTGGTTAATGAGCTTAGTTACGATGAGATTGAAGCCGTTCTCGCACATGAACTTGGACATTTCAAATGTAACCATATCCGTAAAAGAATATCGGTATTGGGAAGTGTCTTTTTGATTGGTTTGGGAATACTTGGATGGCTGATTAACGAACCCTGGTTCTATAATGGTTTGGGCGTCGAACAAGCGTCTACCTATATGGCATTAATATTGTTCTTAATAGCCTCACCTGCGTTTACATTTTTTCTGCAACCTTTGTTCTCATTCATATCACGTCAACATGAATTTGAAGCTGATGATTTTGCAGCAGACCAAGCACAAACAGAAAACCTGATTACCGCATTGGTGAGTTTATACCGTGAAAATGCAAATACATTGACACCGGATCCGCTGTATTCTGCATTCCATGATTCACATCCGCCAGCACCGATACGAATCGCACATTTGAAGAGTAAATTTGCATGAACTTATTCAATAAAATCTCACTGGCAAACTTAGTCTCATTCTTGTTGTTAAGTACGTCCACACATGCTTTCGATATCGACAATGGTAAGGAGCTACATAATGAAAGTTGTGTACGTTGTCACGATGATTCTATGTACACGCGTGAAGACAAGAAAACAAAAAGCTATTCATTGCTTCGCGAACGTGTAGTCCAATGCGAGATTATGACCGAACTGATTTGGTTTGAAGAAGAGATAGATGATGTCACGGCTTACTTGAACCAATCTTTTTATCACTTCAATCCTGATAAATAAAATTTTAATGACACTAATCAAATAATAATATTTTCTCAAGGTTTCTTAAAGCCAACCATTTATTGTTATACAACTGTTGGCTCTAATTCGTTTTCAATAAGATCTCCTATGTGCCTGATTGATTCCCCTTCGAATTTTTTAAACTTCAAACCAAAAGCGACATCTTCTCCTTCGACGTCAGGAAGCAAAACAAAATAGTAAATTTGACAAGAGACCGCCACCACATGTTGCTCGTCATCAATAGACACAGTAAATTTCGTATTAACAGTAAATTTGTCTTCATACTTTATTCGTTGGCCTCGTGGGTTTAATGCCTTCGCAATAGCCCTTGTGCAACGAACCTGCAACCCATCCGGCGAGATATCATAAATACTTGCTGTGATAAATCGTTTGTTATCAAGGTATATCGTAATTGGCAGGTTGATATGTACACGGGGATACGTCCTCGTTTCTTCATAATAGTCGTACGGCTGTTTGCCATGTTTAGTCTTCATTTTTAAGACCTCTCTGTTTATCAAATGACGTTACTCAATATAAGTAATTAGCCCTTACCCAAACAAGGTTGTTATGCAGATTATGTGACACATGCACATAGTCCGAATCCAAAATGAGTACGCGAGAGAAATGATTGGATAATCGGTGTAAAAACACTTAGATCAGAACAAGGTTAATCTTCATGTGTTGCTGTAGGGAGACGCTTCGTTTTTGATGGGCTTAAATTTATCAGGTTACCAAATAGCATTAAACCAGCGCCCAGGATAACCGCAACTTCAAACGCTTCGTTGTATAAGATCGTTCCAACAACGGCAATCAACGGCAATCGAAAAAAATCCAAAGTAACGACGATACCTGCTTCCGCTAATTTCATTGCATTGGTAATACAATAATGTCCGGTTAACGCAGTTATACCAATAACACTTAACCAAAAGCACTGGCGTAAATCGGGCAATACCCAATCATTCATGGTAAATAGAAAACCAATGGGAAGTTGTATGAGGCACATATAAAACAAGACAGTTAATGAGTCCTCCGTGTTTGATAACGCCTTGGTTGCGACATGTGAGGCCGAATACCCAATAGCCGCAACCAAAACAATAATTGATGCCGAATCTACAATCTCTATGCCCGGGTTTAAAATGACATAAACGCCCAAGACTCCAAATAAAACAGCTATTATTTTCCGGGGAGTTATGCCTTCCTTCAAGAACAGCGACGCTATTACCAATGTCCACATAGGCACGGTGAATTCCAGCGCAAAGACATGCGCCAAGGGTAATAACCCGATCCCAAGGAACCAGCCATACTGCCCGATAAAATGAAAAACATTACGTACAATATGCAGCTTTATACGTTTACTTGAAAATAGTCTGGATTTTTTCGATTTATAAATTATTACAGTAATGATGAACAAACCGACTACACTACGAAAAAAAAGAATTTGGAAGGTCGTGATTTGCCCGGCAAGTTCTCGCGCTCCGATTGCCATCAAGCTTAATGAGACTAAGCCTCCTATCATCCATAACACTGCGTTCATTTTATATTACCGATTTAATTGTGTATAACAATAAAATGTTTGGCATGTTTTTTATCACACCTTTAGTATTGTTTAACCGAAGAATAGGGGAAGCACTATTGAGCCTTCTTTCCAAAGTGTTGAACGTCTATTAAACAAGCTTAAACGATTTAAAAAAAATTATTAGATCGCTTTCCTGCCATCTATTGCATGAGCGATAGTCAAGCTATTAACATACTCCAGCTCTCCCCCCATCGGTACCCCATGCGCAATTCGGGAAACGGCTTTACCACGCGCTTTAACCATCTCGCTAATAAAGTGGGCTGTAGCCTCACCCTCTACTGTACTGCTAGTCGCAAGGATTACTTCTTTTAATTCTTCGTTGTCCAATAATTTTGGCAGATCATTCAGACCTATATCATCCGGCCCAATACCATCCAGCGGTGATAAGTGGCCAAGCAAAACAAAATAACGTCCGCGATAATTTGCTTCTTCAATTGAATCAACATCAGAGGGGTTTTCCACGATACAAAGCATACTTTCATCACGTTTTTTATTTTCACAAAGGTGACATAGTGTATTTTCGGTATAGGTACGACAACGTTCACAATGTCCAATATTTTCCATAGCATCGGCCAAAATTCTGGAGAGGTGTTTTGCCGCATCACGATTTCTTTGTAATAGCTGATGGGCAATCCGTTGTGCTGATTTTCTGCCTATACCGGGCATGCAACGCAAGGCTTCAACCAGTTGTTCTAACAAGGACTGTTGGGTCATAAGAATTCTGTATTACAAAAACTAAAAAGGGAGTTTCATTCCTGGTGGTAGACCCATTCCAGCAGTAACACTTGCCATCCTTTCCTGTGTCATAGTTTCTACTCGTCGATTTGCATCGTTCACGGCTGCAGCCACAAGATCTTCAACCATCTCTTTATCATCTTTCATCAATTCTGGATCGATAACGACACGTTTTACATCATGACGACCATTCATTGTTACTTTAACCAAACCCGCTCCTGATTCACCAACAACTTCTGCATCAGCGAGCTCTTTTTGGGCTTTTTCCATATTGGCTTGCATCTGTTGCGCCTGTTTCATGATATTTCCCATACCACCTTTCATCGTTTTATTTCCTCTTAATTAAAAATGTTGTTTACTGGGGTTGAATTGAGTCTTGGTCAACTGAAGCATTAAACGTATCCACTAATGATTTCACTGTTGGGTCATTATTTATAGCATTCTCAGCCACTTTTTGTTTTTCTCGTTCTAGTCGAGCATTGGTTTCAGCAGGCGTCTCATTACTTGAATCCTCTACCAATATAGTTAACTTAACTTCCGAACCAAACCGGGTTTGGATAGCTTGCTCCAAACGGTGTTTTTGATTCTGGTTTAGTAGCAAGTGTTCCTGTGATGGTGCTAACGCCAATTCTATGAGGTTGTCAGTGTGTGATTTTAAAACACAGTTTCCAGCTAGTTCTTTTACCAGCCCTACCAAGGCCATCTCATCGATGATCTTTTTCCATTCATTATCAGAGTTTGTATTTTTTATTGGCGCTTCGTCACGCGCTTCTATTGGAATTTTTGTTGGAACAACATCATTCCTCTCTGCTGTAACGGATGACGCTTTCGGCATTGCTTCTTGCGCGCTCGGTCTACTTGTAGGTTTGAGTGTTTGTGGTTTACTGATCACTTCATCACCCGTCAACGGTCTAAATGCCAGCATCCTAATCATAACCATCTCGAATCCTGACTTAACATCCGGTGCTAAATAAAGATCCTTGCGCCCCATCATGCCGATTTGATAATAAAGTTGAGCATCTTCTTTATTCATTGCGTTCGCAAAATCGACTAAGACGGAATTATCTTTTATTGGATTACTAGAATCCGATGGCAAGATTTGAATGATCGCTATTTTTTGGAGCAGGCTTAATAACTCCGCCAATAAGGCATCAAAATCAGGACTTTGTAATGCAATTGTCTCGATTGTATCCAGCAATGCTTCTGGATCAGCATCAATCAACGCCTGAATCAAACCATTCAAGTCAGCACTATCGATTGTTCCCATCATGGCACGAACTTGAGTCTCTTCTAATGTACCACCACCATAGGCGATCGCTTGATCCAATAGACTTAGTGCGTCACGCATACTACCTGCTGCACCACGTGCAATGAGTTCTGTCGAAGCAGAATCATATTCAATATTCTCTTGTCCGAGGATCATTTCAACTTGTTTAGCGATTTGTTCATTCGTTAAATGACTCAGATTAAATTGCAAGCAGCGTGACAAAATCGTCACGGGTAGTTTTTTGGGCTCAGTTGTCGCCAGTAAAAACTTTACATGCGGTGGGGGTTCTTCGAGTGTTTTTAATAAAGCATTAAAACTATGATTGGAGAACATATGGATCTCGTCTATCAGGTAGACTTTATATCTGCCACTGCTCGGTGCGTATTGCACATTGTCCATCAAGTCACGTGTTTCCTCGACCTTGGCGCGCGATGCGGCATCCACTTCAATTAAATCAACAAACCGACCCTCGTCAATTGCGACACAGGCATTACATGTACCGCAGGGTGTAGAACTCACACCAGTATCGCAATTCAAACACTTGGCTAAAATTCTAGCCAGGGTCGTCTTGCCTACGCCGCGTGTACCGGTAAATAAATAAGCATGATGTAAGCGGTCTTGATCCAGTGCATTAGTCAATGCCTTCAAAACATGTGATTGCCCGACCATGTCCTGAAATGATCTAGGCCGCCATTTACGGGCAAGTACTTGATAACTCATTGAATTTTATTGCTCTTCTCTAAAGTAAGATTAAAAAATAACGTCAGAATTTAATCATGCATCATACATCAGGAGCGCCTTCCCCGCGAAACGTTTTGGGTTTTCAATCCAGGCAAGTGATATATGGGCATTCTAATATAATTAAGAGAGGTCAAATTGGAGGCGACCCGTACCGTCCCTACCCCGGCACACACATCCACTGCTGCCGTTGCTTCCTTCCGGACCTGGCGGGATTCACAATTTCGTGTTGCGAGGGGACCGGCACAGGCCACCATTGAACGAGGACGGATGGTATCAATTAAGAAACCATTTTGACACCACGATTATTTAAAATAATCACTTTCTAACACTCCGCTATTACAGCGACCATGGCACTGGTCAAGGTCGACAAATCATCATTACTTATAATATAGGGGGGCATGACGTAGACCATTTTACCAAAGGGACGTATCCAGACACCTGCTGTCACAAATTTAGGTACTATCGTTTTCATATCAACCGCTTCTTTTAACTCCACAACGCCAATACCACCTAAAACACGAACATCATGAACCTGCGATAACTGTCGACAAGGGGCCAGTCCTTGCTCTAAGGAATATTGAATTCGACTTATGTTCTCTTGCCAGTTAGTCTCTAGCAATAGATGAATACTGGTAAGCGCCGCTCTACAAGCCAATGGGTTTGCCATAAAGGTAGGCCCATGCATAAAGATGCCAGGATCACCGCTATCAATCGTCACATGGATGTCTTGTGTCGTTAAGGTAGCAGCAAGAGAGAGATAACCGCCAGTGAGTGCTTTACCAACACACATAATATCAGGGACAACATCCGCATGCTCACAGGCGAATAATTTCCCTGTCCGACCAAAGCCCGTCGCTATTTCATCGAAAATCAGCAACACATTATAGTCATCACATAATTTACGCGCTTGCTTCACATAATCCGCAGAATAAAACCACATACCTCCCGCACCCTGCACTATGGGCTCCATGATTAAGGCCGCACAATCTCCACCGTGTTCTGCTAATACTTTTTTGAGTCCCGCAATATCATTATCCGTGCAAGGTTCATTGAAACGACATTGAGGTTGTTCAATAAATATCTGTTCAGGCAGTACACTGGAAAATAGACTATGCATACCTGTTTCGGGGTCGCACACCGACATCGCCCCTAAGGTGTCACCGTGATACCCGGAGCGAAGACTAATAAATCGTTGTCGTTTGAGTTCACCTTTCGCATGCCAATATTGAATCGCCATTTTCATTGCGACTTCAACTGCGACTGAACCAGAATCAGAATAAAAAACAGCCTTCAAAGCATCTGGCGTAATTGTAATCAGCTTTTTTGTTAGCTCAATAGCTGGGGTATGTGTCAAACCACCGAACATCACATGCGCCATATCCTTAAGCTGCCGCTCCAATGCCAGGTTCATATCGGGATGGTTATAGCCATGGATCACACTCCACCAGGACGACATACCATCAATCAGTTCCTGTCCATCGCTTAGTTTTAGACGTACGCCATCGGCAGAGGCAACATGATAAACCGGCAAGTCAGAAGACATCGCACTATAAGGATGCCAGATTGAGTTTTTATCTATATTGAGTAATTCGTCGAAGTCTTGCATGGTGGTTTATGGTAATACCTATTAACAGTTGTGACATTATATAATGTTTAATATAAAATTTTATTATTGAACTTAGAAATCTTTCTTAACACCTTACATATAGAAAAACATTTTTTAATATTTAAATGGAGTAAATCGTGTCTATCAATATTTTTACTATGAAGAATATATCTCGTTTCAGTATCAGCTTTTTGCTTTTATTAGCATCAATGATTGTCATTGCAGATGAGACTACACCAACAGCCGTGATCGAAACAAAATTCGGCGACATTGAACTCCGTTTTTTTCCTGATGATGCACCAAAGCATGTAGATAATTTTTTGACCCTCGCCAAATCCGGATTTTATGATGGCACTATTTTCCATCGCGTCATCCCAGGCTTTATGATTCAAGGTGGAGATCCAAATACAAAAGGCACAGACAAATCACTCTATGGCACCGGTGGTCCAGATCACAGCGTTCCCGCCGAGTTTAATAAACGTTCACATAAAAGAGGCATCCTCTCCATGGCACGTTCACAAGATCCTAACAGCGCAGGCTCTCAATTTTTTATTGTTGTACAGGACTCAAAGTTTCTTGATGAACAATACACCGTCTTTGGGGAAGTCATAAAAGGTATGGAGATCGCCGATAAGATCGTATCGCAAAAACGTGATGGCAGAGACAACCCACATGAACGTATAGAGATGAATGTGAGAGTAGTAGAAGCTGAAACAACTGAATAATCAGTAAACTTTAAAAGCCCCTTAAACAGGGGCTTTTTTATTGCTGCTATCGACCCAATGTATGGACCCCTCCGACCTAAGTAGTTAGGTTTGGAATTGTCTAAAAACCAAAAAGAGGAATCCATACATGAAGCACTATAATACTATCGGTGTTGATCTCGCAAAAAATATTATCCAAGTTTCTGTTGTTTCATCATCAAATAAAGAACGTCTAAACAAAGCGCTTACTCGAAAGAAGTTTTCTGAATTCCTCGCTAAACAAGCACCGGCATTAGTTGCTTTTGAAGCGTGTGCCTCCGCACATTACTGGGGGCGCGTAGCAATTCAATTTGGTCATCAGGTAAAAATCATTCCTGCCAAATCCATCGTGCCCTTTAGGCAAGGCCACAAGACCGATGAGAACGATGCGCTTGCGGTGGCCGAAGCCGCTAACCGACCGAATATCAAAGTCGCTCCACATAAAGGCATTGAACAACAAGCGATGCAGTCAGTACAACGTTCACGCGAGCATCTTGTTTGTGAACGCACGGCGTTATCGAATCATCTTCGTGGCTTGATAATGGAATTTAGTTTGGTTATTCCGCAAGGGTTTGCTGCATTGACACGTTGTATTCCTGAGGTACTGGAAGACGGAGAGAATGAACTGTCTGATATTTATCGTCCGACACTGGCACGTTTATATGAACGCTTCTGCCGTCTACAAGACGACATACTCTTTGTCGATAAACAAATTGCCTCACTCATTAAAGAGAATGACAGGTGTCTACGGTTAACGGCATTAGAAGGTGTTGGCCCGATTAGTTCGATTCTATTGTATTCGAGTCTCGGTAGCGGCGAAGCTTTTAAAAGTGGCCGTGAGTTCTCAGCTTATGTAGGTTTGACACCAAAGCAATTTAGCAGTGGCGGTAAAGTGAACATTATCGGTATCAGTAAACACGTTGCCAATAAACGATTAAGGGCTGTATTGATACAAGGTGCACGCGCTTATGTCTATAAACTGAAAGAGCCGAAGACGGCAAAGGACAAATGGTTGGCGGCGCTCATCGAACGTGCCGGATATGGTCGTGCTGCGGTCGCCTTGGCGAACAAGAACGTACGAACTGCCTGGGCCTTACTAAGTCAAGGGACGGTATACAACAAAGAACACGATAAACTGCTACAAGCCGCATAGCTTGTTGTTTATACTTAACGAAACAAACTAAACAAGGATGAAACGAGTTCAGCAAGAGCAAGCCGAGATAAGATAAAGATATCCGCCTTAATAAAACCTGCTCCGCTTTGTGCTCAGAAAGGTCATCGACCCATAGAGGTATTAAGGTGCGCATACATTGAGGGTTAGGCGATAGCGTCGCCACTAAAAAACCGAATATACATTCGCGTCTTACTTCTTATTAATGCTAGCCTTGCTAGACTGGAGGAGTCCATATACAAAGCAGACGTTAGTTCTTTTTATTTAAGGAAGAGTATATGCGCTATAAATATTTTCAACGTGTATTGGTTTTATTGCTAAGTCTTATGTTTTATTCCAATTTAGTAGCTCAGCAATACTCACCTAGTAGTGACGTTATTCAAAAAAGCTGGAGTGACGGAACTTGGAAAGGAAAACACAAATTCTCTAATGTATATTGCCTGTCTTTTCCAAACCCTGAAGTTGCAATAAATTTAACAAAACAGCTTTTTAATAATAATGCTATTCATATGACGCGTGTTACATACCCGAATCGTATGATGATAAATATTGTTGCATCAACTCGTCCGGCACATATAACTCCTAGTGAAGAGTATAAAAAGATCTATAATCTAGAAAGATATGCTGAAGAAACGTATCAACATGATTACAATATAGTGCAGACTGAAGGTGCTTTCGGCCCTGTTATTGGACTGCAAATTAAAGATGTTGCTCCTGCAGGTAAGGATGACCCTTATCCATTAGTACGACCAATATATAAACCTGCTAAGAAACCAATTGAGTCTATGTCAATTCATAAACTATTTGTACGTGGGCCTGATAGATTTGAGATAGCTATTTATCAATCTGCTCCAGAGAATGCAGTGGATAGTACCGAAAAAATAATGACCGATTCTTTAATTGAAATTAGTAGGCAGACTCTAAAATCATTTGAGGAGTGCACATTTAAATTACCTATAAGGCCACGAGAAGAGCTGTATGCATCAAGGAGATAATAATGATTAGCCAAGTTAAATTACTTTTTTTACTCATTGGAACACTGTGTGTCTCATTTCCTTCTTCAGCGAATGAGGCTGTAGCGCCTATAGTTATTTCTGGAGAAATTCCTGAGGATATAAGATCGCAGTTACCCTCTCCTCCAGAAGGGTTTGGGTGGAAACTTTATAAAAATGCCTTGTTCCTAAAGCCATCTAAATGGAATGAACGCGAACGAGCAAGTAGTGACAAAGGTATCACAATGACTGTTTACGCTGCCAGCCCAGAAGAGTTTTCTGAATCAAAACAATTTGAAATGGGTATAACTATTCAGATTATCAGCGATTCCTATAAAAACCATGGAGCTAAAGCTGAACAAGTAATACCAATCTACTTAAAACCAATTGTAGACACACATAAAAAAGAAGATGTCCTTATGTATGCGAAAAAACGTATTGGAGATTTTGAAAGTACAATATTTAGATATAGAGATGCCCCTGCTGGTTTAACCCCTATTATTGTACACAAGTTTATTTTGGCAAATAATACTACTGACAGTGTTCATATATTTACTTACGAAAGCTCAGAAATTACATGGGATGAAAACTGGGATAAATACGGGACACCATTTTTAAGCAAAGTAAATGTCATCAGTACATTGCCATCTATTTAATGTCCGCTCCTTTAATCGGGCAACATTGTCAAGCCCCCATCTATTAATGAGTTTAACTTTAAATCGTCTCTGTGTGGGTCACGCTCCTTTCCGCAGTCGGTTTTATTAAATAACAAACCCGCTGCACGCATTAGTCAGACAGCATGGAGAGCCTGGCTTCTGGACGCGCTCTAAGCGCAGCAGACAGTTACGGCTTCATCCATCACTTCGTCCACACAACTGTCAAAACTCTTTACATGGACACGATTGTACCAACCGGTGCGTAATATCTGTGCAATCCCGCGCGCATCATTTTTATCCGTTTTGTTGCGCATCGCAGAAAGTGCGGCACTCACTTGACGCGCTTCCATACAGATAACGTCATAGCCGGCCTCTTGTAAACCGTAAGTGAGGTATTGCGTTAAGGCGCCTGCTTCAAAACCCACCGACTGAATCTTTGTACTGAATGTTTTTAAACAACAAACAATACTATCAATGTCGGAAGGGATTTTGGTTTCATATTGTATTGTTCCGTCATCATCGATAATACAGAGTGAGACAGTACGCAATGAGACGTCTAATGCAGTATAATAAGTCATGTTTCATTCTCCCAGGTTGTTCACATTGAGTGATTGTACTGAGAGCTTAACAATATGTGTCAGCCCGATTACTTATGCTTCTGGCCGAATGCAGATTCATAATGTATACCAGCCTAAGATTTACTAACGACACTTTTACCAACCATCAAATAATCCACCATCAGCAAAGTCCCAAACCAAATAAGCATAGCCTCTATAATCGTATCTATGAGTATCATTTAATGGTATTTCTGCTCCTATATTCAACATGATATGGCCTCGTTTATTTAGGCCAACTTGTGCTTGTGGAATCAGACTGACTTGTGAAAATGATTTGCGAGAAGTTCCTGTTTCTCTTTCTATAGGAAAAGAGGCGACCAATTCCAGTCCTGGTTTTATGCTTCGTGGCCACAGGCTCGACGACCAGTGCACCACACTTGATATTTCCACATCACCATCACTGAAATTTTCAAATGGTAATGTTGAGCGTGCTGTTCCTTGCATGGTTAAGGTTTTCGTTAATCGTTTTGCTATGGCAATATAGGGTATGAATTCATCAGACGAATTACTTTCTTCTGTCTTTATCGCTAATAAGGCACCGACAGATGTTATAAATTGCTTTATCGGATCTTGATAAACAACCTGTTTTATTCCGGGTTCAATCTGATAAAAATTACCGTGACTATTATCAATACCATCATCAATTTTATGGCTTAATTCAAGAGAAAGTTGGGTGTTTTTAAAAATACGTTTTTCTATTTCGATGACGTTACGTATCTGATCATGGCTACTATTGTTTGCATCATCCTGAAAACGAAGCTTCCAAACCACTTCATCTTCCGGGAATGCCTTTTTGGTTCGTATCGGCAATATAAAATTCATATCCCCAGAAGGATATAGATGCTCACCTGCCAGTGTTTTTATATAGTTAATAACTTTTTCTATCTGAAGATCGCTTAGTATTTCTTTGAAGGCTGGCATAATCTTTGAAAAGCCCTTTGCAGCGCCACCTTCCTTAACCACGAGAAACCAATCTTTAGCTGGTTCACGACTACTAAACAGCGCATCAGTAAAGTTAGCCGGAAGTATCCCAGACTCTTTAAACATAGGGTTTTCAGGATCGGGATTACCAACTTCACCATGACAGGCAGCACAATTGTTTTGAAATACTTCTTTGCCGGAAATCTCTTCCTCAGCTTGAACTAGACTAATGCTGAACCCAATCACCATATAAAAAATGATGGTTATAATCTCGATCTTTAAGTTCATGGCGTTTCCTTTATATGTTAATTTTTATCATTTTTATCTTGCGTTTTCTCGGTCTCCGTTCCTGACTCGACTCTACCGCCTACATCCATGTAGGCGTCATCCAGTACTTTTTCACCGGTAATCATCGCTGAAATCAAACCATTCTTTTCTCGTACTTCAGTAACAATAACTCCGATGATATGTATCAATATCAAAATCGATAGTATGTAAAAACCATATACGTGAAATGAGATAAATGGTTTGCGGAATGAACGCATTTCCGCATAGGCACTTTCAACCACCTGGCTTTTATCACCCGGCCTTAATTGCTTTAACCGTTCTGGGTCGCCGCCAGTTACCCACTCTGAAAAATAACCACCAAACGGCGGGTAATAGAGATCGGTCCCCGCAATAACTAACCCGGTTATTGCCTGCATAGTGAGTAATATAAAAAAGAGACTAATGATTAATCTTGCAATAGGGTTATGCCCCAGATACTGCTGGCGAATGCCAGTAAAAAAATTTTCCGCATATGTTTTCAACGAATGAAAATAATTTTTCCCTGTTGGCAGGATTTGCCGCCAGCGGGCATGATAATTACCGAAAAATGCCCAGAACATCCTCCACAGAAGATTAATGACAAACACATAGCCAATGTAGACATGTACCGTCTTTAGTAAAACCTTGGCCTCTCCTTCTATACCGAAAAGCTTTGCGTTCAGGATAATTACGCCAACAATAATCAACGACAATACAGAGGTGGCGTTAATCCAATGGAACACTCTCGTCGTTAGATCCCAAACTTTGTATCGTTGTAATTTTGTCGTCATAATCTTTATCCTGTGATTCGTTAAACGAATTAAATTTACCTGGCTAGATGTACAATGGAAATATGCGCTCTTGTTTGAAATTTAACTATCCGCTATTTGTGAAACCGAATTAAATCAATATGTTAAACATCAATAAATTATTATTTGGCAGCCGTTTTCGCTTAATCCTGCTAACTGCTTTTGTCTGTATTGGAGTGTTGGCCGCAATAGATATCGTTGCAGATCTGCAAGAAGGTACTGAATTAGCACACATCATTATTGAAGGTTTTGTTTTCACCATTGCGATTGTCAGTACCCTCGCTATTTCTCTTCGTTTATTTAAAGAAGCCAAGAAATCACGGCGATTGGTTGAGGAAATGTCGCTGGAATTACAAAAGAATAGAGAAGAAGCAAAGGAATGGAAAAATGAGACTCAGGTATTATTACAGGGGCTGGGTATTTCGATTAACAAACAATTTGAGCGTTGGGGACTGACCCCAACAGAAAAGGAAGTCGGCTTATTTTTATTGAAGGGTTTAAGTCATAAAGAAGTAGCCTATATTCGTGGGGTAAGTGAAGCAACGGCAAGACAACAGGCACGTTCAATATATAAGAAAGCAGGACTGAATGGTCGACATGATTTATCTGCATTTTTCCTTGAAGAACTAGCTCTGCCTATTACAAACGAATAAAACAAAAAAGCCTCTTTAAATAAGAGGCTTTTTTATTTATCTGGCGGAGAGAGAGGGATTCGAACCCTCGATACGCTATTAACGTATACACACTTTCCAGGCGTGCTCCTTAAACCACTCGGACACCTCTCCTGATTCATTGAGGTTGCGAAGATTAAAGAATAAAGCCTGTGTATGCAATGAATAACCGTGAGTTAAAACGAATGTGCGCTATTTTTTGCTTTCGCTTTTTGCAGATGCGCAATGAGGTTGATTTCCCCGCGACTCAAATCACAGGTGGATAGCATTTCGTCTTCTGTCGCACCACGGTTGTATAGGGCGATCGCTTGTTTATACCCTGCGCCACCCGACTCACCGACTTCTAGCTTATCTTGCCGGTCAGTGATGTTACGAAATTGATGTTGGTAGGTGTGTAGTTTTTCCGATATCCCCCGACTACAAGACAATAAGGCGTTCACTTCTTCGTTGAGCTGATTAATGCGTTGGTATTGCTGCATTGTTTTTTTACGAAGATGCTGCGTTGAGAAAAATAACATTGTAACTATCACACTGAGAAATAGCGGCATCAAATTATAGAGAAGTTCTAAATATGCGATATTCATTAATTATTTCCACCCGATATTTAATCATTAAGTTTTTGTATAACAGGAAGTATGCCATCCTTGGCACTCCCCATGACGCAGGCACTGCTCATCAGACAGCACCTAAGTCGCTCTTCCTAAGAGACTTTGCCATTCCTATATATACTCATCAACATGCCCTTCGGGTTTAGTCACACCGGAGTCATGCTTGTCTTTCTCTTTCTTCTTGCCATCCTTTTTATTGCCAGAGTCTTTCTTGATTGGGTTTATCACTATCGGTTGCGACACTGGTTTTATTGGGCCTAGCTCAGACATCTGCTTACATGGAGTTTAAAATCCGCTCACTGCATTCCATTCAGTTTCGGTCAGCAATTTATTGACATCCACCAGAATGAGAATCTCATTATTATTACTATAGAGCCCTTGAATATATTTGGAGCTTTCGTTGTCTTCACCCAAATTAGGTGCCGTTTCAATCTCAGACATATTTAAATTAACTACCTCGGTGACACTATCGACCAATATGCCTATCACCTGGTCATCAACTTCAGTAATAACAATCCTGGTCGAATCATCAGGCTCTCTTGCTAATAAACCAAAACGTTGGCGGGTATCGATAACAGTGACCACATTCCCACGAAGATTGATGATTCCCATTACCGCGCTAGGGGCTCCTGGAACCGGGGCAATTTCTGGTAAGCGGACAACCTCTTGAACCTGCATAACATTGATGCCATAGATCTCATCATCTAGTTTAAATGTAACCCATTGAATTATGTCATCATTAGTTTTTGTATTCTGGCTATTCAAAGCTGCACTCATTAGTCTTTCCTCTTCATTCCAATATATTTGCTACTGTCAAAATCCTGTCTTCCCTACAGTGTTAATGGAATACCTGCATGAGATATGCCAAGAATAGAATTATTACTATAAAAATTTGACGTTCAAGTCATTGTAATCACACTCTATTTTCATATTATCCCATTAAAATAAATGCACTATTCAAGCCAGTTCGGGTAGGATTAGAGATACAAACGCAAAAACGCTATTAATGTCACTTATGCATCAATAACCAGGGCAAACTGATATGGGAACACGTAATAACCTGCAACTAGACAAACTGAGTGGACTGTTGGGCGGAGTCAGCAAGTTACTTGGACGTCTTAAAGATAGTTTCTTGCGATTCTATCGCCCAGGAATGTCAGCGCAAGGTCCCATGCAGGTTTTGATTGATTGGACCGGTGGTCGAAATATAGTAATCGGCGCCACTGCTATTTCATTACTCATTTCTCTTCTGGCATTTAAATTATTTGCCTTCTTGTTTGCTCTTGTATTCTCAATAGTTGTAACGACACTTATTTTTATCATCGCTAAAACTATCTTCTACAAACCAAAAGAATATTCCATTGAGCTTGATGGAGAAAATACAGTATTGTCATATGTGAAAGATGTGCACGTCAGTGGCGAGAGCGAGATTGTCATCCATTCCCAACCGGGATACGGAAAGGAAAAGAATACCTTCGTTATGTTGCAATTGTTGGATTCAATCTCGATTTTGAACTGTCGAAACATAACCTCGATTACGGACACCAGTTATCGTGATATTACAATAAAATATTTTCATCCGATTGAAGGAGTTTATACTATAAACGCATTTTCAAACGATGGTGATGTGGCTTTTGAAGCTATTGAACAATCTGCGGATCAATGTCGCATTGAATTTTTAAAACCTATTAGGAAGAATGTCAGATTAAACTTTATTCCATCTTAATACTTGCAGGAATCCTCATTCCAACCACCAAGGCATCTTCCCACCACAAGCATTCTTCATAATAAGTTAAACCCATCTCGCTTTATTTTTGACTTAACACATTCACGCTAAGCAGATTGTAGAAGCTCATCAATATGCGGCATCGAGTCCATCATTAAAAACTCAAGCAGTTTTTTGTATGCCACTACCCCATGTGACTCTGCATATAAAAATGAGGCAGGCTTACCCCTGCTACTTGCTTCGCGAAACTTGGTGTCGATGGGGATACACCCTGACCATAAATGACTCTCATGTTTATGCTGTAAATGTTGCAGACTTTCTCGTGAGGCGCGAGTGCGACGGTCATACATCGTTGGTACAATCGTATATTCAAGGCTTTGTTTTCCTGAGACGCCAATCATATTGATAGTATGTAAGATACGTTCCAAGCCTTTGATAGCCAGAAACTCTGTTTGCACCGGGATGATTAATCGATCGCATGCTGCTAATGCATTGATCATAAGAATACCTAACGTAGGCGGACAGTCGATCAAAACATAATCGTAATGGTTAGTATAAGGATGTAATGCATCCTTTATGACCAAGCCCATTCCCTTTGTCATGCCTGCTTGACGATCTAGTGAAACCAACGAAGTAGATGCCGGTAGTAAATCAATATTGTCTATCCCTGTTTTGCAGAGTATTGAAGCCAATGGAGTACGCTTTGCGCTTATCTTTTTTTGAAATAGGGAATACACACTTTCATCAATCGAATCCGGATTATAAGAAAAATAACTGCTTAAAGATCCATGAGGATCCAAATCGATCATTAATATTTTATAACCTTGTTGTGCCAGTAACCCTGCCAGTGTCACTGTGGTCGTGGTTTTACCAACGCCACCTTTTTGATTAGCTATCGTCCAGATATTCATAATTCTTCCCTGTCGTCCGGCACAGTTGGGATGACGATTAAAACACGTCGGTTTTCTTGCCTACCAGCTTCTGTATTATTATCTGCAATAGGTCGAAACTCTGCAAAACCGACCGCTGACATTCGCCTAGGCTCTATCCCCTTTCTCATAAACAAGTGCACGACACTAGCAGCTCTGGCTGCCGATAATTCCCAGTTTGACGGAAATATCGTTGTCTTAATCGGTTGATTATCTGTAAAGCCTTCAACTTGAATTGGATTATTAAATGTTGAAAAAATCGTTGCCAAATTAGAAAGGACAGGTATCGCTTTTGAAACCAAACGTGCATTTCCACTAGGAAATAATAATTGGCTCTTAATCTCAACTTCTATCGCCTTATCAGTATTATTTACACTAATTAATTGTTCATCAATAAATGGTAATACTTCATAACGAATATCATCTGCTATCTCGCCTAGGCTTTTTTTAACACGATCTTGTTCTATGCCTGACTTAGCAAGATTTTCTGCTTGCTCATCACTCTCTGTCAGAATTTCTTCTTTAACTCCTTCAACTGCTTCTGCTTTTATAGTGCCTTCGGCTTGTTCATAAGGTAGGCTTTGGGCAATAGGTAGATCAATCGGGTTAGGGATTAGCGCCGTTGTTTTCTGATTATTATCAAATGCCTGATTCAAAGCATCGGATAACACCCGGTACTTGCCTTCACTGACTGAAGAGATTGAATACATCACTACGAAGAAGGCAAACATTAAGGTAATAAAATCGGCATAAGAAATTAGCCAGCGCTCATGGCTTGCCTCTTCATCCTGATTATGTGCATTTCGGCGCATTAAACATTTACCTCGACTCGAATGTCATACACATTATTAATAAGGACTTTCTCAACAACAACGCTACATGTTGCAACCATGTTTTCGATATAGGAGCATGTCAATCTATCCGTTTGAAGAAGGTATACCAAGTTTATTAAAGACAACCTATGCCATGCACTAATCACGATGCACCACTCACATTTCTAATTGAGAAAGACATAGAGCCGCGATTGTATAATCCGAGGGTTATCACCCTCGGCAATACTGACAATGCCTTCAATAAGCATTTCTTTATATTGACTTTGAACCCGTATCACACTCTTTATCTTGTTCCCTATTGGAATAAACAAGAGATTTGCGAGTGCAACCCCGTATACAGTAGCTACGAAAGCAACGGCTATGCCACTGCCAAGTTGTGTAGGATCAGCAAGATTGCCCATAACATGTATCAAACCTAAGACTGCCCCAATGATGCCAATTGTAGGTGCATAAGCCCCCATGCCATCAAAGACTTTTGCTGCTTGAATATCAAAATTTTCTTTACTAATCATATCGATTTCAAGAGTAGCCCTGATCGATTCTGGCTCATGGCCATCAACCAACATTTGCATACCTCTGCGAATAAACAAATCTGGTTCTCCGTCAATTAGGTTTTCCAAACCTAATAGTCCTTCACGACGAGCAACGTCACTCCATTTCACGATACGCTGTATTGATTCTTCGAGAGGATGTTGCGGTGGTTTGAATGCCCATGAAAGCAATTTCAACGCATGGGAAAAGACTATTAACGGCGTTTGCAACATAGTCGCACCAAGCGAACCACCCAGCACAATAATCAGGGCAGGCCCATTTAGCAGTGTTGAGACATGTCCACCGTCAAGATACTGACCCAAGAGTATTGCACCAACACCAGTGATGATGCCAATAACACTTAGAATATCCATTTATGATTAATGCCGCGCAAGAGACATTCCTATCTCATCAACTGACATTACCTTATCTGCTAAATTTTGTTTTACCACTGCCATTGGCATCCCATAGACAACGCACGACGCCTCATCTTGTGCCCAGACCGTGGCACCTTTTTCACGTAACATCTTTGCGCCATTACAACCATCATTCCCCATCCCCGTAAGAATAATCGCCAAAACTCGCCCTCGATAAGCTTTTGCAATCGAATTAAAAGTAATATCAACAGAAGGTTTATACGTTGTTACAACAGGTTCATCTCCAATACTGATTGTATTTCTACGTCCATTCTGTTTTAGCCGCATTTGCCTCCCGCCAGGGGCTATATACACAGTCCCCGGTTCAAGCAGATCACCGTCAGCAGCTTCTTTTACGCTGATAGCACACAATTTATCCAGACGTTCAGAGAAAGCTCCGGTAAAACTGGCGGGCATATGTTGAATGAGTAGTATCGGTAGAGGGTAATTTGCAGAAAGTTGTTTTAAAACTTTTTCAACTGCTACAGGACCTCCGGTGGAAGCACCGATCACGGCAAGCTGATACCCTTTTGAACTAGCTACCGTAGAAGTTCTTAATACTGTCGGCACTTTTATTTTTGCAACACTTGTATTTACAGTATCTGTTCTTGCCAGGGAATAAATGCAATCACATAGCTTTTTTATTGCGTCCTTCTGCTCACTAGCTATGTCCTGAAACCTTTTTGGCAAGAAATCAGAAGCACCGGCATCGAGTGCTTCAAATGTAGCTTTTGCACCATCATGTGTTAATGATGAAAACATTAATATCGGTGTTCGTTTTGTCTCACGTATCTTTCTAACCGCACTTATCCCGTCGAGCTTTGGCATCTCAATATCCATGGTTATAACATCAGGGTTCAACTCTTTTGTTTTTTCAACAGCATCCATACCATCAACAGCCTGCCCAATCACCTCAATACGGTCATCAGACGAAAGGAACGCTGTGATTCGACGTCTAAAAAAGCTTGAATCATCAACAACAAGTACTTTAATCAAAATAAGTTACCACCCATTTTCTGGACAAGTTTTTAAATGCTCTATATTTAATGTCTACTATTAGCCTTAACCTGAATCAAGCCGGGTAAATCAATTATCAGAGCAATATTCCCATTACTTGTTATGGTTGCGCCAGCTAAGCCTTTAGTCCCTTGTAACAAAGCACCTAACGGCTTTATCACTACTTCTTCACGTCCCAATAATTTATCAACTAATAAACCAACATGATGTGTTCCAATAGTGACAACGACAACATGTGCCGTACTATTCGCATAGTCTTTGGTATTATCCGTTAACCAATTACTTAAATAGAACAAAGGAACAGGTTTTCCTCTTATAATCACGACCTGCCGTCCATCAACTATATTAACCGTGCTCATATCCAATTCGATAATCTCATTAACGTTGACTAATGGAAGAGCAAATGTTTGTTGTTGTTCACCAAGTTTAACCATTAAAGTTGGCATAATTGCCAATGTCAGAGGCACTTTGATCGTTATGGTTGTACCCGTACCTGGATTTGAATCAATATCAATAATGCCATTTAATTGGTTTATGCGTGTTTTGACGACATCCATACCGACGCCACGACCAGAGATATCAGAGATTTCTTTTTTGATAGAAAATCCCGGTAAAAAAATCAGGTTATAAATTTCTTTCTCATCTAATCTGGAAATTGCATCCTCGTCCATTAAGCCTTTTTCAATGACATTTTTACTTAGCCCAACTGCATCAATTCCTGCTCCATCATCAGCAATAGTCAGCAAAATATGTTCGCCTTCTTGTTCAGCAGATAGCACGACTGTCCCTTGTCTTGGTTTACCTGCAGCTTCACGGACGTCAGGCATTTCTATCCCATGGTCTACTGAATTACGTACTAAATGAATCAAAGGATCAGCTAACGCCTCAACCAAATTTTTATCGAGATCAGTTTCTTCACCAATCATTTCAAGAACGACATCCTTTTCCAGACTTCGCGACAAATCTCGAACGACTCTGGGGAACCGTCCAAATACTTTTTTGATCGGTTGCATACGTGTTTTCATTACTGATCTTTGTAAGTCTGCTGTTACCACATCAAGGTTGTTGACGGTTTTACTCATGTCGTCATCGCCAATCTCTACCTCTAATGTGGTCAAACGATTACGAACCAAAACTAGTTCACCGACCATATTCATAATCTTATCAAGCGTACTTGTTTCCACTCGTACTGTAGTCTCTGCTGTAGACCTTGCAGCTTTTGTCACGACAGGTTTTTCTGTTGTTTTTTTAGAATCCGCAGGCACAGGCTTTAGCTGAGGTGTCGTCACTACAGCTGTTTCTAATGTTGGTTTATCGGTATCCCCTTTAAGAGTATCTTGTTTGTTAGCCTGTAGTTCATCAAGCAAAGCTTCAAATTCATCATCTGTGATTTCTTCAGCACTGGGTTCAATGCTTTCTATCGCTTTCTTGTCTGAGTTACTATCAAACACAGACTCAGTTTCTGGTGTGCCGCCATGTGCACCTTTTCCATGTAGTTGATCTAACAAATCTTCAAATTCGTCATCGGTAATCTCTTCAACAGCGCTATTGCTTGAATCTATTTGTGTAGACTCTTTATGTGAATGCTCAGGCTGCTCGGTTACCACTTCAATATTTTGCTGTTCAATGCTGATTTCTGCTGATTCAACTTCTGTTTGAGATGTATTGCTTTCGGTTTCAGGAACAGAAAGTAATTTCAAGCGTTCTATTAAATCGCTCTCTGCTGGACTTGGTTCCTGTCCCTGATTAATTTTTTGAAACATGTTATTTACGACATCCAATACTTCAAGAACAACATCCATTAATGTGGTATCTACTGATCGTTGTCCCTGACGTAATAAATCGAATACGTTTTCAGCCGTATGGCATACCTCAACCAGAGGTTCTATCGCAAGAAAGCCGGCTCCACCTTTAATCGTGTGAAAACCTCTAAAAACAGCATTTAATAAATCATTGTTATCGGGGTTTGATTCCAACTCAAGCAATTGCCCATTCAACAGTTCGAGGATTTCTCCTGCTTCAAGGAGGAAGTCCTGCATAATTTCGTCGTTTAAATCAATTGCCATAATTAATACCTGAGTACCAATTCATTTTGCTTATATATATATATTTAAAACCCAAGGCTCGACAGTAGATCATCGACATCATCTTGTCCTGACATAACATTAGGGTCGTTCTCTTTATTTACCTGTGGTCCTTCTGCTGCGATGTTCTTTGTAACTTCTGAAACATTGGCCATGCGACCTGATTTTTTGATGACACTCACTAAACCTTCTTCCAGATCCTGAACCAATTCGATAACTTGCCTGATGATTTGTCCGGTTATATCCTGAAAATCCTGCGCCATCATTACATCAGAAAGGCCTTTATTGAGTTGTTTAGCATCTACTTCGACGGACTCCAGAAAACCCTCAATACGCTTGCTCATCTGCCTAAACTCTTCTGCTTTCATTTCTCGACGAGTAAATTTTGCCCACTCTTTTCGCATGATACTGCCACTTTCTTCCAAATCATGTGCGATAGGCAATGCTTCTTCAACAGCATTTAATGTTCGATGAGCAGATTCTTCTGTTCGTTCAATGACATAATTAAGGCGTTCCCTTGCATCAGGGATACGGTTTTCAGCAAGGTTTGAAATACGTTCGTCGTCCCGAAAACTTCCTAAGGCATCATGTAACTGGCGTGTAAGCTTTCCAACTTCCTGAAACAATATTGATTCATGTTGACTAGTCAGATTCTTAATGAGTTGGTCAACTTCGTCACGGTTTCCCTGCTCAAGATTGCTCACCAGAGATTTAGCTAGACACAAACGCGTATCAAGGGATTCATGTACTTCTGCTGTATCAGTCATTACCACTATCCCCCGATTATGCGGCTTCAATACGTTCAAATATCTTGTCTATTTTTTCCTTTAACGTTTGTGCAGTGAACGGTTTAACTACATAACCATTGACACCGGCCTGTGCTGCTTCAACGATCTGATCTTTTTTTGATTCTGCAGTAACCATCAACACGGGTAAGTCTACAAGCTCGGGATTTTCACGAACTGCTTTTAAAAGGTCGATACCTTGCATGCCAGGCATATTCCAATCGGTCACAAGAAAATCATATTTCCCGTTTTCTAACATTGGAAGCGCTGTTAGACCATCATCAGCTTCGGCAGTATTTGTAAAGCCAAGATCACGCAAGAGATTTTTTATGATTCGTCTCATAGTAGAAAAGTCATCTACTATCAGTATCTTCATATTATTGTCCACAACAACCTCCATTTTCGTTTTTGATGTATAAACCTATTCCTGCTATCAAAATAGCTACTAAATTACTCATCTTTTATTACTCTCTGCACTTTTGCCTTGAGACGAATTAATGCTTGAGAATGAATCTGACAAACCCTCGACTCACTGACACCCAGAACTTCGCCGGTTTCTCTTAAATTTAATTCTTCATCGTAGTAAAGCGACATTACTAACCTTTCCCTTTCTGGCAGCCCTGCTATTGCAGTTGCTAATGTCTCTTTTAAATCATCTTCTTGTAAATTCTCCAATGGACCGGTTATTTTTGCGCTTAAACCGTCAACTACATTTGCATCCTTCGAAGGAATATCTTCGAAACTGACTATTTGGTGACTACTCGCATCTTGTAAAACCTGATGATATTCATTCAAATTCATACCTAGTCTTTCTGCCACTTCACTATCACGCGCATCTCGACCATATTCCGCTTCTATTTCACGCATTGTCTGGGAAATCTCCCTGACTCTTCGGTGCAATGATCGCGGCGTCCAATCTCCTTTTCTTATTTCATCCAACATTGATCCACGAATACGTATACCCGCATAGGTCTCAAAACTTGCTCCTTGTGTAGCATCATAATTTCGCGAGGCTTCCAGTAAGCCAATCATCCCGGCCTGTATCAAATCATCGACTTGTACGCATGAAGGCAAACGACTAATCAGGTGATAAGCAATCCTTTTTACCAACGTGGCATGTTGTTCAACCAAGTCATCCTGAGAGACTTCATTGACATTGGCCATTTCCGTATAGGCTGCAAGTTCGCTTCTCATGTCATCGCCCTCGAAGGCAGGACTTCTTGCGACCCAATCATTTTCTCCGCAAAAAACGTCAATCCGCCGCTGGCTCTAACACTCCTGTTTTGTTTATCGACTTCATAGGCCAATTTCTTGAATGATTTTATTGATTTGGAGCCAGGATATGACAAATAGTAGGCGCGTCGCTGCCGTACCGCGCGCAAAATATTATCGTCATAAGGAATAATCACTCTCAGATGTAAGACAACATCGAGAAATTGTTCTGTCACGGAGCGTAAGCGTTCAAACAAATCGCAACCTTCAGCATCGGTTTCTACCTTATTAACAACGACTTGAAAGCGTTGAACTCGAAAATCATGATTTAGAACTTTTATTAGCGCATAAGCATCTGCTATAGATGCAGGGTCATTACAAACGACAATCAGGATCTCCTGGGCAGCACTACAAAACCTGATAACGCTATCGGATAAACCTCCGGCAGTATCTACAATAAGAAAATCTGTGCTCTCTTCCAATTCATCGAATGCGTGTATCAAGCCGACATTTTGCGCAGGCGTCAATTGGTTCATCATCTTTATACCTGAGGAAGCGGGAATAATTCGGATATCATTCGGACCGTCGATCAAGATATCCTTTAACTCGCAGTCACCTTCTATAACATGAGACAGGTTTCTCAATGGTTTTAATTTTAACAATACATCAACATTTGCCAGTCCTAAATCAGCGTCCATTAGGGTCACAGATTTATCTCTGTCAGACAAAGCCAGCGCTAGATTGATCGATATATTCGTCTTTCCAACACCACCTTTTCCACTGGTTACAGCAATAACCTGTGTTGTTTTTTTTCTAGTCTGCATGATTCACCTGCTTAGTGCTCAAGTCCAAATTCATTTTCGTAATGTCCAATCGATTGCTCTAAATGTTCTTCATCAAAATTTATTTTATTTTTATTAGCCCTGCTAACGACTCGTGAAACAAGTTCATATGGTTTCATCTTATGCATATCTTCCGGCACTTTTTGCCCATCACAAATGGAAGCCACAGGTAAAAACTTCTCAATAGCAACGGACAGTAACCCACCAAGTGATGTGGCCTCATCCAGTTTTGTGGGAATACAAAAATCGGGTTCCAGCGAGCTATAAGTATCGATTAGACGAGACAATCCATTGTAATGTTCTGTTGCTGGCAAGATGAGACAATTTGTCGTTTTACGCTCGGTTGATTTCACGAGGTCAAATTGCTCTTTGTGTTTCTTGTCGTTGATACTCAAGCCTGCTGTATCAACCAGAATCAATTTTTCCTTATTAACGCCATCATATAGGCCTTGATATTCTTCCTCATTATTAATAGTTCGAATTGGAACACCTAATATTCTTGCGTAGCTTCTCAGTTGTTCACGCGCTCCAACACGATAAATATCCGTCGTTGCCAACATAATGTTTTGCGCCCCGTACTCGAGTGCATAACGCGTTGCCATTTTTGCAATCGTGGTCGTCTTACCAGATCCGGAAGGGCCAAGAAAGAGAACCGTCTTCCCAGCAGTCAATATTTTGTCATGGTATTGAGGGACTTTGTATGTCAGTAAAGCCAGTACTGTTCTCCAGGCTTGATCGAACTGATAGTTTTCGGGAATCTCGGCAACTAGTTCTCGTGCTAACTTTGGTGTTAAATCGAGATTAATCAATTGCCGGATTAAATTTGCCCAAAGCGGATGTTGTCTGCCTATCGCACCCCAGGCCAAACCTGACATTTGTTGTTCTAACATCGTTCTGAGAGATTTTATTTCATCACGCATTTGATCTATCGTTGATTCACGTGTCCAGATATCGGTTACAGAATCGTTAACAGCAAGTTCATCCGGTTTAAATGATTTTATTTCCGTAGCTACATCAGACTTTTGCGTATGCTGCTCAAGCTGACTGCTAGCTTGTCTTGAACTTGCAGTTTTATTGTAAACTTCTTCGTCATAGTCTTCGGCAGCGATTAATTCAACACCGCCTAATACTTTTCTATTCGAAAGTATCACCACATCTGGTCCATGTTCATCGCGTGCCATTTCTAATGCTTGACGCATATCAGATGCAAAATATTTTTTTATTTTCATGGTCGCTGTATTACTCAATTTTTATTGTCATGTTTTGTCATATTGCACATAAATCATGTGGAACCTATCGTACTTACTATCCTGATAGCCTTGTTCTCTGGCACTTCGTTGAAGGCTAAAATATTCAACCTTGGGATGCTAAACCTGATAAGTTGAACCATTAGTTCCCTCATATTATCTGCCACGAGCAATACTGATGGTTGTCCTGCTAACTCTTGTTTTTCACATGCCTCGCGTAATGATTGAATCAGCCTCTGCGCGAGATTGGGTTCAATAGCCCCGGTCCCATCCGACATTGCTTGTAGTGATTGTTGCAATAACTGTTCCAGCGTTCCATCTAATGTGATAACAGGTAATTCATCGTCACCACCACTAATACGTTCGATGATTAATCTACCAAGGGCAATTCTCACTGCTGCGGTTAATTGGTCTGTAGACTGTGTATTTCTTGAGTGCTCAATAATAGTTTCGATAATTGTTCTAATATCTCGAATTGGAATATTTTCACGCAATAAATTTTGCATTACTTTTAATACGGCACTGACTGGAATGATTCCAGGAATAATGTCATCCAGGACTTTCGGTGAGTGTTCGTTGTATCTTTCGATTAAAGATTGCGCTTCTTTGTGGCCTAACAGTTCATAGGCGTGCTCCTGCAAGACTTGGCTCATGTGCGTTGCAATAACGGTACTTGGATCTACCACTGTGTAACCGAAGGTTTGAGCCTGATCGCGCTGCGAAGGTTCTATCCAAACCGCCTCAAGACCAAACACCGGATCAGTTGCAGCGTTGCCTGGTAATTCACCGAAGACCTGCCCTGGATTAATAGCTAATTCGGAATCAATTTGAACGGAAGCCTTGGCAATCGTGGCATCTTTAATCACTATACGATAACTGTTTGGCTCCAGATCCAGATTGTCGCGTATATGTACCGCCGGTAATAAGAAACCCAGTTCCTGAGTTAATTTTTTTCTCACCCCTTTTACTCTGGATAAGAGTTGCCCTCCTTGCTTTCTATCAACCATAGGAATCAAACGGTAACCGACTTCCAATCCAATTTGATCAATACTTTCTACATCGCGCCAACCAAGCTCACGTTCTTCTTCTGGTGCTTCAATAGTTGGCTCTGCTTCTAGTAATTCCGTATCCTCGACGGGTTCGCTCTTTCGTTGTTCTCTCCAGTAAGCCAATCCGCCAGCGGCAACTGCCAGTAGCAGAAAGGCCACATTAGGCATACCCGGGATAATACCAATTAATCCGAGAATACCGGCGGTAACATATAGTGTCTTAGGGCTATGAAACAATTGAAAAACAATTTGCTCTCCCATATCAGAATGAGAAGAAACACGAGTCACAATGATTGCAGCGGCAGTTGATAAGAGTAATGAAGGAATCTGTGCAACCAGACCATCACCTATCGTTAGTAAGGTATAAACACGCGCTGCATCACCCATTGGCATTTTATGTTGTATGACACCAATCGCTAAACCACCCAGGATATTAATAAATAAAATTAAAATTCCGGCAATCGCATCGCCACGTACGAATTTACTGGCACCATCCATTGCCCCATAAAAGTCTGATTCCTGAGAAACTTCGGCTCGTCTTAGCTTTGCTTCTTCCTGGTTAATCAATCCGGCATTTAAATCAGCATCAATAGCCATTTGCTTACCTGGCATCGCATCCAGTGTAAATCTGGCTGTGACTTCTGATATTCGACCGGCGCCTTTTGTAATAACCACAAAGTTAATCACGACCAAAATAGCAAACACGACGAAACCAACTGTATAATTACCTCCAACAACAAAGTCACCGAATGATTCAATAACTTTGCCAGCAGCATCTGGTCCGGAATGACCATGCAATAAAACAACGCGTGTTGAAGCCACATTTAGACTTAAACGTAATAAGGTTGAAATTAATATGACCGTTGGAAAAACAGCAAACTCCAGTGGACGTTGACTATAGATGACGGCCAGCAACACCACTAAAGAAAGCGCAATATTGAATGTGAAAAATATATCCAGAATAAATGGTGCTAAAGGCACTACCATCATAGCCAACATTGCCATCAATAATAATGGTGCGCCCAAACCCATACGATTGAGTTCAGATAGTTTTAAGGACATTGCTCCGGTTGTAGCCATTACTTAATCTTCACTTTTATATAATATTTTTCGCTCCAGCCCATCCTGTGTTTGCGACATACAGTACATCCTGTATATATTTTTTTAATCATGTTGAAACTCTTCCGGTATAGGCAAATCAGTAGGTGGAGCAGGTTTAATACTGCGGGAAATATTAACGCTTTCACGTAGCTGAAAGACATACGCTAAAACTTGTGCAACAGCCAGATAGAGACCCCCAGGAATATCCTGATTAACTTTAGTACTGAAATACAATGCCCGAGCTAACATAGGTGCCGGAAAGATCATGACATTATGTTCCGCGCCCAGATTCCTGATACGTTCTGCGATAAGGTCAGCACCCTTGGCTACTAATTTAGGTGCGCCCATTTCGTCAGGTTTATAACTCAAAGCGATAGCATAATGTGTAGGATTGGTAATAATAACGTCCGCATCGGGCACTGCTTCCATCATCCTTCGATTCGCAAGTTCTTGTTGCAATGCTCTGATCTGTGATTTGACCTCAGGTTTGCCTTCAGTATCTTTCATTTCATCTTTAAGCTGCTGTTTGGTCATCTTTAATTGTTTACTGTGATTCCATATTTGAAACGGCACATCTATAAACGTAATTAATATTGAACCAAGGCACACAACAAAAAAACTTCCAAGAATAAGGTCAGACGCATCAACGAGACCCGCTAACAGGCCATTATGCCCGATGCTTAACAGTTCGTAAGTGTGATGCCAAAGCATGAAAATGGCGATTCCGGTAAACAATGTAAACTTTGCAAATGCTTTAAGTAATTCCATCAAGCTATTCGCGCTGAATAATCGTTTAATACCTGCGATTGGATTTAATTTATCTAGTTTTAATGCCAGCGCCTTGGGACTGAATAGCCAACCACCCACAAGCATCGGGGCAAAAAATGCAACGATAAGTAACACCATCAGAAAAGGCGCGAAATCAAGCAGTACGTTTCCACCTGACTCTACAATGGCAGAAAACCCAAATGAATCATCAAAGATATCGTGCCGTTGAATAGTAAAATTATCTCGCATCAATTGCTGCAAGCTCATTGATAATTGTTGCCCCATAAGAATAAAGCTCAGGGCGCTAGCCATTAGTATAAACATCGTAGTCAATTCTTTAGAGCGGGATATCTGACCTTTGTCACGGGCCTCTTCCTGACGTTTCGGCGTCGCCTGTTCAGTACGTTCCTGACTGGTATCTTGTTCGTCAGCCATTAGATACTCACCAGTTTACGCATCATCGAAATACCTTCTTCAAACATATTCATCATGTGTGGAATAAAACTGTTTAAGCTAATCAATATGATAATGACACCCAGGATTATCATGACAGGAAAACCGACGGCAAAAATATTGAGTGATGGCGCTGATCTTGTCATAACTCCAAATGATAAATTCACAATTAACAATGAAACCAACGCCGGCAAAGCAATAATAACGGCGGTAGTAATGATGTGTCCTGTCCACATCAAAACTTCCCATGCCCCGGTTTTAGAAATACCTGTTGTCCCTATCGGCATGCTTGTAAAACTTTCGGCTAACACGCGTATCATCATTAGATGGCCATCAACGACAAGAAATAATAATGTTGCAAGAAGCAGGTAAAACTGACCAATAATGGGTACCTGATTACCGTTAAGCGGATCAACCATCGATGCCAACATAAGTCCCATTAACTGTCCGATCGCCTGTCCTGCCAGCTCTAGAGCAGTAAATATTACTCTCATGCTTAAACCCATTCCGACACCAATAATTATTTGTTGTACAGAGACTAGCGCTCCTTGTAATGAAACGGGATCAATTTGTGGTGCCGCAGGGATAATTGGAAAGATAACCATAGTGATCACCAATGCCATAGAAATGCGCACACGAACAGGAACAGATCGAGTACCAATGATAGGTGCTGTCATGAGTAAACCCGCTATACGAAAAAATGGCCACAACCACATTTGCACCATTTGTACGATTTCATTTACTGTAATGGTTAACATTTTTGATGTCTTTGATCTTCAGCCTAATAAATTTGGTATATTTTGAAATAGTCTTAAGGTGTATTCTGTTAACAGCGTCAACATCCATGGTCCTGCCACAACTAATACGAGTAATGTCACTAATAACTTAGGAATAAAACTCAAGGTCATCTCATTAATTTGTGTTGCGGCCTGAAACATACTAATCAAGACGCCGACTATTAATGCCGGGACCAACAATATCAAAAGAAGAATCGTTAGATTAAATAACGCTTCCTGCCCGATATGAATGACTGATTCTGGTGTCATTGGATCAGGCGAAATAAAAACTGCTTGCCAGTGTGCCCATAATCAATGCCCATCCATCCACCAGAACAAACAACATTAATTTAAATGGAAATGAAATGATCAATGGTGACAACATCATCATCCCCATAGACATCAGAACACTTGCGACGACCAGGTCTATTACTAAAAACGGGATAAATATTAAGAAGCCTATTTGAAATGCCGTCTTTAATTCACTGGTAACAAAGGCTGGCACAATTAAAGAGAAAGGAATATCTTCTCCAGACACGATATTTTGATTACCAGATATTGTTGCAAACAATTCGATATCCGTCTCCCTCGTCTGCGCCAACATAAATTCACGTATCGGGACTTCTGCATGTCCTAGTGCTTCATTAATTGTGATTTGCTCATCAAGATAGGGTTGGACTGATGACTGATATATGTGATCGATCACCGGAGTCATAATAAAAAAACTTAAGAATAGCGCTAAACCAATAAGGATCTGGCTACTAGGTGTTTGAGCTGTACCAAGAGCCTGACGCAAGATTGCAAGAACAATAATTATTCTGGTGAAAGAAGTCATCATCAAAACAACTGCTGGCAATAAAGTCAGTGCTGTCATCAGGAAGAATATTTTTATACTCAGAGTATAGGTTTGACCGCCATCCTGATTATCTATCACCGATAACACATCGAGACCTGGCTGAGCGTAAACTAAACAAGGAAAAAGTAACCCAATCAATAATAGCTTACGCATTACCGGTCTCCACGTTTTGCGAATCATGAGTTGATATAGATGTTTTTGCTGCATCCATAAGAGGCGCAAATGAGGTTTCTGTTGAAGCAGTGTTGCCAACGGTATCCAGCTTTTTTATCTGCCCCGGTGTTATAGCTAACAGAATCTGTTTGTCTTTTAATTCTACTAATACTAACCTTTCACGGTTCCCTAAATGCAAACCATCAACTATTCGCATTTGTCCACGACCTGTCATTGGCCCATGACCATAGCGTTTAAATAGAAATGTACTGACAAGAAACAGTGCAATTACAAATACCAGACCTAACACCACTTTAAAATAATCTGAGGTATCAATCACATTCTGGTTTGTTAGTTGCGTCGCTGCATTAACATTCACACTAGTAAACAGTAAGGAAAATGTTAAGAAACTCTGTTTTAATCTAACCATTAACTGACAGGAAGAATTAATATTATTGCAGTTTTTTAACACGTTCATGTGTGCTCACAATATCAGTCAATCGAATACCATATTTCTCGTTAACAACTACAATTTCCCCATGTGCAACCAGAGTATTATTCACCATTACATCGAGTGGCTCACCTGCGAGTCGCTCAAGCTCAACCACCGACCCCTGATTCAGTTGCAATAAGTTTTTTATGCTAATCTTGGTTTGTCCAATTTGAACAGATAAAGAAACAGGAATATCCAGTATTGCTTCAAGGTTTGCCGATTCACCATTATTAACATTATCTGCTTGTAAGTTCTTTAACGGTGCTTCTGCTAAATTATCATTTGTATTTGTAGATTCTGCATTGGACTGCTCAGACATAGCTTCAGCCCAATCACCTCCCGCATCATCTGCAGCTGTGTTTGTTTCTTCAGTCATTAGATTGCTCCTGTAAATATTTAATTGGGGGTGCAGTTGCATCATGACGAATCATTTCAACAACCTTTAATGCTCGATTACCTCTGGAAAGACCATATTGACCTCGAAATACGGGTATACCTTCAACCTCTGCTGTAACAACATCTGGTATATCAACGGGGATGACATCGCCAACGCTTAAATTATTGAGTTCACGTAATGAAATTGATGTTTCTGTTAAAGTACTAGTCACCTGCACCGATGCACTTTTAATTTCTTCTCTAAGAGAATTGATCCATCTTTTATCATGCTCTGATGTATCACTTTGCACCCCAGCGTCTAACTGTTCACGTAATGGTTCAAGCATTGAATAAGGCATCGTCAAATGGATGTCACCACCACCATTATCCAGTTCGACATGTATGGTAGAAACAACAACAACCTCACTAGGCGTAACAATATTTGCAAAATGTGGATTAACTTCTGAACCAGCATGTTCAAAATCAATATCCATAATAGGTGCCCAGGCATCTTTAAGATCAACAAATATTTTTTGTAAAATATTTTGGATCACCTGCATCTCAGTGTTAGTAAAATCACGACCCTCAATCTTGGTATGAAACCGACCATCACCACCAAAAAATGAATCAACAATCGAATAAACCAATTTGGGATTTAAAACAAACAACGCAGTACCGCGCAGGGGTTTAACTTTCACCAGATTTAGATTCGAAGGCATAAACAAGCTATGAATATATTCACCAAACTTGGTCATTTGTACGCCATCAACAGAAATTGTTGGTGAACGCCGTAGAAAATTAAATAATGTTATTCTAAAATTTCTGGCAAACCGTTCATTGATCATTTCAAGCGTTGGCATACGACCGCGTACAATGCGATCCTGGCTACTAAAATCATAGGATCGTGCTTCACCGTCATCGATCTCATCATCATTTTCTGTCTCGACATCTCCACTATCAACACCAGTCAATAATGCATCGATTTCATCTTGTGAAAGAATATCTTCAGCCATGATTATCTATACCTTGAGTTATTGCATGACGAAGCTGGTAAAATACACATCTTCGACACCTTCTTGGCCTGTCTCTGCTTCTAAGACTTTTTGAATTTCTTTCAAGACCTGTTTACGAAGCATAGCTTTGCCTTTTTGTGTATTTAGCTCTTCATACGTTTTACCGCTCAACAACAAAACCAGATTATTTCTTACCTGTGGAAAGTGTTTGGTAATATCTTCCTTAACTTTTATATCTCTTGTTAAGCCTTCAATACTGACTTGTAAAAACCGGGCCTTACTTTTTCCAATAAAGTTAACGATAAAAGGAGGATCAAGTGAAAAATATACTGCCTCTCCAGCAGTTTCTGTCTCTTCACCTTCTTCGACATCGCCTTCAGTAATTTCTGCTACTTCCGTACCACCAGCTTGATCACCCATCATGAAAAAAGTGCCCGCACCGCCACCAACAAGTAGTACAACAGCAATAATAATGATTAATTTTAAAGGTAGTTTTTTCTTGCCATCACCAGCGTCTGCTTCAATTTCGTCACTATCTTCTACAACATCTTCGTCTGCCATCATCACTCTCCGTATTATTTGTATTATTCATTTAGCAAGCCCTATGCCATGGTTTTTTTTAATTATAATTCAATGGGTTAGGTGAAAAACAAAAAAACCATGTCAATTCATTGACATGGTATAAATGCTCAGGAGGTAGAACAGGAGCAATGTCTATAAATTAATGTTGATGATGGTAATAAAAGTTTCAGGTGTAATGAGAAAGTCTTAGACAAGCCTTGCAACAGCTGTCTAGCATTAATCAATACCATAAAACAAATGATGTGATTTTATATAGAGTACGAACAGGAATACTGAAGTTTAAATATATCGAATATTATTGTTAATTAGTAAATAAGCTGACCGTGTACTTCAAGTACTATAACAAGATGCTTTTATAAAAAAAATTATGACACTACGACATTTTTAAACATAGTGATCAACAAACCCAGTGTTGACGATATTCAATCGTTTAGTATCTATCTGTGTTTCATCTACCAGTAACGAACCAGTTTCAGAAACATCCTGTGACTCATTCCCTGAGTATGAACTTTTTTGTTGCGAAGATTGCTGTGATACATTTGCATCGGAAAGACTTAGTCCATTTTGCGAAAACATTTCCTTTAGTTTAGGGAAGGCATCTTCAATCGCATCACGAACAACAGCATTATTTGAAACAAACTGCACGCTGGCATGATCTTGACTTACATTAACCCTTACTTCAATAGGTCCTAGCTCTGCTGGATTAAGATGAATATTTGCTGTCTGTATTTTGTCATTGATCATCATCATTAAACGATTGCCAACAGCCTCGCCCCAACCTGCTTGTTGAACATGGACGTCAACTCGGCTAAGCATTGTTAATGGAGCCCCATTGTTTGGTTGTATTTGAACCGCAACATTTGAATTACTGACAGCATGTATAGCATTAGTTGGCTTATCGATACTTACGAGTTGATCAGCGAGCTTTATTGTGCTGCTTTCCTGTCGGCTTAATTGCGTTATTAGTTCACGATTTATATCAGCTTCTTTAATACTTAATTCATTCATGAAATATGATGCATCATGGGCCACAGTTCGCGCATTCGCTAACCCAACGTCCTTCTTCATTATCATCTGCTGAAGAACTTCGTTTACCGAACGACCAGGTACTCCACTCTCGATTGTGCCTTCCTTTAAGGATTCAGCATTGGCGATAGCGGTTTTGAATATATCAATTGCGTTAGGGTTAGCTGCCAAATTAATATTATTAATTTCAAGCGCTAGAGTATTCAAGAATGGCTGTTTCAAATCTGCTGAATCAGAAAATAACTCGGGCGATAACTGAATACCCATCTGTTCTGCCAAATCGGTAAGCTGTTGAATGTCTAATTTTTTTAATTCGGCAATATCCAGCGGCTTGTTATTGCCGTTTGCGGTAAATGTTTCCTGCATTGCCTTTGTATACTCATTTGAAAACGCATCTCCAGATATCCCGATAGTTCCCACATCAGATCCTGGCAAACTACTGTTTTCTATAGATTTAATGGCAGCCACTATATCTGTTGTCGACGTTGGATTCACTAGTGTTTCCTATAATTTGTATTCATATAGGAGTAATTGCAACGCCTATGCCAACTAGCATAAAAACATCAATACTTAGATGTTTGTCTTTGACTAAGTTCGTCTAACTGGTTCTGTTCCCGTAATGTCGCTATTTTCCTTTCAGCACAACTAAAACGTTCGAAAATATTTTCCATTGTATCAAGTTGTTGTTTTTCTTTAAGCCAATTATCTCTTTCACGGCTGTTCATAGATTCTTGCAGATTAATTTGCTGAATTAATAGTCGTATCCCTTCATCAATTTGCAATATAAATGCCTGATGTTCACGCAGGATGGTTATTGATTGTGCCTGTCCTCCTGGCTTTAGATAGCCCATGTATTCTTTTCTATAATTTTCCAGCTGGGTTAATCGTTCTTTATAACCATTTAATATTTTCTGTGTCGCAGCAAATTCTCGTGCAGCGCTTCGTTCTTTATTTTCTGAGAGCTTAACAATTTTTTTAATCCTTTGTGACCGAGTCATTGCCTTCTCCCTGTATTGCTAATGTGTTTGCATCATCCTCCTTGCAACGCTGTGATAACTCTTTTAGCTGTTGCATGGAATCAACATAACTGACTTTTTCATTCATATTCTGGCTTATGTACTTTAAAAAATAAGGTTGCAACTTTATTGCCAGATCAAGTTGTTCATCTGCACCTGGCTGATATGCCCCGACACTGATCAAGTCCTTATTTTGTTGATAAATAGAATTTAACTGGCGAATAAAAAGCGTTTCCTTTTGGTGTTCACTGTCAGTAATTAAATTCATCACTCGACTGATAGATAGCTCTATATCAATCGCAGGATAGATTCCAGATTCAGCAATCTTTTTAGATAACACAATATGTCCATCTAATATAGCCCTCGCCGAATCAGCTATAGGATCATTGTCTGCGTCGGCTTCTGTCAACACGGTATAGATAGCTGTTATTGAACCTTCTCCATTTGCGCCATTACCTGCACGTTCTACTAATTGCGGTAATCGTGTAAAAACGGAAGGAGGATAGCCTCTCGTGGCTGGTGGTTCACCTATGGTTAATGCAATTTCTCTCTGTGCTTGTGCAAAACGTGTTATAGAATCCATTAATAACAATACATGCTGTCCTTGATCACGAAAATACTCAGCAATACTCGTCGCCAACATAGCACCATGCAAACGCATTAAAGGCGGATCATCAGCCGGCGTAGCAACGACCACTGAGCGAGACAAACCTATTTCTCCAAGACTCTGTTCTATAAATTCTTTAACCTCTCGACCTCGTTCACCAATAAGACCGACAACGATTACATCTGCTTCTGTGAAACGCGCCATCATGCCTAACAAAACACTTTTTCCTACGCCGCTACTGGCAAACAATCCCATACGTTGGCCACGACCAATTGAGAAAAATGTATTTATAGTGCGTATACCCACATCCATAGGCTCAGTAATTTTCCCTCTCGACAATGGATTAATCGGCCTGCCTGTTAAAGGAACTCTTTCCTTTGCCTTGATAACAGGTCCTCCATCAAGCGGCTGACCGGCGCCATTAATGACACGGCCTAAAAGTTCTGGTCCAACAGCAACATCACCTGCTCTACCTAGTGGTATGACACGAGCATTAGGAGATAATCCATGAGGTTGCCCGGTAGGCATGAGAAAAAGGTTATCTCCAGAAAAACCAACAACTTCTGAATCGGTCAACGTTTTTCCATCGTTTTCAATTCGACAGTAATCACCTATGGCTGCGCGACAACCTGCTGCCTCCAAAGTTAAGCCGACCATCCTGATCAATCTACCATGAACAGCTAAAGGGATAGGTTTCCTGTTTTTTTCAATAAGCTGGTTTATTTTATGTTTCCAGACAGGTCGCCGATCGGCTTCAGGTAACATCATCACTTATACCTTCATCGTGTTGACGCTCATCACCTAGCATATTAATAGCTATTGCAGACAAACGTGCTTCAATACTTGCATCTATGTTTGATGATTCTGTTTCAACTCGACAATCACCCCGAGTCAACAATAGATCTTCTTCAAAACGATATGATTTTTCATCTTCGCCAACAGACAATGCATTTCTAACGAGTTGAATATCTTCTGGATGTAAATATATAGTCGGTTTTCTTGCGGATAAAGGTAATGCTCGGACTGCCTCTCTGACTACAGCGACAATTTCACCGGGTTCAGTCTTTATTTCTCTACGTACTAATTGTCGGGCAATCGATAATGTTAGTTCTGCAATACTATTCTCGATTTCATCATCTAATAGCGAAATAGGGTCGGCTAATGAATTTAAAATATCCCCCAACTTTTGAAAGAGTTCTTGTGATTCTAATTCTGCTTGATCACGTCCTTCCTTGTAACCTTGAGAACGCCCCTCTTTACGTCCCATATTAAAACCTTCGTCGTAGGCATCTTTATGTAACGATTGCATTTCATTCGCCGTAGGCGGTCGAACTCCACCATCAAATTCACTGGCAATCTTTCCCTGAACTTGAGGTTCTTGCCATTCGACATATTCATTTGCATCTTTTGCAGTAATGATGCGATGTTTTAAATTACTCACAGAATTTGATATTTAGCTATGATTTTTATAATGAAGGATTTCTATATCTTTAAACTAATTCTTCGTCAGCACTTCCACCTAAAGAAATTTGTCCTTCGTCAGCCAATCGTCGAGCAATTGATAAAATTTCTTTTTGTGCCGTTTCTACTTCACTCAATTTAACCGGGCCCTTGGCTTCCAGATCATCACGTAGCATTTCAGCGGCCCGTTTTGACATATTCGCGTAAATTTTTTCCTTTAATTCATCATCAGAGGCTTTCATTGCCAAGAGTAAACTATCAGTTGAAACCTCTCGCAAGATAGTTTGCATAGCTCGGTCGTCAACACCTAACAAATTTTCAAATACAAACATCAAGTCTTGTATTTCTTGCCCCAAGTCTTCATCAACCTCTTTAACCTTCTCCATAATCGCAGCTTCAGCAGATGATTCGATAAAGTTTAATATATCTGCTGCTGCCTTAATTCCACCGATTGAAGATGATTGAACATTACTACCGCCTTTTAACTGTCGTTCCAGAGTTTCATTTAGTTCCCTCATCGCTGCAGGTTGAACACTCTCTAATGTAGCAATACGCAATAACAAATCAGAATGCACTTTTTCTGGAAATTCTGTAATTATTTCTGCTGCCATATCACTTTCAAGATAAGATAAAATAATAGCGATAATCTGTGGATGCTCATTGTTTATTAATTCTGCAACTGATTTTGGCTTCATCCATTTTAAAGACTCAAGTCCCTGTGAGTTTCCACCGAGCAGAATTCGATCAATAACACTTGCTGCCTTATCTTCACCTAATGCACTATATAAAACATTGCGCACATAATCATCGGCACCTACACCTAGACTAGTCTGCTTGTTCACAGTCGTCATAAATTCACCAATGACAGAATTGACCATTTCTTTGGAAAGATCTTTGACTGTTGTCATAGCTATACCAATACGCTGGACTTCTTTTGGCCCCATATGTTTCATTACTTCAGAAGCAGATTCTTCACCAATTGACATTAGAAAAACAGCCGCCTTTTGAGTAGGATCCATTCCTGCACTTTTCTTTGTTGCTGCCACTAGTCTTCACCTACCCAGTTACGTACTACCTGTGCAGCCAGTTTGGGATCAGTATTGACCATTTCTTTAACATTATGGATAGATTTATCATATTCTGGCGCAGCTGTAAGTGCCTTCATTTCCTGTACCTGTGGAGATGATTCGTCACCAGATAATTGGCCTCCGGTACCAGTGGGGCCAGCTAATGCGGTCTGGTGTAATGTTATCTCTTTATTCATCATATTTTTAATGGCCGGTTTTAAGATCCCAAAAACAAGAAATAAAACAAACAATCCACCAAGTACTTGTTTAGCAATATCCCAGACCCATGCTTGTTGCCAAATGGGTGACTCGGGTAACGGCTCGACAGCGTCAGGTAAAGTAAACTGCGCATTCATAACGTTGACACTGTCCCCGCGAATTGGATTAAACCCGATAGTTTCTTTTACCAGGTTTGTAATTTGATTTAATTCTTCCGGGGTATGTTCGATACGCTCAACTACGCCTTTTTCACCAAGGGTCTTCTTGTAATCTATAACAACAGCAACAGACAACCGAAGCAGGCTTCCAGTAGGCAGGCGTGTATGACTAATCGTTTTATCTAACTCATAATTTTTCGTAGAACGGCGTTGCATACTGCCCATAGCGGAGCTGCCTTCATCATTTTTAGAATTACTGTTACCAACAACCTCAGGAGCACTACCATTAAGACTTGGTTGATTTGATAATGCGCCGGGCACGCCACCCGAAAGTCCTGAAGAAGATTTTGAATCTTCTTCCAATTGTTCACTGCGCAAAGCAGACAGATCGGGGTTAAATGATTCTCGTGTTTGCTCGGTACTTGTAAAATCTAACTCAGCTGTAACCTGTGCCTTCACGCCATCTTGCCCTAGCAAGGGAATCAATATGTTTTCAATTCTTTTTATGTATGAATTTTCTACTTGTGTGGTGTATTGAAATTGCGATGCTGTCATTGCCAGATCTGCTGATGATTGATTCTGCGTCATTAACCGCCCATATTGATCAATCACACTAACATTCGCTAACTCAAGACTAGGTACGCTTGACGCTACCAGATTAGCAATCGCAGCTACTTGTCCAGCCTCAAGTCGATGCCCCGGATATAAATCAAGAAGTACTGATGCACTTGCCGCCTTACGGTTACGTAAAAAAACACTTTCTTTAGGCAAAGCCAAGTGAACTCTTGCTGCCTTAACCGCACTGACTTTTGTAATCGAAATAGCTAGTTCATTTTCCAGTGCATGTTGGTAACGCGCTTTCTCAATGAATTGACTGGTTCCGAGCTTTTGCTCTTCATTCAACATTGCAAAGCCACTATTAGCACTCTTAGGCAAGCCTTCTGCTGCCAGTTTCATCCTTGCTTCATGAACCTTTGAAGAAGCAACCATGACAGCACCAGTATTTTGATCGACATGATAATCAATATTTGCCTTTTGCAGAGATTCAATGACTGCCGAAGCATCTTGATCAGACAAACTACCATATAACAAACTAAAGTTTGGTGACTGTGACCAAAGTACGACATAACCCCCAACCGCCACACTTGCTGCAATAGCAAACAAAAAAACGACCTGCCGAATAAACAGAGTACGTTTCACATCGAAGGGAATTTCAATTGCTTCAGCCATTTTATTTTCCTAACATGATGTTGTTAAACTGACATGTTCATTATTTCTTGATAAGCACTAACCAGACGGTTACGAACCTGAGTCATTGCTTGAAATGACACTGATGCTTTTTGTAGATTAATCATTACATCGGTGACTTCAATATCAGGATTACCTAACTCAAATTGTTTTGAGAGCTCACCTGCATGTTGTTGTGTTTCATTGACTTTATTAACTGCGCTTTGAAACATATTAGAAAAATCCGGGTTACTACCTTGTGCAACTGCCGATTGATTAATCGTACTTGCTTTATCGGCCATTGCTCGCATTTGAACTAACAACGTATCCATATTAATTTCACTCATGCTTAACTCCTCCTAAACATCGATTATTAGTTAATAGGTATTGCAACACCATGCTCACGCATCTTTGCAAGCTTGTACCTCAGAGTACGTGGACTAATACCCAGTTTTTCAGCTGCCGATTTACGACTCCCCATGGTTTCTTTCAATGCTTCAATAATCATATTTTGTTCACGTACCTTAAGATCATCGCTAAGCTTACTATCTGTTTCTGTATCCAGGTTTACTTCATCCTGAAATTCAGCTTCAGCAGTTATTCCTTGATACGTTTGTTGCTCAAACTGTATTTCATTCATTGTAATTATCCCTGTCATTTGAAGAATTAAAGCGCGTTGCATAACATTATCTAATTCACGTACGTTTCCAGGCCATGAATAAGTTTTAAGCATTTCACATACCTCTGTTGACAACTCGGGACAAGGTGCATTATTAGCTGTTGCTGCTCGGGCCAGTAGATATTCTGCGATCGGGACAACATCCTCTTTTCTTTCTCGTAGTGCGGGCATATTTATTGGAAAAACATTTAAGCGATAAAACAAATCTTCCCGGAAACGGCCGGCGGTCACTTCCTTACGCATATTCCTGTTTGAGGTTGCAATCACACGAACATTTAATTCTATTGAGTTTTGATCGCCCAGACGTTCAACTTCTTTCTCCTGAAGCACACGCAATAACTTGGCTTGTAAAGGCAAACTCATTTCTGATATTTCATCTAGCAAGATAGTGCCATCCTGAGCTTGTTCAAATTTTCCAGGGCATGATTTATAAGCGCCGGTATAAGCTCCTTTTTGATATCCAAATAAAATCGCTTCCAACATGTTTTCCGGAATTGCTGCGCAATTAATTGCCACGAATGGTTTTTTACTTCGCGATGATTGTTGATGAATAAATTGCGCAAGTACTTCTTTACCCGTTCCACTTTCCCCGGTAATCAGTAATGTAGCGCCAGTATCTGCAACCCTTTTTGCTATTTCCATTACCTCGTTTGTCTTGGCATCAGCCGCGATAAAACCAGTATCAGTTTCAGCCAAAACTGTGGGTAAAAACTGACTAACCTTGGAAACAAGTACCTCTGGTTCGAAAGGTTTAACAAGATAATCAACAGCACCAATTTGCATAGCGTCGACTGCTTGTTGAACAGAGCCAAATGCCGTCATCAGTATCACGGGTAAACCCACCTGCGTAGTCTTCATTCGTTTTAGCAGATTAATACCGTCCATTTTAGCCATTTGCACATCGCTAATAACCATGTCAATAGATTCATTTTGGAGAACATCAAGTGCATCTTCACCGTTGGCTGCAGTTTTTGGAATATAACCTGCGATAGTCAGCGTATCAGTCAAGGCCTCGCGTAAGTCGTTGTCATCCTCAACTATCAAAACTGTATAATTCATATTGCACTCCGATTGGTATTCAAACTATTTGTAGTCAGTTTATTTTTTTGTATTAAATATTTATTGTTTTCAGTTTTATTGACCGGCAGATTTATTGTGAAAGAAGTTCCTCTTTCAGGGCCGTCTTGCACAGAGATCGTACCTTTATGTGCACGTACAACAGCGTCGACTACGGCTAAGCCGAGTCCTGTTCCATTGGTCCGTGTTGTTACAAACGGTTCAAACAATCTCGGTTTAATCGCTGCGGGGATACCGGGGCCATCATCAGTCAGAACCAGTTGAACTTCTTCTGGATGTTTTTGTGACAGCTCAATATGTATATTGGTATTAATGTTTCCAGCCTGGCATGAATTATTAAATATATTTTGTAAGGCGCTCTTAAATGCATCACAAGCAAGATTAACCTGAACGTCTGAAGTCTTGTCATCAAAAATAATATTTAATTTGCAGTCTTCCAGTGTATTTTCTTGCTGTTCAATCAAATCTTTAATTACTGATGAAACATTTGAAGGTTTTGCATTCAAACGACCACCACGAGCAAACAACAACATTTCTTCTACCAGTGTTTCCAGATGTTGGAGTGCAGACAAGGTTTTCTTTGTAAAACGCTTTCTACGTTCTAAATCAAGCTGGTTCGTACCAAGGTTTGAAATGTAAAGTAAGGCGGATGAAAGCGGGGTACGTATCTGGTGTGCTAATGCAGCAGCCATTTCTCCCATGGCAGACATACGTTTTAAACCAGAGATCTGTTCTTGTAGTTGTCGTGTTTCAGTAACGTCGGTGATTAGTAATATTTGTCCCGGTTCTGGATCGAGAGGCTGCGTAGAAATATTAACGTATTGACCAGTATGTAAAGTTATATCATGACCATCATCCCATTTTGGCTTGAATGAACGCTCAACAACATCACGCCAACGTTCATTAAGTAATGGTTCTCCAAGTAGTTCCAATGCTGCCGGGTTAATTTCTCTTACAATGCCTTGTCCATCAAGGACTATGACACCACCAGGCAATGCACGTAAAAGATTTTCAAGGCGCTTGGTCACGCGTTCACGTTCTATATATTCATGTTTCTTCTGTGAACGTGTATCCGCGAGTTCCTGATTTAGCAAAGAGACTTCTTGCTCAAGACCTTTATAAAAACGGGACAATGATGAAGATACTTCACTAAAATTCTGAAAAGCCTCTTCTAATGATTCTGCTTTACTGCTTTCAGTCTCTATTGAATATAACTGTTGTGTCATTTCCTCACCATTAACAAATTAAAGTTGTTAATGGTGTAAGAGCAAGGACTATGCCATTGGGTATATTCTAATAAATACAAGTAATTACGGAGAAGGTGATTAAAATTTTCTAAGCTTATGTCAAATACCCGACGCTGTTTCTTTGCGTTGCATACCAAGTTTACGCATTTTCTCGACCAAGGTGGTACGTCCCATATTCAAGCGTTTTGCCGCATGAGCGACGACACCATTTGATTCATCAAGAGCTTGTTTTATAAGACTAAGTTCAATTGAATTAATATGATCTTTTAGATCAACACCACTTTTAGGTAATCTCGGCATACGTAAATGCAGATCTGATTCAACGCCACTATCCTCTTTAGGAAGTTTTTCCATAATAGTCTTTGCCTGATATTTTTCTGGCATATCCTGCACATCGACAACACCATTGGGATACAAAATGGAGAGTCGCTCGATTAGATTGGCTAGTTCGCGAACATTACCCGGCCATGAATATTGAGCAAGTGACTCTGTAGCTGATTGTGTTAACGATAAACCCGTACTACCTTCATGTTCCAGTCTCTCAATTAAATCACTTATCAGCATGGGTAAGTCTTCAGTACGATTCCTTAATGCCGGCATTTCAATTGGGAAAACATTTAGTCTATAAAACAAATCTTCACGAAAACGACCGGTTTCAATTGCTTTGTCTAAATCAACGTGAGTTGCAGCAACAATACGTACGTCAGCCGCAATACTCTTGTTGCTACCGACGCGCTCAAACGTACGTTCTTGCAGAACACGGAGTAACTTTACTTGCATCGGTAAACTCATGTCGCCTATTTCATCAAGGAATAATGTACCTCCCTCTGCCATCTCGAAACGTCCCTGGCGTGCGGTGATAGCCCCTGTAAAGGCACCTTTTTCATGGCCGAACAACTCACTTTCGAGTAATTCAGATGGAATTGCACCGCAATTTATTGGAACAAAAGGTTTGTTTCTTCTAGATGATTGATAATGAATATTACGCGCCACAACTTCCTTACCAGATCCAGAGTCGCCCATAATGAGTACATTAGCTTCTGTGTCGGCAACCTTATCAACCATACGTCGCACACGTTTTATCGTTTTACTAGTACCACCAAGACTGCGAAATAGCTCCATAGATCTAGGCGTGCCATCTTCATGACGTGTTTGTCGATAGAGTTTAATCTGTTGTAAAACTGATTCCAGTTTCTGATAGCGTAATGGTAAGTCTATCGAAGCTATAGAACCGATATCCATTTCCTGACTAAATCGTGTTTTAGCATCAGGATCATTTAACAAAATGATCGGCAAGTAGGAATCTATGGATTTTATACCTCTGAAAACAGCTAACAGCTCTTTGTTAGTACCACAATCGCCAAGCACCAACATGATAATCCCATCCGTTTTATCGAAACGGTCTTGCCAATTTTCAGGGTCTGATATTGAAATAGGTTCATAACCCATGAACTCCATTACGGCTGTTACATGGTTACGCACCTTACTAGAAGCATCAATTATTACGACTTTATTTTTCACTTCCTCCACGCGATCTCTCCTCCTTTATGTTGAAGATCACATTGCCTCTGGATGATAGTTAACCAGTTGAAGTTATAAATGTCAAAATTCTGTCGTTTTTTTTAGACAACGCTTGTTGGAAGGATGGTGAGAGTCAAAGGCAATTGAGAAGGTTAGACGCTATTTATCAAATTAAATTACATCCAGATGCAAATTACAATGCGCTTTGGGGGTAGGTATTCTGCATTTTTTTTCCTGCTTGTAATCGTTTAATACTTATCGAAAGTTTCTCTTTTTTTCCAGTAATTATAGTTACCATGTTTTTATGCGCATTCATTAATTTTTCTAAACGCTCAATATCCGCAGGGCTTAATTGATGTTTATCCAGTTTAAGAAAATATTTTTCAATTTTCTCTGTATATTCAGACAGTTTTTGTTCGAGACCAATCATGTCCTGTTCTTTTACCCGATTAAAAACCTGTTCACCTGTTTTGATTATTGCATCGAAACCAGTTTGAGCATCAACTTGCATGAGAGTTATTTGCTTAGTCTCATCAGGCTGCTGGTTGTTCAAGCCGTTTTTCCACTTGTGCTACTGCAGGTTGCTCTGCGATTGCATCCCAGGCAGATTTAATTTCCATCAATAAACCATAAACTTCGTCAAGCATGGCAACATCGTTTTTCAAATTTGATTCCATCAAACGATAAGTCATGTATTCATACAAACTATCAAGATTAATGGCTATATCTCCACCTTTCTCATGATCCAGACTATCGCGCAACCCGCCTATTATTGAGATAGCCATACTGACATCTTCACCCTTTTTCGCTACATCATTTAATTTCATGTGGCCTTTGGCTTGTGCCAACTTTCCTAATGCACCTTCAAGCAACATCTGTATCAAACGATGTGGCGAAGCGCTTTCAATACCTGTATGTAAATTTATCTTGTTGTACTGCTTTAACGCGTGAATATTACCCAAGTGTGCATTGCCCATTATTCATTACCTCATTAAACTTTAATTTAATCATGATTTATAGAACAGCAGATTATGAACGGTCATTAATGTTTTTAATCGCTTCAAACTGTTGAGTTAAAAAGCTGCTGGTCGAATTTAATTGTGCTACTAATGCATCCATCGCTGAAAATTGTGCTAATAATCTTTCTTCAAAGGCTATTAACGACAGCTCCAATGCTTCCAGGTCTTCATTAATATTCTCAATAGTTGAATTTAAACCATTTGTTTTACTATCGAGCAAACCATCTTTTTTTACATATTCATTTACAATGCTATCAAGCTTGGTGGCAACACCATTTGTAGAAGAAAACAATGCAGAAACATCATCTATATTCTCATCTATCGCTGAATCTAATGTATTAGAATTTATCTTTAATGTGCCATCACTATTGGAAGTAATGCCCACATCTACTAATGTTGTAAATTTTCCACTTATGCCTGTTACTGCATCTGCAATCCGTGTCCTGATTTGGTTGCTAATATTCCTGGTTGTCGCATCGCCTAATAATACAGCAGCCTCTCCTGTTGCAGGGTCAAACTCTGTAACATCATTCATAAAGGTTACTAAGGTATTATAATTTGAGACAAAGGATTGAATATTGGATTTTACGGTTTCTGTATCATTCGCAACTGTCAGTCCATAAGTATTGCCAGGATCTTCTTTAAGAAGAGTTATCGTGACACCATCTATTGCATCAACGACTGTATTTGATGCACTTAAAACCTTTTGACCGTCGATATAAATCTCAGCATCAATAGCCGCATTGATTTGCGTTAATTGTTCTGGTGTAGTGGCATCACTCGTATCATAGTAAAAAGCTGACAAACCTGAACTATCAGTATCATCCAAGTCACTATCATCTACAGTTATCGTTATTGCATTATCAGTTCCGGTATTATCAGAGCTCAGAACCAACTTCGCTTCAGTACCACCTACTCCATCATCAACATTGATAATAGTAGCTGAAACCCCAGTATTATCTGTTGCGTTATTAATGGCATTACGTATCCCGGCAAGTGTTTCATTATTGTTATCTATGGTTACATCAAAACTTGAAGTTCCCGAAAAAATAGTCAGTGTCCCGGTACCGACAACTGTATCCTGATCGGCAAAGCCGCTTGTCATTAATTTATGTGCTTCTGCAAAGTCCCTTACTTCTATATCAAATATGCCTGGGGAGATCGAGCCAGAGGTGGATGTTGCAGTAAAGACACTGGTATCCTCAGAGGTCAGTGTATTTGCTTGAAAGTTATCCGCCGACTTGAGAAAGGTCAGTGATGTGGCAAATGTGGATAACCTGCTTTTTAAGGCACCAAATGCCGATACCTCAAATTGAGTGTCGGAACGTTGGTTGGCCAACAATAGTGTTTTAGCATCGCCTTCTGCGGCGACAAGACTCGTCACTATTGAATTGATATCAAGTCCGGAACCTATACCGGGCACAGAGATCATATCGACTCCTAATTATATTCTGGTTTCTTTGTAATAAAGAATGCAGAAATCGCACCAACTAAGCTTGGGCATTAAGCAGTATGCCTACTGTCTGGTTTAATTGTTGTGTCATACTGAGAAACTCCTCGGAGGGAATCATCCGAATCGTTTTCTGACTCTCACTATCCACAACTCTAATAACAGTTTCACCGGTATCGTCATTGATACTAAAGTGCAAATCGCGCTTCAGATTCTGGACATGCTTGTTCAATTCCTCAGCGGCCTGCTCCAATTCTTGACTTGTAGGTTGACTACTATCCTTAGCAGGCGGCACAGATTGTTCATTTTCAGACAATATTTGCCGCGCAACATCCTTGCTTGTTTCTCCTGTCCGGTTGGCTCGCGAATTATCAACTCCGCGGGACATTGTATTTCTCATTTCTGAGATGGCTTCAGTAGGCATAATATAACCTCCAAAATATTTTAAACTTAAATTGCGGTCGGGCTATTAACCCGACCGCTTTTTTTACTATTCAAGCTCACTATTACTGTAGTAATGACAGTACTAATTGTGGCTGTGAGTTTGCTTGTGACAAGATTGAGATACCCGCTTGTTGCAAGATCTGACTCTTGGTCAAAGCCGCTGTTTCAGATGCGAAATCTGCATCCTGAATTCGACTACGAGCTGCAGACAAGTTCTCAGAAGTTGTAGACAATGAACTTACAACAGATTCAAACCGGCTTTGTATCGCACCTAAATCACCCCGGCTTGAGTTGATAGAATCTAATGCGGCATCTACTGAAACAATTGCAGCATTGGCACCAGCTACACTACTAATGTCTGTAGCAGTAATCGTCGTCCCTGTTAGAGTTGAAGAAAGAGCTGTAGTGGCGGCGGTCAAACCAGCATCAGCAGCATTAGTGCCTGCAATAACCAGGTCAGCCCCAACACTTGTGATAGAATTAACCGTGCCACGAAGAGTAACTGTTGCTGCACTTACACTACCATTAGCAGTCAAACCTTCAGTTGCATCTGAGTCACTTCCACCTTCGATAAACACGATGTTACTGCCATCAGCTTTAGTGATATCGATATCACCCGTATTATCAACGACGGTGTAGCCCGTTGTCTGAGCATCGAGGATGGTTTTCAATTCGGCTGAAGTGATCTTGCCATCTGCACTAACTGTTGAAAAATCAAGCGCAGTACCATCAATTGACAATGTGTATGTAGGTGCCACGGCTGTTATAGCTTTCACACCGTCTGAAGTGGTAGCGCCGTCACCTGCAAAAGTAGGGGCATTAGAAAATCCACCATCATTAGTCTCAGTGGTTGTAAACTCGAAACCATCAACACGTTGAACAGTTAATGAATCATTTGTTAATGCAGCAGTAATATTAGCCTGGCCGCCCAGGTTTAATGAATAACCAGACACCGTACCCGTGCCATCAGCGACAAAACCAGCGGTCACAAATGCCGCAGCAGCTTTCGTAATGAAGTCAGAACCATCATTGGCAACATCATCTACAGTTATCGCCAGGGAGGCAGATCCACCATCACCACTATTGTCGAATGTAAGGACATATTGGTTGTTAGCATCAGTATCTGTTGTAGCATTAACCGTCAATGCTCCCAATGCCTGAGTAGAAGGAGTTGCCGCAACAGCTTCTGTACCAATTACATCAGCAAAAGCAACACCCGTTTGCGCATTGGTAGCCGTCGCCGTTACGTCAGAAGACGTTGCGGTAATCGCATTTGCTATAGCTAATGCATCAGCAGCGACTGCGCCGACATCGGTACCATTAATGGTCAACTCACCCGCTGTTAAAGCATTCGCAGTTATAGCTGTTGTATTAGCAAGTACTGCAGATGCTCGCTGACCTAGATCATCAGTACGAGAGCTTGCTATCGAAGCAACATTAATTGTTTCGCCTGCATTGGCGCCTACCTGAAACTGCTGAGAGACAAAACTACCATCTAACAGGTTTACTCCGTTAAAACTTGATGCAACAGCAATACGATCAATTTCAGCAATTAACTGTGATGCTTCAGCTTGTAGCGCAGTACGATCTGTAGCACTATTTGTAGCATTGGCTGATTGAACCGCCAATTCACGAATACGTTGTAAACCTTTGGTAACTGCACTTAAATCACCTTCAGCTGTTTGTGCTAGTGAAATACCATCGTTGGCATTTCTAGCTGCCTGATTCAGGCCTCGGATCTGGGCAGTCATTCTATTTGAAATAGCAAGACCTGCAGCATCATCCTTAGCGCTATTGATTCGTAGTCCAGACGAAAGTCGTTGTAAAGATGTCGCGAGGCTTGCACCAGAACTATTCAAATTTCTCTGTGCATTCAGAGATAATACATTTGTACCAATTACTTGTGGCATAATTTTGCTCCTTTTCATAACCCTGTTGTTTTATCCTGGACAACAGAGATAGGCTTATTCTCTAGCAGATATATCAAATTTAAGAATCGATATTCACTGCTTCCGATTAGGTTATCGGAGGAGCATAAAAAAACTTTAGCTTAATTTGGCTTTATTTGGGGAGAGGTATAAATTTGGCATGAGCTTAGAAATAAGCACATTTTAACCCAATTACAATACCTTAGAAGTAATCAAAAAGTGATAGTCCTTGAATACGGGTATAGGTTGTTTGCGCAGCCTCCAATGCGATCAATCGGGATTGCAATTCAACTGCCGCTCCAGCAATATCCAGATCCCTGACCTTGGATAAGGTTGTCGTCATTTCAATCTTGAAGTCTTCATTGATATTAATTTGGTCATCTATCGTTTTAAGCCTGGCACCCACGCTGGTACGAACGCGCGTTATATTCTCAAATGCCAGGTCCATCTCACTTAATGTCGAATTAAACATATTAAGAAAGTCCGAATGTCCGGCTGGATTATTAATCGTCGTTTCTAATGCAGTTACCAGTTTTTGTACTGAGGAAAACATATCTTGTGTAGTACTCGGCGTTATCGTAAAGCTATCACCAACGACTGGAGCACCGGTTATTCCGGTTTGAATCCCGTTAAACTGAATCGAACCACCATCACTGTAATCGGGCGCATCGGTTACCAGGTTTTGTGGTAGTGATGGAATTAATTGCCCGGAGGTACTACCAACAACATTATAGGCCAGATTACCACTGCCATTAGTTACCAGAGAGATCGTATAGGTTTCTGCGACATAGGAGCTTAGGTCAACTACCTGACCAACATTAAAAACACCTGTGCCAGTATTTGCAATATTCGCACTCGTTTGAAATGTTCCGTTACCATTTTTTATATTAATAAAAACATCACTACCTGAATCACTATCCTTAATTTGGCGTCCCGATGATATCTGTAAGGCACGCTGTCCTTGATCACCATCGTATTGAAATGTTCCATCCGCAGCCTGACTGATGGGTTTGGTCGTGACTTTATAACCTGAAAATAGATATTCCTGATTGGCATCCTTGGTATTTGCCAGACTAACCAATTCATTTAAACGTTCGCGTACCTCTTGAGCCAGAGACTGGCGATCGCTGTTATTTATGGTTGGGTTCGCACCTTGTATTGCTATCTCTCGAATGCGTATTAAAGAGTCTTGCACGCTATCCAGCGTTGATTCCTGTAGAGTTAATCTATTCAGTGCATTATCTGCATTGCGTTGATATTGACTCGTAACCGAGAGTGCTTGTTCCAGACGTAATATTTGTGCCGCCCCGGTAGGGTCATCAGAAGGCTTGCTAATGCGTTGACCTGATGATATTTGTTCTTGCATGTCAGCAAGCCGAGCTTGTTGGTCCAGAATACTGGTAAGCCCACGTTGCGTAAAATAAGCAGTTGAAACTCGCATAAATATCCCTTACCGGAAAGCGTTTATTAATGAGTTAAACAAGTTATCGGCAACGCTGATCATTTGTGCAGCAGCAGAATAGGACTGTTGAAATTTAAGCATATTCGCAGCTTCTTCATCCAGATTAACCCCGGAAATACTTTCACGAGTTTCTATCGTTTGCTCTTTTAATACTGCTAATGCCTCGCTGCTTATCTCTGATTGTCGCGTAGTCGAACCAACATCAGCAACGAGTTGGCCATAAGTATCCTGATATGTCGCTGAACCGTTTAATAATAGGCGACTTGATTGTAAATCACTGAGCAACAACCCATTTCTATTATCACCATCAGCACCAGTATTATTCTCAATTAAAAATCCATCACCATCTTCTGGAAAACCTGAAACGGTAAATGTCGCATTACCTGCCGCAGCAATAGTAAATTGTTTACCTGCATTATCTGTCGCAGGGTTGTAGGCTAATGTCCCTCCAGGAGGGCTAGAGAGATCAAACCGATTATTTATGGCATCAAAGGTTAAGGTGATATTCGAAGCCAATGGTACTCCACTCGCAGATGAAATATTCACATCTGAAATAGTTGAATTACCAATATTTGTTGGTATGCCTGAAGCATTGGTAGCAGCACCTCCTTTTAAAGGCCCTGCCACGGATACTTTCCTTGGGTCAGTAATAAGAACTGCGAGATCACTCGCACCATTTATAGTTGGTCGAATGATATATTGATCACCCGCTGTGGCGCCTGCAGTTATATCGATAGTAAAACCATCGATTACTGGTGTTGTATAGGGCGTCGCACCGCTAGTATCGATCGCAGTTGTGGTAGCATCACTCAAACGCGTTAATGTATAACTATTACCACCATTAAAAGTTAAATTATAATCACTATCTGTAAGTGCAGATGAGTCTGTTATAACAGAGGTCACATTATTTGGTGCAGTACCCAAAGCAGCAACGCTGGGGGCCCCCACATTAAAGAAAGAGGTATTTACATCACCATCCAGACTCGCACCTAATTGATGCTGTTGATTAAATGTATCGGCCAGACCGATTGCCAATCGCCCCAGAGCATTTTTGGCTGGTTCTAACATTTGAGATTGAAAATTAATCTGGCCACCAAGAGAGCCGCCACTAATACTATCGGTGATATTGCTGGAACTGTATTGATTAACTAAAGATATATCGTAATGACCTTCGTAGGTTTCAGTTATACTCAAAGTGCTTGCCTCTTTATTTATAACAAGAGGCAGCCCTTTACCGATAAAGACATTTAGAGAACCATCATTTTGTTCAATGGTATTGACTGACACCAACTCTGCAAGATCTAATATAAGTACTTCGCGTTGGTCAAGTAAATCATTAGGAGGTTGCCCACTAGCAACACCTGTCGCTTCAACAATACGTGAATTCAATTCAGCGATCGATTTTGATATCGTATTAATATCGCTGATATCTCCGCTAAGTTGCGTTTTAACTTCATTACCAAGATCAGAGAGTCGTTGATCAAGGAACTTAAAGCGTGCGGCTAATGAGTCTGCCTCACTCATCATCACTTGTCGCGCTGTTATAGAAGATGGCAAATCATTGACATCCTGAATTGCGGCAAAGAAATTTTGCAAACTCGGACTCAAACCCGTTTCCGCATCTGCCAACATATTATCCACTCTGCTAGCTAACGTTAAAAAAGCATTGATGTCGCTTGAGCTGCTGGTACTTGTGCGTAACTGTGTTGTCAGGAATTGATCAGTAACACGCGTAATGCTTGATGCCTCAACTCCACTGCCAATGTAACCTACACCTCTAAACTGAGCTTCACGCGCCACCAAGTCAACACGTTGCCGACTATAACCTTCAGTATGCACATTGGAGATATTATGGCTAACTGTTGCCAAGCTGCGTTGCGATGCTAGAAGGCCACTAATTGCTGCGTTTAATATTGACATGTTTTTTTATTTATACCCGGTTTCTAAATTGCTTCGCGGTTAACAATGTCTATCACTTTTTTTGCATATTGAGGATCAGTTGCATAGCCTGCCTCCTGCAATGCCTTGATATAAGCTTCTCCATCCTCGCTTTTCTGTAATGCTGAGTGGTATCTATTATTAGATTTTATGAAGTCCACATAGTCATCGAAACTCTGTTTGTAAGAGTCATACACCTTGAAGTTTGAATGTTCACGTTTTGCATGCCCATTAACATATTCAAGAGAACTTACACGGGCATGTTGACCGTCCCATTGTTCGTTTGCTTTTATCCCAAATAAATTATGACTGCTCCGACCATCCTGATGCTGAATAACTTTATTTCCCCAGCCTGTTTCCAGTGCCGACTGTGCCAGTAAGATGTTTGCTGGCACACCTAACTTACCAGCAGCATCTTCGGCATAAGGACGCATTGTTTCAATATAATCTTTTGGTGTTTTAAAACCAGTTTCTTTTGTTCTAATGTCGGGTGACATTTTTAACATTGATCGCTCAAAACTTTTACGTTGCGGCAGTGGATTTAATATTTCTGATTTTTCATTTTGTTTAACTGTATGTTTCAATTGTCTGATAATGCTATCAGCTATACCAATCGTTCTTTTATCAGCGAGATCTAGTGATAACTGTTGATCCATCATGTCTTGATAGAGTCTTGATTGATCAGAATCAAATAGACCATCACCTAAACTGGAATCTCGCATTTGTTTCAACATCATTTTCATGAAAAAAGCTTCAAATTGATTAGCTACCTCTTCAAGTGCTTCGGGTGAAGCATTTTTGGCAGCAAGTTTGAGCTTATGTAAACCACTAAACTCAGTATAGATTTTTGCGCTAGAAAGTTCGGTTTGCATATCGTTTATCCTGCACTCTCATCAAATGATAATAAGTTGCGCTCTAAGTGCGCCGGCCTCTTTTAGCGCCTCAAGTATTGCTACCAAGTCACCGGGTGCTGCACCAACCTGATTAACCGCTCGAACAACATCATCTAAAGAGACGCCAGGGTTAAATAGAAACATGCGATTATCTTCCTGCTCAACAGATATATCAGAGGATGGAATTATTGCTGTAGTACCGTCGGAAAAAGCTCCAGGCTGACTCACAATAGGATTCTCTGTAATTGTTACAACCAGACTTCCATGAGACACGGCCGCCTCGTCAACAGTAACATGCTGACTAATAACGACAGTCCCCGTTCTCGAATTAATTATCACTCGTGCCGCTGCGGAACCAGGTTCAAATGTAATGTTTTCTACTAAGGAAGTGAAGGCAACGCGCTGTGAGTAATCTAATGGCGCAGCAACTCTAACAGATGCTCCATCTATTGCTTTAGCAGTACCCAATCCTATCCACTCATTAATTGCATCTGACATACGATTTGCCGTGGTAAAATCTGCCTTATGTAAATTAAGAACGATAGAGTCTGACAAGCCAAAAGATGTCGTCACAGTCCTTTCAACAATGGCTCCATTTGGAATACGACCAGCACTTGGAACATTAACCGAGATACTGGAACCATCATCTGTAGCGACACCAAAACCACCAACAACGACGTTACCTTGTGCAATAGCATAGACATTACCATCAATACCTTTTAATGGTGCCATCAATAAGCTACCGCCGCGCAAACTCTTGGCATTACCTAACGATGAAACAGTTATATCAATGTTTTGTCCAGGTTTAGCAAAGGGAGGAAGCATGGCATGTAGAACAACAGCTGCAACATTCTTTAGCTGCGGATTAGTACCTGCAGGCAATGAAATACCAAACTGCTTCAACATACTATCCAGGCTCTGAATAGTAAAAGGTGTTTGTGTTGTTTGATCACCTGTACCATCAAGACCGACAACCAAACCATAACCGATCAATTGGTTTTCCCGAACACCGGCAATATCTGCCAGATCTTTGATGCGTTCCGCATATAATAATGAGGTACTAAACAAGCAGAAGAGTGTAAAGAGTGTTTTCAGTACGTTCATTTTCTACTCCCTTTAATAAGGCATAAAAGGGCTAGCAAAAAAACGTGCCAACCAACCAATTAAACTAGACTCAGCTACAGCGCCTTCCCCAGTATAATTTATCGTTGCATCAGCAACCTGAGTAGACAAGACTGAATTATCAGCAAGGATATCAACAGGACGAATAATCCCCGATAGCTGCACATATTCGACACCATTATTCAAGGTGACGCGTTTTTCGCCTCTTACTATCAGATTACCGTTAGGTAACACCTCAACAACGGAGACGGGAATACTACCTGTTAATGCATTTGTCTGGGCAGTTGATCCAGAGCCATCAAACTCATGATCCGAACTTAGACTGGATGCGAGACTTAAGTCTTGCGATCTATCCAATGGGAGAAACTTTGGTACACTAAATTCGGGACTAGCACCAAAGATAGTCGGATTTGATATTGAACTTGTATTAGTTTTTTCAATTTCAGTTGATGTCGATTTATTAGCATTAGTAGCTTCTGCTAATCGTACCGTCAAAATGTCACCTACTCGACGTGCCTTTAGATCTTCAAATAAGCGCACATCAAATCCCGGTTTATAAATTCCACCATTGGATTCTGGCTCAATTGGCGGCAATGGTGGTCGCACAGCGGCAAATGCCGGGTCGCGTTTTGCCGGGCCTTGGCAACCAGAAATTAACAATGAAACTCCTATCATCATGATAACTTTAGAAATAGTTAACTCATTCAAATATTCACGCATTATTGCTTACTCACTTTATAGATTGTTACTTGCGTATTGCAACATTTGATCCGAAGTTGATATTGCCTTTGAATTCATTTCATAAGCACGCTGTGTTTCGATCATATTAACCAGCTCTGCGACAACATTAACATTCGAGCTCTCTAGTGAACCCTGCACGGTCCGCCCTAACCCTGTCAGACCTGGCGTACCCGTTGAGGCCGAACCACTAGCTGCTGTTTCTTTTAATAAATTATCTCCAATAGGTTGTAAGCCTGCCGGATTTATAAAATCAGCGAGTTGTATTGAACCCACTTGAGTTGGCGTCGTACTACCGGCAACTAATACGCTTACGACACCGTCTTCACCAATCGTCATACTTTGTGTATTGGCAGGTATAGTAATCTGTGGTTGCAAGATAAAACCATTTGACGTAACCATCTGTCCTTGTGAATCTAGTTGAAACGTACCATCCCGAGTATACGAAGTTGAACCATCTGGCATTAGAATTTCAAAAAAACCATTACCTGTTATCCCAATATCTAATGGGTTCTCTGTCTGTATAATATTGCCTTGACTGTAAAATTTTTGTGTAGACATAGTTCTGACACCGGTTCCTACCATTAAACCGGAAGGTATCTCTGTATTTTGTGATGATTGCGCACCAGGTTGTCTGACCGTTTGATACAACAAGTCATTGAATACCGGTCGTGAATATTTATAACCTGTAGTATTTACGTTGGCGAGATTATTTGAAATCACTGCCATTCGTGTTTGTTGTGCATCCAGTCCTGTTTTTGCAATCCATAATGCTTGAGTCATTATTTTTTCTCCAACTCGTTCAAACTTTATTGTTCATTAATTAAGTGAAAGAATTCGTGTTCCTACTTCGTCATTTTCTTTTGCAGCCGTCATCGCTTTAATGTCCATTTCAAAACGACGCGAGTGTTCTATCATTCGTGCCATAGCACCGACCAGGTTAACATTGCTGGTTTCTAATGATTCAGGAGCGACACTAACGTTGGCATCAATACTGGCTTCTGAACCATCACGTAAGCGAAATAAACCATCTGCTGATTTAACAAGGTCTGAAACAGGGGGATTCACTAATTTGATACGATCAACAACCGCCAATGTTTTTTCATCTTGCCCAGCAGGTCGTATACTGATCGTGCCATCACTACCAATCACTGCTTCTTCTGAAGGAGGTAATGCAATAGGTCCTCCGTTACCATAAACAAGCAGGCCATTTCCATTTTCCAATAGACCTGCATTATTCAATCGCAAATCACCACGGCGTGTATAGGCCTCTGTACCATCAGGTGCTTGAACAGCGATCCAACCATCTCCATTTATTGCAAAATCCAGTGGGTTGCCCGTCTTATAAATTGTGCCATCCGTATAATCGATACCAGGTCTTTCTGACATCGCATAAACTCTGGAAGGGTGTCCATCTCCAAATACCGGCATGCTTCTAAACTGTTCCAGGTCTGACTTAAAACCAGGCATCTCAGAGTTTGCAAGATTACTAGAAATCGTTGCTTGACTCAGCAAGGTATTGGTGGCCGCTGTCATTGAAAGATAGAGTAACTTATCCATATCTTAGTCCTTTGCTTATCTCAGATTGATGATTGATTGCGTCACTGTATCTGCGGTACTAATGACTTCTGCATTCGCCTGAAATGAGCGTTGTGCAATAATCATATTGACTAATTCTTCTGACAGGTCAGTGTTCGATTGTTCCAGTGCTCCTGCCTGTAACAGGCCCAGACTTGCTGTGCCCGGTGCGCCAATTGTTACGGCACCAGATGAAAATGTTTCTCCCCAGGCAGTATCGCTCACAGGTTGCAAGCCTTGATTATTAGGGAAATTAGCCAATGCAATTTGGCCTTGAACACTGGATTGTCCATTTGTAAAACGGGCAAAGATGATCCCCTCACTATCGATATCCAGACCACTAAGACGTCCTGTAGTGAAACCATCTTGAGCTAAAGCATTGACAGAAAAAGCACTACCGTATTGAGTCGTCGCTGAGTAATCTTGAGCCAGTGTCATTGCCGCACCACCACCTGTAGGTGTGAATGATGGTGTTGTTATAACGCCACTTGCCGGCGCGGTTAATGCACCAGTAGCAGAAAAAGTTAATGTGTCCGGCCCATCCACTTGAGTGCCATCAACAAAAGTATAAGACTCCCATTGGTTAGCCGTTGCTGTTTTAACATAGTACATCGATGCTAAATGTGAATTGCCTAAACTATCAAAGATAGTTGTCGAAGTTGAGTGATTAAATGAATTCGGGTTCGTGGCATCAAAGACACCTATTGCGGGGACGCCTTGCGCTGCATCCAGATTCAAATCAACTGTCATGTTTGCGCTAGCTTGTGGGGCTATGTTTGCTGTATTTACTTGTATTGGTCCAGCAGCACCAGTAATGTTACCGCTAGCATCAGCACCAAACGCGATTAAGTTTTGGCCTTGCGCATTAGCCAAAAAACCATTTCGATCAACACCAAAAGCTCCACCGCGTGAATAGATTTGTGTGCCACTATCATCGAGTATAAAAAAGCCGGTGCCGTTGATAGCCATGTCTAGATTATTATCAGTAAATGCAATATTACCTTGAGTAAACTGCTGCCTTATCGCTGAAAGACGCACACCACTTCCTGGCGTGCTGCCGCTACCACCAACGCTTGACACGGCAAATACATCGACAAACTCAGCGCGAGATTTTTTAAACCCTGCTGTATTTGAGTTAGCGATATTATTACCGATCACATCTAACTCGCCTGATGCTGCTTTTAAACCACTAATTGCTACTCTAAATGCCATTATTCTTTCTCCTGTGAATTTATCACATAACTCATTTACATAATCTCCAATACATCATTCATACTATATGCACCCAGACCATTGAGATTAAGTAAGGGTTCAGCGCCTGTAATCAATGAAACACTATCAACCTTTGCATTGACCAATACAGTTTGTGCAACAGCTTCACTGTCAACTTGCACTGCTGCTTCTATGGTATAAGTGCCTGCGGGTAACGCTGCACCAGCGTCATCTAGACCGTCCCAGTTAAACTCTACCAATCCGGCTTCATGTTCTCCCAGGTTGAACTTTCTGACACTTTGTCCTTTTGAGTCCGATATATTTAGCACCAGATTAGTAGTAGAACTTTCTGAAAAAATCTTTCCTGTAACCTGGCTCCCGGGTACCAATTCAGCTTTATCACTTGGCACCAACACCGTATTACCCACCAATGTGGAAGCCTGAAGTGCCTGGCTTGATTGCATCGAACTACTTAAGGTTGCAAAAGAGCTACTTAATTGACTGATACCATCTACTGAAGCAATCTGCGCCATTTGACTAACAAATTCACCACTATCCGCCGGATTCAAGGGATCCTGGTTTTGTAATTGCGTCAATATCAAATCAAGGAAATCAGCTTGATCAAGTCCTTCATTTGCTTTTGTTTCAGGCTGCTTGAGTGCAAGATGTTGTAGTTCAGCAGGTAGTATTGTTTTCGAATCTGCCATAATTTTTTCCTCTATATCTTCTTAATCCGTTTATTGTCTAGTTTGAATTGGTCAATGCTATTGCCCGATACTTAACGTTCTCAACAACATCTGCTTCGAAGCATTAATGATTTCTACATTATTTTGATAAGTACGTGATGCAGAGATCATGTTTGTCATCTCCTCAATCGAATTTACATTCGGGTAAAAAATGTACCCATTTTCATCTGCTTTCGGATGCTCAGGACGATATTCCTCACGTAGTGGAGCCTGACTTTCAATTATTCCAGCAACACGAACACCATTACTGATAGAACCATCGCGCATAACGTCTGAATACACAGTTTCAAAAACAGGATGTCTTGCCCGATAAGTTTCACCCGTGCTACTACTAACGGCATCAAGGTTTGCCATATTACTTGCGGTAACATTCATACGAACTGTTTGCGCACTCATGGCAGAACCAGCAATATCAAATATGTTTAATAACGACATTAAATTTCACCTCTTATTGCTGTCATCAAGCCACTTATTTTTCCATTAAGAAAACGTAAACTAGCTTGATACATCATTGAATTTTCTAAAAAAGCAGAACGTTCCGTTTGCAAATCGACGGTGTTACCATCGAGACTGGGTTGTGTTGGTGTGCGATACATGATTGCAGCACCCATTTTAGAAGTGCCAGCACTAGTGATGTGACGCGAATTTGTCGTTATCATCTCACTACCTTTGCCTGCGGCTAATTTAAGTGTCTGTTGAAAATCAATATCACGCGCTTTAAAGTTAGGTGTATCCGCATTTGCTATATTCGCTGCCAGTAACTCGGCTCGGTTAGCTCTTAACTTAAGTGCTGTTGCATGTATTCCAAATAAATTATCCATAAACCCTTATCTAAATCATTTAACGATGTCTGACATAGTGCATCTGCCGTGCCAACGTTATAATCTATTTAGTTATTAAAGACTTATGATTCGTTTGTAGCTTCGTGATTGATGAAAGCGGAAGGGGTTTGCCTCTAAATGGCAATGTCTGTATTGATTAGGTTCATGCATTTTTTTAAAAGTGTCGGTAAACAACACCGCGTTTACATTTCACCATTTCAAAAGCTTTACTGTAATTATTGACCGTTTCTGATGCTCCCAAAATTAATACACCGCCATGATTCAGTGCCTTAGCAAACTTATCTATGATGGCGGATTTATTTTCTTTCGAAAAATAAATCAATACATTGCGGCAAAAAATAATATCGAACTTGCCTATGCTTGAATAATGTTCAAGCAAATTTAAATATTGAAACCGAACCCGGTTTTTTATTTTACTAACCAGCTTATAATTTTCATTTTCGGTTTTTATGAAGTATTTCTTTTTACGCTCCTCGGATAGACCTCTTACTATCGAGAGACGATCATATTCTGCTGTTGAAGCACTTTTGATTACTCTGGATGAGATATCCGTACCAACAATTTGTATGTCTACGGGAAAAGCTCCAGGATTCCTTGCAGTATATTCATCGATGATCATGCTAATTGAATAGGCTTCATGACCATGAGAACAAGCTGCGGACCAGATTTTAGGTGCTACCGCACGCTTGCCTTTCAGCTTGGGCAATAACTCATCATGTAAATATTCAAATGGATATTGATCTCGAAACCATGACGTTTCATTTGTCGTCATCGCATCAATGATTTCAAGGCTTAGCTTCGGATCGGTACCCTCATTAATTTTTTTCATGGCATCTGCTAGTGTCTCAACACCATGCGCTGTCAATATCGGTCGCAATCGATTCTTTACCAGATAAGCCTTATTAGCTCCTAATGTAATCCCAGATGTTTCTTCCAGATAATCACAAAAAGCAAGGTATTCATCCGTATTTGAATGCGCTACGTTATTTGATTGAGACAAACCAAAATCTATAAATTTATGCTGCTTGTTTGTTTTGGTCATTATCATCAACTTTTAGATGTTGCAAAACTCGCGCCGCCAGTTCTGTAGCATCGTATTTAGCCAGAAAATCATCCGCACCCACTTTCTCTATCATGCTTTCATTAAATGCCCCACTGAGCGATGAGTGCAGAAGTACAGTTAGTTTCGCTAAGTCAGGGTGTTCCTTGATTGATTTAGTCAGTGTATACCCATCCATCTCTGGCATTTCAACATCAGACAGGACTAATGAGCACTGTTCAGTAATCGGAATAGTTTTATCCTGAATCCATTCAAGCAACATTTCGAAAGCCTCTTTACCATTTTTAGCTTGGGAATATTTGATACCTACTTGCTCAAGCACTTTAATAATTTGCTTTCTCGCCATAGTCGAATCATCAACAACCAAGATATGCTTATTTCTCAGATCATCCTTATTTGTACCGTGCAACACAGTATCATCAATAACATCAGAAAAACCCATAATATCTGCCATTACTTTTTCAACATCAATGATCTCAACCAGTTCGTCATCAACATTAGTTACCGCTGTCAGGAATGTTACATTACCAATACCATCAGGTGGTGCTTTAATATCTCCCCAATTCATATTTATGATTTTATCCACACTAGATACCAGCAACCCTTGTACATGCCGATTGTACTCGGTAACGATAACAAAACTCTCTTTCAGATTACTAACTGCTGGTTTACCAACCGCCATCGCCAAATCCATGACTGTAATCGTTTTACCTCGCATATTGGCTAAACCACGTATTGCAGGATGTGCTTGCGGCGCTCTGGTTAATACGGGGCAGTTAATTACTTCCCGAATTTTAAAGACATTAATACCGAACCGTTGTCGTTGACCAAGGCGAAACAATAATAATTCGAGTCGGTTCCTGCCCACCAACTGAGTCCTGGAATTTACATTCTCCATTAATTCTGTCATTACAAACCCCGGTATTAGTATTTATCTGACTTATTTATCGGCGATGATGGTAAAGACTTGAATTAAGCATGTTAGGCACATCATTTGCATGCTACGTAAACTAAACTCTCATTAACACCAATAGTAGGTAGTACCGAAAATGACACAGCAGAAATATAAAATGTTGCGAGCACACCAGCAGTTACGACAGACATTACGAAATATTTTCCCTGTATTTACTACTAAAAAACACAATCAACAAAACGATACTGGAGATAAGAATACTGCTGCCAAACAAATATCTGATAGTAAGAACATAACGATAAACTTCTTGAGAGATATTGAAAACTGCGCAAATGCTGCAAGAGAAATTGGAGTTTGCGGCCAAAATAAATGGGGAATATAAAGCGGATGAAGCCTGACAATTTAACAAGTTTTTTTATGTCTAAGCTCCTTACTTTACTCATTATTACGATGTCGTCCTCCAGTGTTCATAGTAAAGAATATCATTCACTTGAGGACATAAGCAGGACGGCTCATGATTTTGTATTAAATAAAATACAATCACTTGATGAAGAGATACAAATTAGTGTAGGTCGGCTTGATCCCCGTCTAACTTTACATCGTTGCACAATACCGCTTGAAGCATTTACTCAAGGTTATGAAACACGTCAAGGGCGCAGCACAATTGGTGTACGTTGTACTGATCATAAGCCATGGTCTCTTTATGTGCCCATAACAATAAAGAACTTCAAGAAAGTTGTTGTCCTTAAACAAACAGCGTCACGTAACACAGTACTATCCGAAGCAAATATCTCTTTAGAAAAAATGAATATCAACCGTTTGTCATCCGGTTATTTTAGCGATATAAATCAAGTACAAGGCAAAATATTGACTCAAAACCTTTCTAAAGGTGCTGTTTTGACAAACAATCACATAAAAATACCCATGGCGATTAACCGTGGACAATTAGTGACCCTGATTGCAAAAAACGCTGTCATTGAAGTCAGAGCAGAAGGAAAAGCGCTGTCTAAAGGCGCTGTTGGCGAAAGGATTAAGGTCAAAAACATGAAAACCAAGCGTATAGTCGAAGGCATAATAATTGACAAATACCTGATAAATGTGAACTTATAGGCATTTTAAATTTAAAAATGATTAAAGTTCTAACCTTTAATTGTCGATAAGGTCATTAGATAGATTATGAAACATTGTGGAGCAACATATGGTTAATGATATAAAAAGTTCAAATCATTCACTGTTATCCGGTCTTGCGAGTCAGCAACAAGCAGAGCAGACCAGAAACAATGAGAATGCAGCAGGAAATAAAACACAAGGTACCGCTGATGACAGGGTCAATTTAACTGATCAGGCAGAGAAGCTAAGAACGCTTGAATCCAGCATCATGAAACAACCCGTTGTTGATACTAAACGCGTTGAATCAATAAGAAGTGCAATTCTGGATGGCACTTACACTATTGATAATAATAAGACAGCGGAAAAAATGGCTGAGTTCGAGGGTTTACTTGATACTAAAATTGGAGATGGAAAGTCATGAATGAGACTCAAGGAAGGTTTTTAACTCTACTCAAACAAGAAACATCACTCTTAGGTGACCTACACGAAGCCCTATTAAAAGAGCTCGCCGCACTAAAAGAACGTAATGTTGACTTGATCAGCGAATTATCAGAGGTGAAGACATTAATACTAGATCGGCTTGGTATGCTAGATAATCAAAGACAGCTTTATTTAGAGAACGAAGAACATCATTATGAAATTCATGATGAAAAGACAACATTTTCAAACGAAGTCAAACTATTAAATAATGAAATCCAGGATTATTTAAAAAAGTGTAAGCAGCAAAATAAGATCAATGGCGGTGTTATTGAAATCAGTCAGCTATTTAATGAAAAAATACTTGATATCATTTACGGGAATACTGATAGACAGACCACCTATAGCGCCGAGGGAAGAAACAAGTCAAACATCGATCAGCATAGTCTTGCACGTGTTTAATCACACTCATAGTAATGCAAAACACAGCCATAACTGAGAAACGCATATCAGATAATAGTCTAGGCCAGCAAACGAACCTTGAATCTATAAAGCTCACGTCTGCCGAGGACATCGGTCGCTTATTAAAAAAAATATACTTAAAGCATGCTCTTTTAACCATAACAATTGAATCTTCCGACGAGTGTTATGGAAGCACTATTCTGGAAGTCAACAATGAAAATGGCTATCTGGTTATTGATGAACTTCATCCGGAACAAGGTCATTCTAAAATTGAAGTAGGTACTTCTATTTCATTCAATTCCCGGTATGCGGGCGCATTTGTTTATTTTGTAGCGACTGTCGAAGCTATTGGTGATAATTCAAAAGCAGCTTATTACAAAATTGGCATTCCTGACGAAATTCAATATCATCAAAGACGCAACACGTATCGAATTACTACCAGCATTAGTGAACCAGTAACCGTTAATCTCGTCAACGAAGACGATGTATTAATAAAAGCTGAATTAAGAGACATTTCACATGGGGGTGTTTGTTTGCGTGTAAATTCTACTTCACATATATCCATTAACAGTGGCGATATTATTCCAACCTGTTTAATCCAGGTTAGTGATGAACGAAAAATTCTAAGCTCGTTAAATATTTGCCACGTTGAATTTATCAAGGAAACTGGCTCACTACGTATAGGCGCTGAGTTTTCAGACATGAGTGCCTTCGATCAGAGAGAGTTGGAACATTTTATCGCAACATTGGAACGTGCAATAATTAAAAATATTAAACGTGCAGACACAAGGATTGCCGTTTAATAGTAAAGCACCGAGCTTGTCCGTTTCAACATAAAATATGGCAATAGATCAGCAGTTCTATCAACATCCCAGCGCTCGGGTAATAAATCAAGTTTCCAACCTAAAGCGTTTATATTTTCACAAGTATCATTAAACACCTTGTCTTTACCCCATTTTATATTTGAAAAAACTTGAGCATTGTTCTTAACCATCCCTATAAGATAATAACCACCATCAACTGCTGGACCTAAAACCACATCCGTATTATTTTTAAGATATTCGGCTGATGAGACTAAATCTGAACTCTTTAAGGAAGGACAATCGCTACCAATCAAGACGGCATACGAATATTGGCGTAAAACAGCATCAAAAGCGTTGAACATACGTTCTCCCAAATCTTTGCCCTTCTGTTTACGAAGTTTTATAAAATGCCTGCTCTTTAAACGGTTAAAGTAACGATGCTCAAGATCGCCATCAACCCAAACCTGAATAGAAGAAAATCCAGCTTTTCTTGCAGTACTTAAAGTTTTTGTTAAAAACTCCTGGTATAGCAACACAGCACTCCGACAACCAATACCGGGAATTAATCGTGTTTTAACCTTTCCCCGAACAGGTGCTTTGGTAAAAACAAGCAGTGCTCCTTTCGAGCGCTGTTTACTCATAGAGCTTTGCAAGTTTGTTAGTATCGTAATGAAAGAAATAGAGTAAACGTAATAGCCACATCTTTACAATTGTCTTAACTATTCCATGCTTTTCCCAGCGCCGACTAGAACTGATGACTTTTTCTCTAATACGAATTGGCCTTGAGAGATTAACCAACGAAGTAGAAATAGCAATATCCTCCATCAAAGCTATTTCTGGATAGCCCCCAATTTTGCAAAACAATTTAGCGCCTATAAAGATCACCTGATCTCCGGTAACAATACCAGTAAAACTTGAACGTTTATTCATGCATGATTCAATAACACGAAATATCCAGTTACTTCCCGACAAGCTGATATCAAACCTTCCCCATTTGTCTTCAATATTAGTAATGCTTAAAAAATATTCGAGAATATTATCTGGTAAAACAGTATCTGCATGTAAAAAGACAAGGCAATCTCCCGTCGCTGCTTCTGCCCCACAATTCATTTGAATTGAACGTGACTGTTGTGTCTGACAGACGCAATCACATAAGGGAGAGACTAATGAAACAGTACTATCAATACTGCCTCCATCTACAACGATCACCTCATGACCTGAATCTCGTAAGACCTGAAGTCTCCTGAGATGCTGCTCTATATATTCGGCTTCGTTTAGCGTCGGGATTATAATAGATAGTTTTATTTGCATCTAAACTCAAGCTGTTAATGCACCACCACAACTGCTCCCTTGTCCCGCAGTGCAGCCATAGCAATGATCGCGAACGGCAATCATATTACCCTCTACATCATTATTAATCAGTTCAGAAATATGCACCTGTTGCTCATTATCACTCAAATTGATATTTAGCATTTGATTAAAATCACAATCATAAACGTAGCCCTGCCAATCAACGCTGATCAAATTGCGGCACATTACATTTTCAATATTTTCATCCCGATGCGACTGCATAAGAATTGCCATATAATCATTTAATTGATTATTAGACACCAAAGTACTGCCAAATCGGTTAATCGGCATATTGCACAAGGTAAAGAGCTTATTAAATTCAATGCCATACCTATTTAACAATTCTTCCTTATAAGCACTTTCCAACACATCTTGTGCCGGGGGCAACACAGGTCCTTGGGGGTTAAACACCAGATTCAACAATAATTTTTTGTTTGAATAACCATAACCAACATTATTTAATTGTTTTAAACCCTTAATACTTTTTTCAAATACCCCTTCCCCACGCTGTCTATCTACATTTTCTAACTCATAACAGGGTAGAGAAGCTACAACTTCTACTTCATAATCTGCCAGAAACTGAGCAAGCCCCTCCATCCCTGACTCTTCCAAAATAGTCAGGTTGCAACGATCGATAACATGCACCCCTTTCTCACGAGCATATTTTACAAGCGCTCTAAATTCAGGGTGAAGTTCCGGTGCACCACCAGTGATATCCAGGGATTCAATATTATTTGTTGTAAGAAAAGATTTGACTGCTGCAATGGTAGCAACAGACATCTTTTCTTTCCTTTTCGGGCTTGAATTAACGTGACAATGAAAACACTGTTGATTACATTTCAAACCGATATTAATTTGTAACGTATGCAGATTATCCCGCTTAATAACAGGAAAATTTCTTTGGTTTAGAGAAGGTAGCGTATCATGCATAATTGTTATGCCATTATTAAATTCCTAGTTACGTCCAAAGTCATCATCAAATCGTACAATATCATCTTCACCTAAATACTCCCCTGATTGTACTTCAATGATTTCCAGTGATTCATCAGTCGTATTTTCTAATCTATGCTTAACTCCTACAGGAATGTATGTTGATTCATTCTCATGTAAGACAGTGATTTCATCACCTTTAGTCACCTTAGCAACACCCTTTACCACAACCCAATGTTCAGCGCGCTGGTGATGTAATTGTAAAGATAGTTTCTTTCCGGGGTTTACAATCAAACGTTTGACCTGAAACTTCTCTCCAGAATCAACTGAATCATAACTACCCCATGGCCTGTAGACCTTTCGATGTAATAAAAATTCACTTCGATTATCGAATTTTAATTTTTCTACAATTGTCTTTACATCTTGCGTCTTATTTCTATCCGCAACCATAATGGCATCATCAGTATCAACGATAACCATATCACGACAACCAATTGTGACGACTAAACCACGTTCACTCTTAATAAAACAATTACTGGAATCTTCGACAATGGCATCCCCTTCGATATAATTATTATTACTATCCTTGTCATTGATTTCCCATACTGATGACCACGCACCAACATCCGACCAGCCGACATCCATCGGTATTACAGCAATTTTATCGTCATTGCTCTGTGCCAATTGTTCCATTACGGCATAGTCAATAGAATCATCCGGACACTTCAAGAAAGAATTTTCATCCAACCTAAAGAATAGCCCATCATTTTTTCCCTTATGTATAGCTTCTGTGCTTGCATTAGCTATCTCCTGCTGAAGATACTTTATTCTTTCCAGCCAAACCGATGCCTTCATCATGAAGATCCCACTATTCCACAAGTAGTCCCCCGAGCTTAAATATTCTTCTGCTGTAGTTCGATTCGGTTTTTCAGTAAACCCACTAATTGCGTGAACTGCCTGACCATTAATAGTCTGTATTTTGTCGGCAATATGAATATACCCATAACCTGTCTCAGGAGATGCTGGTTTGATACCAAAAGTCACAAGATAATTATCTTGCGCCATTTCTAAAGCTGCTTTTATTGCATCATGAAATAATTCAGTGTCAGTAATAATATGATCTGCAGGCATCATTATTATAACTGCATCACCTTCTTTTTCGATTTGATGTATTGCAGCTACGGTTAATGCAGGAGCGGTATTCCTACCTTTTGGTTCAAGAATAATACTGCCGATGTTTCTGGAAACTTGAGCACTTTGCTCCGCAACAAGAAATCGGTGTGCTTCATTACAAATGATGACAGGATCTAAAACATTATCCGATGAATCTAACCCATCTAACCTTAATAAGGTATTTTGCAATAAGGTATTATCATCGAACAATTTCAAGAATTGTTTGGGGTAATGTTCTCTAGATAACGGCCAAAGACGGGTACCGCCACCACCAGCCAATATGACAGGACTTAACTTCATTAATATACCTATTGTTATTAGTTTCCGGATACCTAATGTGAACAAGGGGATCACGTTAGCTTTAAAGCCTGAATCTTATCAGATAAACTACATGAAGTTTTAAAAACGGTTGTATATGGCCCTGGTAGCTCAGCTGGATAGAGCGTCCCCCTCCTAAGGGGAAGGCCAGAGGTTCGAATCCTCTTCAGGGCACCATCTAATATATTGAAAAAGATCTTATTAACTTGCTATTTCACTCTGATTTAGAGTTAAGATTATCCCCAGTGCTAGATTCTATTTCATCCCTCAATGCCCTACGCAGGACTTTGCCAACATTTGACTTTGGCAATTCTGAACGAAATTCTATTTGTTTGGGTACCTTATAAGCCGTTAATTGTTCGCGGCAATGTTTAAGGATTAAATCTTTGGTCAGTGCTGCTGAACTACGGACTATATAGGCCTTTACAATTTCTCCTTTTTCTTCATTCTTTACACCAACAACTGCCGCTTCAATGATATCAGCGTGTAAGGTTAAAACATCCTCTACTTCATTTGGATAGACATTAAAACCAGAGACCAAAATCATATCTTTTTTCCTATCTGCCAAATAGACATACCCCTTTTCATCCATCCAACCTACATCTCCACTCCTGAACCAGCCGTCTTCAAAGAAGACTTCTTCAGTTTCATGCGGTCTCTGCCAATAACTCTTCATCACCTGTGGACCGCGGATACAAATTTCACCAACTTCTCCAATTTCGACTTTATGACCAGTATCATCCATTATTGTTATTTCAGTACTGGGAACGGGAACTCCAATAGAACCGTTGAATTCTTTTATATGCAAGGGATTAGCGGTAGCCATCGGACTAGTCTCAGTTAATCCGTAGCCCTGGGTAATATGGCAGCCTGTAACCTGATACCAGCGTTGTGCTACATCCTGTGTCACAGCCATTCCGCCGCCAATGGTCAACCTAAGATTAGAGAAATCAACTTCGTCGAAACCTTCGGTATTTAACATAGCATTGAATAGCGTATTTACGCCAACCATGGTCGTAAATCTGGCATTTTTAATCGTGTTAACAAAGCCCCGGAAATCTCTCGGGTTGGTTATTAACATAACTTCCTGCCCGTGTTTCATCGGCATAAAAAACGCAAGCGTTAGAGCAAAGATGTGATACAAGGGCAAGGCAGCGATTGTAATAACAGGATCATCATCTAATGACTGACTAGCCCATAAGGAGCATTGCGTGATATTGGCTAGCATATTTCTATGACTTAGCATCACGCCTTTTGAAACACCTGTTGTGCCGCCCGTGTATTGCAGAAAGGCAATGTCTTCGAGTTGTAACTCGACAGGTGTAAACGTCAGTTGTTTACCTTTTGATAAGATCTTATTGAAGCGTATGTATTTATCCAGATGCCATTTTGGCACCATGTGCTTCACCTTACTCACCATAAAGTTGATGACTTTTGATTTAGGAAAGGGAAAGAGATCTCCAAGTGATGTAACAACAACTTGATCCAAGTTTACTGTATCAATTACTTTTTCTAGCGTGTGGGCAAAGTTTTCCAAGATGATAATCGCAACGGCACCAGAATCATTAACTTGATGCTCCAACTCCCTTGGACTATACATAGGGTTTACATTAACGACGATGCCACCCGCACGCAAAATACCAAACAGCGCAACCGGATATTGCAGGACATTAGGTAGCATTAATGCAACACGATCTCCCTTTTGTAAATTTAATTCATTTTGAAGCCAGGCTGCAAACTGCTCGCTGATTTCATAAACTTCAGCATAACTTAGTTTTTCCCCCATATTTGAGTACGCCGTACGCTCTGAAAACACATGACAAGAGGAGTTAAATATCTCGCAAAGTGAATCATAACCATCAAGATTTATTGTTTCGGGGACACCGATCTCATATTGAGAAAACCAGGGTGGTTTCAGTGCTGAACTCTCTTCTATTATTGCAGTATTTGAATTACCTAATAATCTGGATAACACCTGCTTAATGGCATGCAACATCCGAATGAATAAGTTACGCACCATAATAATATTTTACTAGAAAGACTCGCAGATCATGGCAAAGCCCATACCAGTACCAATACACATGGTAACCATGCCATATTTGCCTTGAGTTCGTTTAAGACCATGCATCATCGTCGCAGTACGAATTGCACCCGTCGCTCCTAAAGGATGTCCTAATGCAATAGCACCTCCATTAGGATTTACCTTCTCTCTATCTAATTTCAATTCATTACATACCGCTAAGCTCTGAGCAGCAAAAGCCTCGTTGAGTTCTATCCAGTCCAATTGATCTTGTTTCAATCCCGCCTGTTTTAAGCACATAGGTATAGCTTCTTTCGGGCCAATTCCCATAACTTCAGCAGGGACACCAGCAACAGAAGAGGCAATGAATCTGCCCATGGGTTCTAGATTGTATTCTTTTAAGATTTTTTCACTTACCAACAATACTGCACCTGCACCATCTGACATCTGTGATGAATTCCCTGCCGTCACCGTTCCATCGGCACGAAACACCGTTCTCAACTTTGCCAATGCCTCGACTGAAGAACCAGGTCTTGGACCTTCATCATGAGTCACTGTGTATTCCTGTTGTACTGTTTCTAATTGTCCTGGGTTTAAAAAAGAACAATTTACGTCGTAATCCAAAATTTCATTATTAAAATATCCTGCCTCTGTCGCGGCTAAAGCACGGCGATGAGATTCGACAGCGAACAAGTCCTGATCTTCACGACTTATCTTCCATCGTTCGGCGACCTTTTCTGCAGTAATCCCCATGCCGTAGGCTATAGCAATATTGTCATCTTCAAAGACCTTGGGATTTAACGCAATCTTATTACCCATCATAGGAATCATTGTCATAGATTCCGTACCACCCGCAATCATCACGTCCGCCTCACCGACGCGAATACGATCAGCAGCAAGGGCCACGGCTTGAGAGCCAGAGGAACAAAATCGATTAATCGTCATGGCTGGAACATGATCCGGAAAGCCCGCCAGTAGAGTTGCGATACGCGCAACATTCATACCCTGCTCTCCCTCAGGCATCGCACAACCGATAATCACATCGGCAACTCTGTCTTTAAGCTCTAAGTTATTTGCAACGACACCGTTGAGGACGTGGGCAAGGAGATCATCTGGACGAACGTGTTTAAACTGACCATTGTACTTTGCAACCGGCGTTCTAAAAGCATCAACAATATAAGCATCTTGTAAAGTCTGACTCACAATTTAATTCCTCGTATTAGTTTCGCAGTGGTTTGCCGGTTTTCAGTGTATGCATGATCCGCTGCTGGGTTTTTTCCGTCTGGATCAATTCAACAAAATATTCTCTCTCTAGTTTAAGTAACCAATCCTGACTAACCATGGTTCCACTTTCCACATCGCCTCCGCTCAAGACCGTGGCAATTCCCTCAGCGATCTTGTAATCATGTTCTGAGATAAAATGCCCTTCCAGCATATTAGTGGCAAGCATCATCAAAGTAGCTTTACCTGTCTTACCAGTAACTTTAACGGGCTTATCTCGACGTTGTGGTCTCGCACCACTCTCTGCAAGAGCGCGGGCATGATGTATAGCAACATGTAAAATTTCATGTTGATTCGCGACAATGACATCTTCTGCTGATAACAAACCAAGATGTTTTGCGTCCAAAGCGCTAGCTGAGACCTTAGCCATTGCTGTTAATTCGAATGCCGCTTGTACATGCGGAAATAGATCACCACCTTTAGCATTAACCATGGCATTAAGAGCTAATTCTTTTAAACCACCTCCGGCAGGTAATAAACCTACCCCCGCCTCTACCAATCCGATATATGATTCCATCGCTGCAACAGTTAAATTACAATGCATCTGGAATTCACAACCACCCCCAAGCGCCATGCCTTGCACGGCAGCAACGGTTGGAACCCTGCAATGTTTGAGTGCCATACTGGCCTGTTGAAACTTTTTAACGATGCCATCGACTGCAACAACATTACCAGCTTTAAGCTCATTACCAACCTGAGTCAGATCTGCACCAACCGCAAACGGTGTAGTCGGATGCCATAAGACCAATGCAGCATGGTTCTTATCAGCCTCGTCACAAGCTTGCAAAACACTATCTAACACAGCTTCGCTAATAGTATGCATTTTGGTTTTGAATGAGAGGATGGCAATATCATCATCCTGATTCCACAAACGCACAGAGTCATTTTCAAAAATCGTACTACCTAAGCCCGTCTTTCTCGATATAACATTCTCCCGTAACTTCTGTCGTGTATAGACAGGATTATTACGCAAAGGTAGATAGGTTTTCTGTATAGGTGACCAGGAACCATCAGCATGGTGGACTTCACTTAAACTCTTAGACCATTCAGGTAAGTTAGTTTTACTCATAGCCTGATCCGTCTTGATATGTTTTTCAATTGCAGCAATTACATCAGACCAACCTATTGCCTGCATGATCTCAAACGGTCCTTGCGACCAACCAAAGCCCCAGCGTATTGCAAAATCGATATCAGCAGCGCTGGAGGCAATATCTTCAAGATGAAAACAACAATAGTGAAATAGGTCAATCAACATTCTATAAACAAATTGAACTTGTTCGGATTTATCATCCTTAAGTATATTAAAACGTTGACTCCAATCTTTATTCTTCAAGATACCTGCTAAAACATCATCTACATGTGCGTTGGCATCTATATGTCGTTTCTCTTTTGGACTAAAGACCTGCTTTCCCTTGTTAATATAAATACCTTTTCCGACTTTCTGCCCCAGTGCACCTTCTTTTATCAAAGCCCGAATGTATTCGGGCAATTGATAATAATTATGCCAGGGATCTCCATTAAGATTATCATCCATTGTCTGCACTACATGAGAGAGCACATCCAGTCCTACCACATCCATCGTACGAAAGGTTCCTGACTTGGGTCGGCCTAATGGTTTTGCGGTAATTTGATCGACAACTTCAAAAGGGATATTCAACTTCTCAGCATGATGTATGGTGGCAAGTAAATTAAATACACCAATACGATTGGCAATGAAATTTGGCGTATCTTTAGCAACCACCACTCCCTTACCAAGGCTTGTTACTAAAAATTCTTCCAGAGAATTGATATGTTCTAGCTTGGTAGTAACACAGGGAATCAGCTCTACCAGATGCATATATCGTGGTGGATTAAAGAAATGTATTCCAATGAACTGTTCTCTCTTATCACTAGGCAGAATTTCAGACAACTGATTAATACTCAGTCCAGAGGTGTTAGTCGCCAGTATTGCATCGTCTTTTATAAAATCATTAATCTTGTCATAAAGCTCCTTTTTCCAATCCATATTTTCGGCAATGGCTTCGATGATAAGATCGCAGTCTTTTAATTTTTCTAAATCATCATCATAGTTAGCTGTATCTATCGCATGCTGAACACTACTTGTTGCGAAAGGAGCAGGCTTGAGTTTTGCCAGTTGCTTAATCGCTTGTTTACTTAAAGCGTTTTTATCTTTTTCATCGGCAGCTAGCTCAAATAAAATTACTGGGACATGCATGTTCGCCAATAATGCAGCAATCTGTGCACCCATAACTCCGGCACCAAGCACAGCGACTTTACCAAAATATTTTTTCATAATTGAATTATGTACTCTTATATATAGTAGTTCGTTTGTTAATCTGTTTATTCTTGCTCACAGTTGAGGCTTTATTTCCATGCGCTATGGTAATGTTGGAGTATCTTGTGTCATTAATATAAACACTATCTCAAGCGACGTTTGTATTCGGTGCTTGAGACTCGCCTTCATAGGGCTTACGAATCAAATCCAGTTCGTCGAAGTCATCCACATGAATGACAGACATCAAGTGTTCATCAAAATCTTTTAACTGATTCTTTTCCGTATCGCTGATCACACCAGCTTCATGAGCAACTTTAATTAGTTCCAAACCCTGTATTTTGGGTATCACCTTTTCTTTCACTGCCTGACGGATCTTTGCATTAATTGGTTCCAGGCCTAAACTTTCAAGGAATACTGCATTGACATGTGCAAGCGGATTATTGTCAGCGTCTTCTAAAAATAATCCTGCGGTCAATCGATCTCTTGCTTCATTGTCTTGAGTGATGACCTCAACGACTTTCGTCTCCAATTTGTCACTCGGCGGTGAAAAGTGCATTCCCAATGGGAAGACCACGAATTTTAATCCATGAGCCAAAATGCGGTTTGGATAATTTTCAATTATGCCTCTGAAGGCCTCTTGATATTCATGAATTAAATACTCCAATGACCATTGCACGATTGGAAAGTCTTCTTCCGGGCAGCCTTCGTTTTCGTAATGTTTAATGACCATACTGGCAAGATATAAATTACTCAGTAGATCACCCATTCGCGCTGACAACATTTCCATAAATTTCAACCTGGACTGTAATGAGAGCATAGAAATATCAGCTATCAAGGCAAAGGCTGCACTGAAGCGCGTTAAATGCGCGTAATAAGAAGCAAGCTTTTGATTTCCCGGATTACTGGCAAAATGTGAACCGGTTAAGGCAAATGACAAAGAACGTACTGCATTTCTGATGCTGTAACCAATATGGCTAAACAGGACATTATCAAATTCGATAATAACTTCATCACTACTTTCCTTTTGTGCAAGCTTCATCTCTTTTAAAACATAAGGGTGACTACGTGTTGCTCCTTGACCAAAGATCATTAAATTTCGTGTCAGAATATTTGCTCCTTCAACGGTAATGGCAACTGGTACAGATTCATAACCAGCAGCAACATAATTTCTTGGGCCCTTCATTACCGCCTTACCACCGTGGATATCCATGGCGTCAATAGCACATTGTCGTCCCATCTCTGTACAGTGGTATTTAATAATGGCTGAAGGTACTGCAGGTTTTTCACCATTATCTACAGATTGGATGGTATGGATGCGAGCTGCATTAACGATGTATCCCAAGCCGGCCATGCGAGCTAGAGGTTTTTGTATACCTTCAAAGTTTTTCAGTTGCACTCCGAATTGTTTACGTAAACTAGAATATGCAGAAGTACCCAAAATAGCTCGTTTTGCAAATGCTGCACCTCCAGTCGGCAAGGTAATACAGCGACCAACGGAAAGACAGTTCACCAGCATCGTCCAGCCTTTTCCGGCCATCTCAGTACCACCGATAATATAATCAAGAGGAACAAAGATATCTTCACCTTCTATAGGACCATTTAAAAAGACATCACCGATCGGTAAGTGCCGTCGCCCGATTTTCATCCCTTCTGTTTCGCGTGGTAGTAACGCGCAAGTAATACCATAATCATCTACATCACCAATGAGATGTTCCGGGTCTCGCAATTTAAACGCCAGTCCCACCAAGGTTGCTATGGGTGCCAAGGTGATATAACGTTTATTGAATTTTAACTTCATACCAGTGATCTCTTCACCTTCCCACATTCCCTTGCAGACTACTCCAATATCGGGGATTGAAGTCGCATCAGAACCCGCCAAAGGCGCAGTTAGAGCAAAACAGGGAATTTCTTCTCCAGAAGATAACCTGGGAAGATAAAAATCTTTTTGCTTCTCGGTACCATATTTAATAAGTAGTTCACCTGGGCCTAATGAATTAGGCACTGCAACAAGATATGTAATCGCAGCTCCGGTATTGGATAATTTAATGAGCACCTCTGATTGTGCGACCGCAGATAATGCCAGGCCGCCATACTGTTTAGGAATAATCATGCTAAGGAAGCCATTATCTCGAACATATTGAATTATATGATTCGGGATCACATTCCAATCATGATTTATTGTCCATGCATCTGCCATGCGACATAATTCAGTTACCGGTCCATCAATAAATTCTTTTTCATCCTTACTTAACTCAGGTTTTTCAATACTGGTCAGACTATCCCAATCAGGGTCTCCACTAAATAATTCTCCATCCCACCAAACCGTACCGGCATCAATGGCTTCTTTTTCAGTCTCTGAAAGTGATGGCAACATTTTTTTAAACATTATAAAAAAAGGTTTTGAAATTTTTCTCTGCCGCAGGGACTTCATATTTGATAAAGCACAGATTAGTGTCAGGACACCAAGAAAAAATATGAAAACAGGATTGAGTGAAACAGCGAGTGAGACTACAAATGAAATAATGCTGCCAATAGTAAACACCTGTAAACCTGTCTTTTTTAGTACCATTACTGCCAATGCTACGATGATAATTAATGTAATCAATATAGTCATTTTAGTTCTTCCTGCCTCACTTATAAGAGCGAGCGCTCGTTTTATATATTGAGATATTAATCCAGCATGTGTTAAGCTGTCCAGCAATTATTAATGCAAAGATTGTCCTCGCAAGAAATACTTTTAAAAAGAACAGCTTGAAACCCATGAATTACGATCAATTTAAGTCAAATTTTGCCTATAAGGGAAAATCGGTTTATGCAACCGTGTTTGAAATGCATACAAACAACATAAAAACTAAAAAGCAGAAATTTGCAGTCAATAATCTGGAGAAGATTTTCAAGGCAACTTTCAAAATTTCCTCTAAAATCGGCTTCCATGAAATGTCTCTGCGAGGTCTCTGCCAAGAAACTGGTTTGAGTATGGGTGGAATTTATTCTTGTATAGAATCCAAGGATATCATTGCTATTTTCGTCAAAGATCTAGTACAACATGTTTTCTCGGAGGTTATTGAATCTGCCCTTGAATTGAACGAGCCTCAACAGGCTCTGGACGATCTTATTCGTCATAGTGTCTATTCCACTGATATTTTACACCCGTGGTTTTATTTCCTCTATTTTGAAACTCGCAGCTTGCCTAAAGATCATCAACAGGATTCGAAAAATATTGAATTGAACATGATTAAAAATATTGAACTGTTGGTAAACAAAATAAATCCAGGAAAAAAATCTATCAACAGTCATTTTATTGCAACCATGACACTTGCCATGATTCAGGAACGTTATTTAAAACATTGGAAATATAAAAATGATGATACGAACATTGATGAACATGCCGGCGAGATAATAAGACTTGTACATTCAGCACTTTCCTACTAACGGTTATCGTCTAAATTAAATATGAATCGCATAACCCCCTTCCGCTTTAAGACTATCTTTAACTTTTATCCTCCACTATTTGTCAATCGAACCAAAGTGATACACGTTAGCGATGACTTTAAAGAAGTTGATGTGGTATTACGTTTTTCATTAATGAATCGGAATTTTAACGGCAGCACCTTTGGCGGATCCATCTTTATGGCAGCTGATGCTTATTACCCAGTAATGTATCGTGCTGCATTGTTGAATCGTAATATCAAGAGTCAAGCCTGGCTCAAGAAGGCAGAGATTGATTATCTGAAGCCAGCCTATAGTGACTTAAGCTATAAATATCGATTAAGTGATGACGATATGGATAACGCTGAGACTGCGATCAAGGAATCGGGTAGATTTAAGGAATGGCACACAGTAGACGCAGTAGATGAAAAGGGGAATATTTGTGCTCGTATTAAATTATTATCGTACCTGAAAGCAGATAATTGAATCTATAAAGTTTTAATATAACAAGCGACTTCAGACCTTAGCAGCCAAACGAGTTCCTTGATCAATCGCACGCTTGGCATCCAACTCTCCAGCAACATCGGCACCTCCTATTAACTCAACCTTGAGACCCGCATCACTTAAATCTTGGAATAAATTTCGTCTCGGTTCTTGTCCGGTACAAAGGATTATATTGTCCATTGTGTAGCATTGTGGCTTATTCCGTATGAGTAGATGTAGACCTTCATCGTCAATGTACTGATAATGAACAGCGTTTACCATCTTAACTCCATGACGTTTTAAACTAGTACGATGAATCCAGCCTGTGGATTTACCCAAGTTGGCCCCCAATTTACTGGAGCTACGCTGAAACAAGGTTATGTCCCTAGAGACTATGAGTTTAATTGGCGTTTTCAATAAACCACCAGCAGATTGATACTTTTGATCAACCCCCCAATACTTAAGCCAGGCTTCTGTATCTTGTGTTTCGTCAGGATCATGCGCGCATAAATATTCTGCAACATCGAATCCAATACCGCCGGCACCGAGGATAGCAACCTTTCGACCAACAGGCTTTTGATATTTCAATACATCAAGGTAAGTCAACACACTCGGATGATCTGAACCAGGAATATCGGGAACTCGTGGTGTCACTCCACTCGCCAGAATCACCTGCTCATAACCCTTTTCAACTAAAGTAGAAGCTTCAACCCGCGTATTTAAACACAGATCAACTTTAAGCAACTGGATCTGCTTATTAAAGTAGCGCAATGTCTCATTGAACTCTGCTTTACCCGGCACACGCTTGGCAATATTTAACTGACCGCCGATAACAGTGTCCGCTTCATACAATGTCACTTTATGTCCGCGTTGTTGCGCCACAATTGCAAAGGCAAGTCCTGCCGGTCCAGCACCAACAACAGCAATGCGTTTTGGTGATGATGTTATCGTATAATTTAATTCAGTTTCATGACATGCCCTTGGGTTAACTAAACAAGTACTCAGTTTTTGTACGAAGACATGATCAAGACAGGCCTGGTTACAAGCAATACAGGTGTTGATTTCATCAGCCCGATCATCAGCAGCCTTATTTATGAATTCTGGATCTGCCAGTAATGGCCTCGCCATGGATACCAGATCGGCATCACCTTCACTAAGGATAGTTTCCGCAACTTCTGGTGTATTAATCCGATTAACCGCCACTAATGGTATTGAATTATCCAGAGATTGCTTAAACTTTTTTGTGACCCAACTAAATGCTGCGCGAGGCACCATAGTTGCTATTGTCGGGATCCTAGCCTCATGCCACCCGATTCCCGTATTAATAATTGTCGCTCCAGCATCAACAATTGCGTTACCCAACTGAACAACCTCATTCCAATTACTGCCTTTTAATACTAAATCCAACATGGATAGGCGAAAGATAATGATAAAATCTGATCCTAGCGCTTGTCGTGTCTGGCGAACGATCTCGATGGCAAAGCGATGACGATTCGATGTTGACCCGCCCCATCGATCTGTACGTTTGTTAGTGCGCGGAGCGATAAATTGATTAATCAAATAACCCTCAGACCCCATGACTTCGACACCATCATAACCCGCTCCTCGTGCCAATTCTGCGCAACGTACAAAATCGCTAATTGTGTTTTGAATTCCCCTTTCACTTAACTTCCATGGTCGAAATGGAGAGATCGGTGATTTAATGGAAGAGGCTGAAACGGCTAATGGGTGGTAGCTATAACGACCGGCATGGAGAATCTGTAAAGCAACCTTGCTATCGTGCGCGTGTACTGACTCAGCAATGACTCGATGCTTGTCAAGCTGTGAAGGCAAACGTAAATCTGATGCAAAAGGAGCCAATCTGCCACGACGATTAGGTGCAAAACCGCCAGTTATGATTAAACCTATACCACCTTTGGCCCGTTCTCGATAAAAGGCTGCTAATCGGTTTAGATTCTTATGATCTTCTTCTAAACCAGTGTGCATCGAACCCATTACTGAGCGATTCCGTAATTGAGTAAAACCTAGGTTTAGGGGCTCGAACAGATGGGGATAGGGAGTTTTACTGGCATTATTCATACAATAGTATATTTTAATTTAAGAGCAACTGCTCGGCATTTTTAATCACAGTGATATATTTAACAAGCATTTTTTGCAAACGCAGTTACTTAAATAAACAAAAGGGTAGCGGTATTTATGACAGCACAACTAATAAAAGTATTAGTAATTTGATTACATGACTAAATTAACATGGCGATTAATATCATTGATGATAAATAAAGCTCTTCAGCAATAACATCTCGACAATAATCAGACAGTTTTCTTTATCATTATTGCAGCAATTGCCGGTAGTAATAAAATTGCACCAAGCATATTCACTAAAAACATAAAGGTTAGCAAGATCCCCATGTCTGCCTGAAACTTAAGCGGAGAGAAGATCCAGGTAATAACGCCAATGGCTAATGTGACCCCGGTAAAAATAACACTCGAACCGGTGATTTGTAATGTAATTACATAAGCTTCTTTGAGAGACATACCTTGTTTTAACAGGCTATCTAATCTGCTATAGATGTAAATTCCATAATCCACTCCCACGCCAACACCTAAGGCAACTACTGGTAAGGTATTCACCTTGAGGCCAATCTCTAAAATAGTCATCAAGGCATAAGCTAGCAATGAAACCAGCGCCAATGGAATGACGATACACAAGGTTCCCTTAACTGATCTAAACGTGATCAGACATAAAATAATAATTGCCGAGAATACATAAACTAAAATTGGAAACTGTGCAGCATCTACTTCTTCATTGGTTGCTGCCATTACACCAACGTTACCTGTAGCCAGGTTGAATTTTATTGTCTCTGAATCAAACTGTTTCCGAAAGGATTTAATATTATCGACAATATTAGAGATTGTTTCTGCTTTATGATCCCTGGTGAATATTAATACAGGAATAACACTGCAATCACTATTCAACAGTCCGGATGATGTTGGCACATAGGAAACCGATTGAACCAGCACTGACTGATTCCGTGGTAAAACTTGCCATTTAATATTACCTTCATTCCAGCCAGCATTAATACGTTTGGCAACTGACGGGAGTCCGATAACTGATTGTACGCCATCAACATTTCTCATAGCCCATTCAAAACGATCTATCGTATCCATCACATCATAATTAATACATCCCTCCGGAATGGTTTCCACTATGACAGATATAAGATCAACACCGATTGAAAATCGGTCTGCAATAACATCTGTATCAATATTATATTGAGAGTCACCATGTAATTCAGGCACACCCCGATGCAGATCACCAATTCTAATATCAGCTCCTTTCCAGATACCAAAGCCGAATAAGACGAAGCTGAGAAGAATTATTTTTGTTGCTGGACCACGCTCAGAAACATGGGCCAGTTTTTTCCAGAAAGGTAATAAGGCATCGGCACGACTAATAAGCTTATTTCTATATTTTTCACCTAAGTTTATGTAAGAAAGGAGTACTGGTAACAGGATCAAGTTGGTCAGGATAATTACCGCAACACCAAGGCTCGCAGTAATTGCCATTTCCTGAATAATTTCAATTTCTATCAGTAATATAGTAATGAAACCGATCGTGTCGCTGACCAATGCAATAACACCTGGCACTAGCAAACGTCTAAAACTACGCTTGGCAGCATGCAGACTACTATTGCCAAGAAAGACTTCAGATCTGAAAGAGCTGATCATTTGCACACCATGACTAACACCAATCGCAAATATCAGAAATGGCACTAGTATCGACATAGGATCGATACCGAACCCAAGTAAAGGAAGTATGCCTAATTGCCAAATTACAGCTATTAATGAACAGGTGAGAGGAATGATGGTCAGTTTGATAGATTGCGAATAGAGATAGACTAACAGTGCTGTAATAAATAACGCGATAATAAAAAAAAGAACGACTCGCTTTGCACCTTCAGTGATATCACCTATTACCTTGGCAAAACCGATTATGTGGTAATTGATGTCCACCCCGACAACTGCATTACTATGCTTCTGCCGTATGTTTTCTTCTAGTTGTCTTGCAACGTCGACATAATTCAACCGCTTACCTGTATTAGGATGAAACTCTAAAAGTTCTGCGCTAATAAGTGCTCCTGAAAAATCATTGGCAACTAATCTACCGACAATACCTGCTTTGATAATATTCTCTTTGACTCTGGCGCGACCTTCCGCCGTATTTTCATAATCATCAGGGACAACATTGCCACCGGCAATACCATCCTCCACAACTTCTGTAAACCTGACATTAGGCGTAAAAATTGATGTAACCCGTGTCCGATCTACACCCTCAATAAAAAACACATCATCTGTTGTTTGTTTCAATGCATCAAAAAACTCTGAGGTAAACATATCTCCATCTTTAGCAACCAATGCAACGAGCACTCGGTTTGCACCACCAAATTCTTCTCTATGTTTGGTAAACGTCTGCATGTATTCATGCTGAAGCGGTAATAGTTTTGAAAACCCTGCATCAATTTTTAACTTCATCGCTGATGAAAACATGAAGATCGTAACAAACACAAAAAACACCATCACCCACCGACGATTAGAAAACAGTGTTTTTTCCAGCGTGCTTATGATTTTTGAATCAGCCATATGACTTGTCCTACTTAAGTAGCTCGACCCCTTTTTCCCCTACTGTAAACAATCTGTCTTCCGAACTTTGTATGATTGCGGTAAAACCATCCCGATGGCCTTGTTCCACTAATAAAAAACTCAGTCCATCATCAATACTTTTCAGAATCGTACCTCCCAATCCAGTGATATAAATTTCACCCGCCGTTGTTATAATTCCATTTGTTAGCATCTCTTGAGTTGGGGTTTTAATTTCCTGCCAACTTTCACCCGCATCGTTAGATCGAAAAAGGTGTCCTCGTAAACCAAAGGCCAGAACACTATCGCCGTTCAATGGTAATACACCAAAAAATGAACCAATGTAGGGAGATGTTAAGGCAATCCAACTAACACCAGAATCATCTGAGCGATAGATATTTCCAGCTTCAGCAGCAATGTATAACGTTCCATTCTCTGATATAGCGATACTATTTAAATGTAGATCATACGAATCAAGAAAATCATCATCATCGGAACTTGTAACTGATTTATCTGTGTTTATATTCATCTCGCTGACGTTCCAGCTTACACCACCATCGTTAGAAACAAGATATAACCCATAAGCACCTATTGCCAATCCATGCTTATCGTCTTTAAACCAGATATCAAACAAAGGTGTCTCACCTTCTGGATCGTAATATGTCTTTTGCCAATGTTTCCCGGCATCTGTGGTTAGTAAAATAACGGCATCATGCCCCACAGCCCAACCATTTTGCTTGTCATGAAAATAAACACCAGTGAGTGTGGCCCTTGTAGGCACGATGACCTGCTCCCAGTTTTCTCCACGGGATGAAACAAGTACATGCCCACGTTCACCAACTACAGCCATCACACCTTCTCTGGATATACCATCCAACAACATAGATTGAACTGCCAACTTGGCCTTAACAGAACTATCATTAGCCTGAATATCGACGGGCAATAATATGCTTACGATCAATGAGAGAGAGAAAAAAACTTTTTGTAAAATAAATTCATCTATGGAAAATAAATTTCGCATATGTTCAGTCACCATCCTTATGAATTATGTATCGTCGCGGCAGGCATACAGTCCACTTTCTGACATAAAAAACGCCTAGTCTGCAAACGAGCAACACTAAGCGTTTAAATTTTTGACCAATTCGCAATTTAGCCATCAACAGAAAGATTGCTTTATCGTTTCCCTGCCCTTCTCAATGCTGATGGGGTAAATTCACTCGTATCAAATTGTGCATCAAAATTATACGGCTTATTCTCATTTGTTAAGCCGATCGCGATATAACGTCCAGCTTGCAAATCTGTATGAACCTCAAGTGTCGTCCATAAATTAGGGACATTATAATGATTGATAGCGAAACCTTCTGAAACACGCCACAACTGATCACGATTATCATACTGATCAACTGTCAAAATTTGCCATGAATCTTCATCTATATAAAAAGTGCGTCTTTTATATAGATGTCTAGACCCTTCTTTCAGCGTTGCATCTACAACCCACACTCTATGTAATTCATAACGTGGGATTTCAGGGTTTATATGTAGTGGCTTTAAAATATCGGCATACTTAACACTAGGATCCTGAAGCTTATAATTATTATAAGGCACATATATTTCCTTTTTCCCCACCAGCTTCCAGTTGTATCTTTCAGGACTGCCATTAAACATATCAAACTGATCATTCGTGCGCATCCCGTCAGATGCCGTTCCCGGATTATCAAATGCCACGTTAGGTGCGCGTCTGACACGACGTTGCCCCGGGTTATATAACCAGGCCTTACGGTTTTCTGCCTTCTGATTTAAAGTTTCATGTACTAAAAGGATGCCTCCAGCCAAACGAGCGGGTGCTTTAACTTCTTGCTTGAAATATAAAATAATATTATTCAGTTTCTCAGCGGTCATCCCTGGCAGGTTATATTGCAGGTTAAACTGATCTGAAAACTCCACTAAGGTATAACTACCACCACGGGTAGGGGCAGCTTGAGCTATCTCGCGTTCAGCAAAATCGGCACGGAACCTAAGGATATGATTCCAGATAACTTCCAACCCGTTCGACGGAACTGGAAAAGGGATACCTATGATTGCATTATCAACACCATTGCCATCTGCCGTGAGTTTGGCAGCAGCTGCTATTTTTTTGGTCGCATCATAAACATGTTGCGGTGCTGCAGCTGAACGATGTGTCGGATAAATATTCATCTTGAAGCTATCAGGATAAGTTTCCAATAAGGCCTTATGACCCTCTGTCAATTTATCTGTGTGCTCAGCCATGTTGTCTGGCGTAATTGTTACTTTAATAACATCACCGGCATACGGATCAACATAATAGCCCCCTTCTGAATAGCCAGAAGGTGCTTGTGTCAATCCACCTTCCCATGCGGGGATTGAGCCATCCGAATTACCTGCTTTTTCACCACCCAGCGGTGTTAATTCATTACCAAGTTTAGCAACTTGATCGGCAGATAATTCAGCATACACATTTGATGTGATAAATAAGAAGGAAAGGAGAAGTATTTTCATATTATTCATTATTTTTGTCTCCATAATCCTAAAAAGAATAACTCAAATTAAATGCCATAAAATCACGATCATTTAACAAATTATACCGGCCGGCGCCTGAGAATCCTGTGTAGCTAAGATCAGCTCGCCATTCGTTTTGATAGTCTGCACTTATACCCAATGTAAGTGCTCTACGACCTTCAAGAAAATTTCCACCAGGCCCCGGAGTTATTCCACTCACATCCTGTGAAAAAGCAAATCGTGGAGACATATTTATGGATCCAATAAAATTATTATAGGTCAAACGACCAGCAATTCTGAATCCCCATGACGTTGCATCAGCAAAATGATCAGCATCTTCAGCAGCCTTTCCTGCGTGAAGTCCAGCCGTACCTTGCGTCACGTTACCACTGACAAAGGTACCAGCTCCGTTTAAACGCAGATCAGCCTTATTTGGCATATTATGAACATGTGTAATCCCAACCTCACCAATCAAAACCCCTTGATTTGCTTTTAACATTGGGCCAAAAACCTGGGTCGCTGTTACCTGAAACTGACTCACATTACGCTCTATATAACCTTGGATAACCTGATCAGTTCCCGTGCTAGCGCAACCGGGATCAACTTGATTGAGCCCGGCAGCACCACCAATTTGTCCGTTAATAGGGCAAAGCGCTGTAAACAAGAGTTCGACATCATCAATTTGTAGAGGTGCGTCGTGTATTAATGTGTATTCCCCCTGAAGGGCAATGCCCTTAACCTGAGTATTAAAACTTAATCCGAGCCGTTGGATATCATTGGGATATTCGATAATGTAATTCGCCGTCTGTGCATATGAAGCAATTTGAATAGTGTCACCAAAAGCATTTACTGCTGTTGCGCCTGCTACACCAGCCGCCGTGCCAGTGCGTGCACTAATTATCGGCGTTCTACTATGGTGATTGATGAAATACAGTCCGAACTCTGTGTCATTCAATTCTTCCGAATAATATTTCAGTGCGAAGCCAAACTCCCCGCCATTACCCGGTCGGTCGTCTGCGGCACGTTTAACAGCGAGAAACTCTGTATCGAATGCATCGAAACTTAAACCAGATGCAGCCAAGGCTCCATTTAATGCAGCAAAAACACCAGCACCACCGACTGCCGCCTGAACATTCGTCCCTCTATCAGAAGCAGCACCAAAACCAAGAAAGACTTTATCACCACCATCACCAACAAAGTCATTAGTCGAAAAATAAGATCCCACCGGCTCAATAATGGTGCGCTCCCAGTCGTATTGGTAATAGGCATCAAAGGATAAGTTATCGGTAGGTGCGATAGTGAAACTCACCATACCCACGGGTACTAAGGCATCTTTTATTTGTGACCCCGGAGTACGCAATTTACTAACATCAAAAGGATTAATAATATTAATACCATTTTGAATAAAAGTACTCTCACCCCAGCTTAGAACCTGTTCACCTACACGAATGTTGGCTGGCATGGAACCAACGTCAAAATCAGCCCAGACATACAGATCTTGTAGATTGAGGTTTTGTGAAACTAACCTGTCCGCTTTGCCGCTCAATGGAGTACGACTGCCGGCATCCATACTTTCAGAGTCATAAAACCCATTAAAGCGCGTAAAAAGACCAAAGTTCCCATAGCTCAAGTCCATTTCAGTGGTAAATTTTACCACGTTACTGATTAGCCCATCGTCATAATTCTGATTGCCATCATCTGAGTTCTCAGAAAAGCCGGTACCTACTATGGAGCCATCTGTCCCTGCTAACCCTTGTCCCGCTGCATCGTCAGTAAGACCTATAATCCGTGTATCTTCTGCTGACATCCTGGTCGCAGTTCCATAGGTCAGTGTGGTATCGACATTGCCGGAAAAGTCACCAGATTCAAAACTGACACTATAAGCCGGGAACGAAACCATCGAAAAAATATTGAAGGCAATGAATAGGACTGCGAAAAGCTGAATGCCTGATCGCGATTTGAACGGTCCGTATAAAATCATTTGGACACCCTCCCCCTATAATGAGGTTTTAATTATTTTTATTTAATAAAGTAAGTCGCACATAAATATGTCTGCATATAATACTACTATCAATTTAAGTATAGACAATACAAAACAACATTTTGGTTGAAAGATACATTGCTATATTGCAGCGCAATATAAGTCATATCTCCTGAGATATTTTTTCAGTTGTGGCAGATAATCGATGTATCAAGGTTCGCAGAAATACCTTTAAAAACCGAACCTGGCAGTTTAATGACACTTGGGATATCACCGTTGAGTTAATCTTCATTAACGATGTGTGATCGGGTGATTTGATAGTTGCAGTCCGTTTGGTTTTAGCTAGGTAACCCATTTCACCAAAACAATCCCCTTTATGTAGACTCCGGATAACAGATGCATTTTTCATTACGTCAACACTGCCATTAACGATGATATAAAAACAATCATCCATATCTCCTTCAACGATGATATCATCATTTGCATCATAATCTTGCCAGGTACTAGCACGTAGAATTTCCCAAATTTCTGCGTCTGGAAAACCCGTAAAAAATTCGAGTTGTTTAACTGAATTAAATTTCTCTTCAGCGGAGATATCTTCTTTTGGCTTTTCTAGTGTATCAAATGCCTTGGTTAGGTCCGCAGCAAAATCCAGGCCCATTTGATATCGTTTGGAGATGTCTTTCTCTAGAGCCTGCATCACAATTTCGTTTAAAGCTTCAGGCAGATCGCTCCGATAATCACTCATTGGTGGCGGCTCATCATTTAAAATTGTATTGACTAAACTTGAAAAACTTTCTGCCGGAAAAGGTTGTCGACCTGTCAACAATTCATACATAACCACACCCAGTGAAAAGATATCCGTCTGGTTAGTAACATGTTCTTCACGAAGTTGCTCGGGTGACATATACCTAGGCGAACCCATCATGCCTCCCATCTGTGTCGTGGTTGATTCTGAGTTATAAATATGGGCAATACTGAAATCACCAATCTTTACATCCTGATCAGGCGTAAACAATATGTTTGAAGGCTTAATATCTCTATGCACTACACCTTGGCGATGGGCATAATCAAGCGCATTAGCACATTTAAAAATGATTTCAACCACTTTGTTTATTGGCAATAAGGTATCAGAGGTACAATAAGGTTTTAAGGTATTACCACCCTCGATATACTCCATAACGATGTAACAATTGTCATCATCCACACCCGCATCATAGATATTAATAACATTAGGGTGCGTCAGGAGGCCTGCCGTATGCGCTTCGTTGAAGAACATCTTACGATAACGCTCTCCAGACTCAGGATCGTTCAAAGAATCCAGAAATGCGACCTTAAGCGCAACGGGGCGATTGATATAGGGATCATGCCCAAGATAGACGACCCCCATACTGCCACGGTCGATCTCATCTCGTACTTCGTATTTACCAAGTTTTTCAGGAGCACTATTAGCCATGAGATGATTCAGTCTCTTTTAAATTATTAGATACACTCTTTTAGAATGTGCACTGCAACAAAAATGTACGCCATCAAACTTATAAAAGCAATGTAATATACCGCTCTATGTTAATGCATCTGCATCAATTTTAATATCAATGATAGTGCCACAATGAAATGAAATAAACCGACACACAAAACAATACTTAAACATAAGTTTCACAATGTTGACCACAATACCAAGGCTACTATACTAAATTGTGAGCACGACACCATTTGTATAGAGAGGGGTTATTATGACTACTACTGTAAATCAGCTATTAAACGCGAAACACAGTGATATTTTCTCCGTAACACCAGATTCACTCGTTATTGATGCCATTAGGATGATGAATGAGAAAAAAGTCGGTGCCTTGCTCGTTATGGAAAACAATAATTTAGTGGGCATCCTGTCAGAAAGGGATTACACGAGAAAAGTGATTCTGAATAACCGGAGTTCATCTGAAACTAATGTTAGTGAAATTATGACTACAGAATTAAAAATCGTTAATTCTTCCCAAACAGCTGATGAGTGTATGGTCATTATGTCAAATAATCATATACGTCATTTACCAGTGGTGGATAACGGTAAAACCGTTGGTGTATTGTCCATTATGGATGTTGTGAAAAATATCATCTCTGACAAGGAATTCATTATTGAGCAACTGGAACACTACATTACCGATACAGCTTAATGGACTTAAGCTGAGTAAATATATGCTGTTTTAATTTTTGCAGTACTTTCAATTCAGGAATCCTGCACACATCCCAAAACCCTTTAAGTGTTGCGGCGCATAATATTTTGCTCGTTATTTTTTATTTCACTTGGATGGATTATCAATCCAATCTAAAATCAACAACCCAAACCTTTGAACCAATAAATACGCTCAGAAATATCAAGTATGACTTCATCGAATGATAAGCAATCTATCCGCTCGCAATTATCGACCCATTATTCAGCGATGCAAAATATTCATTTACGTGATTTATTTATGCATGATTCACAGAGAGGTAAAGCCTATTCGCTACAGTTACCTTCACTTTATATTGATTACTCTAAAAATATTCTGACAAATGAAACGCTATCCTTATTATTTCAGTATGCAACGGCATCCAGGATCGAAGAGTCCATCGGTGAGATGTTCGCTGGCGAAAAAATTAATGTAACGGAAGATCGTGCTGTGCTGCATACCGCACTAAGATCCACCGTTGACCAAAAACTTAAAGTTGACAATGAAGATATTATAGAAAAGGTCCATTTCGAACTGAATAGAATTAAAAAATTCGTCAATACTGTTCATGATAAAAGCTATCGAGGTTGGACAAACAAACCTATTAATACCTTTGTAAATATCGGGATTGGCGGCTCTGATCTTGGCCCTAAAATGGTAGTCGATGCTTTAAGCGAATATCAACAAATTGAAACACGAACTTTTTTTATCTCTAATATTGATTATCAAGCAATTGAATCTATACAACGCGTTATCAATCCCGAAACAACATTGTTTATTATTTCATCTAAATCTTTTAACACGATTGAAACAAGAACAAATGCGGAAACATTAAGAACCTGGATGCAGCAAACCGGATGCGATGATCTAAGTAAACATTTTATAGCCGTTTCTAATAATCTTGATGCGGCAAAAGAATTTGGCATCAACGATGAAAATGTTTTTGAATTATGGGATTGGGTTGGTGGGCGATTTTCATTGTGGTCCTCAATTGGATTACCCATTGCACTATCAATCGGTTTTGATAACTTCGAAACCTTACTTGCTGGCGCCCATGAAATGGATGAACATTTTTCTAAAACACCTCTAGAAAAAAACGCTCCGATCATCCTTGCCTTGATTGATTACTGGTACTCCAATTTCTTTAATGCAGAGACACATGCCTTCATACCTTATGATGAATCGCTTAAATTGTTTCCAGACTATCTTTCGCAACTTTTCATGGAAAGCAACGGTAAATCATTAGACTTAAATGGGCACCGGCTTGACTACCAGACCATGCCTATTGTCTGGGGTTCGACTGGTACAAATTCGCAACATTCTTTTTTTCAACTATTACATCAAGGCACACATTTCGTCCCAATTGATTTTCTTGTGCCATTATCAAAGCACGGTGACAAAAAACATCAAGCGCAATTACTTGCCAACTGTATTGCTCAGAGTCAAGCCTTAATGCAAGGGGGAAACAACCCAGATCCAAATAAATATTTTTCTGGTAATAAACCGAGTACAACTATTTTGTATTCTGAACTAACACCAAAAACACTAGGTTCATTAATTGCCATGTACGAACACCGAACATTCGTGCAAGGTCTGCTATGGAACATTAATCCTTTTGATCAATACGGCGTTGAACTGGGAAAAAAACTGGCTGCTGACATTTATAAAAATCTGGAAGGGACAGAGATTACGGAAGAACTGGATTCATCTACACAAAACCTGATTAACCTCTATAAACAATCTAACCCTTAAAAACTAATCTTCTCGAGATACGTACATTGCTGTTGTCGCAGAAAGGCGTTTAACCAGCGTCTGCATAAATACACGACTAAAGTGTAACTGGCATTCAATCGACGCCTGTTCAATTAATGTCGCATTTATCTTCATAAGGTCAACATCATTTTTAGCAGTAATTGTAGCCGTTCGTTTCGCCTTACTCAGGTAACTCATTTCTCCGAAACAATCTCCCGTTTGCAAGTGCCCTATCAATGCAGCGTCTTTATACACATCGACTTCACCTGCAGTAATGATATAGAAAGAATCATCAATATCACCTTCAACAATTATTTCGGAGCCAGCTTTAAATTGTTGCCAGATACAAGCACGGATAATTTCCCATAGTTCTGATTCGGGAAATTCTTTAAAAAACTCTAACGATTGAATAAGATTAAATCTTTCCTGAACGGCTATATCTTCCTCAGGTTGTTCGAGATAATCAAATGCTAAACTTAAATCTGCAGCAAAATTCAACCCCATCTTGTAGCGTTTTTCCGGGTTTTTCTGCAAGGCATGATGAATAATCTTTTCCAGTATCTCTGGTACATCAGATCGATGTGTACTCAAAGGTAAGTTTTTTTCATTAATTATCATATGTATCAACCGAGAAAAACTGTCTGCCGGGAAGGGATGTTTTCCCGTGAGTAATTCGTACATGACAATGCCCAATGAAAAAAGATCCGTTTGATTCGTGATAACATCTTCCTGGACTTGTTCTGGGGACATGTAACGTGGAGAGCCAACGAAACCCATAGGCATGGTATTCGTCGTATCAGAAGACATAATATGCGCGATACTAAAATCAGCAATTTTTACGTCCTGATTGCTGTCAATCAAGATATTGGTTGGTTTTATATCACGATGAATCACACCGTTACGATGCGCATAATCCAGTGCCTTTGCACATTTAAATATAATCTCAATAACAAGCTCAAACGGTAATAGCTTATTGGGATGGCAATACGTCTTAAGCGTATCCCCTCCCTCAATTAGTTCCATGACGATATAACAGTGTTCCTCATCTGCACCAGCATCAAGGATCTCCACTATATTGGGGTGTTTTAATGTGCCCGCAGTATGCGCCTCATTAAAAAACATCTTTCGATAACGTTCTCCCGACTCCTTATCATTTAAGTTTTCAGACAAGGCTACCTTCACGGCGACATCTCGATCAGCAAACGGATCATGGCCTTTATAGACGACGCCCATGCTGCCGCGGCCGACTTGTTCTTTTATTTCGTACTTACCTAATTGTTCAGGAATATTCATTTGTAGATTTAAATACACTACTTATAATGGGTTACAACGGTTTATTAAAACATATTATTGATGATTAATTGAGTTTTTATCTGAAAATGCGAGTAAAGACATTTTTAGTAACAGTGTTACAATTCAAATATTCCTGATAGTTGCCAATAGACGACAAAACCTCCCTTGGTTCGATAACAATTTACACAAAGGTATAAGTAACAAACATGAAGGCCATTATTCTTGCCGCGGGCATTGGTAACCGACTTGGAGCACATGCTGCCAATCAACCCAAATCATTACTGGAGTTTGAAGGCAAAAGTCTATTAAAACGCCATATTGGAATTCTTTCAGCAAACGATATTGAAGAGACAACAATAGTCACCGGCTATGAGTCTGAAATGATTAAGGATCACCTTAGTGATGAGACAATGCCAATAAACTATATTTATAATGATCGCTATACTGAAGGCAGCATCATTAGCCTGGGTTGTGCACAAGAAATATTGTTCAATGAATCTGAATTTATTTTGATGGACGCAGATGTTCTTTACGATCAGAAAATGATTAATCGCCTGATCAATTCAAATAATAAAAACTGTCTGTTACTCGATCGTGATTTTGTTCCCGGTGATGAACCGGTCAAAATTTGTATCGATAAAAACGATCAAATAAATGAGTTTAGAAAAAAAATTGCTGGAGATCTCGTTTACGCTAAACAGGGGGAGTCAGTCGGTTTTTTCAAGTTTACCAAGCTCATAGGAACATCTTTGCTTGGGAGAATAAATGACTATCTTGCAAAAGGAGAAAACAATACGCCTTATGAAGAGGCAATACGCGACTTGTTATTAATCTACCCCGAACAGTTCGGCTATGAAGATGTCACCGGCATTCCATGGATCGAGATAGATTTCCCTGAGGATATTGAACGCGCTCAAAACGAGATAATTCCAAAATTATCACCTATTAATCATTAATCAGTACTTAAATATAAAATGTCTAAAAACAGCACTAAAGTAATAAGCAAATGTAAACAATTACGCTCTCTCCTTGAATCAAACGAACTCGAATTTATTCTGGAAGCACATAACGGTATCTCAGCAAGTATTGTTGAAAGTGCCGGCTTTAAAGGTATTTGGGGGAGTGGCCTTGCGATGTCGGCACAGTTTGGTGTGCGTGACAGTAATGAAGCAAGCTGGACACAAGTGGTGGACATGCTCGAATTCATGTCTGATGCGACAAGCATTCCCATCTTGTTAGATGGTGATACCGGTTATGGTAATTTCAACAATATGCGCAGACTTGTCGTCAAGCTCGAACAACGTGATATCGCGGGTGTTTGTATAGAGGATAAACAATTTCCTAAAACGAATAGTTTTATTGATGGGAACAAACAACCCCTGGCAGATATTGATGAGTTCTGTGGCAAGATTAAAGCAGGTAAAGATAGTCAAACCGATGATGACTTTAGTATCGTTGCCAGAGTTGAAGCGCTGATTGCTGGTTGGGGGTTAAACGAAGCGCTGAAACGTGCAGAGGCCTATCGCCAAGCCGGTGCGGATGGGATATTAATTCACAGTAAACTCTCCAGACCAGATGAGATCCTTGCTTTTGCAAAAGAATGGGCTGGTCGTTCACCTCTAGTTATCGTTCCAACTAAATACTACAGCACACCAACAGATGCCTTTCGTAAAGCAGGGATTGATCTGGTTATTTGGGCCAACCACCTGATTCGTTCATCTGTTCATGAAATGGAAAAAACCAGTAAGGCGATATTTGATTCGGAATCCTTAGCGGATGTTGAAGATAAAATCGCCAGTGTGGATCATATCTTTCAGTTACAAGGCGCTGCTGAATTAAGTCAGGCGCAAGATAAATATCTGGTACAAAAGTCTGATATCCATGCCGTCATCCTTGCTGCCAGCAGAGGGAGTGAGTTACATGAATTAACACACGATAAGCCCAAGGCAATGATCAGTATCGGCGGTAAGACCTTATTGGGTCGATTAATGGAAGGGCTTAAAAGAGCCAACATCAATAAATCTACTGTTATCGCTGGATATAAAGCAGAAGCAATAGATCTGCTCGGCATTGAGAAATGTATCAATGAAAATTATGAAGAAGGTGACGAACTACAAACACTAATTTGCGCAGAAGCAAATTTTAATGACGATATGTTGATCCTCTATAGCGATCTTTTATTCCGAGAATATATCCTCAGAGACTTGATAGAAACAGAGGGTGAAATTGTTATTATTGTTGATTCTGCTTTGGACAATCCTAATATTACCGGTTCTCCTGACTATGCTTATTGCAGCAAAGATGATGATCGATCTCCGTTTATGCAAGATGTTACGCTAACACAGCTATCTTCATCCGTAGATTCTTCAGAGAAAAAACCATCTGGCTACTGGATTGGTATGATGCGCGTGAGACAACAAGGTCGAAAATGGGTAGAGGCAGCACTTGCAGAATTGAAGTCAGAAGCAAACTTTAATGAATTAAAACTACCTGACTTACTCAATCGTTTAATACAGCAAGGTAAACCCGTTAACGTGCATTACATTGATGGGCATTGGCTTGATGTGAATTCATTAGATGATATCGACCGCGCTAGCGACTTCACAAAATAAAGAGAAAGAAATTGATCGAAGCAAAAGAATTTGTTGAGGCCGCACGCGAACTCGGTTTCAGTCGTTATACCGGTGTCCCCTGTTCATTCCTGACACCCTTTATTAACTACGTTATAAATGATGACACATTGGAATACGTTTCCTCTGCTAATGAAGGTGATGCACTAGCTACCGCAGCGGGCGCAGCAATTGGTGGACAACGTTCGGTTGTCATGATGCAAAACTCCGGGCTAGGTAACGCTGTCAGCCCGATAACATCCCTTTCTTATGTGTTTCGCATTCCAAACTTAATCATTAGCACACATCGTGGTCAACCCGGCGTTAAAGACGAGCCACAACATGAATTGATGGGGCAAATCACCAAGGAGTTATTCGATACCATGTGCGTACCGTGGGAAATATTTCCACACAATGCAGAAGACATCGCGCCAGCCCTGCAACGCGCTGATGAGTATATGCAAAAAGAACAACGACCTTATGCCTTCATCATGGAAAAAGGTACAGTTGCACCACAAGCCTTGCATAAAAACCCGGTGCAAGACATATCTCAACGAAAGACGCTTGTTCGTTCATCACATAATCCCGATGCAAAAGCAATTAATCGTAATAACGCATTACAACGAATCATTGAACACACACCTGAAGAGAACACCGTATTAATTGCAACGACAGGCTTCACGGGTCGTGAGTTATTTGCCGTTAATGATCGTCCCAACCATCTCTATATGGTGGGCTCTATGGGTTGCGCCTCTTCATTAGGTTTAGGTGTAGCGTTAGCCAGACCGGATTTGAAGGTAGTCATTATTGATGGTGATGGCGCAGGCCTGATGCGCATGGGCAATTTTGCAACAATAGGCAGTTACGCTGGAAACAACCTGATACATATACTATTAAATAATGAAGTCCATGATTCAACCGGAGCACAAGCTACCGTCGGTGGCAATATTGATTTTACCAAGGTAGCCGAAGCAAGCGGATACAGCGTTTGTCTTTCCGGTAATCAAATTGAGTTAATCGATAAACTATTCTCATTATCGCCACAAGATGGACCCGTATTCGCGCATCTAAAAATCGCTTCTGGCACCATAGACAATCTGCCAAGACCAGATGTCACACCAAATGAAGTATTAACCAGACTGATGAAACACATTAATAGTAGCTTCTGATCATGACTATATTACTCAACCCCGGACCCGTTGTTCTAAGCGAACGCGTAAGACAAGCACTAACAAAACCCGATCTCTGCCATCGAGAGCAGGAATTCATTGAACTACAAAACAAGATCAAAACCGATCTGTTAAACGTCTATCAACTTCCTTCAGACCGGTGGGCAAGCATTGTTTTTACCGGCTCTGGCACTTCGGCAATGGAAGCCATGATGACCAGCCTTGTGCCTGCACATGGCAAGGTATTAATTATTGAAAATGGCGTCTATGGTGAGCGCTTAAGCTATATAGCTAAAACGCATGATATCGATCATGTCGTACTACATCATGAATGGGGCGAAGAGATTGACCTCTCCAAGCTAGAAGGTGAGCTACAATATCATGAAGAGCTATCCCATGTTGCCGTGGTACATCACGAGACCACAACCGGTCGTTTAAATAACATCGATGCCATTGCAGAACTCTGTAATAAACACGGCAACGTCCCACTATTGCTTGATGCCGTCAGTAGTTTTGGCGCAGAAGAAGTAAAGTTTGACGAATGGAATATCGCTGCCTGCGCCGCGACAGCAAATAAATGTTTGCACGGTGTCCCCGGCACATCATTTGTCATTGCTAATAGAGAGGCCATGTCACAGATGTCGGCAACCCCTGCCCGCACACTCTATCTCGATCTTGTGACCTATCTAAAACTACAAGACAACAACGGCACACCATTTACCCAATCAATACAAACCTTCTATGCCTTGGCCGAGGCATTAGATGAATTAAACGATACCGGTGGTTGGCAAGAACGTCAAAAACAATACTGGCAAAGAATGGATATCGTGCGTGATGGTTTACAAAAATTAAACATCAAGGCCTCTCTTGAACGAGACGAAACCTCCTGTGTACTAAACTCATTCCCACTACCTGAGGGTATTAGTTACGAAGAACTTCACGACAAACTAAAAGCCGCAGGCTTTGTGATCTACGCAGGCCAAGGTGGCTTTGCCAAGTCACTATTCCGTATCTCTTGCATGGGTGACATTAGTGATAGTGATATGGAACGGTTTATTGATGAAATGGGAACTATCGTTAATTCCTAAAGTCATTCCCGTGACAACGGGAATCTAGTGAACTATATACTTCATTATTTTCTTTTCGACTTTGCTTTCCGTCTTTATGACGCCCTACTTTTCTTCAAAGAAAAGTAGGCAAAAGAACCTCTCCCTAATACCTTGGTCTCCGACTCCCCTCGTCATTCAATATCGACGGATTTAGAGTCACTATAATTAGATCTCTAATCAACCATGTTGAAACAAGGAGGTTTTCATAATGCTACTTTTCAACATCTATAATACATTAGTAGAAATGTGTTCCCTTATTCCCAGTTAAATGCCTAAATAAATATTATGGAAACCACAAAGCATAACGGAATTTTAATTGGGGTTTTATTTATTACATTACTTCTCGCCCCACAAGTATGGTGGTTTGCTTCGGGTAACATCCCAGCACCGGATATTCAGCAATGTGCATATTTTATCCTTCTCGCCTGTCTTATGCTTTTGAGTTATTACCAGGAGAGCAAATCTTTCCTATTTCGTTGGGTTATGTGGTCACTCACTCATTTTCATTTTCCTAGAGGCAGATGGTTAGCTCTCCTATATTCAGTTTTATTTGTTTTGCTCGCATTTTGGCGCCTATCAAAATCTTTATGAAACATATAGCAATATGGCAATTAATAAACAGCTTAAGATCGACACGCAAAAAATTAATAAGGAGAACAAGCAAAGACGTGCTACTGCACGCTACTTAACTTAGTATTCATCAAGCGCAAAAAACGAGGGTATAAATATGGCGTTAATAACAAATAGTCTTATTGGTCTTGTGGCTCTTCTGCATATTTACTTTCTTATCCTTGAAATGTTTCTCTGGGACAAACCCTTTGGTCTTAAAACGTTTGGCAATACTCAAGAAAAGGCCGATGTCACTAAAGTGCTGGCAATGAATCAAGGGCTCTATAATGGCTTTCTCGCAGCCGGTTTAATCTGGGGTTTAATACTTGGCGCTGCGGGTACCAACATAATCATTTTCTTTCTTAGCTGTGTGATTGTAGCCGGTCTATTTGGTGCGGCGACAGCAAGTCGTAAGATTTTATTCATACAAGCAGCACCCGCTATTGTCGCACTTGTTTTAGTACTGCTCTGATTCAGAACAAAGGGCTTAGCCTTACCCGTCAATTAACAAAGTTCGTTACAATTGATTTTAAACTCCCTTTTGGCTTGCCGAGGTGTTATTTTATTTCTCGGATGAGCTACATGGATGTAGCGAAAGCGCATTAGGACAGGAGTCCGTATGCGCGTACCGTTAGAAATAAAAGAATGCCGAGGGTATCCGCAGGACAAATCAATGGGCGGCCTTTTTCTTCGTTAGTTCTTTTTGGCCGCGCAAAAAGAAGTGACTCGCCACTAGGCGAAATACTACTTAAAACTTATTAAGAATATAAAATTAATCGCAAAATTTATTGTCTACCCCTACCCCATATTCATAAACAAGTCTCCCTCCAAGGAAGCCAGTAACACAAAGACAAATAAATCCTGCAACAGACAATCCCACTTCCAATACTCCCGCTTGCACTAAAGTCTTTTCCTCAATTCGAAGGAATAAGCTGGATGCATATAAACCCCAGGTTATGACAACAAAAACAATATGCAGGTTAAGCACTTTCATAGCAGGACTATCTGACTTGACCTTAAGCAGATCAAATAAGCCACCACCCATAGCAACTAGCGCCATCAAGATTCCCAGAATTAAACATGCTCCGGTTATTTCTGATAACCGTTCGCCATATTTAAGACTTAGAAGATCGCCTAGCGTGGCGAACGACCAAAATGCTATGGGGAAGTGGACTAATATCGGATGTATTGGGTGTGACATATCAGGAAACTATTTATAGTTGTTTCTTATAATCCGAGAGCAACACTCAACAAAGTCAGAAACCCTGCTACTGCAACTCCACCATGGATCAAGACAACGCTTTTAGGTGCCAGCTTTCCTTTAAAATGAATTGAGACGAGATAAAAACCACCAAGCGCAGCAATAACGAACAGGCCTAGTGCTGCTGTAATTCTTCCAACTCCCGCCGCTTCATTAACTACGGTGAGTATTAACAAAACCAATCCTGTAGCACCTAATAACGCATGAACAATGGATATTGCCCATGGCGCCTGATGTCCGGTTAATATTTTTATTGCCAGAAACAACCCACCAACAGCGGTGATGGCAAACACAATAATTGAATACGTTAACATGAGACTCCTCCCTCTTTTATCTGAAATTAAAAAACATGACTATATCATTATAAACATCTTTTACAATATATTTATGTTATTAATGATATTCTGCTAATTTATGATAAAATGGGTATATGTCTGCTCTTTCAACCATAGGTCAACGCCAACAATTATTGCTAACGGCATTACAGCGTAGCGAAGCAGGCTTAACAGCCGATGCTCTGGCAAAGGAACTGTCGATCTCCAGAAATGCCGTAATCCAACATATCGCCAGTCTTGAGGGTAATGGGTTTATTGAAAATTCTTCCTTATCAAGTACCGGCGGGAGACCGAGCCGTCTTTATACATTAACGGATCGGGGCCAGGAACTTTTTCCCAGACACTATGCTTTGTTTTCAAACTTATTGATTGACTGGATAAGACAAAAACTCGGAGATAAGAAACTAAAAACCGGACTGATTGACCTTGGTAAACGAGTCGCTAAAGAATATCAGGGACGTGTAGATACTCACAGCACACTAACTAATAAAGTGAGTGAAGTTGCTAATATTATGCAAGAGTTGGGATACGATGCGTATGCCTCTAAAAAAACGGGGACTTCTCCTGAGATTGTCGCTAGCAATTGCATCTTCCACAAACTTGCTGAGGAATATCAGGATGTTTGCCAACTGGATTTAAGTCTTATGTCAACATTATTAGATGCGGATATCGAGCATAAAGAGTGCATGGTTAGAGGTGGTCAATGCTGCAGGTTTAAGATATCTAAAAACAACAAGCCAAAATAAACCTAGCTGCTTACCTCCTCAATTTTTTTATTACTTTGTTCTTCTAATAAATCGCATACTTTTTCAGACAACTTCTGCGGGTTAAATGGTTTCACAACATAGTGTTTAATCCCTAACTCAAGTGCTTCTGTGACATTGTCTGTTTGATCGTTGCCTGTCAGCAGTACGAAGGGTAAGTTTTTATATTTGTCATCGGCTTGCATGTGTTCAAAGAGCTGAATACCAGTCATATTAGGCATCATCCAGTCACAAATGATCAGATTAACCTTTTTACTTTTCATCAACTTCAATGCTTGTTGCCCATCGCCTGCTTCAATCAAACTGTTGAAGCCTTGAAGCCGCAGTGATGCCTTAATGGTGTGCCGCATTGAGGTCGAATCTTCGACGATCAGGATATTTTTTTTTGCTATCCTCGATGAAATTTTCATCCGACTACAACCCTTTAAATCTAGAACTTAAAATAGATATCGGCTGTAATTTAAAAGACTTAAGCGCTATTAACTACCCGCGCGATCTCGGATTCATCCATCTGTTCAGTAATAAAATCAAGGATGCCTTCATAATCAAGTTTGGCGTCTCTCAACATGTCTTCTCTGGAACCGTGCTGCAATAGCCTGTCTGGTAAGCCATAGTTAGCAATCTTTTGTTTGATCCCTTGCGCAGCGATCGTTTCATTGACAGCTGCACCTGCTCCACCTGCAATAACATTCTCTTCGACAGTAATAATCAGATCATGCGCTCCGCAAATGTCGATGATAAGCATTTCATCAATAGGCTTAACAAAACGCATATTAACGATTGTGGCATCGAGTTCTTCTGCAATACGCTCGCAAGGTTCAACCATAGTGCCAAATGCCAGAATAGCCAAACCTTTACCCTTACGTCTGTACTCCGCCTTACCAATAGGTAATGCCTTCATTTCTGTATCTACTTCGATGCCCGGTCCTGTGCCACGCGGATAACGAACAGCAGCAGGTTGATCAAGCTGGTAGCCGGTGTACAGCATCTGTCGACATTCATTCTCATCAGCAGGGGCCATAATCACCATGCCTGGCAAACAACGCATGAAACTTAAATCATATGAGCCATTATGTGTGGGCCCATCGGCGCCAACACAACCGGCTCTGTCAATCGCGAAAAGCACCGGTAATTCCTGAACAACGACATCATGTATCAATTGATCGTACGCGCGTTGTAAGAACGTCGAATAAATAGCAACAACGGGCTTTAAACCATCGCACGCCATGCCTGCAGCAACAGTGACACTATGTTGTTCAGCTATCGCGACATCAAAATATTTATCCGGATGTTCTTTTTCAAATTGAACCAGGCCTGAACCTTCGCGCATTGCGGGCGTTATTGCTGCAAAACGGTGGTCTTGTTTCGCCATATCACAGGCCCAATCGCCGAAGACTTTACTATAGGTCGGACTCGATGCCGGTTTACCAGAAGGGATAATGCCTTTATGTGGGTCAAACGGTGTTACGCCATGATATTTAACCGGATCGTCTTCCGCCGGTGCATAGCCTTTACCTTTTTTGGTGATGATGTGCAAAAATTGTGGGCCTTTAAGCTCTTGAATATTCTTTAAGGTCGCGATTAAAGCATGTAAATCGTGTCCATCTATCGGACCGATGTAGTTGAACCCAAATTCTTCAAATAATGTACCGGGGCTGATCATTCCCTTCACATGTTCTTCTGCACGTTTCGCTATCTCTAACGCACTAGGAATGTTCGACAACACTTTCTTACTACTGCTACGCACGCTGGTGTATAGCTTTCCAGTTAATAATTGCGCAAAACGATTGGATAAGGCACCGACATTGGGTGAAATGGCCATATTGTTATCGTTCAAGATAACCAATAGATCGCTATGCAAAGCGCCGGCGTGATTTAATGCCTCGAAAGCCATCCCGGCAGTAATGCTGCCATCACCTATAATCGCAACAGATTTTCGATCAGAGCCTGTTCGCGCCGCTGCAATAGACATTCCTAGTGCGGCGCTGATAGAGGTGCTTGAATGACCGACACCAAAAGCGTCGTATTCACTCTCTCCACGTTTAGGAAACGGCGTTAAACCTTCCCATTGTCGAATACTGTGCAATTGATCTTTTCTGCCCGTCAGTATTTTGTGGATATAAGCCTGATGACCCACATCCCAAACCAGTCGATCTTCTGGTGTGTTATACAGATAATGTAGCGCCACAGTTAATTCAGTCACTCCCAGACTCGCTGCAAAGTGGCCACCACTCTTGCTTACAGAGTGCAGCAAGAATAACCTGAGTTCTTCGACGAGCGACTCTAATTGCGACTCTGGCAGCTTTCTGAGGTCTGCGGGGCTACTTATCTGGTCTAAAAGAGGTGTGTTAATATCGTTATTCATTAATTATTTAAGTATAAAATTATTGCATTATGAATAGTGACAAAGAGGCATGCAAGAAGATCAATATTTTAGTGCTAAAAAGTAATAGCCGCGGCAATGTAAAAAATTAACTAAAACACAGACTGTACATTCACTCACACATCACTTATCTTGACGTGTTTTAGTGTCTCGGCACGGAAAATAACATCGAAAATCACTATCTAACTAAATAATCTGGAGTCGTTTTAATGGGTGTCCCTCTTATTCAGCAATACAGAATGGGTAAATATATCCTCGGTAAGAAATTCAGTGGTGAAAAAAAATACCCACTGGTTTTAATGTTGGAACCCTTATTCCGCTGTAATCTGGCCTGCGCTGGTTGCGGCAAGATTGATTATCCAAAAGAAATACTCGATAAACGCCTGAGTTATGATGAGTGTATGAACGCCATCGACGAATGTGGCGCACCCGTTGTCTCTATCGCTGGTGGAGAGCCATTGATCCACAAAGAAATGACCCAAATAGTCAATGGCTATATTGAACGCAAGAAATTTGTCTATCTCTGTACTAATGCATTGTTGTTAAAAAAGCATATCGACGAATACACCCCATCCCCTTATTTGACCTTTTCAATTCACTTGGATGGCAATAAAGAACGCCATGATGCTTCGGTTTGTCTGGAAGGTGTCTTCGAAAAATGCATAAGCGTCATCAAACTGGCTCGTGAAAAGGGTTTTCGCGTCACGATCAATTGCACGCTATTCCAGAATGAGCCCGCAGAAGAAGTGGCCGAGTTCATGGATATGGCGATGGAACTAGGTGTTGAAGGTGTGACTATTTCACCAGGATATCACTACGAAAGAGCGCCTAAACAAGATGTGTTCCTGAAAAAACGTGAAAGCAAACAACTTTTCCGCGATTTATTTAAGCTCGGCGCGGGCAAAAAGTGGCGTTTTAATCAGTCATCTTTGTATCTCGATTTTCTGGCTGGCAATCAGACTTATGAATGCACCCCTTGGGGCAACCCAACTCGTAATGTGTTTGGCTGGCAAAAACCTTGCTATCTTCTAGTTGGCGAAGGTTATGCACCAACGTTCTCCGCCTTAATGGAAGAAACCGAATGGGCGAATTACGGGACTGGGCGAAATCCTAAATGCGATAACTGCATGGTCCATTGTGGTTTTGAAGCTACTGCTGTCAATGACACGGTTAATCACCCACTAAAGGCATTGGGTGTATTTATGAAAGGCCCTAAGACCGATGGTGAAATGGCCCCTGAATTACCTACTCTTTACAAAGAAGAAGTAATCGCACCAAAACTGGTTGCAGAAACTAAAGCAACCAAGAGTTGCGGTAGTAGCAAGCAAGTCGCTTAATGGAACTAACACTCCTGGCAGTTATGCCGGGATTGATTATCTGGCTCGCAGTACTATTACTACCTTGGCGTCCCTGGAGTACGCGAGAGTCACTCGATAGCCAATTGACAGAAAACCTCGATCTATCCAATGTCACAGTCCTTATCCCGGCCAGAGACGAGGCAGAAACTATTAGTGAGACACTCACTGCTCTGAAAGACCAAGGAAGTGGATTAAATATCATCCTCGTAGATGACCAATCTACCGATAGCACTGCTGAAAAAGCACTCGCCGTTAATTTGAATAATTTACAGATTGTCTCCGGCACATCTTTGCCAAACGGCTGGAGTGGCAAGTTGTGGGCCCTGGAACAAGGCCGTCAACTGATCAAAACGCCTTATCTCTTATTATTAGACGCTGATATCGTTTTAAAACCTGGTCTCATCCCGACGCTGATAAATATGGCGCAGAGAGATGACATAAAAATGCTTTCTTTAATGGCCCATTTGAGGATGGAATCGAACTGGGAAAAAGGCTTAATGCCCGCCTTTATCTTCTTTTTTAAGTTACTTTATCCATTTCATCTTTCTAACAAGCCTAGTTCGTCTATTGCGGCAGCAGCAGGCGGTTGCATCTTGCTGGAATCAAATATTCTTGAAAAGTTAGGTGGGTTAAACTGTATTAAAGATGCGTTAATTGATGATTGTTCATTAGCTAAACAAGTCAAGCAAGATGGAAATAAAATCTGGATGGGGCTAACTCACTCAGCGATCAGCATTCGTCCATACAATTCATTATCAACGATTTGGCAAATGGTGACACGAACGGCTTACACTCAACTGGCCTATTCTCCCTTATTGTTATTAGTTTGCACTATGTTAATGATAGCTGCATTTGCCCTACCCATAGCAGCGTTATTACAAACACAAATAGAGTTAATAATGATTGGATTAGTGATACTTGGTATTCAAGCTATGTGTTACCTACCGACGCTACGCTACTATGAGATGAACCCCTTATACTCACTGTCTTTGCCCTTGGTTGGCATTCTCTATTTGCTTATGACATGGAGTTCTGCTTTTCAGCATTATTTTGGGAAGGGTGCGGTGTGGAAAAATCGCCATTATAATTAAGCTTCAAATTGCAACAAACTCCATTTAAAACCCTCTAAGGTTTATCACAACACACGATTTATGACGTGAACGCGAGCATAGACCTTTTAATTTACATGTATTTTTAACAACGGATTTATATAAATGACACTACAGTTTCAACATCTATTTAAAACCATCAGCTTTGTCAGCCTGACCTTTTTTAGCTGCCTGCTTTGGGCTGAGATAGAGATAGATCAAGAGCAGGCGATCCATGTCCCTGTCAATGAATTACATACGTCCTTACTCAGCATTATGAAGGATGCCGATACGAGAAGCTTTCAAGAACGTTATGACATCATGGAAAAAGTCGTAGTTAAGCATTTCAATTCACCATTGATTGCTAAAGTTATACTGAGTAGACACTGGAAAACGCTAAATGAACAATCCCGAACTGATTTTATCGATCTATTTAATCGCCTGACGATATCAACTTATGTTGACCGATTTGATTCTTTCAGTGGAGAGACTTTCAATAATCTATCCATAGAACAAATGAAAGAAAACAGGTTTATGATAAAGACTGAGTTTACTCGTACCGATGATGAGCCTGTCTCATTCAATTATATCGTTCAAAATGATGGTGCCGAATGGAAAATAATCAGCGTCATTGCGAATGGCATCAACGATTTATCTTTAAAAAGAACAGATTATTCCGCCATCATTAAGGAAAGTGGCTTTAATGCCCTGATATCCCGCCTGAAAGATAAAATCAGAAACTTACGGCCAAAATAATCTACAAAATCAATATTAAAAATTGTCTCTAGCTCGAAGGTATGTCAATATTTGCCGGAATATAATAACAACATTTTCGAACTGCAAGAGAGAATAAAAATGACTGGATGGCGTTTGTATAATTTTTCAAGGCTTCTGATTCTTATCGGGGTTCTGTCACTGGCTACAGGTTGCGCAACTACGCAAAACAATGATCCTTTAGAGGATGGAAACAGGGTCTTATTTGATGTTACTGAGACACTAGATAAGCATTTATTAAAGCCAATAGCTGAATCATATGTCGATATTACACCTGTACCTGTAAGGACGAGTGTGACTAACTTTTTCGACAACCTGGGTTACTTAAATGTCATCTTGAATGATTTTTTGCAAGGGAAATTCCATCAGGGTATTACGGACATGCTTCGTTTTACCTACAATTCAACATTTGGTATAGCAGGCCTATTTGATGTTTCCACACCCATCGGCATGCCTGCAAATGATGAAGACTTTGGTCAAACGCTTGCTACCTGGGGTGTTGATCAAGGCTCCTATCTATATCTATTAGGCCCAAGCTCAACACGCGATATAACAGATCAAGTGCCAAGCACACTGTTAAATCCGTTCTTTTATGTCTCAAGCATTGTCATGTTTCCCGTAAATGCACTTAATGCAATAAATACTCGTGCTAACCTAATCGAAGCATCGAATATTCGCGACGAAGCAGCTCTTGATCCTTATTCATTCACTCGTGAAGCTTATTTACAACAACGTGAATTCCTCGTTCACGATGGCGAACCACCGGCAACAGGTTATGACGATATTTTTGGTGACGCTGAAAACTCAGGGGATGATGAGTCTAGTATGTTGATAATTGAATAGCTTCACAAAATCATACAAAACACCATTCACATCAGGGCATAAATCACAAGTCGCTGCAATTATCTAATTGATGCAGCGACTTCTTCTATCCAGTGCTTTACCGGTACCGGGCTTTTCTGCTGTAAATGCTTGAGACAGCCAATGTTGGCTGTAAGAATCATTTCGGGGGTTCCTCGCATAAGACTTTCAATCTTGTTTCCTCTTAACTCGTTTGAAATATCTTTTTCCAGCAAGGAATAAACGCCTGCTGAACCACAACATAAATGCGCATCTGCGACAGGCGCAAGCTTAAACCCGAGTTGTTGCAACAGACTTTCTGTAACACCTCTCAATTTCTGCCCATGTTGTAATGTACATGGGTTTTGAAATACCACGCTTTTTGAGCTATCGATGTTTAATTTTCCTAATTCAGATGCTGTCACAAACTCAGAGATATCTTGTGTCATCGCAGCAATTTTTGCAGCCTTGGCGGCGTACAGATTATCTTCTCGTAGTAAATAACCATATTCTTTTATATGAACGCCACAGCCGCTAGCTGCTACGATAATGGCTTCTATGCCCTGCTCAATTGCTGGCCAGTACAGATCAATATTTTGTCGCATAAATGATAAAGCTTGTTCTGTCTCAGTAAGATGATGGCTCAAAGCACCACAACATTGCTCATTCTTGATTTCAACAACTGAAACCCCAAGTGCATCTAATACTTTTATTACGGATTGATTTATCTCTGGTGCTAATGTGGGTTGAACGCAGCCAGTAAATAATATGACCTTCCGTGAGTGAACTTTTATATTAGTAAGGTCGACCTGCCTTACCTGTTCCGGAATCATTTCCTTTAATTTCTCAGGCAAACAAAAACGAAAGACCTGCCCAAGCTTGAGCATGAACTTGAATCTCTTTTTATACGGTAATGACTGTGAAATCAAAAACCGATAAAATTGCTGGTGCCATGGCCGTGATACCTTCTGGCTGACGTATTCTCTTCCGATATCCAGCAACTTGCCATATTCAACACCAGAGGGACAAGTTGTCTCACATGCTCGACAAGTTAAACAACGATCCAGATGTCGCATTGTGTTTTTTGTGCTTGCTTCGCCTTCAAGCATAGATTTAATCAGATATATGCGACCTCTTGGGCCATCCAGTTCATCACCTAATAATTGGTAAGTTGGGCAAGTTGCCGTACAAAAACCGCAATGCACGCAAGAACGAAGGATACGCTCAGCCTCTTTTCCTTCTGATGTATTACTAATTGATTGTTCGATGAATGTTTGCATATCTTTTAAAGTGATGCGTACATCTTTCCTGGGTTTAATATTCCGTGAGGATCAAAGGCTTTCTTTAATCCTTTATGTAATGATAATAAACCTTTTGATAATGGCTGAAAGAGCTCTTGATCTTGCACAACCCCGCGAAATAGCATAGCACTGCCACCTGCTTCTCGTGCTAAATTAAATATTTCTTTTGCTGGACGCTCAGAGTTAAGCCAGTACAAGCCACCACCCCAGTCAATTAAGAAAGATTCCTCTCCTACTTCAAGTTTCGAGGTCGTCGGGACAGATATCCTCCACACATTGAGATCCGTGTTAAAAATAGGTGACTTATAATCACGCAATTCATCCCAAAACGTCTGTCCTTGCGCTTCATTATCAAGGCCAATTTTCTTGCTCGTTGCTTTCACGCTATTTTCGTTGCCCGACAATCTGACATATAAAACTTCACCATCATAACAACTTGCCGATAGTGGAATAGCCTGTGACGATAAGCGCTGCATTTTTGTCAACGCCTTTTCTTTTGTCATTGACTGACAGCAACTTATCTCTACCTCTGGAATCGGAGCTACCTTGAGAGAGATCTCCAGAATAATCCCCAATGTACCGAAAGCGCCCGTCATTAATCTCGATAAGTCGTAACCGGCAACGTTCTTCATCACCTGTCCACCGAATGACAGATCTTTACCCAGACCATTAATACAACGAATACCTAAAATATAATCTCGCACTGCCCCACTGTAAGGCCGCCTGGAACCACTCAAACCTGTAGCAACAACACCACCAATTGTTGTTTTATCAGTAACGCCAGGCGGGTCAAACGCCAACATTTGTCCATTTTCAGTCAGGATACTCTTAATATCGCTAAGCAATGTCCCCGCCCTGACTGTAATATAAAGCTCCGTCGGCTCATAGCTTATAACTCCGCTGTATGGTGAGGTATTGACTACTGTCCCTGTTACTCCTCTACCCAAGAAAGCTTTGCTATTACCACCCACGATCTTGAGCGGTTTACTTTGCTCCACTGCCTCTACTACATGCTCTTTAATGAATCTAAATTGATCTTTCATAACACTATCAGGTGATTGATAAAGCTTGATAAAAGGGACGCATAGTAACTGTTAAAGTTTTTTCTGATTTTGGCCGAAACACTCAGTATGAAGTGTTTTATACCTGGAAAACTAATGTTACTACAATGGCTAAACAAATTACCATGAAAGTACTACTCGCAGAAGATTCTCTGACAATGATGCTAACGGCATCAAAAATCATAAAGAATTCCGGGCATGAGGTGATACCTGCGCGCGATGGTAAGGAAGCTTTATCATTATATTTTTCTGAAAATCCCGATTTAGTATTGCTTGATGTTGAAATGCCAAAATTATCAGGTTTCGAAGTCGCAGAGAAAATTCGAGCAGATAAAACTAGCAAATGGATACCTATTATGTTTTTAACCGGGTTTTCCGATGATGAGAACCTCTCTAAAGGTATTGAATCTGGAGGTGATGACTATCTAGCCAAGCCAGTTAGCCAAGTAGTACTTAATGCGAAATTAAATGCCATGCAACGTATTTACGAAATGCAAAATAAACTAATTGATTTATCTAATGAATTATCTGAAACAAATAATAAATTGCAAAATAGTGTCATAACAGACCCGCTTACCGGAACCAAAAACCGTCTTTATCTGGACGAATGTATTAAACGCGAATGGTTCCGGGGCATGAGAGATAAGTCAGAATTATCATTATTAATCCTGGATGTAGATAATTTTAAAACGCTGAATGATACTAATGGTCATCAGGCGGGAGACACCTGTCTTATTGATCTGGTTAAGTTATTTAATTACCACTTACAACGCTCATCGGATGTACTTTGTCGTTATGGCGGCGATGAATTTGTTGCGGTACTACCCAATACATCGGAGTTTGATGCATTGCAAATTGGAGAAAAAATCAGAACAAGTGTTATCAAATATAATGACGAATCAGGAATGGAGACACCTGTTACTATCAGCGTTAGCATCGGTTGCGCGTCATGCATTCCCGATGACAGTATCTCATTTGAAAAGTTTTTGGCCTATGCAGATAAAGCACTATACAAAGCGAAAGCAGCTGGTCGTAATTGTGTAGTTAACGCTAAAGTCACAACAAATAAAACAATCGCGGCTTAATCTTAATAGCGTTCCAACTCAGGAAATTTGTCTTCGCCTCTATGTACATGCATCGCGCCAAATTCTGCACATCGATTTAATGTGGGCACGGCCTTGCCCGGGTTCAATAGGCCTTTTGTATCAAAAGCCTTCTTCACAGCATGAAACTGCTCAAGTTCATCGTTATCAAACTGAATACACATTTCTTGTATCTTTTCTATCCCTACTCCGTGTTCACCCGTTATCGTCCCGCCCTTTGCTAGGCACAACTGAAGGATCTCACTACCGAAATCTTCAGTACGTTTTAATTCGCCTGGGATAGCAACGTCATATAGGATTAGTGGGTGAAGATTTCCGTCTCCGGCATGAAATACATTGATAACATCCAGTTTGTATTTTTTTGATAGTGTATTAATTCCCGCTAACACTTCAGCTATGTGCTTTCTTGGGATTGTGCCGTCCATGCAGTAGTAATCCGGTGCTATCCGACCTGCTGCCGGAAAAGCCGCTTTTCTTCCTGCCCAAAAGAGTTCTGATTCTGCCTCGTCCTGTGCAACACGCACCTCTATAGCGCCGTATTGCTGCAACAGATTTTGAACTCTCATTAAGCCTGTTTGTACATCTGCTTCGGTACCATCCAATTCGCATAATAATATCGCTTCTGCATCAATGGGGTAACCCGCGTGTACAAAATCTTCAACCGCTCGAACACCAGCTTTATCCATCAACTCAAATCCTGCAGGAATAATTCCATTGGCGATGACACCCGCCACGGCAGAACCTGCTTTTTCTATATCATCAAAAGCCGCCAACAATACTTTGCTAAATGGCGCTTTTGGAATGAGTTTGACAGTAACCTCAACTATCACACCTAACATGCCTTCTGAGCCAGTCAATAGAGCAAGCAAGTCGTAACCCGCAGAATCATATGCGTGACTTCCGATAGTGATTAATTCACCTTCAATGGTAATCATCTTCAATTGCAAAATATTGTGCACTGTCAGTCCATATTTCAAACAATGAACCCCACCTGAATTCTCAGCGACATTTCCCCCTATGGTGCAGGCGATTTGAGACGATGGGTCAGGAGCATAATAAAGGTCAAACGATTTAACCGCTTCAGAAATAGCCAAATTGCGTACTCCAGGTTGTACCCGGGCAGATCTTTGAACTGGGTCAATCTCTATGATTTTGTTAAATTTTGCCAGACTCAAGAGTACACCTTCTGCATGAGGCATAGCACCACCCGAAAGTCCGGTTCCCGCACCTCTGGCAACCACTGGAATATCATTTGAATAGCAATACGACAATATTGCCTGAACTTGTTCAATAGAATCGGGTAAAACAACACAGGCTGGCATAACCCTGTGTGCAGATAAGGCATCACACTCGTAGACCCGCTTAGACTCTTCAGAAAGCAGCACTGCCTCTGGTGGGAGGATCTCGGTAAAGTACTTAAATTTCATTTTATCCCCATTTTTTCAATTTAAAAGCCTGCTTGATCCCCTTGTTTTTTCACGCCTTCTTGACCACATCCAGATCAAGATAATGATATGATAACGTCCTCCTGAATGTTATGTAAAAAAACATATTGCAACTAGAAGAACACGAATAATCATGAGCGAAGAAATCCTGATAAATGTGACCCCGCAAGAAACACGTGTTGCCGTTGTTGATAATGGCGTCTTGCAAGAGGTTCATATCGAACGCACGCAAAAACGTGGCCTGGTGGGCAATATATTCAAGGGGCGAGTCTCCCGAGTCCTACCCGGAATGCAAGCAGCTTTTATAGATATTGGGCTTGAACGCACCGGTTTTCTACATTCTTCAGATATCCTTGCCAACAATACTGAGTATGACCCTGAAAAAAAAGAGACAGAACAAATACAACCGATTGAATCGGTTATAAATGAAGGGGAGGATATCCTCGTTCAAGTTATTAAAGACCCGATAGGTAGTAAGGGAGCCAGACTAACAACTCGCCTATCAATCCCCTCACGTTATATTGTTTTCATGCCAGATTACCCCTCGATTGGAATCTCCCAGCGAATTGAAAATGAAGAAGAACGCGAGCGACTCAGGAATGTCATTTTGAGCTACCTCTCTGGCATCGAGAAACTCGCAGTGGGCAATGAAGATAATGTCATATTACATAGCGCATTACGCGAATCTGAAATTTTAAAAAAAGGTGGTTTTATTCTGAGAACGGCTGCGGAACATGTGCCTGATGAAGATATCTGCAAAGATATCGAGTTTCTCAGAAAAATCTGGGAATCCATCATGGTACGTGCGAAAAATACGTTCCCTCCTAGTATTGTCTATGAAGATCTACCATTAGTAATGCGTACCATGCGTGACTTAGTTCATTCTGAAGTTGAAAAAGTGCGTATCGACTCAAAAGAGACCTATCAACGAGTAATGGAGTTTTCCAAGCACTTCATTCCTGAGTTTCTTGGCAGGATTGAATATTACACGGGCAACCACCCTATACTTGACCTGTATTCAGTGGAAGATGAGATACAACGTTCGCTTAGCAAAAAGGTGCCGTTAAAATCTGGCGGTTATTTGATCATCGATCAGACTGAAGCTATGACCACAATAGACGTCAATACTGGTGCCTTTGTTGGACATCGCAATCAGGAAGAAACCATCTACAAAACTAATCTTGAAGCGGCCCATACGCTTGCCAGACAACTTCGCTTGAGAAATCTTGGCGGCATAATAATTATCGATTTTATCGACATGAAGGATCCGGAACATGGTCGTCAAGTATTACGTTCCCTTGAAAAAAATGTCGAGAAAGATCATTCCAAGACAAGCTTGAGCGAACTAACTTCCCTCGGTCTAGTGCAATTGACGCGAAAAAGAACTAGAGAAAGTTTGGAACATATTCTTTGTGAAACATGTCCTACTTGTGATGGCAGGGCATCAATTAAAACATCTGAAACAATTTGCTATGAAATATTTCGAGAAATTTTGCGTGAAGTCCGACAATTCGATGCAAACAAATTATTGGTCGTTGCCTCGCAACGTGTTGTCGACATGTTGCTAGATGATGAATCTACCAGTGTAGCAGAATTAGAGGCATTTATTGGCAGACCCATAAATTTCCAGGTAGAAACTTTTTATACACAAGAACAATACGACATCGTCTTACTTTGATTTATTTTTAATGTCTAACAGAATCCTTACAGGCCTATACCATCTCTGCTGGTATGCATTTGCATTCATCATCCTTAACGCTGCCGTTTTGGTCACTGTCGTGCGCCTGGCATTGCCTGAGATTGGTAGTTACAACACTGAAATACAATCATGGGTTAGTAAACAGATGGAACATCCCGTTATTATTGATGGGATAAGTGCTGAGTGGCGAGGGTGGACACCCAACCTGTACCTGGAAAACATCGATCTCTATACACAAGATAATAATAAGCTGATTACAAAGCTAGATTCCGCCCACATAGGTATCGATCTTATAGCCAGTATTAGAGCAGGTGAAATCATTCCTAATTATCTGTCTGTTTCTGGCCTAGACCTTGGTATTTCACGTCGTCATGATGGCTCGCTATCCATCAGCAATGATAATGATCCAGACTTTAATACTGATTCAACTAAAAGCTCAGCCTTATCAGGTTGGTTGTTAAAGCAAAAACACATCATCCTCGAGAACGCCTCTGTAGCATGGCGTGATGAAAGATCGCCAGAAAAAGAAACCCAGTTTTCTGATGTAAAAATTGAATTAAAGACAAATCTACAACGCTTGCAGATTGAGGCAGATATTTCCCTGCCAGAACAACTTGGTCAGTCTTTGAGTGTAAAAATGGATGTGAATGGCAACATATTAACGCCTGAATGGAGTGGTTCAGTATACATTGAAGTTGAAAAACTTAACCCGACTGATTTATTGAATAATTTTTCCATTAAAAGCATTGGTGGTATCGCTAACATCAAGCTATGGACAAGTTGGGAACAATCCAGGTTGATTAATTTCAATAGTGAATTAGATTACGCCACTTTTTCTCTATCCGCTGGAAACTATAAACTGCCAGTACACAACGCAGTCTTGAAATTATTTGGCGAACGCTTTCAAAACAAAGACTGGTTATTAAATATAAAGCTTGATGAACTGCACACAACAAACGGTTTATGGCCTGCGTCAAACCACCAGTTGCTAATTAAAAAAGATTCGAACGACAATAAACAATTTGATGGTTATTTCTCTTATCTGAATCTAGAGGATGTTTTACCATTTATAATTGCTACTAATTTTATTCCCGACAAAGCCAAAAAAGTATTTGAGAAAAAATCATTAAAAGGAGAACTACTGGATTTAAACATCAGCTACCAGCTCGACGCACAAGAAAGCAGTCCTATTCAATTAAAAACTGCATTCAATAATCTTGAGTACATCTCTACTGATAAAAACAACTCTATCTCCGGGCTAAAAGGTTCATTAACTGCCAATAGAGAAAAAATTAATATTCAGCTCAATAATTCGAGCCCTGAAATCAAGATTGACTCGCTATACGAAGACAGGCTTTCTTTTTCAGACTTGAATGCTAATCTGGAATTAGTTAATAGCGAAACAGTTGAATTGATCATTCACAACCTAAACATCGCTTCCCTGGACTTATCAGTGAATTCATCTGGAAAAATCAGGTTTGATAAAAAGTCACCCTTCGTTGACATCGTCGCGCACATTGATGAAACCAACATAGAAAATATACCCGCTTACTTACCCAAAAAAGTTATCCCAAATCTACACGCATGGTTTAATCGTGCGCTGGTTGGCGGTAAATTTTTGTCCGGAGATTTACTCTTTCATGGTCATAGCAGTGATTATCCATTTGATAATGCTGAAGGTCGTTTAAAGGCTCTCATTAATATTGAAAATACGACACTTGAATATAATGAGAAATGGCCAGCCATTGATAATTTTACTGCCGAGATCATTTTAAATAATGATGATCTCACAATCGCATCTCATTCTGGCTATATCTTTGATGCTAAAATCGATGATCTTAAAGGAGAAATAAGAAACCTTAGCAAAGGAAACCATCAATTAAATATTGCCGGTTCTTTAGATGGGCATACTAGTGATGCCACACATTTTATTACTCAAAGCCCGCTGAAAGAAAAAAAATCTTTGCGAGAATCAATAAATAATGTCGTGGGTAGTTTTGAACTTGACCTGAAACTAGACATCCTTCTAAATGAAGGCAATACAGACGTTGAAGGTTTGGTGGCTTTTACTGACGCTACAATTGAATCAAATATACCGGGGCTAGGGCTTGAGAATGTAAATGGCAAGGTTAATTTTACCAGTTATGAAATATGGGCAGATGATGTTCAGGCTTTATATCAAGGTTTGCCCGTATCACTAACTGCCCCAAGAACGGGACCGGGTAACCCTTACTCTGAAATATACGAAATATCTGGTATTGCTAACAAGGCATTTATCTTGAACCAACTCGGCAGTTTCTTTCCCTCATTTAATAACATTGGGAAAAATGTAAGTGCCTATTTTGATGGTGAAAGCAAATGGTCTCTCTCGCTTAAAAAATCAATATCAGATAACAATGTTAATATCAGAAATATCGAATTAAGTTCTGATCTAAACGGTTTTGAGATAAACCTGCCTTATCCCTTCGGCAAAAGTAAAGAAGAAACACGACCATTAACTTTATCAACCAGATTAACTAACGTATCAATTAATAATTTTAATTTTAATTTTGATAATCTTTTTTTCACGGATGTCATCGCAGATAACAGTAAGAACTTAACAATTAAAAATATTCTCATCGGTCTAGGTCAGCCACACGATAAGTCACCACAAACAAATGATATATCGATACAGGGTCGACTTGAGAAACTAAACCTGTCGGAATGGACAGACGTCATTGCTCTAGACAATATCAGTCAATCACAGAAAAATGTAACAAATCAAACTAAAAGCATCTCTGGGCAATTCACCATTGGGGAATTGCAAATTCTAAACAATAACTTCAATAACGTTAATATAGAGCTAAACAACCCTGATGAAGGCTGGGATGTTTCTTTTGATGGGAATGACATTAAAGGTCACACTCAATTAATCAAGATTGCTAACAGTCAAAATGACAAATTACTAATTGAATTAGAATCTTTGTCATTGCATGAAAGTGAAACCGGGAATGATTCAGGTCAGTCTGACATAAGTAAAATACCTGAACTAGATGTGAGTATTGAAAGCTTTAATTATAATAACAATCAGCTAGGGAAGCTTGAACTGCGAACCAATAATGTTGAAAATGGTATTAACATTAGAAACCTGAGCATTTCCAAACCCGGTTTTAACATCACAGCGAGTGGTGAATGGATGCTTATAGACGGTATAAATCGTTCCGAGTTTTCTGCCAAATTAACGTCTGAATCTATTGAAACTATGCTCGCTACTTTTAACTATGACTCCGCCAACATACAAGGAGGTCAAACAACAATCGAAATGAATGCAAACTGGATGGACACACCTATGAATTTTTCTATGGAGAAGATCATTGGTGAACTCGACATGAAAATTGACAAAGGTCAATTTCTTGATATCAACCCATCTGCTGGTCGACTATTTGGACTACTTAGTATTCAAACCCTGCCAAGAAGACTTGCGCTCGATTTCACCGATCTTTTCAACAAAGGATTTGCTTTCGATAGTATTAGTGGCAACTTTAATATGGATCAAGGTCATGCCTACACAAACAACCTCGAATTGATTGGTCCCGCTGCAAATATTATTGTCAGTGGACGGACCGGAATCGTTGCAGAAGATTATGATCAGATTGCGACTATAACACCAAAGGTCTCTAACAGTTTGCCTGTCGCCAGCGCGTTATTTGGGCCTATAGGTGTCGGGGTAGGAGCAGTTATTTATCTTACTGGTGAATTATTTAAGTCTATTCCAGACAAAATAGATCAAATATTAAGATATCAATACAGCATAAAAGGCAGTTGGGATAACCCTGACATCGTAAAAATAAAAAAAGACAGTAAAAACGGATAATCTTATTTGTCAGATTCTGGCACACCCCGAAAGAAATACTATTTAGCAAATAACATTACTTTACCAAGGAACACATTATGCAGTGGAAACCAAACACAACTGTTGCTGCGATTGCTGAGCGAGAGGGTCAATTTCTACTAGTTGAAGAATCAATCAATAACGAACTCGTATTCAACCAGCCCGCCGGACATCTGGAACAGGGAGAAACCCTGATTGAAGCCATCAAACGTGAGGTCATGGAAGAAACTGCTTGGGAATTTGAACCAGAATCATTAGTCGGTGTTTATCTTTATCCTAATCCACACCAGCCAGATATTACTTATTTACGTTTTTGTTTCTATGGAAACTGCATTAAGGAACACATAGGACAAGCTCTTGATGATGGAATACTTCGCGCAATTTGGTTAACGCCAGAAGAAATTGAAAAAGAACAAATGCGGTTACGCAGTCCTTTAGTCTCTCGTTGTATTAAAGACTTCCAAAGCGGACAGCGCTATCCACTCGAATTAATTCATCATTCCCTTAAAAGTGAATAAAAAAACTAATAATAAAATTATCGTTGGTATCTCCGGAGGAGTCGATTCATCGGTAACGGCAATGTTATTGAAAGAACAAGGCTATGAAGTTGAGGCCTTATTTATGAAAAACTGGAATGACACATCTGAAGATGGTGCCTGTTTGTGGGAAACTGATGTAGAAGACGCTATGATGGTTTGCGATAAACTCGACATCCCATTAAACACGGTAGACCTTTCTTCTGACTACTGGGATAAAGTTTTTAAGAATTTTCTCAGCGAATACAAAAATGGTCGTACTCCCAACCCTGATGTTCTGTGCAATCAGGAGATTAAATTTAAGGCATTTCTGGAACACGCAGAAAAGCTGGGAGCAGCTAAAATTGCCACAGGTCATTATGCCCGAATTCGACAACAAGCAGATACATTCGAGCTGTTAAAAGGGCTTGATCAAAACAAGGATCAAAGTTATTTCTTGTGCCGCTTAAATCAAACACAGCTCCAAAAAGCGATGTTCCCTATCGGAGAGCTTGATAAAGCAGAAGTCAGACTACGCGCTGAACAAGCCGGCTTGATAACACACGATAAAAAAGATAGCACCGGTATCTGTTTTATCGGTGAACAGCCCTTCCGTCAGTTCCTGAGTCGCTACATCCCTCCTGATCCCGGTGTTATTAAAACTACCGAAGAGAAAATAATTGGTGCGCACGAAGGTGTGTTTTATTACACCCTTGGGCAGCGGCAAGGCTTAGGTATTGGTGGTGTCAAAGGCGCTAGCGATGCCCCCTGGTATGTCGTACAAAAAAATATTGAAGGAAATGAATTAATTGTTGCTCAAGATCATGACCACCCATTGCTTCATAGTCACAAGCTAACGGCATCAAATATGAACTGGGTTTCAGGAGAAATGCCTGAGATTCCCTATAAATGTCAGGCCAAAAACCGTTATCGGCAAGCAGATCAGAGCTGTACCATCGAAAAAATTGAAAATGGCAGGTGTAACGTCAGTTTTGACTTATCTCAAAGAGCCATAACACCCGGCCAATTCATTGTATTTTATAAAGAAGATACTTGCCTCGGTGGTGGTATAATCGATTCCGTACACTAATTTTGCACCAAAATAAATCGAAAATTCGATTAAACATTAGCGGGATCTTCATTTATACTAGCCGCCCTTCGACTAGGGTCCTAATGAGTGCCCATCCGAGAATAACCTAAAGGAGAATTGTTTTGCTCGAAGCTTATCGCCAACATATACAAGAACGGGCCGACCAAGGCATCGTCCCACAACCATTGACGCCAGAACAAACAGCAGCGCTAGTTGACTTATTAAAGAATCCACCTGCGGGTGAAGAAGATTTTATCCTAGACCTGATTACAAACCGTATTCCAGCAGGTGTTGACCAGGCTGCATACGTCAAAGCAGGTTTTCTTGCCGCAATTACCAAAGGCGAAGCAGAGTCTCCTTTAATCGATAAGGTTAAAGCGGTGGAACTTCTAGGTACTATGCTAGGTGGCTACAACATCGTCGCATTAATTGACTGTCTCGATGATGATGCTCTGGCATCAGCGGCTGTAGAAGCCCTGTCACATACATTATTAATGTTCGACGCATTTCATGATGTGAAAGAAAAAGCAGATGCTGGTAACAAACATGCGAAAAAAATTATTCAATCATGGGCAGATGCTGAATGGTTTACTTCTAAACCAAAATTAGCTGAAAAAATCACCGTCACCGTCTTCAAGGTTTCAGGCGAAACCAATACCGATGACCTCTCACCTGCCCCGGATGCCTGGTCACGTCCTGACATTCCATTACATGCACAAGCTATGCTGAAGATGGAACGCGATGGTATTAACCCTGATAAAGCAGGTGAAATAGGCCCGATTAAACAAATCGATGAATTGAAAGCGAAAGGCTATCCTCTAGCCTATGTCGGTGATGTCGTGGGTACAGGCTCTTCACGTAAATCAGCCACCAACTCAGTGCTCTGGCACATGGGTGATGATATTCCGTTTATTCCAAACAAGCGTGATGGCGGTTATTGCCTTGGCGGCAAGATAGCACCGATCTTCTTTAATACTATGGAAGATGCGGGCGCGCTACCCATCGAATGCGATGTCAGCAAAATGAATATGGGTGATGTCATTGACATCTATCCTTACGAAGGCAAGGTCAAAAATGCCGAGACCGGCGAAGAGCTATGCGACTTTTCATTAAAGACCGACATCATCCTTGACGAAGTACAAGCTGGCGGGCGAATTCCATTGATCATCGGTCGTGGCCTGACAACTCGTGCTCGTGAAGCACTGGGATTAAAGGCTAGCGATTTATTCCGTGTACCCGTACCTGCAAATGATACAGGTAAAGGTTATACCTTGGCGCAGAAAATGGTCGGAGAAGCTTGCGGTGTTGAGGGCATTCGTCCCGGCACTTATTGCGAACCCAAGATGACGACTGTTGGCTCTCAAGATACGACTGGTCCCATGACGAGAGATGAATTAAAAGACCTCGCCTGTCTTGGTTTTTCTGCCGACCTGGTTATGCAGTCTTTTTGTCATACCGCTGCTTACCCAAAACCTATCGATGAGATTACACATCATACCCTGCCTGATTTTATCCAGACCCGTGGCGGTGTGGCACTACGACCAGGTGACGGCATCATTCATTCATGGTTAAACCGTATGCTATTACCTGACACTGTAGGAACAGGTGGCGATTCACATACGCGTTTTCCGATTGGTATCTCCTTTCCTGCTGGTTCTGGTCTAGTCGCCTTTGCTGCGGCTACCGGTGTCATGCCACTGGATATGCCGGAGTCTGTTTTAGTACGCTTTAAAGGCAAGATGCAACCCGGTATTACCTTGCGTGATCTGGTTAATGCAATTCCTCTGGCAGCAATAAAGTCAGGTGACATGACCGTAGCAAAAGAAGGTAAGAAAAATATCTTCTCTGGCCGCATATTAGAGATTGAAGGCCTACCTGATCTCAAATGTGAGCAAGCATTTGAACTCTCTGATGCGAGTGCAGAACGTTCAGCCGGTGGCTGTACCATTCGCTTAGGTAAAGAATCCATCATTGAATATCTGGAATCCAACATCACGTTATTACGTTGGATGATAAGCGAAGACTATGGTGACGCACGTACACTTGAGCGTCGTGCAAAGGCGATGGAAGAATGGATTGCGAACCCTGTCTTGATGGAACCTGATGCGGATGCAGAGTATGCCAAGGTCTTCGAGATAGATTTAAATGAAATCAAAGAACCGATACTGGCCTGCCCGAATGATCCCGATGATGTAAAAACATTATCAGAGGTCGCTGGCACCAAGATCGATGAAGTTTTCATTGGTTCTTGTATGACAAACATTGGTCATTTCCGTGCAGCGGGTAAGATGTTAGATAAAATTGGGGGAGCGATACCAACGCAACTCTGGATATCACCACCAACCAAGATGGATCAACATCAACTAACAGAAGAAGGTTATTACACTATATTTGAAAAAACGGGTGCAAATCTGGAAATGCCCGGTTGTTCATTGTGCATGGGAAATCAGGCACGCGTTAAAGAAAAATCGACTGTTGTTTCAACTTCAACTCGAAACTTCCCTAATCGATTGGGTGATGGGGCAAATGTCTATTTGGCATCTGCTGAAATAGCCGCTGTATCTTCTATACTGGGTCATATTCCGACCATGGAAGAATACATGCAATTCGCTGCTGATTTGGATCCAATGGCAGCAGATGTCTATCGTTACCTTAACTTTGATGAGATCGAATCCTTTCAAAAGAGTGCTTCGCAAGCACAATCGAAACTTGAATCGATTCCGGTAGCTGTTGTGTAATTTAGTCATTTAGCATTAGCAAAAAAGGCGACTCTAGTCGCCTTTTTTGTGCCTACGTTAAGCTGAATAGACGAAAACACATTATAATAGAACCATGTATTTATGAATTAGATAAACTGAGACGATAATAAATGACCACTATAAAACAAGATGACTTGATCGAGAGCGTTGCAGACGCCCTTCAATATATCTCCTACTACCACCCAGTAGACTTCATTCAGGCTGTCAATGCCGCCTATGAGAAAGAAGAATCCAAGGCTGCCAAAGATGCCATGGCGCAGATATTAATTAATTCACGCATGTGTGCTGAGGGCCATCGTCCTATTTGCCAAGACACGGGGATTGTCACCGTTTTTATTAAAGTCGGTATGGACGTGCAATGGGATGCCGAACTCTCCGTAGAAGATATGATTAATGAGGGTGTCAGAAAGGCCTATAACCATCCTGACAATAAACTACGTGCCTCCATCATGTCTGACCCTGCTGGCGCACGAAAAAATACCGGCGATAACACGCCCGCTGTTATTCATATGGAAATCGTCAAAGGCGATAAAGTAGATATTCAGGTTGCAGCAAAAGGTGGCGGCTCTGAAGCCAAATCGAAATTCGTCATGTTGAATCCCTCTGATGACATTGTTGATTGGGTTGTTAAAACGGTTCCGACTATGGGTGCGGGCTGGTGTCCTCCTGGTATGTTAGGAATCGGCATTGGCGGCACTGCTGAAAAAGCCATGGTTTTGGCAAAAGAATCTTTAATGGAATCCGTTGATATACAGGAACTAAAAGCACGCGGCGCAAAAACAAGTACTGAGAAATTACGTTTGGAAATTTACCAACGTGTTAATGACCTAGGTATTGGCGCACAAGGGCTGGGTGGCTTGACAACCGTACTCGATGTGAAGATAAAAGATTATCCAACACATGCTGCAAACAAACCTGTCGCGATGATTCCAAACTGCGCGGCAACAAGACATGCTCACTTTGTTTTAGATGGGTCAGGCCCTGCATTACAAACACCACCTAATCTTGATGACTGGCCAAAAATCACTTGGGATGTTGGTCCAACAGCTAGACGAGTTAATTTAGACGAAGTGACTGCTGAAGATATAAAAGAATGGAAACCGGGTGAAACAATCTTACTCTCCGGAAAAATGTTGACCGGACGTGATGCCGCGCATAAAAAAATTCAGGATTTGCTTGATAAAGGTGAGCCACTACCTGAAGGTGTTGATTTCACCAATCGTTTTATTTATTACGTTGGCCCCGTCGATGCAGTACGTGAAGAAGCCGTTGGTCCTGCTGGTCCAACAACCGCAACACGCATGGATAAATTTACTGGGATGATGTTGGAGAAAACCGGCTTGATTGGCATGGTCGGCAAAGCTGAACGCGGCCCGATGGGTATTGATGCCATCAAAAAGCATAAAGCCGTTTATCTAATGGCAGTCGGTGGTGCTGCATATCTTGTTTCAAAAGCAATAACACATTCAGAAGTCATTGCCTTTCCAGAATTGGGAATGGAAGCGATCCATGAATTTGAAGTAAAAGACATGCCAGTAACAGTAGCCGTTGATGTAAATGGTAAAGCCGTACATCAAATCGGGCCACAAGAATGGCAAAAAATTATTTTTGATAGAAAAAAAGCAAGTTAAAATAACGAATAAAGCTATTCAACAAATAAATCACTTAATGGACTACGAACACCATGCGCACCTTGTTTCAAAACATGTGTGTAAATTTCCGTTGTCTTTACATCCGAATGACCTAATTGAGTTTGTACTGTTCTGATGTCGGCTCCTCGTTGCAAAAGATGTGTGGCAAAAGAATGACGTAACGTATGACTCGTTACTTGTTTTTTAATTCCGGCTTTGTGCTTCGCTTTTCGAATGGCTTTATTTATCAGCGTCTCATCAAGATGATGGCGGCGTATGTTGTTCGTCCCTGGCTCGATACTCAAACGCACCGAAGGAAACAAATAATGCCAGCCTAATTCTTTATTTGCATTTTTATATTTCCTGGATAACGCATCCGGAAGCCATACCCCTGCATAATCATCATTCTCTAAATCTTCTTCCAATAATGTTTGTACATGTTTTATTTGTCGATTTATTGCAGGTAATAATTCTGGTGCCATTGTTGTGATACGATGTTTAAAACCTTTGCCATTCCAAACCCGGATCTGTAATAGAGAATGTTCAATATCATGAACTCTCAGGCGCATCAGTTCAATTCGTCGCAAACCTGATCCATATAAGATTGCTGCCATTAATCTATGCACACTATGCATAGATGACAATAACTTTTTAACTTCTTCGGGAGTTAAAACAACTGGTAATTTTGCCTGACGCTTTGAGCGTTTAAACTCAGTCATCTCCTCTATAGGTTTATCAAGAAATTTATTATAAAGAAACATTAAGGCATTTAAGGCAAGCGCTTGAGTGCTAGAAGCCACTTTTTGATTAACCGCTAAATAGGTCAAGAAAGCTTCAATTTCATCTCGCCCCATAGACTCTGGATGAGACTTATCGTGAAAAATAATAAAAGCTTTAATCCAATACTGATAGGTCTTAATAGTACGCAGGCTATAGCGTCGTGTTAGCATATACTCTTTAACAGAGTTTAAAAAAGGTGAATTAGACATCCTGTCTCTCCTGTTTTATTTCCCTAAAATTTCAATATATAATAATTCACAAGTGTTTGAAAATATTAAAGAGGAACCGTTCCTCTTTAATAAAAAAGAAGAAAATAACTATATGGAAAAAAGATGGTAAAACATGGACTTATGAAGAAACTGCCAATATCCCAAAATAATTACCAGGGATTCCCGCTAATATTGTTAATGGGGAAGCCTTCCTCATTAACATACTGTTATAAAAAATCGTAATGATTAAAAGTTTGTACTAA